>Ga0335070_10006115_pt1 | contig 14173 bp, 7 predicted proteins | sample Lox_Sample_13_FD_206722 | JGI IMG/M metagenome (GOLD analysis project Ga0335070, IMG submission 206722) | Soil microbial communities from Loxahatchee National Wildlife Refuge, Florida, United States - Lox_Sample_1.3 | ecosystem: Environmental > Terrestrial > Soil > Wetlands | place: USA: Florida... | reverse complement strand
GCCCGCGGCGAGCGTGACCTGGCCGCCCCCGGCGGAGGCGACGGCGCGGCCGCGGCGGACCTGGACGCGCGAGTCGCCGTTCTCGTTGACGTCGATGCGGTAGTCGCCCGGCCGCTCGAGGGTGACCGCGGCGTTGGGCGTGTCGACTTCGAAAACCTCGTCGTCGGAGAGCCGCCGGATCGAGAAGGACGCGGTGCCGAGCGCGAGCGAGAGCTGCTTGACCGCGTCGGTCAGGTTCAGCGCCTGGAGGTCCGTCCGAGCGGCGAGGCGCACGACGTTGCCGCCGTGGACCTGGAGCTCGATCCGTCCATCGTCGCCGGTCCACACGCGGTCGCCGAGCGTCATCGGGACGTTCAGGTCGGCGGGCTCCCAGGTGTCGGGGTCGTCGCCGCGCGCGAAGGAGACACCGCCCGCGACGAGCGAGAGGCGTGCCACGGTCTGCGCGATCTCCGCGTCGGGCGGCGCGGCGGCGCGCGGGGGCGGCGGCGCGGACTGGGCGGGCGGGGACGCGGGGGCGGTGCTGTCGCAGCCGAGCATCGCGACGCACAAAATCGGCAGAACCTTCCAGGCCGTTCGGTTCATGCGGAAACTATAGCGGCCGCGGCGGGCGCCCGGACCTTAGACTTGGAGCGCGATGGAAGGGCCGCGGGTCGCCCAGCCGCCGGAGAGGCCCCTCGCGGTCTTCGACGGCGACTGCGGGTTCTGCCGCGCGTGGATCGCGCGGTGGAAGGAGGCGACGGGACCGGCCGTGGACTACGCGCCCTCGCAGGAGGTCGCGAACCGGTTCCCGGAGATCCCGCCGGAGGCGTTCGCGCGCGCCTTCCAGCTCGTCCTGCCGGACGGCCGCGTGCTCGAGGGCGCCGAGGCGGTCTTCGCGACGCTGGCACTCCGTCCGGGGGGCAGCCGGCTCGCGCGGGCGCGCGGGCGCGTGCCCGGGTTCGCGGCGGCGACCGAGGCCGTCTACCGCGTCATCGCCGGGCACCGCGGCGCCGCGGCCGCGGTCACGCGTTTCCTGTGGGGACGAAGCGTGGCGCGGCCGACGTACTTCGCGTCGTCGTCCCTGTTCCTGCGCCTGCTCGGGCTCTGCTACGTCGCCGCGTTCGTCTCGCTCTGGGTCCAGGTCGACGGCCTGATCGGCTCGTGGGGCATCCTGCCGGCCGGCCGCTATCTCGACTGGATCCGGTCGCAGACGGGAGCAGAGCGGTACGCCCTCGCGCCGACGCTTCTCTGGGTGTCGTCGAGCGACGCGGCGCTCCACTTCCTGTGCGCCGCGGGCGCGGCCGCGGGGCTGAGCCTCGCGCTGGGGTTGCTGCCGGCCGTCTCGGCCGCCGCCGGCTGGGCGCTCTACCTGTCTCTCTCCGTCGCCGGGCAGATCTTTCTCGAGTTCCAGTGGGACGCGCTGCTGCTGGAGACGGGCCTGCTCGCGATCTTCCTCGCCTCGCCGCGGCGCGTGCGCTTCGGCGCGGGCCTCGCGACGTCGGGAATCGCGCGGGGCCTGCTGCGCTGGCTGCTGTTCCGCCTGATGTTCTCCTCCGGCTGGGTCAAGCTCGCCAGCGGCGACGCGGCGTGGCGCGGCCTGACGGCGCTGCGCTACCACTACGAGACGCAGCCCCTGCCGCCCTGGACGGCGTGGTACATGCACCAGCTGCCGGCGTCCCTCCAGCGCGCCTCGGCGGTGTTTCTCTTCTTCGTCGAGCTCGTCGTGCCGCTTTTCTTCTTCGCGCCGCGGCGCCTGCGGGTCCGGGCGGCCTGGCTCACGATCGCGCTCCAGGCGATCATCGCCGCGACCGGGAACTACGCGTTCTTCAACCTGCTGACGGTCGCGCTCGCGGTCCTGCTGCTCGACGACCAGTCCCTGCCCGGGCGCTGGGCCCGCGCCGCGGCGCAGGACGCGCCGAGGGCGCGCCTCTGGCCGGGATGGGTGCTCGTCCCGTTGGCCGCCGTCGTTGTCTTCGCCTCGACGGTCGAGTTCGGCGCGACGCTCGACCGCTCGCTGACGCTGCCGGCTCCCGTCCTCGCCGCCGTCCGGGACCTCGGGGTGCTGCGCAGCTTCAACGGCTACGGCCTCTTCATGGTGATGACGACGGAGCGGCCGGAGATCCGCGTCGAGGGCAGCGAGGACGGCGCGACATGGAAGGCCTACGAGTTCCGGTGGAAGCCGGGCGACCCGAAGCGCCGTCCGGAGTTCGTCGCGCCGCACCAGCCGCGCCTGGACTGGCAGATGTGGTTTGCGGCGCTCGGCGGCTACGGGCGCAACGCGTGGGTCGGCGCGTTGCTCGCGCGCCTGCTCGAGGGGTCGCGCCCGGTGCTCCGGCTCCTCGCGGCGAATCCGTTTCCGGACCACCCGCCCCGCTACGTGCGCGCGGTGCTGGAGGACTATCGGTTCACCGATGCGGCCGAGAAAAAAGCGACGGGAGCGTGGTGGCGGCGTCGGGACCTCGGCCCGTTTTCACCGGTCTTCGAGCGCGGTTCCCCCTGACGGGCTGTTTCATATGATGGCCTTCGCATCCGGCTCCGAGCCGAATCCCGAACGAGCATGTGGACGAGTGAACGGTTCAATCGCACCTGCGGCCTGGCCCTCGACCTGGCGGGCCTCGCGTTCGCGGACCGCCACCGCGACCTCCTCGAGCGGAGGTTCCGGCGAGCCGGACTCCACGACGACGCCCTCGACGATCTGATCGGCGCGGCCGAGTCCGGCGACTCCGCGGCCCGCCGCCGGCTGATCGGGCTGCTGACGACGCACTTCACGGGCTTCTTCCGGCACGCCCGGCACTTCGAGCTGGCCGCGGAGCATGCCCTGCGGGCCGCCCATCGGCGGGGCTCGGCGCGCCTGTGGTCGGCCGCCGCGGCGACCGGAGAGGAGCCCTACTCGCTGGCGATGTCGCTCCTCGAGGTCTTCCCCGGGGACGATCCGCCGGTCTCCATCCTGGCGACGGACGTCGACGCGGGGGCTCTCGAGACCGCCCGGCGCGGCGAATACGGCGAAGCCGCGGTCGCGGCCCTTCCGCCGGCGCGCCGCGCGCGGTTCTTCGTTCGCCCGGACGGGTCCCGCCGGTTCGCCGTCGCACCGGACGTGCGCCGTCTCGTCGAGTTCCGCGAGGTCAACCTGGCGCGGTCCGACGAAGCCCTCCCGGGACCTTTCGACGTCGTCTTCTGTCGAAACGCGTTGATGTACCTCGAGGAGGCTCGCCGCGCGCTCGCGATGGAGAGGCTCGCGTCCCTGATCCCGCCGGGCGGCATGCTGGTCCTCGATCCGGCGGAGCATCTCGGTGCCGGCTCGCGGTGGTTTGGCGAGGGCGCCGGCGGCGTGTTTCGCCGGCGGCGGGAGTCGCCATGACGATCGCTCGGCGGCTGGTCCTGCTCCTGGCGATTCCCCTTCTCGTCCTGGTCGGGCTCGGCGCCTTCATCGCCGTCCAGCTGTCCCGGATCGAGCAGGGGGGCCGCTTCGTGGTGGAGGATCAGATCGGCAGCCTCGCGGCGATCGGCAACATCACTCGCGACCACGCGAGCCTGCGGATCGATCTCCGGGACGACCTGCTCGCGGCGGACGCGGAGGGCCGCCAGCGCGCGAGGGCCTCCTTCGAAGCCACGAAGGCGGAGCTTTCCCGGAGATTCCGGCAATATCAGGACACGCTCGTCTCCGACGCCAGGGACGGCCGGCTCCTCGAACAGTTCCGATCGGCGACCGAGCAATGGCTGACCCTCGCCGAGCAGGTCCTGGCGCTCAACGACGCGAGCCGCCGGGACGAGGCGGTGGCTCTGCTTCACGGGTCGGTGCGAGACCAGGCCGAGCAGCTCGAGAAGGCGGTCCAGGAGTGGGTCCGGTACAACGAAGAGCTCGCCAGCGTGGCGGGGAAGGCCCTCGAGGACGACGTCGCCCACGCGCGGCGCAACATGGCCGCGGCGGTGGCGGCGGCGCTGATCGTGTCGGGGATCCTGGGCTACCTCACGTTCCGCCGCATCGTGACGCCCATTCGCGGGCTCGAGGAGAGCGTCCGGGCGATTGCCGGCGGCGATTACTCGAAGCCGGTGCCGTTCGTCACGGCCAGGGACGAAACCGGCGCGCTCGCCCGCTCCGTGGACGTCCTGAAGGCGGGCGCGAAGGCCATGGACGAGCAGCGCTGGGTCAAGACCCAGGCCGCGCGCGTCACCGCGCCGCTGCCGCAGACCGCCACGGTCGACGCCTTCGGCGAGCGGCTTCTGGCCGGCATCGTGCCGGCGCTCGGCGGTGGCGTCGCGGCGCTGTATCTCTTCGAGGGCGAGGGCCAGGGGCTGCGGCGGGCCGCCGGGTACGGCCTCTCGGCCGACGCGCCGGAAGTCCTCCGGACCGGCGAGGGCCTGGCCGGACAGTGCGCCCGCGACCGCAAGCCGATCCGGCTGACGGACCTGCCGCCGGAATACCTGCGGATCTCCTCGGCGATCGGCGCGGCGGCGCCTGCGCAGGCGGGAGCCTGGCCCGTGATGTCGCACGACGCGCTCCTCGCGGTCCTCGAGTTCGCGTCGTTTCGCCCGCTCGCTTCGAACGAGACGGCCCTGATCGAGGACGTCCTGCCCGTCGTCGGGATGAGCCTCGAAATCCTCCAGCGCAATCTCCGCACGCAGCAGCTGCTCGGCGAGACGCAGGAGCAGGCCCGGCAGCTCGAGGAGCAGACGGACGAGCTCGTCGAGCAGAAGGAGGAGCTCCTCACGCAGCAGCGCGAGCTCACCGACCAGCGCGAGCAGCTCGCCTCGAGCGAAGAGCGCACGCGCCTCATCCTCGACTCGACGGACGAGGGCATCTTCGGGATGTCGCCGGACGGCCGCATCACGTTCGTCAACGCCGCCACCTGCCGGCTGCTCGGGTTCTCCGCGGAGGAGCTGATCGGCGAGCCGGCCCACGCGCTGGTCCACCATCACCGTCCCGACGGCAGCGTGTTTCCGGCGGAGGAGTGCCCGATGCGCGCGGCCTGTCAGCGCGGGGAGGAGCGCCGCGTGGACGACGAGTTCCTCTGGCGCAAGGACGGCTCGGGATTTCCGGTCGATTACGGCACGACCCCGATCGTCCAGAACGGGAAGATCCTCGGCGCCGTGGTCAGCTTCCAGGACATCACGGAGCGCAAGCAGGCCGAGCGGCGTCTCCAGGAGGCCGAGCGGTTCTTCCGCAGCGTCCTCGAGCTCGCGCCGGACGGCCTGATGGTCGCCGACGCCGACGGCACGATCCGGCTCGCCAACGCCCAGTGCGAGAGGCTCTTCGGCTATGCGCGCGAGGAGCTGATCGGCCGGAAGGTCGAGATGCTCGTTCCCGACGAGGTGCGCGGGCGGCATCCGGGTCTCCGCGAGGGGTTCCATCGCGCTCCGGACGCGCGGGCCATGGGCGTCGGGCGCGAGCTCCAGGGCCGGCGCAAAGACGGCTCGGTCTTTGCCGTCGAGATCGGGCTCTCGCCGCTGCCGGCGCGCGAGGGACAGGCCGCCCAGGTCGCGGTCTCGATCCGGGACATCACCGAGCGCAAGCAGTCGGAGCAGGCGCTGCGCCAGGCGAACTTCCTCTCCGACATGGCCCTGGAGCTGACGAAGAGCGGGTACTGGCACGTGGACTACTCGGAGCCCGACTACTACTACCAGTCCGAGCGCGCCGCGAAGATCGTCGGCGAGGAGATCCGGGCCAACGGCCGGTATCACCTGAAAGACGAGTGGTTCGCGCGCGTGGTCGAGGCCGACGCCGAGCTCGCGAAAGCGACCTCCGAGCGGTACCAGGCCGCGATCGAGGGCCGGACGCCCGGCTACGACGCGATCTACGCCTACAAGCGCCCCTCCGACGGTCGCATCGTCTGGCTGCACGCGGCCGGCTCCGTCGAGCGGGACGCGACCGGCAGGGCGCGCCAGATGTACGGCGTCTACCAGGACATCACGGAATTCAAGAGGCTCGAGGGCGACCTCGTCGAGGCGAAGAAGAAGGCCGAGGAAGCCACGGAGATGAAGTCTCTCTTCCTCGCCAACATGAGCCACGAGATCCGGACGCCGATGAACGCGATCATCGGTCTTTCGCACCTCGCGCTGAAGACCGCGCTGACGCCGAAGCAGCGGGACTACATCGCCAAGGTGCACGCGGCGGGCACGTCGCTGCTGGGGATCATCAACGACATCCTGGACTTCTCGAAGATCGAGGCCGGCAAGCTCGACCTCGAGACGACGGGCTTCGAGCTCGACGAGGTCATCTCGACGGTCACGACCGTGACCGGGCAGAAGGCCCACGAGAAGGGCCTGGAGTTCCTCGCCGACGTTCCGTCCGCGATCCCGCAGAGCCTGAAGGGGGACCCGCTCCGTCTCGGCCAGATTCTGACGAACCTCGTCAACAACGCCGTCAAGTTCACGGAGCGCGGCGAGATCCGCGTCAAGGCGGAGCTGCTCGAGCAGACGCCCGACCGCGTGAAGCTGCGCTTCTCGGTCCGCGACACGGGCTCCGGTATGACGCCCGAGCAGTCGGCGCGCCTCTTCCAGCCCTTCACGCAGGCCGACATGTCCACGACGCGCAAGCACGGCGGCACGGGCCTCGGGCTGACGATCTGCAAGCGCCTGGTCGAGTTGATGGGCGGTCAGATCTGGCTCGAGAGCCGGCCCGGCCACGGCAGCACCTTCTTCTTCACGGTGTGGCTGGGCCTGGGCGACACCGCGCCGAGGGGCCGCTACTTTCCCGAGAGCCTCCAGAAGCTTTCGGTGCTCGTCGTGGACGACAACCCGGCGGCCCGCGAGATCCTCGCCGACGCGCTCGGCGACGTCAGCGAGCGGGTGGACGCGGTGGCCTCCGGCGCGGAGGCGATCGCGGCCGTGCGCCAGCACGACCCCGACCGGCCGTACGACGTCGTCTTCATGGACTGGCGCATGCCGGAGATGGACGGCCTCGAGGCGACGCGAGCGCTCAAGAAGGACGCGTCGCTCCGCCACGTGCCCGCCGTCGTCATGGTGACGGCCTTCGGCCGAGAGGAGGTGCGCGACGAGGCCGAGAAGCTCGACGTCGCCGGCTTCCTTCTGAAGCCGGTCACGAAGTCCATGCTGGTGGACACGCTCGTGTCGATCTTCGCGCCGAAGGCCGATGAGGCCGTCGGGGCCGTGGGCGAGGCGGCGGCATCCACGCGGCTGTCCGGCGTGCGGGTCCTTCTGACCGAGGACAACCCGATCAACCAGCAGATCGCGGTCGAGCTGCTCGAGGGCGTCGGCGCCTCCGTCGACGTGGCCGACAACGGCGCGGTGGCGGTCCGCAAGCTCCAGGGCGTTCCCTTCCCGCCCCCGTACGACGTCGTGCTGATGGACCTCCAGATGCCGGAGATGGACGGGTACCAGGCGACGGCGAAGATCCGCGCCGACGCGCGCTTCGAGAAGCTGCCGATCGTGGCGATGACCGCGCACGCGACGCTGGAGGAGCGCCAGCGCTGTCTCGACGCCGGGATGAACGACCATGTCTCGAAGCCGATCGAGCCGGACATCCTGTTCGCGACGCTCGAGCGCTGGTCGAAGCCCGCCGCGGTCCCGGTGCCGGTGAATCCGGCCGCGCCGGCGGCGGCGCCGGCGGCGGGCTCGTCCGCGGCGCTGCCGGCGATCGAGGGTGTGGACCTGGCCGACGGGCTCGGCCGCGTCGCGGGCAACGCGGCGCTCTTGCGCCGCCTGCTCGAGCAGTTTGCCGCGGGGCAGGCCGCGGCGGCCGAGCAGATCGGCCGCGCCCTCGGGGCGGGCGATCCGAAGACCGCCGAGCGTGCGGCGCACACGGTCAAGGGCGTGGCGGGCAATCTCGGGATGCGGCGGCTCCATGGCGCGGCCGAGAGACTCGAGAGGGCGCTGCGCGACGGCGGCGGCGGCGTGAAGGCGGCGCTCGAGGAGTTCTCGGCGGTGCTCGGCCCACAGGTCGAGGCGATCCGGAGGGCGCTCGGAGCCGCGGCGGCGCCGGAGCCGGCCGCCGCCCCGTTCGACGCGGCGGCGGTGCGAGCCGGCCTCGCGAAGCTGCGCGGTTTGCTCGCGGCGAGCGACGGCGGTGCGGCGGAGCTCTTCGCCGGTCTCTCGGGAATGCTCTCCGGCGCCGTCGGGCGGCCGCGCACCGACGCCCTGGGCGCCGCCATCGGGGAATTCGACTTCGACGGCGCGCTGTCGAAACTGGACGCGATCGCCCGGGACTTCGGGGCGAGCGAGGAGAGTCAGTGAGCGAGAACGACGGGAAGACGACGCTGCTTCTGGTGGATGACGCGCCGGCCAACATCCAGGTGGCCAACGCCATCCTGAAGGACGACTATCGCGTGAGGATCGCGACGAGCGGCGCGAAGGCGCTCGAGCTCGTCAGGACGAGCCCGCCGCCGGCCCTGATCCTTCTCGACGTCGAGATGCCCGAGATGGACGGGTACGAGGTGTGCCGCCGCCTGAAGACCGACGCCGAGACGCGCGACATCCCCGTGATCTTCCTGACCGGGAAGACCGAGGCCGAGGATGAGACGCGGGGCTTCGGCGTCGGCGCCGTGGACTACATCCACAAGCCGTTCTCTCCGGCGGTCGTGAAGGCGCGCGTCCAGACGCACCTCGCCTTGCGGGAAACGCGGGAGCAGCTCGCGCAGCGGCTCGCGGCGATCGAGAGCGAGCTCGAGATGGCGCGCGCGATCCAGCTGTCGATCCTTCCGCGCGAGATTCCCCGCGTCGGCGGGCTCGAGATCGCGGCGCGCTACGTGCCGATGACTTCGGTCGCCGGCGATTTCTACGACTTCCTCGCCGGCGACGACCGGCGGACGGGCGTGCTCGTCGCCGACGTGTCGGGCCACGGGGTCCCGGCCGCACTCGTCGCCTCGATGCTCAAGATCGCGCTCGCGGCGCAGGCGCCGAACGCCGCGGACCCGGCGAAGGTCCTCGCCGGACTGAACCAGGCGCTGTGCGGCAAGTTCGAGAAGCACTTCGTGACGGCCGCGTACGCGTTCGTGGACACCGAGGCGGGCACGATCGACTACGCGGGCGCCGGCCACCCGCCCCTGCTGCACTACGAGGCCGGCGCGAAGGCCGCCCGCGTGGTGCAGCAGAACGGCCTCTTCCTCGGGATGTTCCCGCACGCGAAGTACGCGTCGGTCCGGCTGAATGTCGCGGCCGGCGACCGCTGCGTGCTGTACACCGACGGCGTCTCGGAGGCGCGCAACGCCGCGCTCGAGGAGTTCGGCACCGAGCGGCTCCAGGCGCTCCTCGACGGGAAAGCGGCGCTGTCGAGCGACGCGTTCGCCGACGGCGTCCTCGACGCCGTGCGGGAATGGACCGGGCGCGGCGCCGCCGAGGGCCAGGACGACGACATCACGGTCGTCGCCATGCGCGCGACGGGCTAGAAGCTAGACGCCGAAGCGCTCGGCGCTCCAGGCGAGGCCGAGCTCGCCCGGCGGGGCCATGTAACCCGCCAGCGCCGAGGCCGCGACGACGGCGGGGCTCGCGAGGAATCCTTCGCCGCCGTAGCCCATGCGGTTCTGCCAGTTCCGGTTGAACGACGTGATGGCGCGCTGGCCGGCCGAGAGGGCATCCGGTCCCTGGCCGAAGCACGGGCCGCACCACGACTGGCGGATCTGGCCGCCCGCGGCGCGGAAGACTTCCGCGATCGATTCGCCCCCGAGGCGCGGATCGGGCTGCTCGATCTGGCGGCCCACGCCGCCCGAGCCCGGGAAGATCGTGAAGGTGCGGGTGACCTTCTGGAACCCGACGTCGCGCGCGGCCCGCAGCACGAGCGCTGCGGAGAGCAGGTCGTCGTAGCCGCCGTTGGTGCACGACCCGATCATGGCGCGGTCGAAGGACAGCTTCTCGCGGGCGACCTCGTCGGCGGGGAACGCGTTGCCGGGAGCGAAGGGCTTGGCGATCATGGGCTCGACCGACGCGAGGTCGAGCGTCTCGTCGAGCGTGTAGACGGCGTCCGCGCCGGGCGCGAGGCGTGGATACGGCAGCGCGGCCATTCCCTTCGCGCGGTACCACGCGTCCGTGACGTCGTCCTCCGCGAAGATGCCGTTCAAGGCTTCGGCCTCGGCCATCATGTTGGCGATCGTGTTGCGGAAGGCGATGGGGAGCTGCTGTTCGGCGTCCACGAACTCGACCGACATGCCCTGCGCCTGCTTCGAGCCCCAGAGCCGGAGCAGCTCGAGCACGATGTCCTTGCCCGACACCCAGGGGCGGAGCTTGCCGCGGAACACGACGCGGCGTTGCTTCGCGAGCGTGAAGTAGATGGCTCCGGTCGACCAGCCGAAGCCGAGGGTCGTCGAGCCGACGCCGAAGCCGACCGCGCCGTAGGCGCCGTACGCGCGGCTGTGCGAGTCGGCCCCGGGGATGAACATCCCGGGGAGAACGAGGCCCTGCTCGGGAAAGTAGAAGTGGAAGATGCCGTCGCCGGGGTCGGCGTACCAGGGCTTGACGAGTCCGTGCATCCGGGCGAACTCGCGGCCGATCGCCGTCTGCCGGTCGTCGTCCTCGCGGCCCGTGAAGACGAAGTGGTCGTTGGCGATTGCGGCCTGCCTCGGGAAAATCGATCGGCCGCCGGTGATCTGGTTGAACGTGTGGATGGCGAAGGGCGCCGTGCCGTCCGAGGCCGGCAGGAGGTCGGCGTAGACGCGGAGTGTGGCGCCGGCCTCGACCTTCGCGTCGCGGTCGACGCGGTGCGCCCAGACGATCTGCTCGGTCGTCGTCATCCTTCGCGCGACGTCGGGGTCGGGCCACCGGACCTCGGGGGCCCGCTCGACGGACGCGCGGAACTCGCGCCGTCCGACGGCGAAAATGCCGCCGCTCGAGCGGATCTCTTCTTCTTTCGGCGAGAGCGGGACGGGCTCGTAGGTCCTGCCCTGCGTTTCGTTGGTCAGGCGGCGCGAGGCCGGGTCGAACGCGAAGGCGTCGCCGTCGCGGGCGTCTTCGACGGCCTCGGGGCACTGCACGACGTGGAGCCCCAGGTTGAAGCTGTTGCGGCGGAAGATGTCGCCCATTCCGTGGCTGCAGACGACGACGAGCTCGAGCCCTTTTTCCTCGGCGACGCCCTTCAGGCCGGCCGGGCTCATCTCGCGCGAAGAGCCGATCGCGAACCGCTCCCCGGCGACGAGGAACGTCTCGCCGCGGTGGACCCGCTCGCGGAAGTCCGGCATGAGGTGACGGAAGGAGCCCGCCTTCCAGCGCTCGTCGAGCGTCTCGAGGCTCTCCGAGACGCAGTCGGCGGCGGGCGTGATCTGGTCCGTGTCGATCGCGTCGAGCTTCTTTCCCGGCCTTTTCGGGTCCCAGAAGATGAGCGCGCGGCCGCGGATGGTTCGCGCCGCGGGGCCGCCGGCGGCGTCGGACGGGCGCGGGCCGGGCAGCGTGTCGAGGCTGACGCCCGGCTTCAACCGGGCGGGTTGGATCGTGTGTTTGGCCACGGTCCCATCCTAACGGAAGGGCGCCGCGTCGGATTCGGGAGCCGCCGCGCGGCTTACCGGGTCAGGCTGGCGTTGCGGACCCGCTCTTCCCAGCTGCGGTCGCGGGCCTCTTCGAAGAGCTTGGCCGCGCGGCTGAAGGCGAGCTGGGCCGCGTCGTAGTCGCGGTCGCGGAGATATCGAATCCCTTCCTTCTCGCTTTCCTCGCCGAGCGAGAACGCTTCGGGCGCGTTCTGACGCGCGCTCAGGCGGTCGGCCTCGACGCGCGCGAGCGCGGCCCGGTAACGGAGGTCTTCGGCGGGCTGCTTGAGCTCGGGATGGATCTTCCGGGCCGGCTTTGCCGGAACCGCGCGCGCGCTGGCGGGGGCTGACGCCGGGGCCGCGACGGGCGGCGGCTCCGGAGCCGGAGCGGCGGAAACGGGCGCGGGCGCGGCCGTCGGCACCGTCGCGACGGCCACGGTCTTCGGCGCCGCTTCGGCCGGCAGCGTCCCGGCTCTCCCCGCGACCAGAAAGACCCCTGCCCCGACGCCCGCCGCCGCGGCGAGCAGGAGCGCCGGCCGCTTCCAGGCCGGCGGCCCGGACCTCGGCGCGGGAACGGGGGCGGGCTCGGGGGCCGCCTCGATCAGGGCAGCGGCCTGCTCCTGGATCTCCACGGGTGCGGGGGCCGCGTCCGCGAGTCCGGACGGGGCAGGGACGGGGGCGGGAGGCGGCGTCGGGAGCTCGATCGGCGGCGGGGCCGCCTTCTCGGCATGCTCTTCGATCGGATCGAGGTCGCCCCGGCGCCGGCGCGGCGCGGTGCCTCCGGTCGCGGAGCCCGCCGCCGTCGCGGTCCCGTCGGCGCGGCGTGTCTTCGTCGTCTCGACGACGACCGGGCTGGTGGATTCCCAGTCGGACGAGGGAGCGACGCTCTGACTCTCCGGATTCAGCAGCTTGTAGAGGAAGAGCGCGAGGTTCGCGGTGAAGAGCGAGAACGGGTTTCCGGTGACGAGCTGCTGCAGCGCGCGGTGCGCCTCGATGGCCGTCGGGAAACGTTCTGCGGGATCGGCGAGGCACTGCCGGAGAAACCCGCTGAGCTCCCCGGAGCGCGGGTCGCTCGCGCGCAGCTCGGCCGAGGGCGTCTCGAGCGACGGCCGGCGGCCGGTCAGCAGCTCCACCAGGATCGCGCCGAGCGAGTAGACGTCGGCGGAGCGCGAGGCTTTCGCGTCGCGCCGCGACTCGGGAGCGACGTACGGAGAGATCTCGGCCGTCAGGCGCGAGGCGCCGAGGCTCGGCAGGATCGCGCCGGCGACGCCGAATCCGCCGACGCGCACGACCGCGTCGTGCGAGATCGAGACGAAGCCGGGCCAGAGCAGACCGTGTTCGACCGGGCGGCCGTCGACGGCCGTCTGGTGTGCGTGCTCGAGCCCTTCGGCGATGCGCTCGACGATCAGGAGCGCGTACTCGACCGGGATGCGGATGCCGAAGGCGCGCACGCGCGCGAGCATCGTGTCGAGAGTCCAGCCCGCGGTCTCGTCCCACGTCATGAAGGGAATGCCGTCGACGACGTCGAGCTCGGGCCGGACGACGATGGCGTCGTGGGTGAGCGCCGCGCGCAGGCGGTCGTTGCGGACGGTCGCGAGGATCGCCTCCGGCTCGAGACTCTCGGACTGCAGCACGCGCAGCCGCACGAAGCGGCGCTCGTCGGCGGCGTAGAGGGCCCGGAAGACCGTGCCGAGCGGGTCCTCGGACAACTGGGCGACGAGCAGGTAGTCGCCCAGATGGCGTGAGAGAAACGGCGCGGGGGCGCTCAAGCCGGCTCCCCCTGGAGCGAGGCCGACGCCCCACGCCGCCTTCGAGTTGTCGGCAGTACGGCCATATCCTCTTTCGTTTGTTCGAATTGTAGCAGGACGCATGCCTGAACCCGGGACGCGCGTAAGTCGCTTCGGCGGAAGGATCTGACGAGAAAACCTCGGCCTGTCCGGTCGGCCATCTGACAAAAAACGGCGGAGCCGCGGCATGGCGGCTCCGCCGGATTGTCCGCGAGAGGAACCGAAGACTACTTGAGGCCGACCAGCTCGACCTCGAACATCAGCGTCGAGTTCGGGGGGATGACCGGGGGTCGTCCGCCGGAGCCGTAGGCGAGATCGGGAGGAATCAGGAGAATTCTCTGCCCGCCGACCTTCATGGTCATCAAGCCCTCGTCCCATCCCTTGATCACGCGCCCGGTTCCGAGCGGAAACGTGATCGGCTGGCCGCGGTCGACCGAGCTGTCGAACTTCTTTCCCTTCGCGCCATTTTCCCAGAGCCAGCCCGTGTAGTGGACGACGGCCAGCTGGCCCTTCTTCGGCGAATCGCCGGTGCCGACCTTCACGTCCTCGTACTGGAGTCCGCTCGGCGTCTTCGTCATCTTCATCTCGCCTTTCTCGGCGCCCGGAGCGGGAGTCGGCTTGGGATCGTCCGCCAGCGCCGACGCCGCGCCCAGCGCCGCGGCCAGCAACGTCGACAGGAGCAGAGCGCTCTTCTTCTTCATCGTCTTTGAATCCTTTCTGACCCTCGTCGAGGGCCGCGGGAGTCTAACAAAGTCGTTCCCCTCTCTCCCCTCTCCTCATCGGGGCGTCGGGGTGAGGGGAGGAAGCCATTTTGAGAGGATGCCCCCGTGCTGCGGAGCTTCGCGATCCGTTTCGGTCTCGGCGCGCTCGGCGCGGTCTACGTCGCGCTCGGCATCGTGTCGGCGCGGGTCGCGATGCTCGGGGCGGCCCGCCGCGAGCAGGGCATTCCGGCGGCGCTGCGCTTCCTGCTGGCGCAGCCGCGCGGCCCGTGGATTCTCGGCG
>Ga0335070_10006113_pt1 | contig 14176 bp, 10 predicted proteins | sample Lox_Sample_13_FD_206722 | JGI IMG/M metagenome (GOLD analysis project Ga0335070, IMG submission 206722) | Soil microbial communities from Loxahatchee National Wildlife Refuge, Florida, United States - Lox_Sample_1.3 | ecosystem: Environmental > Terrestrial > Soil > Wetlands | place: USA... | reverse complement strand
GCGGGTCATGAGGGACTACATTTCGCAGATGACGCCGACGAATTATCCTGGCCTAGCCAGCTTTATCGATGTGGTGGTCGGGATTTCGGTAGTGATTGGGTTTATCGTGATTTTCCAGGCGATGTACACGGCGGTCATGGAGAGGACGCGGGAAATCGGGATTCTGAAAGCGATGGGCGCTTCCAAGCTGTACATCGTCAATGTGGTACTGCGGGAGACCGTGCTGCTGGCCTTGGGGGGCATCGTGCTGGGGATTGTTGTCAGCCTGGTTGCGCGGGCAGTCCTGGCGCAGAAACTCCCACTGCTGCAAGTGATTGTCGATGCGGGCTGGATTCTGCGGGCAACCGTCATCGCCATTGCCGGGGCCATTGGCGGCGCGCTGTATCCCGCGTTCAAAGCAGCGCAAAAGGATCCAATCGACGCGCTGGCGTACGAATGAGCGCCCGGCCCAGCCTTGTTTCGCCTTGTATTCGCCCTACTTCCCTGCCGGTTTGGGGAGCCGTCGAATTTTTTCTCGCAAATCTGCGCAGAATGCACGATACTGCCGAAGAATCTGCCATGCTATAATCGCCCGCCGTTCGGTGAAGCAATGGAGTCTGGCAGAGGAAGGTCTTTCTATTTTCCCTGGGCCTGAGCGCAAGTTCGCGCGAAGGGCCGCAAATGCTCAGGAGGAAACATGCCTTTGGATGATCTGACCCTGTACGGTCGGGATGATGAAACGGACGAGTACGGCGACAGCAGTGCCTACGGCGAGTCGCTGGACGAGGATTTGGACGAAGAGGAAGAAGAAGAGGAAGAGCCCGCAGGCATCGGGGAAGGCGAGCCCCAACCCGAGCCGATGATGGAACAGCCGCCTGCGCCTCCGGCCCCGAGCCGTCCGCCGCGCAAGAAGGCGCCCGCCAAGAAGAAGAAAGCGCCGAAGAAGGCGAAGAAGCCGGCCAAGAAGGCCGCGAAGAAGAAAGCGAAAAAAGCGGGCAAGAAGAAAGCTGCGAAGAAGCGGGCAAAGAAGAGCACGAAGAAGAGAGCCGCGCGCAAAAAAGGCGGAAGGCGCCGCTAGCCGCATCCTTTCGGCGATCCGGGAGGCGGGATGATTCTCGCCTCCGCCGGTCTATCTCTCTGCGTCCGTCACAATCGCTTCGGCTTCGATTTCCACCAGCATCTCGGGCGAGACCAGCGCCGTGATGGCCAGCAGGCTCGCGGCTGGCCGGATCTCACGGAAGATCTCTCCGTGTGCTCTGCCGACCTTCTCCCAGTCTGCAATGTTCGTGACATAAGTGCGCGTGCGCACGACATCTTTGAGCGAGGCCCCGGCCTTCCCCAGAGCCGAGGCGATGTTCTTCAGCGTTTGCACTGCCTGGGCGTAAGGGTCGCCAACGCCTACGATCTTGCCGTCCGGCCCAGTGGCAGTGGTTCCCGCAACATAGACGTAATTCCCGACTCGCACGGCACGGGAGTAACCGACGACTGGCTCCCACGGCGTACCGCTGGAAATGTTGATCCGCTCCACTCTGTCCTCCGCTGACCGCAAGCTTCGAGCCATGAGCCACGAATCTCCACCGCTAGTCTTTGCAGCTCTTGGCTCACAGCGGTCTTTGGTGTTGACAGAATACACGGGCGCACACGTGTTGTTTTCGCCTTCGCGCTACTCCACTTCGTTGTAGCAGTTTTTGCCGTTAGACCTGCATTTAGCAGCCGTTGCGTCTGGCTGCCAACAAAACGTGGGGAAACTCAGGTCACCGGCTGGGGTTCTCATTACGTTAGGAAGGTAAATACGCCGAAGTTACTTGCGCTGGCTTTCAGAGCTGGGCTATCTAATACGTCCAAAGGGCGCATCCGATAGTGATGCAAAGGGGGGCTTGCAGGTGGGGGCCGTCACCATGATTTCCGAGTTGCATCCGCTGCGGCAGTTGTTCGCCGAACTGGTGGGGCGGCACTATGCCAAAGAGATCGGGATACACGATCCGCAGGTGGTCGGGTACGTCGCGCATTTGCTGACGGAGTTCTGCAACGCCGAGCAACTGTTCAAGATCCGCAACACGGCGGGGCGAACGCTGAACGATGTCGGGGAAATGCTGATCGAGTCTGACCCAGTCTACGGTCCGGCGCCATCGTTCGACCGTGAACGACAGGTCCGCAAACATATCGGCGACTACACTCTGTTCTTTACCGGCATGTTTCCTGAGAGCATCAACCACTACCGTTTGCGCCGCCAGCGCCTGGAGAGTTTTGTCGACTGGATGAAGGCAGGAAAAGAAAGCTATTACGTCGTTTCCAAGTTCGAGTGCTTCGAATACGCGAAGGTGGCTCCGTTGTTCGCGCAGCTCTCGGCTAAGTTCGAGCAGTGCGTGTATGGGCTGAACTTGGTCAAGAACGAGCTCGAAGTGATGCAGCACCCAGTTGTGCGCAGGGCGGGCGAGCTGATTATGTAGGATTGCAGATTGCAGAAGTCAGATTGCAGAAGTGGCGCCGAATTCTGAGGGTTTTACCTCTGCATTTCGACTTCTGACTTCTGACTTCGTACGAGCCGCCGACCGACGATCTCGTAGTTCCCTTCCAGAACAATCCTGATCGCTTCGCTGTAGGCAATGTGCTCCTGCTCGAGAATGCGGGCGGCAAGAGTGTGCTCGTCGTCGGAATCGAGCACCGGGACTACCTTCTGCACGATGATGGCGCCGTGGTCGAGTTCCTCATCGACAAAGTGAACCGTGCAGCCCGAGACCTTCACTCCATAGGCGAAAGCCTGCTGCTGCGCTTCCAGACCGGGGAAGGCGGGCAGCAGCGCGGGGTGAATGTTGAGAATGCGCTGAGGAAATTGCCGCACGAACCAGGGCGAAAGCAGGCGCATGTAGCCGGCGAGGCAAACGAGATCGACCTTATGCTCTTGCAGCGCCGCCACAACTTCGCGGTCGTGTGCTTCGCGGTCCTTGCCCTTGGAGGGAATGATGAGCGCGCAGAGCCCGCGGCGCCGAGCCGTCTCGATGCCGGGAGCGTCGGCGCGGTTGGAGATGACGATGGCAATGCGCGCGTCGGGGATACGGCCCGCGTCGACGCTATCAGCGATGGCGACGAAGTTTGAACCGCGTCCGGAGAGGAGGATGCCGAGGTTCTTCATAGATAGCTTTCAGCCGCCAGCCATCAGCTGTCAGTGAAAACAATCATATTCCATCACGAAGGCACAGAGAGAAAACCAGGACAGACGTTGTGGCTGCGGACGGCTCGGAATCACAATCCAACGAAAATGGCAGGATATCAAGAGAGCCGGGCGAACCCGATTCGCTGGCCACCCGAGCCGTGTGCCGGAACCCTGCAGTCGTCACGCCGCGAACGACAAACGATGAAGACCAACCAGGGGGTACCTCTGCAATCTGACTTCTGACCTCTGCAATCCCTAGCTGTACATCACCTTGCGGTCGCCCTTGACGATGCGGCCGACGCTGTAAAACTTCTCGCCGGCGCGTTCAAGCAGTGTCTGGGCTTTCTTGAATTTCTGGGCGGGCACGACCAGCAGCATGCCGATTCCCATGTTGAACGTGCGCAGCATCTCGTCCTGCGGGACATTCCCCAAAATCTGCAGGTGCTCGAAAATCGGCAGCACGGGCCAGGTGCCGCGCTCGATAATCGCGGCCGTTCCCCGCGGCAGGACGCGCGGTAGGTTCTCAGTGATCCCGCCCCCGGTAACGTGGGCGATGGCTGCGACGCAGTCGCCCGCCACCATCTTCTTGATCACCGGCCAATAGCTGCGGTGGGTGCGCATTAGTTCGTTGCCCACTTTGTTCTTGATTTCGTTGACGTAGGTTTCCGGGGAATAGTGGGCGACCTCAAACAAGAGTTTGCGGGCCAGGGAATATCCGTTGGTGTGCAGGCCGTTCGAAGGCAGGCCGAGTACGATATCGCCGGCCTGCACGTTTTTCCCGGTGACGATCTTCTCGCGTTCGACCACGCCGACGATGAAACCGGCAAGATCATATTCGCCCTCGGGATAGAAGCCCGGCATTTCCGCCGTCTCGCCGCCGATGAGAGCGCAGCCGTTGTGTTTGCAGGCTTCGGCAACACCCTCGACGACCTTTTCCGCGACTTCCGGCTCCAGCTTGCCCGTGGCCAGGTAGTCCATAAAGAACAACGGTGCTGCGCCCTGCACGGCGATGTCATTGACGCAGTGGTTCACCAGGTCGGCACCCACCGTGTGGTGCACCTTCATTTCGAAGGCAACCTTCAGCTTGGTGCCGACGCCGTCGACGCTTGAGACGAGTACCGGGTCCAAATACTTCTTATCGACGGAAAACAGGCCACCGAAGCCGCCAATCTCGCTTAAAACGCCCTTGGTGAACGTCTTGTGGGCGAGGTATTTGATGCGCTGCTTGGTTCGCTTGGCGCGGTCGATGTTGACACCGGCATCGGCGTAGGTGATGGAACCGCTCTGGGCATTGGGGTTCTGAGCCAAGGTTCCGTCCGTCAATACAGAGTGGAGTCTCGCGCGCCAGCGAGCCGGAGGATCGTTTCGCGCACCAAATTCTAGCACGTCTGGAGTTGGAGCCGGCGGAGGCAGGAGCCGAAGCGGCCACACATCACAGCCCGCGGTCTCACCAGTGGGGTTACACTTAGTCACCATGAGCACGAACAAAGTCGGAAAGACAGGGAAACCGCGCCCGGCGCACGACAAGGCACACGACGTATTGCGCTCCGAGCGCCACCCGCTCGACGCCATCTTCAACCCGCATAGCGTGGCGGTGATCGGAGCAAGCGATCGCCAGGGCAGCGTCGGGCGCGCAGTGCTGTGGAGCTTGGTGAGTAGCCCGTTCGGCGGGACGGTCTATCCGGTCAGCGATAAGCGCGCGAGCGTGCTCGGCATCAAGGCCTACCGCGACGTTAAGGACATTCCGGAGACAGTCGATCTGGCAGTGATCGCGACGCCGGCCGAGAGCGTGCCCGCCGTGGTCGGCCAATGCGTGGCGGCGGGAGTGCACGGTGTCATCGTCATCTCGGCTGGGTTCCGGGAATATGGGGAGCGCGGCCAGGAACTGGAACGCCAGATTTTGGAGCGGCTCGGCGACAGCGGCATGCGCTTGATTGGGCCGAACTGCCTGGGGGTGATGAACCCTATCAGCGGCCTGAATGCCACCTTCGCCTCCAACACCATGGCGCGGGCCGGCAACGTAGCCTTTATCAGCCAGAGCGGAGCGCTGTGCACAGCGGTTCTCGACTGGGCACAGCAAGAGCTGGTAGGGTTCAGCGCGTTTGTTTCGATCGGTTCCATGCTCGATGTTGGGTGGGGCGACCTGATCGATTACTTCGGAAACGATCCGCGCACACACTCGATCGTCATGTACATGGAATCGGTTGGGGACGCACGATCGTTTCTATCGGCGGCGCGGGAAGTCTCCCTGAGCAAGCCGATCATCGTGATCAAGGCCGGACGGAGCGAAGCTGCTGCTCATGCCGCCGTATCGCATACGGGCGCGCTGGTTGGGAGCGACGAGGTACTGGAGGCCGCCTTCCGGCGCTGTGGCGTGCTGCGGGTCCCGACAATTGCCGACCTGTTCTACATGGCGGAAGTGCTGTCGAAACAGCCGCGCCCCAAAGGACCGCGTCTGGCAGTGGTCACCAATGCTGGCGGTCCGGGCGTGCTGGCGGCGGACTCGATCATCGCCGTGGGCGGAGAACTGGCGGAACTAGGCCCCGCGACCAGGGATCAGCTCAACCAGATGCTTCCGCCACACTGGAGCCGCAACAACCCCGTCGACATTCTGGGGGATGCGTTGCCCGACAAGTACGCCAAGGTGGTCGAATTGGTGGCTAATGATCCCAACAACGACGGGCTGCTCGCCGTTACCTGCCCGCAGGGAATGTCGCACCCGACTCTCACCGCCGAGCGGCTGGTTCCTTTTGCCAAGGGTCTGGGCAAGCCGGTCCTGGCATGCTGGATGGGTGGCGCGGAGATGACAGCGGGAATTCACATCCTGAATCAGGCGGGCATTCCCACGTTCCCTTATCCGGACACCGCCGCGCGAATTTTCTATTACATGTGGCGCTACACCTATCTGCTGCGGGCGCTCTATGAAACCCCGGTGTTGCCGCATGGCGCGGAAGGACCCGACCGAGCACGGGCAGACGCCATCGTGGAAGCGGTCCGCGACAGTGGGCGCACATTGCTGACGGAGCCTGAATCCAAGGAGCTCTTGGCTTGCTACGGGATTCCGACCGTCCCGACGCCCGAAGCACATAGCGCAGACGAAGCAGTGGCCAAGGCCGAAGAGTTGGGATATCCCGTGGTGGTCAAACTGCTTTCGCACACCGTTTCGCATAAGACGGAGGTTGGGGGCGTCAAGTTAAATCTGGCCAGCGGGGCGGCGGTCGCGAATGCCTGGCGTGAAATTGAAGCGTCGGTGAAGGAAAAGGCCGGGGCGGAACACTTTCTCGGAGTGACGGTGCAGCCCTATGTTCGCTCTGAAGGTTACGAGCTGATTCTGGGCAGCATGGCAGATGCGCAGTTCGGGCCGGTGTTGCTGTTCGGAACCGGGGGGCAGCTCGTCGAAGTCTTCCGGGATCGAGCTCTGTCGCTGCCACCGCTGAACACGACGCTCGCCCGCCGCTTTATGGAGCAGACCAAGATCTTCCAGGCGCTGAAGGGCGTGCGTGGCCGCAAGGCGATCGATCTCGGCGCCCTGGAGGAGTTGCTGGTCCGATTCAGCCAGCTCGTCGTCGAACAACGCTGGATCAAGGAAATCGACATCAATCCTCTGCTGGCCTCGCCGGACCGCCTGACGGCGCTGGATGCGCGCGTGATTGTCTATCCCCGGGAGGTCAAACAGGAAGAACTGCCGCGTCTGGCGATCCGGCCCTATCCCAAACAGTATGTTCGCCCGGGACGCCTGAAGAATGGGGACGACGTCCTCTACCGGCCCATCCGTCCCGAAGACGAGCCATTGCTGATCAAGTTGCACCAGGCGCTTTCCGAACGCACCGTTTACCTCCGCTATTTCCAGCCGCTGAAGCTCAGCCAGCGGACCGCCCACGAACGCCTGACCCGCATCTGTTTCATCGACTACGACCGCGAGATGGCGCTGGTGGCCGAACACAAGAATGCGGAAGGAAACCCGGAGATCATCGCGATCGGCCGCTTGAGCAAGGTGCGCGGACTCCCCGAGGCGGAGATGGCTGTCCTGGTGGACGATCGTTTTCAGCAACAGGGTTTGGGCACCGAACTCTACCGTCGGCTTATCGAGGTGGCGCGTGACGAACACCTGACGCGAGTCGTTTCGACCATCTTGTCGGAAAACCACGAAATGCAGGCGCTCTGCCGCAAGGTGGGCTTCCAGTTGGAGGCAGACCTGGAAGACGGCACCATCCAGGCGGTGATGAAGCTGTAGAAGAGCAGGCGTCAGGCTTCGGGCCTCAGGCTTTCGGTTCAGGGCCTTGCTGCCGGCTCCAACCACCGCAACAGGAATACACCACTGCACAGAATGTTGTGCCGGTCAGTAGGCTTCAGGTGTCAGGCGTAGGGCCGCAGGTCCTGGGCCCTCCGGCTAGACCGGATAGCCAGTAGCGCGACTACTGTTTCAAGGCTCCCTGACGCCTGACGCCGAGCCCCGGGAAAATCACCTTCTCCCGATAACCCTTTGCACTCCCGACAGTCCAACTGAGTGCCGGGGTCGGCAAACCGGGGAAGCGCCTTCGTCCTTCTAGTGCGGACATCGCCATGCGCATGCTGCTGGATAGCTTCGGCCAGACGTTGCGAACCCTCTGGGCCCACAAGCTGCGTTCATTTTTGACCATGTTCGGAATCGCCTGGGGCGTGGGATCGTTGTTGCTCCTGGTAGGGGTGGGAGAGGGCTTCCGCAACGGCAACCGCAAGCAATTGGAGACATTCGGCAAGAACATCATCTTCTTTTTCGGCGGGCGGGAGCCGGCGGTCGAGGGCAGTTTCAGTTCCATGAAGTGGTTCAATCTCACCTACGACGACTATCTGGCGATTAAGAATGAGTCGAAGTTGGCGGTGAATGTTTCGCCGTTGATTGCTCGGGACGATATCCGCGCCGTCAGCGACTACACCAGCACCAACGGGCAGGTGTCCGGCGTGCCGCCGATCTACAACCAGGTGCGGACGATTCCTCTTCAGGTGGGGCGCTGGATCAACGACGAGGACAACGAACAGCGACGGCGGGTCTGTGTGCTGGGCCGGGAGATGACGCACAACTTGTTCCCCGGACGGCCGGCGGTGGGGAACACGATCTTGCTGAACGGGGTGCGGTTTCAGGTTATCGGAGTGCTTTCGAAAATCGGCCACGAGGAACAGAACGCTACCAATATCCGCATTTTCGTTCCCTTCAACACCATGCGGGAGCTCTTTCCGCTCAAAGGAGACAACTCGCAGCAAGGGAACGCCATCTCGTTCATCAACTACCAGCCGCGCAGCTTCAACGAGAATGAAGACGCGAAAGACGAGCTGCACCGGATCGTGGCGCGCAACCATGGCGGTTTCGACCCCAAGGGAAAGGATATTTGGGAGGAATGGGACACGGTCAAGAACCAGAAGACCATGGGAGTGATCTTCACCGCTATGGACTGGTTTCTGGGCGGAGTTGGGCTGGTAACGCTGGCGCTGGGCGCTATCGGGATTATCAACATCATGCTGGTGGCAGTGACAGAACGCACCCGCGAGATTGGACTCCGGAAAGCGCTGGGCGCAACGAATCGCAACATCCTGCTGCAATTCTTTCTGGAAGGGGCGTTCCTTACGCTACTGAGCGGAGCAGTCGGAGTTGGCGGCGCGATGCTGGTGATCCGGCTGCTCTCGGGAGTGCAGCTCCCGCAAGGGTTCGACACGCCGAGGATCATTCCGGTTTCGGCGGTGGGGGCTGTGTTATCGCTCGCGCTGGCAGGCATCATTGCAGGGCTGTACCCGGCACGAAAAGCCGCGTTGCTGGAGCCGGTGGAGGCGTTACGCCAGGAGTGAGTCATGACCCGTGATCTGCTGAAGGAAGCCTACGGCGCGATGCGGCACAACCGCCGCCGCACGACCCTAACCATGTTGGGGATGGCGTGGGGCATTGCCACGGTGGTCATCCTGCTGGCCTTCGGGTCAGGATTTGAGCGCGCCATCAACCTGATCTTCAGCTCCTGGGGGACCGACGTGATCGGGGCCTTCCCGGGACGCACGTCCTTGCAGGCCGGGGGCGCGAAGGCAGGCAGCGAGATTCGGCTCAAGCTCGCCGATGTCGATTACATCCGCAACGAAGTGCCCATGATCAAGGGCGTCACGCCGATTTTCGACAGGCAGGGCACAACTATCCAGCACGAGACTCGCACCTACACCAACCTTTTTCTAACCGGGGTCTTTCCCGTGTACGAGCGCATCCGCGGCTTCGAGGTGGCGACTGGCCGCGGGTTGAGCGAAGAGGATCAATTGCAGCGCGCCCGCGTGGCGGTGATTGGGGATGAAGCAAGACGCAGGCTGTTCTCGGGCGAGCCGGCCCTGGGGCAGAACATCCGCATCAACGGGATCACTTTTCAAGTCGTGGGTGTTTACCAGCACAAGGTGCAGGGTGGGGACGATAACGACAACAGCATGGTTGTAATCCCGTTCAGCACCATGGGCGATCTCTACGACACGCAGTACATCAGCGGCATTCTGATGGATTATGAAGGCCAAAATCATCAGCAGCTCGCCCGCGTTGTGCGAGCCGTTCTGGCGGGGCACCACAACTTCCGGCCCGACGATCGCCGGGCGGTCTTCATCGCCGATTTCAAGCAGGACTTTGACGAGTTCATGGTCGTGACAGTGGCGCTGAAGGCGCTGCTGGCGTTTATTGGGGCACTGACGCTGGGGATTGGCGGCATCGGATTGATGAACATCATGCTGGTGTCGGTGCAGCAGCGGACGCGGGAAATCGGCGTGGAGAAAGCGCTCGGCGCACACAAGGGCCACATCCTCTTCCAGTTCCTGGCTGAAGCCCTGGCGATCACCTTCGCCGGCGGGCTGGCGGGGATCGCGATTGCCTACCTGATTTCGTGGACGGTCGGGGCGCTGCCGCTGATGAGCGCCTTCGGCGAAAATCTGCAGGCGGGAGATATCCACCTTCACATCAACGTCGGCAGCCTGATTCTGGCGACGATCATCCTCAGTCTGGTCGGCATCGTCAGCGGCACGGTGCCCGCCATCCGCGCTGCGCAGCTGGACCCTATCGAGAGCCTGCGCTACGAATAGGCACGCCCCTGCCAGAGCTCGATATAATGCTCGTCCAGCCGGAACGCCCGGCCATCTTCTCCTGGAGAAAAGCATGCGAATTATCGTCGCGCTGATCGTAAGTGTGCTCATGGCCGCAACAGGCGCCGCGCAGCAAGACCAACCCGCGCAGGAAACAGCGCCCGCCAAGCAGGCTGCGTCGAAAGAAAAGAAGAACAAGAAAGAAGCAGAAGCACCGCCGGCGGCGGAAAGCAAGGCTCCGGAGAGCGCCGCCAAGCCAGCAGAGACGGCCAAGCCGGAAGGGGGCGAGCTCGCCGACAAGGAAGAACATTACGATGTGGCTGAAGTTGCACCGGTGGTCACACATCACCAGATCACGCTGAATGGCAAGACGCTCAGCTACGCGGCTACCGCCGGACGGCTCCCGATCAAGCGCGGAGATGGCAAGATCGAAGCGGAGATGTTCTTCGTGGCCTACACGCTCGACGGCCAGGAGGCCGCAAAGCGCCCGCTGACGTTCGCGTTCAATGGCGGGCCGGGCTCGGCTTCGGTATGGCTGCACATGGGCGCGCTCGGACCGAAGCGGGTGGTGTTGCAGCAGAACGGTTTCATGCCTGCGGCGCCGTATCGGGTGGAAGACAACCCCAACACGCTGCTCGACCGCAGCGACATTGTGATGGTCGATGCGATCTCGACTGGCTATTCCCGGGCGGCAACCGCAGAACTGACGAAGAAGTTCCTGGGCGTGCAGGGCGATGTTCAGGCTTTCGGAGAATTCATCCGCCTCTACATTTCCCGCTACGAGCGCTGGAGTTCTCCCCTCTTCCTACTGGGCGAAAGCTACGGAACGACACGAGCGGCGGGACTCGCCGGCTACCTGACCGATCACGGCATTGCGTTCAATGGAGTCACGCTGCTTTCGATGGCCGTCGATTTCCAGACGCTCGAATGGAATGAATCGAATGACCTGCCCTACGTCTTACTGGTTCCCACATTCAACATGATTGCCGGCTACCACCACAAGCTGGCGGCGGATCTTACGCAGGATGTGGCGAAGACGCGCGAAGAGGTCGTGCATTGGGCGATGAATGAGTACGCACTGGCCCTGGCCAAAGGCGACGCCATGACGCCGGAGGAGCGCCGGAAGATTGTCGAGCAACTGGCGCGCTATATCGGGCTGCGGCCGGAGGTGGTCGAGGCCCACGACCTGCGAATTAACGTCCCGACGTTTACCCATGAGCTGCTGCTCGACCAGAAACTGCGCGTGGGCCGCTTGGATGGCCGCTTCACCAGCCCTGATCTCGGCGATGAACGCTTCTATGATCCGACCAGCGCCGCGCTCCTACCGCCCTACACCTCCGCTTTCAACAACTACCTGCGCAACGAACTGAACTACAAATCTGACATGCCTTACAAGGTGTTCGCCTGGGATGAGGGCGGATTCCAGAAGTGGGAGTGGGGCAGCGCGGTTCAAGGCTTTCCGAGCACGGCGAGCGGATTGCGGTCCGCCATGATCAAGAACCCGTATATGAAGATTCTGGTGATGGAAGGCTATTACGATCTGGCCACGCCGTTTGCCGCCGCAGACTGGACCATGGACCATCTGAACCTAGATGCGAAATACCGCCAGAACGTGTCCTACGCGACGTACGGGTCCGGGCACATGGTGTACATCGACCGCGCTGAGCACAGCAAGATGAAGAAGGACCTGGTGGAGTTCATGGAGAAGTGTTTGAAGTAACAGGTGTCAGGTGTCAGGTGTCAGGTGTCAGGTGTCAGGTGTCAGGTGTCGGGTCTCAGGTGTCAGGTCTCAGGTGTCTGCGTCTAGGTCTCGGGCTACCGGCCACAGGTACCAAAGGCGGGAGGGTATTCTTGCTCGTTAGTAAGAGAAGGGCTGACCTTCCTGACACCTGAGACCTGACACCTGATACCTTGTGTCCAATGCGCGCCGCCGCCATCTTTGGGCTGGGGACATCCCCGCGGGAACTGCAATTGTTTCGGGACGGCTCTCCTACAGAATGGATGGAGGGCGTACCCGCCTCTTCGAGTGATGCCGACGCAATTCTCATCTTCGGCGGAGACGGCACCATCCATCGCCATTTGCCGGCGCTGGTGCGGCTCGGGCTTCCGGTGCTGGTCGTTCCCGTCGGCAGCGGGAACGATTTTGCGCGCGCACTGAATCTGCGATCGGCGCGAGATTCGCTGCGAGCCTGGCGCGAGTTCGAATCAGGAAGACTTCAACCGCGTGCCATGGATCTCGGCGTCATCACTCCGGCGGCGGCGCCGGAACGCCAGCATTACTTCTGCTGCGTCGCCGGCTGCGGCCTGGACTCTGCCACCGCCCGGCGTGCCAATCAGATGCCGCGCTGGTTGCGAGGACATGGCGGCTACGTCATGGCGTTGTTTCCCGTGCTGCTCAAGTTCCCGGCGTTTCCTCTGCGGCTGACTCGATTCAACGGCGAGAACCGTGAAGAAACAGAGAAGCACACCATGCTGGCCGCCTTCGCCAATACGCAGTTCTATGGCGACGGGATGCGCATCGCTCCTCGGGCCGACATGGCGGACGGCAAACTCGACATCTGCCAAGTCACTACCGTCAATCCCTTCAAGCTGTTTTGTATGTTTCCGACGGTATATTTCGGGCGCCACCTGCGCATGCCGGAGGTGGAATACTCGCAGGCGGAACGGATTCAGTTGGAGACGAAGACCCCACTCGACATCTACGCAGACGGGGAGTATGTGTGCGAGACGCCGGCGGAGATCAGAGTAGCGCCGGGGGCATTGCGGGTGATAGGTTCAGTTGCTGGATTGCGAGGATAGGGTATGACAGTTAGTGTGACTGGGGGGCAGAGCCGCGAAACAAGCACGACGGCGGTGCTGGATGGGCATTCCTTGACGACTGAGGATGTGGTGGCGATCGCCCGCCACCGCCGGCCGATTGCATTGCACCACGATGCGGTTGCCCGCATCAACAAATGCCGCGATCTTTTGGAACGAAAGATCAAGGCGCGGGAAATCATGTACGGGGTCAACACCGGGATCGGCGAACTCTCCGAGGTGATCCTTACACCAGAGCAGGTCGAGCGCTACCAGAAATATCTGCTCTACTCTCACGCCGCTGGCTGTGCCGAGCCTTGCGCCGAGGAGAACGTTCGGGCCGCGATGCTCTCTCGCATCAACACCCACTGTTGGGGTCACTCGGGGATCAGGCTCGAGATCGTCAAGACGCAAGTGGAGATGCTCAATCGTGGTGTCACCCCGGTCGTGTGCCAGAAAGGTTCGGTGGGAGCCTGCGGCGACCTCTCCCCAATGGCACAGATGGCCATAACGCTGATGGGCGAAGGCGAGGTCTTCTACCAGGGAAGGAGGCTGCCCGCAAAGGCAGGCATGGAAGAAGCGGGAATACCGACCGTCGTCTTCCGCGAGAGGGACGGGCTAGCCGCCATCAACGGCTCCAATTTCATTACTGGGATGGGGTGCCTGGAGCTGCACGACGCGGAACAGTGGCTGAAGACGCAGGAAATATCCCTGGCGATGAGCCTCGAGGCGCTCAATGCCAACATGAAAGCTTATGATTCCCGCATCCACCAAGTGCGAGGTTATCCCGGCGCACAGAAGTGCGCGGAGAATATCCGCAAGCTGACCGAGGGATCGGAACTCCTCCGATTGCCGGGCAAGAAAGTGCAGGACGCCTACTCGCTCCGCTCCAGTCCGCAAGTCATCGGCGGTGCACGCGAGGCCTTTCAGTGGGCCCGCTACATGCTGGAGATTGAACTCAACCACGCCGCCGACAATCCCACCTTCTTCCCCGACGAGGAATTAGCGCTCACCGGCGGCAATTTCCAGGGCACGCCGATGGCTCTCGCGCTGGAGCTGCTCGGCATGTCGGTGACAACCGTCGCCGCCCTCTCCGAACGCCGGCTCAATCGGCTGATGAATCCGCATCTCTCGATGGGGCTGCCGGCCTTTTTGACGAGAGGTGCCGGAATGTTT
>Ga0335070_10006112_pt1 | contig 14179 bp, 14 predicted proteins | sample Lox_Sample_13_FD_206722 | JGI IMG/M metagenome (GOLD analysis project Ga0335070, IMG submission 206722) | Soil microbial communities from Loxahatchee National Wildlife Refuge, Florida, United States - Lox_Sample_1.3 | ecosystem: Environmental > Terrestrial > Soil > Wetlands | place: USA... | reverse complement strand
GTGTAATCGAAGACCTGACCAGCGTAGGGCCGCGCGCCCCACGTGGTGGGTCGGCCTGCGCAACTGAGCAGATCCTTTGCGGCGAACGGAATGCCTTGCAGCGGGCCGCGGTAGCGTTCGCGCTTCAATTCCTTGTCGATGTCGCGGGCGCGGCGAATGGCCGCTTCGGTGAGCGGCAGCGCGAGCGCATTGTATCGCGGTCCAAATTGCTCGAGCCGCTGGGCGAAAGCGCGCACCAGCTCGTACGCGGAGAACTCACGAGCCTTGAGCTTGGTGTTGAGTTCATTGATAGTCGCGAAGAAGACGTCGTCCGTGAACTCGGCCATCAGGCTTTGAAGTGAAATGCGGGTTCGGTGGCCATGGACAGCTCGACTTTGCCGAGTGCTTCCGAATTCTTGCCGAGCTGTTCTTTGGCGGCGGCGTTGAGATCTTCGGGCGGACTCGTGGTCGGCGCCTGAGCCGCGCGAAGCGCTACGGAGGAGCTGAGCGCGGCTGCTGCCAGCCGTCTGCGCGTGATTTTCAAGCTCATGTTTTCTGCTCCAAAGCTTCGAGCGCGGCCTTCTCCATCACCGCGCGCGGAGCCGATTCGCCGGTCCAGATCTCAAACTGGCGCACGGCTTGTTCGACGAACATTTCAATTCCAGGGACAACCGTCTTGTTCTCCTCACGGGCCCGGCGAATCAGCACGGTTTCGAGCGGATTGTAAACCATATCGAAAACGATCTCCGCCGGGATGGTCCCGTTGAAAAAGCACTCATTCACGTGCGGGAACATGCCCAGCGGCGTTGCGTGAATGAGAGCGTCGAAGTGCCTCTGTTCCACCTGTTCGCGGAGCAGGGGCTCGGCGCCGCAAATGCGGGAAAGCGCCCGCACTCGGTCGGGATTGCGGCCCGCGATGGCCACCTTGGCTCCGGCATCGATCAGGGCGCAGGCAGCGCCTCGCGCGGCGCCGCCGTTGCCTACAATGAGCACGGAGGCCTTCGCTGGCCGGATGTGCCGGCGCAGAGGCACCAGCACGGCTTCAGCATCCGTGTTGGCGCCACGCCATTTCCCGGCTTTGCGCCAGACCGTGTTCACGGCGCCGATGCGGCGCGCCAGCGGGTCCACGGAGTCCAGGTAGCGAATCACTTTTTGTTTATGCGGGATGGTCACGCTGAACCCCGAGATGGGCACCTTGTCGGCCAGAAGGAAGAAATCGCGGAGCTGCAAGGGCGCCACCAGAAACGGGAGGTACACGGCATCCAGGCGGCGGGCCTGGAAGGCGCGGTTGTGTACGGCGGGCGAGATCGAGTGCCGGATCGGATCGGCAATCACACCGTAGACTTTGACCATCTTTGAGATTTTTTCGATCCGGTAGAGGTGCCGCAGCAGGCGGCCGCTTACCTGTCCGGCAGCAGTGCCCTGCGTCAGGAGCGGAGCGGCATACGTGTACATTCCTCCGAATGCCGGGGAAAGGACTCGCGTGGGAAAACCCAATTCACCCACGGCGAGCACCACCAGGGGCGTACGCGAGTAGGCTCTGGCGAGCGCCAGGACGCGAGCGTTATCCGACGGCTTGCGCGCGGCCGTCACAATCTTGTATCCATCCGCTGGAATCCGCGTCATGCGCTTCACCAGAGCATCCAGTTGCGGCGTAGTTTCGAAATTGTGATAGGAGATGATGATTTGCGAGCGGCCGCGAAAGGCATTCAGCCTCTCGGCCGCCGCTTCGGCGGTTTCAATCTCCACATCGATCGCTTGGGCGCCGGCGCTCACGGCGAGATCCAGGATGTGAAGCTGCTCCTCGACGCTTCCGTTAAATTTCCCTTGGTTCTGGTGGCGGCGGCACGTGGCCAGGAGAATGCATTCCGGATACACCTTCAGAAATTCGCGCGTGACTTTGATGCCGTCCTCGGGGTGGTCCAGGTGATCCAGGCGGAATTCCAGAAAGGTTTCGCCGGAGTCGGCCTCCTGCCGGGCGTGGTCCCCTAACGCGGCGGCATCCGGCAAGCCGAGCGCGATGCAAATGCGAGGGAAAGGCCGTTTCTGCGGCATGGCCGTTGCGAGGTACTTAGAATACCACGAGGCAATCGCTACGACGCCGCCCCTCCAGCGGTCTCATGCAGCCGGGCTTTCCACGCATCCAGAATGGCAGCGGTGGCCGTAGCGCCGAAACGGGAGCAGCCCGCCTGGTAGACCTCCAGGGCCTTTTCCAGCGTGCGCACGCCACCCGCTGCTTTCACGCCAATGTGCGGCGGCGTGTGCGCGCGCATCAGCCTGAGATCTTCGAGCGTGTATCCCGTGGCCGCGAATGCCGTCGAGGTTTTGACAAAATCCACTTCGGCGCGCGCGGAGATGCGGCAAGCGACGATCTTCAACTCCTCGGTGAGATAGGCGTTCTCAAAAATCACCTTCAACAGTGCGCCCTGTTTATGGCACTCTTCGGCGGCCTGCAGCAGCTCCATTTCGACATATTGGAACTGGCGTGACAGGAGCTTGGCGATGTTCAGCACCATGTCCACCTCTTTGGCGCCCCGGCGCAGCACATCGCGAATCTCGTAAAGTTTCACGGCTGTGGTGGTCGACCCGTGAGGGAAACCCGCTATTGTGCCGACCGCCACACCCGAGCCCTCCAAGAGCCGGACGGCAAGATCGACATCGCAAGGCCGCACGCTCACGCTGGCTACCTGATACCGCCTGGCCAGGTCGCACCCCGCGGCTACGTGTTCGTCGGTCAGCTCGGGCCGCACGAGCGAGTGATCGATCATCTGGGCAAGCCCTTCGTAAGTGGTCAGCGGTGGCCTTTGATCGCCTTGGTTCGGTTCCATGGTTTCCCCATTGTCTCACCGGAGCAGCAGGAGAATGGCCACGTCGCCGCACACCAGGGCTTCCGGTTAACCGCAGTCGGTTGAAATGTTTTTGGGAAAAGGGGACTTACTTGCGCCGCGAGGAGGGGTAGGCCGAAAGGCCCATCTGCTTGAGCTGGGCCCTGGCCTTAGCGGCAGCATCACTGCTGGGATACCGTTTGATCAACTCGCGAAACTCGGCGGCGGCGGCATTGCGTTTGTCGAGTTTCACGAGCGTCCTGCCCTTCATCAAAAAAGCATCGGGGGTCTTGTTGTTGGCGGGCCATCTCACCAGGACTTCGTCGAAAGACTTGAGGGCGTTATCGTAGTCACCCTGGGAAAAATAGAGATCGCCCACCCAATATTGCGCGGCCGGAGCCAGCGGACCGTCGCCATAATACTTGACGTACTGCTGGTACTCCTGCAACGCGAGATCGGTCTTGCCGCCCAACCGGTCACGATTGGCATTCTGGTAGAGCACATCGCCGGAGATGGGGGGCACGTTCGAGGTTGTGGGCCCGGGGCTACTGGTTCCCGGACTCGAACCTGGAGGCGGCGCCGGGGAGTTGATGGTGCGAACCGCGTTGCTCAGATCCATGACCTGCTGCTCGAGCTTGCCCAGGCGCGTGGTCATGTCAGCCATTGAATTCTGCACCTGCTGGAACGCAGTGGCCATTTCATCAATCTTGGTTCCGACATTGGCCACCGGGGCCATGACTTCTTTGCCCTGCTGCCGCAGTTGCTCCTGGATCGCGCCTTGCAGCGTGGCGAGGGCATTATTGGCCCGGCCGGCAGAGTCAGTAAGCTGCTGCACCTGTGCGGTCAGCGTTCCCATTTTGGTGTCGAACGAGCTTTGCAGCGCCCGCACCTGATCCTGCAACTGAGCTACATCACGCTGCAGTTCCACGATTTCTTTGCTGGCTGCGGGACAAATGACTGGGAAAGCGAAACATGCGGCTAGAATCAGCCGGCGAAATTTCATCGAACCCTCCTAACTATGAGGGTAGGACACCCTCCTTCACCTGTCCATTGGGATGGACCGGCGGCGAGTGTCCTACCTATACTTCGATGCCTACTGGCCCGCGGAGAAGTGCGCGCGGCGATTGCGCTGCCAGCACTCCTCGTTGGATTCCGTGCAAACCGGCCGCTCCTTGCCGTAGCTGATGGTCTTCAGCCGGTCGGCGGGAACACCGAGTTGCACCAGGAAGTCCTTGGCCGCGGTGGCGCGCCGGTCTCCCAGTCCGAGGTTGTACTCGGCCGAGCCGCGCTCGTCACAGTGGCCTTCCACCGTGAGGACCGCGCTCGGGAACTCCTGGAAGATGGCCTTCAGCGCATCGGCGTCTTTGGTCAGTGCCGCGCGAGCGTCGTCACGGATGTCGCTCTTGTCGTAATCAAAATACGCATCCTGCAACTGGCCCAGGCGGTCGGATAGCGATGCCTTGGGGGCGGGCGGGGGCGGTGGCGGCGGCGCGGTGACAGTGACCGTAGCCGTTTTGCTCAACGTTCCCCCGGCTCCACTGGCAGTGAGCCTGTAGGTGGTGGTTTCGCTCGGATACACCGTCTTCGAGCCGGTTGCCTGAACCGTACCCACGCCGTTGTCGATGCTGATCTGATTGGCGTTGGTTACGCTCCAACTCAACGTCGAGGACTGGCCGCGCTCGATGGTCGAAGGCTCAGCCGAGAAGCTGGTGATATCGGGCGCAGGCGGTGGCGGCGGTGGCGGTGCGGGCGCCGGAGCCGGAGGTGGCGGCGGTGGTGGCGGGGCTTTCTTCTTGCAACTTGTGCTAAATGCGACCAGCGCAACCAAAACAACGGCTATCCAGATGACATTCCATTTCCGTTTGAACAACATGATCTCTGCCTCCAGAACTTGTCAAAAACCGTTTACTTTCCCCAGACGGGCGTCTTGTTCCTGCCTTGCGTGGTCAGTTGGCGGACCCCAGTTCCATCGGCCACCATGGTGTAGATTTGCTGCGAGCCGCTGCGTGTCGACATAAACACCAGGTGCCGGCCATCCGGCGCCCAACTAGGATTCTCATTGCGGCCCTCGCTGTGGGTCAATTGATCGAACCGCCGCGAGGCCACTTCCATCACGAAAATATTGAAGTTCCCAGTTGCATACCCCCGTGTCCAGGCGAATGCAATCACATCGCCATTGGGGTGCCAGGACGGATTTGAAGCTTCACCTTCCCCGTTGGTGAGCCGCTCTGCTCCGGTCCCGTCAAAATTCATGATGTAAATCTGCTGCGGGCCGGAGCGCCCGGAAACGAAAACAATATCGTTACCGGTCTTTGGATTTACTTTGGGCTCCACGTCGATGGCGCGCGACGAGGAGATGCGTCTTAAATTGCTCCCATCCAAATTCGCGACGTAGAGCTGGGCATAGTCTTTGCTCACCGTCGATGCAAAGACGATCTGCTTCCCATCAGGTGTGAAGCTGGCCTGCGCGTTCAGCGATGCAACCTGATTATAGAAGGGCAGCCTCCGCCCAGTCTCCGTAGAGAGTATAAATATAGCAGGATTTCCGTGAGCGTAGCTAGTAAAAGCTATCTTCGTGCCGTCGGGTGAGACCGAAGGCATGATGGAAATGGATTTGAAGTTAGTCAACTGCTTCTGATTGGCTCCGTCCGGGTCCATCGACCAGATTTCCTGCTGTCCGGTGCGGTCGGAGACGAAATAAATGTGCGTTCCGTAAAGCGAGGTGCCGCCCCAGTGCGCCAGGATGTCGGCCGCGAATTCGTGCGCTACTTTGCGGGCGCCGGCCTCATCGACTGAACCGAAGTATCGCTTTCCCAAAACCTGTGCGTTGGCGAGATTGGGCTGCGTTACGTCAAAGAGCCAGCCATAGAGAACGATCTGGCCGCTCTGCTCCGCCGTGTAACCGGTTGCAAGAAAGTTGGCATTGGCAGGCGGCGACGCCCAGTCCGATAACGCTAATCCTCCGGCGGATGCGCCGGGACGGGGCGGCTGTCGGAAATCCTCGGGGCGCTGTGGCACCTGCAGTGGATACATGCCCTTCGCCACCATGTCGAACAGCCCCGAATTTTGCAGATCGCTGAAAAGCGTCTCATTGAACGCGCCCATGAAATTCTGCGCGGCGCCCGAGCCGCGAAAATCCGGTACCGCCATCTTCGGGCGCTGCGGGCTGACGAGCTTGATGATGACTGAGTTCTCCTGCGCCACCAGCGCAGCTATGACAACGAATAGGATTACTAGTAGTGCTGCCAGGTATGATTTCGTCTTCATCGCTTTAACTCAAACCAGAATTCGATCGACACGTCATTTCCCGGGTAGCCGGCGGGAAGCGGCGGAAAGGGCTGGGCGTCTGCAATGGCGCGCTGCGCGGAGAGGTCCAGCGCCAGATTGCCACTGGTCTGCGCCAGCCGCACACTGGAAATCGTGCCATCGTGCCGGATGGTGAAGGTGACGATGGCAGGCGGCAGAGATCGGATGCGGGGATCGACGTCGTTGGCACGCCACTTCTGGGCAACCTTTTCGCGCAGGAGGTCCACATAGTATCCGTAACGGTCGCCGAACGGAGACCCGCGGCCGACGCCCACACCTCCCGACCCCGGCTGGCCGTACATCGGACTCACCAGCTTTTGGCCTTCGTCGCTGTAAAGCTGGTTCGGACGGTCGATTTGTTTCTCCCGATATTTGTTGAGGCTCGATTCTCTTGCCGACGGCCTCTTAGGAGCGTTACGGCTGGGCAGAGGAATGGCGTCCGGCTCCGGTTCCCTCACCTTGGTCCGCTTTACATTGTCCGGCTTGGGCTCCGGGACCTCCGAGCGTGTGTCATTCGCGACGGGATTGATCGCTCCGCTGTTGGCGGGCATCGGGATCTGTTTCATCACGTTGACCGTCAGGGATCCGCCACCGGGCGTATTGCTGCCCCAATACACCTGGCGGCCGCCGGTCACGGAAAGTAACGTCACGGCCGCGGCCACCGACACATGGAGCGCCAGGGAACCGAACAGCGCTTTCTTGAGTGGCTCCGGCTCATCGAGGATGTCGACATGAGGAGGCATCACCGCCCTCGTTTTTCCGCTGAGTCCTCGGGCTGGGTCACCACGTTCACCGTGATCTTAGCGTCATTGAGCGCGCTCATCACCTGGGCGATGGGATTCCAGATGGCGCCTTTATCTGCGCGCAAATACACGGCCTGGCCGCGATAACGGCTTTGCAGGATTGAGCCGAGTTCGTTGATATTGACCGGCTTCTCATTCAGATAGAGATCGCCGTCGCGCGTGATGTTGATCACGGCAAGGTCTTTGGCGCTGTCCTTCACCGTTTTGGTTTTCGGCACGTCGACCTCGATGCCGAATTCCATCACGTGCGCCGTCATCATGAAGATGATGAGCAGCACCAGCACGACGTCGACGAAGGGGGTCACGTTGATTTCCGACAGCGCGGAGGCGCCGTGAAAGCGCCGCCGTCCGGAGAAGCCGCCGCCATTGCCCGTGCTTATCGCCATCGCCTCATTCCCCGTATGTGCGCTCGGTCATATTTAGGAATTCAAGCGCGAAGTCATCCATGCGCGCGCCAATTTCCCGAATCCTATGGCCGAAGATGTTGAAAAAGATCGCAGCCGGGATCGCAGCCAGAAGGCCCATCGCTGTGGCGATCAGGGCTTCCGAAATGCCCGGGCCAACGGCGCGGAGGCTGGAGCTGCCTTGCTGCCCAAGCTGCTCGAATGCGCGAATGATCCCCAGCACTGTGCCAAACAGGCCGATGAACGGGCTGACCGACGCCGTGGTGGCGAGCCAGCTCATGTTGCGTTCCAGCTTGGCCAGTTCTTCGCTGGTTCCCATTTGCAGCGTTCGCTCGAGCGCCACTTTATTGCTGAGAGTGCCACGCGATTTTACCTGGCGCGTCACCTCTTCGTAACCGAAGTCGAAAACCGCCACCAGCGGCGACGGGCGGAACTGTTCGCTGGCCATCATCACCGCATCCAGGCCGTTGGCTTTGCGGAATGCCCGCAGAAATTTGGAATCGGCCAGTCGGGCGCGCCGGAATACGCTCCACTTGGCAAAGATGATGGCCCAGGAGAAGATTGAAAACAGCAATAAAATCAGGAGTACCGCGAAGGTAAGGGGGGTGGCGCGGCCCACCATCTCCCACAAACTCGTCTGCAAGAGCAGCCCGGGGATCGCTGGAACCAAACTATCTCCTCACTTGCAAATGTAACATAAGAACGCTGTGGAATCGCACAATTCGCCAGGGGAAGAGAAACATTTCATTGCGGAAATGTTTGTCTCGAAAACCTCGTGGCGCCGGCCATATCCGGTGACAGCGCGCCGCGTTCCGGGCGCATCGGGGAAAGTTCGTATAATCGGCTCGATGCTGGTGGAACTGACGGTCGAGAGCTACGCCGTGGTCGACCGCTTGCGCGTGCGTTTCCATACAGGGCTGAATCTACTGACGGGCGAAACCGGCAGCGGAAAATCTATCGTGGTGGATGCGCTGGGTCTCTTGCTCGGGGGGCGGGCGTCCCCCGAAATGGTTCGTTCGGGAGAAGAGCGGGCGCGCGTTGCCGGCATTTTCGACGTGCGCGACAGCGCCGCGGTCCGCGCCGTGCTGGATCCGGCCGGTTTCGAGACCGAAGACGGCGAGCTGCTCATCGAGCGCGAGGTGCTGGCGGGAGGCAAATCGCGGGCGTTCGTTTCCAGCCGCCCTGCCACCGTTACGCTGCTCCGCGATCTGGCTCCGCACCTGGGTGATATCCATGGCCAGCACGACCAGCAACTCCTGTTTTCATCGGACACGCAGCGCGAAATGCTCGACACTTTTGCCGGAGCGGCGCCGCTCGTGGCCGAGGCAGCGGAGAGCTACCGCGCGGTGCAGCGCGTTGAATCCGAGCTTGCGGACTTGGAGCGCACCGAGCAGGAGAAGCTTCGCTTGCTCGATCTCTGGCAATTCCAGCGCCGCGAGATCGAAAGCCTGCGGCTCCAGACCGGCGAGGATGCGGCGCTCGAAAGCGAGCGGCGCGTGCTGCAGAATTTGGGGCGGATTGTCGAAACCGCGGGCGCCGCATACGCAGCGTTGTACGATTCGCCTGAATCCGCCTCGGCCCTCGCCAAACTCGCGGCGAAGAAGCTGGAAGAGCTGCGGCGCATCGATCCCGCGTTGAGTGAGATCTGCCAAAGTCTCAAGCCGGCGGAAATTGCGTTGTCCGAAGCTTCCTACGCCCTGCGCGATTACCTGGGCAAGCTCGAAGCCAATCCCGGGCGCCTCGAAGAAATCGAATCCCGGCTGGCGGCTATCGATAAAGTGAAGCGTAAATATGGCTCGACCATCGAAGAGATCCTCGCCTATTGCGAGCAGGTGACGCGCGACATCGACGCCGTGGAGCATGCCGGCGAGCGCATGGAGCAACTGCGCGCCGAGCGCTCGAAGCTGGCCGGCGAGTACGATGCGCTGGCCGCGAATCTGACCGCCCGGCGCAAGGAGGCTGCCTCGAAGCTCGCGCGGCGCGTGGAAACGGAACTCGCTGGGCTGGCCATGGAACGCGCCCGTTTTCAGATCGCGATCCGCGAGGCGGATGCATCAGCTTCGGGCAAAGATGCCGTGGAATTTCTGGTTTCGCCGAATCTGGGCGAAGAGCCGAAGCCCATCGAGAAGATTGCCTCGGGCGGCGAAATCTCACGCATCGCGCTGGCGCTTAAAACGTGCCTGGCCGTTCCGGCGCGCGCGGGCGGGCCTGTGCGCACGCTGGTTTTCGACGAAGTCGACGCGGGAATTGGCGGCAGCGTCGCGGAAGGCGTCGGGCGCCGCTTGAAAAAGCTGGCGGCGTCGAGCCAGGTGCTGTGTGTGACCCACTTGGCGCAGATCGCCTGCTTCGCAGATCACCATTACGTGGTCGAGAAGCGCGAGCAGAAGGGACGCACGGTGGTGTCCGTTGACGAACTGGATGCCGCCGCGCGCACGCGCGAGATCGGCCGCATGCTGTCGGGCCAGAAGCTCACTTCCGAAGCCTTGAAGCACGCTGAAAAGCTGATCGCGATGAGCTGCAAGTAACCGCTACACGTTCTCCGGCACCACGAACGGCTCGCGGTATTTTCGCGTGATTAGGCTGTTGGCCTGGGCGTCGTTGACGAAACGCTCCGCCTTCGGGTCGAATTGCAGCTTGCGTCCCGTGCGATAGCTGATGTTGGCCATGTGGCAAAGCGCCGCCGAGAGGTGACCCTCCTCAATATCGCAGGTCAGGTCTTTCTGCTTGCGGCTGTGCACGGCCTTCAAGAAATTTCCGATGTGCGGCGTCGTAGCCCACTCTTCCGGCTCGACGTGCTTCATCTCCTGCGCCAGCTTACGGTCCTCGCCGAGATAAATCTGAAATCCGTGCAAGTCCACCGACATCCATCCGTCGCTGCCATAAAAGAGGTTGCCGACGAACCCGTTGTTGTCGGCGGCATAGTTGACATTGCCCTCGCCGCCCGTCAGCAGGCCGCGCACCTCAAACTGCAGTTCGCAATCGTTGTACTTAAAAATTGCGAGTTCAGTATTGGGCGTTTCCTGGTCGTCGTCATAAACGAACTTGCCGCCTTCACTGGTCACTGTATTCGGTAGTGTCTGCTGGTTCAGACCCCATCGCGCGATGTCCATCTCATGCACGCCCTGGTTTCCGATATCGCCGTTGCCGGTGTCCCAAAACCAGTGCCAGTTGTAGTGAAAGCGGTTGGGATTGAACGGCCGCATCGGCGCGGGACCTAGCCAGACGTTGTAATCCACGCCGGCCGGAACCGGCCCGTCCGGTTGATGCCCGATCGACTTCCGCCGCTTGTAGCAGAGGCCTCTCGCCAGGTACACCTTGCCGATGGCGCCTTCATGCAGCAGTTGCATCGCCCGGATCTTGTGCTCGGTCGTCCTGCTTTGCATGCCCACTTGCACCATGCGCCCGTACTTGCGCGCGGCCTCCACCATCTTGCGGCCTTCCCAGATCTCGTGGCTCGCCGGCTTCTCGACGTACACATCTTTGCCCGCCTGGCACGCCCAAATGGTGGCCAGCGCGTGCCAGTGGTTGCACGTGGCGATGGAGATCGCATCGATATCTTTGTTCTCCAGCAGCTTTCGAATGTCCTGGTACGTGCTCTGTGGCTTCGCGCCCGTGAGCTTTTCGGTGAATTGCACCGCGCGCTCAATCTGCGCCTGGTCGATGTCGCACACCGCAGCTATGCGCGCTTCATGAAGCTGCGAATAACTCGTAATGTGGTCGCGCCCCCGGCCGCGCAGACCCACTACGGCCACATTGATGCGATCATTCGCGCCGAGCGCAGTCATGCCCGAAGCCATCGCGATAGCTGAGGATTGAATAAATGTTCTGCGATTCATAGTAGGTGTCCTTTAATCTGCCGCGACTGAGCCCGAGAGCTCGCGGAACTGGTGAAAGAATTCCAGAAACCGCGTCGCGTAGTGGTCCAGATTCTCCATGGAGCCGCCACCCATGAGGGGCGAGCACATCTCATAGGCCACGCTTCCGCGGAATCCGCCCGCACGGAGAGTGCTTAGAAACTTGTGGTAATCGATGAAGCCTTCATCAATGGGCACCGCCTGCACATGCGGCGTGAGAGCTGTGTAATTCACCACGGCGGGATCGTAATGGTAGCGCGGCCGCTTCTGATACGCGGCAATGGTGGTGTGCGCGGTCACCGGTGCCAGCTTCCGCGCGGCGGCGTCCAGATCCGCGCCGTGCAGCGCCGGCGCCCAGGCGTCGAACAGCGCCTTGCAATTGGGCTCGCCCACCGCCTGGATCAGATCGTGCTGGCTTTCGTAACCTACCCCGATGTCGTGGTGGTTCTGCACGCCGATCGTGACGTCGAACTCGCTTGCGCGCTTGGCGCATTCCTTGAGCGCCGACACCACCAGGTTCCATTGCGCGTGGTAGCCGCCGGCGGGGTTTTCGTAGCCGGTGAAAATGCGCACAAGGCTCCCACCGAGGTCACGCGTCAACTGCGCCAGCTCGGTCACATAGTGAACCTGGATTTCCCGGTGCGGAATGTCGCCATGCTCGAGGTCGCCGGTGAAGTTGTTGTAGCCTGCGATGCAAAGATCGCGCAGCTTGCGTTTCTCCAAATGCTGGCGCACCTGCGCACGCTCCCGCGGACCGTAATCGAGAACCGAAAGATGCGGGCGCTTGGCCATCAGCATCACGCCCTCATAGCCTAAGTCGGCCGCCTTGTCGATGAACTGGTCGAGTGAGAGTTGCGCCTGCCCCCACAAGCCCGCGTAACTGACCGAATGCAGCAGTGCCGGGAAACTCACGTAAGAACTCCCTAAGACACTCTACTCTGTGCCCGGCGCACGATCAACTCGCGGCGCGCGGCCATGTAGAATGATGGCCGTGAAGCGTGCATTTCTTTTGCTTGTGACGGCGGCTGCCGCCGTGGCTCAACCTCCAGGGGTCTACAAACTGAAGGCCGGTCCGACAACCGTCGTGTGGGGCTACTATTCCGCCAGCGCTCCTCCGGTGTTGCGCGTCCATTCCGGCGACACCGTCGAGATGGAAACCCTCATCACCAACAGCCCCGCCCGCCTCGAAGCCGCAGGCGTGGCTGCCGACAAGATTGAACCCGCTCTGCGTGCAATTTACAAGGAGGTGACCGACAAAGGACCCGGCGGCCATATCCTCACCGGCCCTGTTTACATCGAAGGCGCTGAGCCTGGCGACACGTTGGAGGTGCGCATCAAAGAGATCCGGCTCGCCCTTCCCTACGCCTACAACGGATTTCGTCCCGGCGCAGGATTCCTGCCCGATGATTTCCCCTACGCGCGCATGAAGGTCATTCCGCTCGACCGCGAGCGCATGGTTGCGCATTTTTCCGATCGCATCGAGATCCCCATCCGTCCGTTTTTCGGCAGCATGGGCGTCGCCCCACCGGAGGCCAACGGCCGCATCGGCAGCGCGCCGCCGTGGATCCACGCGGGCAATCTCGACAACAAGGAGTTCGTTGCGGGCACTACGCTTTACATTCCCGTCCACGCTCGTGGCGCTCTTTTCGAAGCCGGCGACGGCCACGCCGCCCAGGGGAATGGAGAAGTGGACATCACGGCGCTCGAAACTTCGCTCACCGGCGTGTTTCAGTTCATCGTGCGGAAAGATCTTCACCTCCGATGGCCGCGCGGAGAAACGCCCACGCACTACATCGCCATGGGATTTCATGAAGACCTGCGGGAGGCCACGCGGATCGCTGCGCTTGAAATGATCGACTTTCTCGTCAACCAGAAGCATCTCACGCGCGACGACGCCTACATGCTGGCAAGCACCGCCGCGGATTTCTCCATCACGCAACTGGTGGACGGAAATAAAGGCGTTCACGCCATGATTGCGAGGTCCATCTTTCGGTAAAATTGCCCAATGGCCGACGAACCAGGATTGCTGGTAACACTCGAAGACGGAATCAAGCGCATCACCTTCAATCGACCGGAGCGGCGCAATGCCGTGGACCGCGCCACGTGCGAACGGCTGCTCGAAGCGGTCCAGGAAACTGCGCGGGATGACAGCAAAGTGCTCGTTCTGACCGGCGCGGGCGACTCCTTTTGCGCCGGCGCTGATCTCAGCACCGCCAAGCCGGGCGGCGGCGACGTCACCGAGTTTCTGCGCCGCGTGGCGAACCCCACCATTCTCGCTCTGCGCGAGATGTCCAAACCAGTGATCGCCCGTGTGCATGGCCACGCAGTCGGAATCGGCTGTAATTACGCACTGGCTGCCGATATCCGTATCGCTTCCACGGACGCCAAATTCGGCCAGGTGTTCAGCAAGATCGGCCTCATTCCCGACGGCGGCAGCACCTACTTTCTACCGCGCATGATCGGTTACCCGAAAGCCTACGAGTGGATGATCACCGGCGCCATCATCGACGCGCATCAGGCCGCGGAGTGGGCTCTGGTGAATTGCGTGGTGCCGCTGAAAGATCTCGACGGGGTGGTGGACCAGTGGATCGCTCGGCTATCCTCCGGCGCCCGGCTGGCCTTTGCCGGCATCAAGCGGGCGCTCACCTACGGCGAGTCGCACCCACTCGCCGAGGCCTTGGAGTTTGAGGCCGTCACGCAGAAAGCATGTTACGAGTCCGAGGACTTTCGCGAGGGCGTCAAAGCTTTCCAGCAAAAACGGAAACCGAAATTCCGCGGGAAATGACGGCTGCATACTGTGCCACGACGGGGATGCCACGACGGGGACTGGCTCCACTGTCCCTAATCTAAACACTTGCCGCCGACCGGACTGTGCGTCGTGGACAGTTCTGCCCGATTCGCAAAGCCCGTACGTCGCGAAACCGGGACTGGCTTCTGCGTCCCCAACGCATCGAATCCCAACCTTGCCGACCCGCCCTCCGTGGACGCAGTTGCCTGTCCCGGCTTCG
>Ga0335070_10006111_pt1 | contig 14180 bp, 14 predicted proteins | sample Lox_Sample_13_FD_206722 | JGI IMG/M metagenome (GOLD analysis project Ga0335070, IMG submission 206722) | Soil microbial communities from Loxahatchee National Wildlife Refuge, Florida, United States - Lox_Sample_1.3 | ecosystem: Environmental > Terrestrial > Soil > Wetlands | place: USA... | reverse complement strand
CGATTCTTGCTCACGCGGCAGGACACCAGACCGTAAGCGCACGGACAAACTCTCCTTTCTTCCAACGTGGTCCTCCCTCCCAATCTCTTTAATCTCTGATCTCGCTATCGAGAAACTGAAATTTCTGTTTACTGCTTTTATCTGAACTCACTCTGTGGGGTGTGCCAGATCGAGCTAGAACGATAGCCATTTCCCGGTGGGGATGCCACTCTTAGTTTGGATAGTGCAATCGATAGAGCACGTTTCGGCACTAACGGGCTCATCTGAGGGCGTCGTCTCAGTTTATGAGAAAGGGCTATCTCGAAGCAGTGTGCGAATTCGATTTCTAAGTTGCGAAACCTGATTTCAATTCGACGGATATTAGCAATCGCGTTGATGTCTGCGTTCATAGCGCCATCGGCGGCGCTCTTACACGCGGGCAGCGGCAGGTCGGTACCTGCGTGTTGCCGCCGTGACGGCAAACATCACTGCATGATGGCGAAGCGAGCACTGGCCCTGGTGGACGACGGCCCATCGTTCCGATCCGCAGAGCCAGCCTGCCCATACCGCTCTCACTCTTCTCTACCTGTTGGTGCGCAAGGCGCGCCCGTTGGTCCGAACAATTCAGTTGCTCTCTTGCCGACCGGAATAGTTGAAAGCAACCCAGCGATCATCGGCATCCTTGTAATTCGCACCCTTCAACCCTCCCGCGGGCCTCCTCTGTCTTTGCTTACCTAGTTCGCCTCCAAACAATCGAGTTGATGACAGTCTGTGACATCGCGGTGTGCAGGGCGATGTTGCAAGCCGCCGTTATCCCAAAGAAGTGATTTGTGTCGCCGCCACAGCAGCGATGTTCGACGACTGCCACAACACGGGGGGACAAAGCAATGAACGTCCGTAAGCTCTCTAAGTTCGGTTTCGCGATCCTTGCGTTGGGCACTTGCATGGCAAATGCTCAGACGGAATTGGCCCACGTATCGGGGCGGGTGACCGACCAGTCTGGCGCTGTGGTCGTGGACACGGAAGTGGAAATCAGAAGCGTCGATACGAATCTGTCAACGACCGTCAAAACGAATCAAGATGGGTTCTATACCTTTCCTTCGTTGCACCCTGGCCGCTATCAACTTTCCGCTCGGAAGCCTGGTTTCAAGACGGTGATGGTGACGCAGTTCATCTTGAACGCACAGGACAACGTAAGTCGTGATTTTGTGCTGCAAGTTGGATCGGCGAGCGAGAGCGTCACGGTAACCGCGGAAACTCTCAACATCAATACAACAGACGCAACGGTAAGCACCGTCGTGGACCGGCAATTCGCGGATAACCTGCCGCTCAATGGACGCAGCTTTCAAAGCCTGATTGAGCTAACGCCGGGCGTACTCCCCACTGGCGGAGAGGGCAACACGGATACTTTCGTCGTGAACGGGCAGCGTGAGACTTCGAACTATTGGACGGTAGACGGAGTCAGTGCAAATTTCGGAATCGGAGGGAACATCGGTAACCCGGGCGCAGGACTTGGTGGACAGTCTGGAGCCACCAGCCTGTCAGGGGGGACAAACAGTCTTGTCTCGGTGGACGCGCTACAGGAATTCCGAATACAGACGTCGACTGCTGCCCCAGACTCAGGCCTTACCGCAGGCGGGCAAATCTCGATCGTTACGCGTTCGGGAACGAACGAGTTTCATGGTTCCGTTTTCGACTATCTACGAAATGACGTTTTGGACGCCAACGATTGGTTCAACGGTTATACAAACACCCCTCCTCTTCCTAAGGCCGAAGAACGCCAGAACGATTTCGGCGGTACCGTGGGCGGGCCGATTCTCAAAGACCGGACTTTCTTTTTCTTCTCCTACGAGGGCCTGCGGCTCAGGCTCCCCACTACCGCGTTAACTGAGGTTCCGGATGCCAGTTTCACGCCTGGCACCACAAACTCACGCCAAAATGCGATACCGGCGGTGCAGCAGTTCTTAAACGCCTTTCCGCTCCCAAACCCGAACAGCCCGGAGATCCTTTGCGATCCGAACTCTGACCCGAATTGCCCATCCTCAGGCCTTACGGGCGCCGCTGCCTTCGACGCCTCGTACTCCAATCCCAGTTCCCTGGATGCCTACAGCCTGCGCATCGATCACCGGCTGAACGACAAAGTCACGCTGTTTGGCAGATACAACAACTCGCCTTCCAGCATTGCTCAGTACGGAGCAGGGGGTGGCGTTGCACTCAGTCAGGAAGGGGTTCAATCGCAGACGATACAAACGCTGACGTTGGGAACGATCTGGATGTTGTCTCCAAGCTTCAGCGATGACTTCCGGTTTAATTACAGCCGCTTAAACAGTACTGGTGCTTCACTGTCGAGCAATTTTGGCGGTGCCACTCCCATAACTTCGCCTCCCCTACCCAACGGCTACAGCTTGCAGAATGGCAATATTGGTTTTCAAGCGGGATTCACCACCAACGGGTATCTCGACATTGGAGCGAATGAAGCGAGCCTTCAGCGCCAGATTGAAGTGGTGAACAACGTTGCAATGCAACGAGGCTCTCACAGACTCACATTCGGAGTGGACTACCGCCGACTGTCACCGCGATTTGCTCCAAGCCAGTACTTCCAGTATGTATCGTTTAATGATTATTCCGACACTGAGGCTGGCACGCTGGGCTTCTACTTTACCAACCAAAGCATTCCCGCAACCTTTCTGTTCCGGACATTCAGTTTATTTGCGCAAGACACATGGCAACTGAAGCCACGGCTTACCTTAACGTATGGACTACGATGGGGTGTCGAGTTTCCGCCCGAAACACTCAACGGCCCGGCTTTTCCGGCCATCGTGAACTACAATCTCAACAATCTTTCGCAAATCGCACTGGCGTCATCCGGGACTCCAGCCTACCAAACGCGCTATCGAAATTTTATGCCTCGCCTGGGAGTTGCGTACCAGCTCGCGCAAAGAAACGGCGCACCGTCCACTGTGCTTCGTGGTGGGGTCGGCCTCTACGACGACCTGGCGGCAGGCGCAGCGGGGAATCAGATCGCATATGCGTATCCCTATACTGGATTCGGGCCCAGCCAGCAGCTCGCAGATCAGTGTCCGCCTACCGGTGCGACCTTCCCCGTTTCGCCGGCCTGCGCCGCCCCGCCTCCGATCGTGCCTCCTGGTTCCGCCAATAGTGGACTTCTGCTCGGTTTCAATCCCCACTTTCAAACGCCCTACACGCTCGAATGGAATGTGGCCTTGCAGCAGGAACTTGGCAGAGAGCAAAATCTAACGGTTTCTTATGTCGGTGCGGCAGGAAGAAGACTAGTACAGTCGATTGTCATCTACAGCCTTCCCCCCAACTACCCTGGGGGGATTGCAGTCTACGACAACGGCGGATCTTCCAGTTACAACGCGCTCCAGGCTCAGTTTCAGCGGCAGGTTTCTCACGGGCTTCAGGCGCTCGCCTCTTACACATGGGCGCATAACATCGATACGGGTTCCACCGTATTTGGCCAAGCTGGACAGGGGATCAACGACAATCGGGGCCCCTCGAAATTCGACATTCGCAATCAGTTCTCAGCCGCACTGACCTACGACATTCCCGCTTACAGGCCGGATCGCTTCGTCGGAGCCGTCTTGAGCGGATGGTCACTTCAGAGCATCATCAAAGCCTACTCCTCCCCACCGGTGGATGTGACGGTTAGCGCAAATCAATCTTTTACCGAAAAGCCCGTCTACGTCAGGCCAGATGTCCTTCCAGGAATCCCCTTCTACCTCTACGGGTCCCAATATCCCGGAGGAAAAATCATCAACAACACTCCGGATGGTCCAAATCTTTCTTGCGTCGGGCCGTTCTGTTTCCCTCCAACGGATGGGAACGGGAACATAGTGAGCCAGGGAAATCTTCCAAGAAACGCTTTGCGAGCCTTCCCTGCGTCGCAGTGGGACTTCGCGGTTCATCGGGATTTTCCGATCCGCGAGTCGCTAAGGCTCCAATTCCGGGCGGAACTGTTCAATGTGTTGAACCACCCAAATTTTGCACCACCGTATAGTTCGCTCAATCTTGGTTTTGGTTCGAACGCACAATTCGGCTATTCGCTGATGACACTAGGACAGTACCTGGGCGGGAGCAGTAGCGGAGGCGGCGCTCTCAGTCCGTTGTATCAATTCGGAGCGCCACGTTCGATCCAACTCGCACTGAAGCTATCGTTTTGAACTCGACCGCTGGCAATACGGGAGGCATCCGGATGATCCATCGCTATTTCGTGTGGCTGCACCGTTGGACAGGGCTGTTGATGACGGTGTTCCTCATTGTCGTCGGACTCACGGGAACTCTTCTGGCGTTCCGGTCAAAGATCGACCGTGCACTGAATCCGCAATTGTATGGGTCGCCGGAACCCGGGCAGCCGCCGCTTGATCTCGCGACGCTCGCCGAAAAGGCCGAGTTGCTGGTTCCCCAGGCTCAACCCGGGTTTTTTGCGATCGATAACGATCAGGCCAACATCTCTCTGCGCTTTCGCACGAATCCGTCCACGGGCCAGCCCTATCAGTCAGACTTTGATCATCTCATTCTCGATCCCTACACCGGGCGTGAACTCGGCCGTTGCTGCTCGAGTCCAGACTGGCGCGCCAACTTCATGCCGTTCATGTACAAACTTCACACCTCGATGGCGATGGGATCGGTAGGAGCGTGGACACTCGGCATTGTTGCCTTGGTGTGGACGCTCGACTGCTTCGTAGGTTTCTATCTGACGTTGCCACGCGGAAGCGGCGGATTCTGGCAACGCTGGAAATACGCATGGCAGGTTAAGTGGTGGGCCAATGCATTCCGCATCAATTTCGATCTCCATCGTGCTGGGGGACTCTGGTTCTGGCCCTTACTGTTTGTCTTCGCGTGGTCGAGCGTGATGCTTTCACTCCGGCCGGTGTACGAACGCGCAACTGGTGCTGTTTTCGACTATCAATCGGACGATGTGGCGCTTGCCACATATACGCTGCCTCAGCCTCTCTGGAATCCGAAGCTCAGCTGGCGTGATGCTCAGACCATTGGAGAACGGTTGGTTATGGACATGGCGGCCGAGCACCACTTCACCGTGACCCGCCCTTACGGCCTCGCCTACATTCCCGAATTTGGCGTCTACACGTATGACGTCCGTGGCAGCAACGACATCCGCGGCCATGGCTGGGATACAGGCGTCTGGGTGGACGGTAACACGGGTGCGCTTCGCCAGGTTTTTCTGCCCTCCGGCCAGCATTCAGGCAACACGGTCAGTACTTGGCTGTGGGGATTGCACTACGGTGACATTCGCGATTTTCTCCCATATCGAATTTTGGTGGCGCTATTCGGCTTGATCCTCACGATGCTCTCGATCACCGGAGTCTACATCTGGTGGAAGAAGCGAGCGGTTCAAAAGAGAGCTGTAGAGCAGCGGAATTGGAGGCCCGGTACGAGTGGCCAAAACGAACTCAGGAGGGCGGTTGGATGAATCTTCAAAGACTTATTCCGGTAGTGTGTTTCGGCATTCTGTTGAGCGCTTGCCAGTCCAGAACGAAGCATTTCGATCTCAGGGGTCAGGTGCTCGATAAGAAGCCGGCCACGAATGAGATCACGGTAAACCATGAAGACATTCCGGGCTTTATGTCCGCGATGACGATGTCCTATTCGGTCAAAGATCAGGATGGATTCCGACAAGTCGAGCCGGGAGATGTCATTGCCGCAGATGTAATCACGGCCAAGAATGGAAACGAGTATTGGTTGGAAAACATTCGGATCACGGATGCGAGTGGCCGCAAGACGATAAAACCCGCTACCGTGCACCGTTTGGATATTGGGGAACGTGTTCCGGATCTGACTCTGATCAACCAGGACGGAAAATCGTTTCGACTTGGTGATTTCAAGGGCAAAGCGGTGCTGATCACGTTCATTTATACGCGCTGCCCGATGCCCACGTTTTGCCCGCGTCTCAGCGGCCAATTCGCGAAGATCCAGGACGATCTTGCGAAAACGCCCGGCGATTTCGCGAAAACGCATCTTGTGACAATCAGCTTCGATCCCAAATATGACACTCCGCCAGTGCTGCGGAAATATGGCCTTGCTTACCTCGATAACGATCCGAGGGGGTTTTCGCATTGGGATTTCGCGTCTACCAATGAGAGCGATCTTCGCAAGATCGCCGATGCGTTTGGCCTTGAATACTTCGAAGAAGACAACCAGATTGCGCACTCGATGGTCATCGTTCTGATGTCTCCGGAGGGGACGGTTGCCAAATATTGGTCGACCGAGTGGACAACTGTCGAACTGGAGGACGCGCTCCGGCAACAGGAGAAACCTGGAGCCGTCCCTGCAAAAGCGGATGGGCAAAGGAAGGCCGGATGAACCGAATCGGGCAATATGCGACTTTCCTCGCGAGTCTCTCCGCTTTCGCCTTGTTGAACACCGCGTGTTCTCCGAGCGCGTCAGCAGAGCGAGGTCAGGAATTATTCGATCTGCACTGCGCTCTTTGTCATGAGGGACCTACTCCCGACCTGAAGAAGCAGCCACCACGGCTGGAAAACTTGTTCGCCGCCAAGCAGCTTCCCAGTGGAGTTCCAGCAACCGACGCGCAGGTCCGCAGAACCATCGTCGACGGTCTGAGAACCATGCCCGCCTTCGACAAGCGACTCAATGAGCAAGAACTAAATGATCTGGTCGCATACCTTCATACGTTGAAGTGAGATTGGAATGCTCCGTCTTGTACAAATCGTGTTTGCAGCCTTGGTCGTCCTGAGTACGGCACTGGCGCTGGAAGAACAAAAGCTTACCCCCGAGCAGAGGGGCCGATACGACCGGTTGACGCATGAACTCATTGCCCCGTGTTGCTGGCGGGAGCCAATCGCGATTCATCGTTCTCAAGAGGCCTTGCAGATGCTGGATGAGGTCGAGAAGCTGGTTGCCGAAGGACGATCAGAAGAGGAGATCAGAAACATCTATGTTGCGCGATACGGCCCCAGAATCTTGGCAGATCCACCGGGAGTCTCCAAGTACTGGCTTTACGTACTCCCTTTCTCGTTGTTGACGTGGTTCATGGTCGCAGCCGTATTTCGATTGCGATCACTCGTCAAAAGAACGGCGCCAGAACACTCATCCGCGCCGCCAGAACTACTCGCACAAATAAGGAAAGAAACGGAAAACTGTTTTGAGTGGAACGAGTATGAAGCCAAGATCAGGAGGAAATCAGATGACACAACGACGTGAAGTCATAAAAGCAATGGGCATAAGTGCAATCGCAGGTCTTTGCGGAGTGTACCCGAGATTCGCGGCTGCACAGACGCCTAAAGCAGGCGACAGTACAACAACACCGTATACCGTTCCGCCTCTACCCTACGAGTATGACGCGCTTGAACCTTACATCGATGCCCAAACCATGCATCTGCATCACGACAAGCACCACGCTGCCTACGTCAAGAATCTGAATGCAGCTTTGGCAGATCACCCGGACCTCGCCAAACTCTCTGTCGACGATTTGGTTAAACACGTAGATCGCGTTCCTGAAACGATCCGTACCGCCGTGCGAAACAACGGCGGAGGGCATGCGAACCACTCATTTTTCTGGCGAGTAATGCAGAAGGACGCCCCCGGTCAGCCGAAAGCAGAATTGGCCAAAGCCATCGACATGCGATTTGGCAGTTTCTCCGCATTTCAAGAGCAGTTCACAAAGGCGGCAATGAGCGTATTTGGCAGCGGTTGGGCGTGGCTGAGTCTGGACGACAAACATCAGCTTTCGATTGAAACAAGTCCCAATCAGGACAGCCCGTGGATGGCAGGAAGGACTCCGATCCTCGGCATTGACGTTTGGGAGCATGCTTACTACTTGAAATACCAGAATGTCCGAGCCGATTACGTTGCCGCCTTTTACAAGGTGATTTCTTGGGACTTTGCGAATGCGCAGTATCAAAGCGGCGTAAAGAAGTGAAACTAAACTCGGCGCATCACTGGTGAGACATATGAAAAATGTGCTCGTTTTGATCTGTTTGTTGTTGATCGGCGGCGTGGCTGGGGCTTACGGAGACCAGACGCGCGCCATAGACACGTCGGGCGCTGGGCAGGAGACCGACGGCAAGATTCTGAATTCGAAGCCTTGGCCTCCCCTACCGAATTATGAGGCTCTAGACGAGTTCGGACGCAGCTATTTCTCGCAGTCCGTCTACGAAGAGGCCCGCACTCAAAAGCAGTTCGACCTTCTCGAAATCACCTACTCCAGCGACGGGCTGGCCGTGCGCGGATTGTTAATCAGGCCGAAATCGGTCGGTTCGCGAAAATGGCCGGCGATCATCTTCAATCGCGGCGGCAACGGCGATCTTGGACGTATCACGGATAACGGCCAGCCTTGCGGCGGCATGACCAACACTTCTTGCCTGGACGTCGCCGATCTCTACCTCCTCGCGAAGGCCGGTTTCGTGATCATCGCGTCCGACTACCGCTACCAGGGCGCTACGGTAAAGCGCGACGAATGGGGCGGAGTAGAAGTCGACGATGTTCTGAATCTTGTGCCTGCCCTGAAGTCGCTCGATTACGTGGACCCCGAGCGGCTGTACATGCTCGGCCTGTCACGAGGCGGCACCGAGACCTACCTCGCGCTTAAGAGAGGAATTCCCGTCAAGGCCGCTGCCATCATCGGGGGAGTCACGGACGTGAAAGCGTGGGTCGACTCGCGGCCCGAGATGAGCCTTGTCAACGGGAACGATTTCATCGATGGCTTTGCCCACATTTGGCCGGACTATAAGCACCACGCCGAGGAACAGTATCGAGCGCGGTCGGCCGTGTATTGGGCCGACCAGATCAACGTGCCGGTTCTGATCCTTCATAGCAGGACCGACAGAATGGTCCCGGTAACTCAGGCTCTCCGCATGACAGAAGCACTTCAGGAAAAAGGCAAGGAGTACTCGCTGCACATTTACGAGCGTGACGGCCATCCGTTACCGCGGAATCGCGAGGACCGCAATCGCTTGATCGTCGATTGGTTCAACCGAAGTGGCGCAGCCGGAAATAAGTAAGGTCCATTCTGCGAAGGCCCTCGAAATGGAGGACTGATGACGGGTTCCAAAACCAGTGAGATAAGTACGATGGATCAGATAAGCGTGCGACATTACGTAGGCATTTTTCTGCTTTCTATCGCAACGCTGCTGCTCGAATTGTCCTTGACGCGCGTCCTTTCCGTTGCCATGTTCTATCACTTTGGCTTCCTGGTGATCTCCACTGCGCTTCTGGGTTTCGCGGTTTCGGGCGTGGTCCTGGCGCTGTGGGGCGAGTTGCGTGAACGGACTCCACTGGATCGAGCGCTGGTATGGGTTTCTACTCTCTTTGCTACGCTCACCCTCGCTTGCTTTTGGTTGATGGGGTGAATCCCTTTGATCCCTTCGCGCTGTTTTCAGATCGACGGCAATGGCTGTTCATCTCGCTCTACTACGTTGTGCTCGCCGCTCCATTTTTTTGTTCTGGATTGGCACTCGGCCTCCTGTTCACGCGTGGTACTCGGCATATTCATTATCTCTGCGCGTTTGACTTAGTTGGCGCGGGTATTGGCTGCGGCGCCTTGGTCTTGATTATGCCCGCGTTCGGAGGCTCGGGATCGGTCACGATCGCCGCTGCATTTGGAATGATGGCGGCGGTTGTTTTCGGCTGTTGTCGGAACTCCACGCGTACATGGTAAGCTCCGAAACGCGGCCACCTGGAGCACGCAAACCACCAAGGAGGGTTTGATGCCCAGGTATCAAGTAGGCAGTCTTCGCAAGATAATGCGCGCGGAGGGTCTGACGTGGGTGCTTCGCTATTACGCCACTCGCTCGGATGGGAAACGAGTCGAACGCAACGCTGTTGGTCTTGTCAAAGATATCGGTTCCAGCCCAGCAGATGCATCGAGAGAAGTCGATCGTCAGAAGCTGCGCGAAACCATCAACCAATTACAGCCCTTCGAAGGCAAGCCGAGGACATTTGGTCAACTCTGCTAGGACTATATCGAGAACGAACTGAGGATCGACCAAACAGAATCAGCGCGTCCAAAAGCGTTTCCCAGAGTCGAGACCTACGAGCGACATCTAATCAATCGCATCATTCCACGTTGGGGGAAGTTGGCACCGTTGGCTGTGGAATCGAGAGATGTCGAGGCGTGGTTTCGACAACTCCGCAAAGGAAATGCCCAGAAGAAGGTGAGACCTCTAGCCGACCCAACGATCGACAAGATTCGCCGCATCATGAGCCTGGTCTTCAAACACGGCCAGCGATGCAATTTCCTCCCTCGCCAACAGGAAGGCAATCCCATGAACTGGGTGAGCCAACGAACCACGAGCGATTACCGGGCGATCGTCATGACGCCCAAGCAAGCGTTCGAGGTTCTTCTGAATATTCTAGAGCCAAGGCGCACGTTAACTCTAAGCGACGCGGCCACTGCTCTGCGGGTATCAGAACTGTTGGGCTTGATGTGGATGGATCTAGATTTCGAGGGGCTGGTGATTTACGTCAGACGGGCTTATGTGTGGGGAAGATTCAAAGAGCCAAAATCAAAAGCGCCGAAGGCTCCTGTTCCCATGCATCCGCTCTTGGCTGGATTCCTTCTCGCATGGCACGAGAGAACAAAGTATGCCAAGGAGAGCGACTACGTGTTTCCCAGCGTCAAGCTGAGAGGCAAGAAGCCGTTGTCCGCGTCAGTTATGGTGCAGAAGTATTTACGCCCCGCAGCCGTCAGCGCTGGCGTGATTCCCTTGAACTGGAAGGGACGCTTCGGCTTCCACAACTTTCGCCATTCGCTGGCAACTGCACTGGTGAAATTGAAAGTCGATCCAAAAACTGTCCAAGGTGTGCTGCGACACGAGGACTTCGGCACAACGATGGAACTGTACGCGCAGTCCAACATGGAATCTATGCGGGATGCGCAAGGCAAGTTCCTGGATCAGCTCATGGGAGACAGAATTCACCTGCTTACGGAGCGAGTTCAGTGAGAATCATGGGTTGGATCGTGGGTTGGAAATTTTGGCTCTGTGCCGCTAAGTTCTTTAGAATGATGGTGGCCAGGGACGGAGTTGAACCGCCGACGCCAGCCTTTTCAGGGCTGCGCTCTACCACCTGAGCTACCTGGCCACTTCTTTTTTCCGCAACTTGTTCGCTACAGGCCCGGCCCCTCGGCGGCCCGATGCGCGCTGTCTTTAGGCGGGAGGCCGAATCCTCGGCCCGTTCGCTGAGAACATGCGGAACGACAGAATTATAACAACCTCTCCGCCCAGCTACCAAATCAAGCCTGCTGCCAATTCGTCCCACCGCCAAAATGTGCGCCTTACGCTGCGCTTACGATTCCGTTCAGAATCGCCATGCAGCAGGCATCGAATCCGAACCAGTACGGAATCTCGCGATAATCCTCGACTTCGAACACCGCCAGGTCCGCATCTTTTCCCGGTTCGATACTGCCTTTGCGATCTGCCAGTCGCAGCGCGCATGCGCCGTTGATGGTCGCGGCCGTGATTGCTTCCGCCGGAGACATCTTCATGTGCGTGCAGGCGAGCGACATCGCCATTGGCATGCTGAGGGTCGGCGACGAGCCGGGATTGTAGTCGGTGGCGAGAGCAACCGCGACTCCCGACGCGATGAACTTGCGCGCATCGGGATAGCGCGAGAGCCCAAGGAAATAATTTGCTCCCGGAACCAAGGTTGCGACCGTGTCGCTCGCGGCCAGAGGTCCGAGGTCGGCGTCGTTTACATGGTCCATGTGGTCGAGCGACGCGGGCCGAAAGGGCAGGAACGGTTCAAGACGGGTCTCACTGAGTTGGCCCATGTGTGCGCGGAGTGCGAGGCCGTTCTCTTGTGCCGCGCGGAAAATCTCCTCAGCTTCATCGGCGCTGAATGCTCCACGATCGCAGAAGACATCGGCGAACTGGGCGAGCTTTCGACCGGCAACCGCACGCATCATTTTGTTGCAAACGAGATCGACGTACTCTTGCCGCTGTTCCCGAAACTCCGGCGGAACGGCATGCGCGCCGAGGAAAGTCGGCACAATTGTTCCAGGCCATTGCCGAGCCGCGGTGCGAATCGCCTCCAGGGATTTCAGCTCCGATTCAAAATCCAGCCCGTATCCAGATTTCGTCTCGACCGTCGTTGTGCCGTGTGCGGCCATCTCGTTGAGCGCCTTCAACAGCTTTTCGGTCAGCGCTGGCTTTGTTGCCTTTCGCACTCCAGCAATACTCGCGCGAATGCCGCCGCCTGCTTGCGCGATCTCTTCATAGCTTGCGCCCGCGATGCGCTTCTCGAAGTCAATCAATCGTGGGCCAGCAAAAATAGGATGCGTATGCGAGTCGACGAATCCCGGCAGAATCACGCGCCCGCGGCAATCGACCTCTGTAATTCGCTTACGATTTTTCTTGATCCACGGATCGCGAAGCGCGTCCTTCGTTTTGCCAACCGAGACGATCTTCCCGCCGACGCAAAGGACAGCAGCATCTTCGACGATGCCAAGTTCCGAAAGGGAATCGCCGCGCCGCGGGCCGGTCTTCCTCAGGCCGGTCTGCGCGGAACGCAGGGTGATCAACTGGCGGATATTCGCCAACAACAGCGGTTTGGGGTGGGGTACCCCCCCTCTCCGCCGATCTATTGGAATCATGGAGTTAGCGTGAAATTCCTCGCAAAATCTTCATGGATAACGACTTACAGCCAAAATCTTGATTGCATGAGACTTAGAGCCCGAAATAACCATATACGAAACAGGGTTACCGGCAAGCGACCCTGCCCTTATGTGGTCTTTTTCGCGACTTGTGCCTTAACTCCAAATTCAATAGTTAGAGCTCTACATCTTTATGTCAAGAAATTTCGGCGCGGGACTGAGGTTGGGAATGGGGGTCGGTTCGGAGCCGCGGAAACGATTTATATCAAATTGGTGAGAACCTTTGCCTGGAGCGCACCCGCAGAAATCGGTTTTTATTCCAGCTTCGCGTACTCCCTTTTCGCTTCCCTCAAGATAGGAATGTCAGGGTCAGCGTCTTTCCAGTGAGTGAGGAAGTCTTTGTAAGCTGCACGAGCGCGCACTCGGGCGGCATCGGCGTCCGCGCCCACGGAAGCTCGCGCCTGTAAAGCATTCGCGCGTGCCAGGCCCAGACGAGCCATCGTTCCCGTCCAGCAATTCCAGACGCTGCCTTTGTGGTCGAGAATTTTCTGAAACTCCGCGCCAGCAGCAACCCCTTGACCACGCCTCAAAAGTTCAGCTTCAGCGCAAGTTGAATATTGCGGTTGTCTGACTTACTCGCCGAGACAAAATCCAGAAATGCAATGTCGGCCAAGCCGGAGTTGACATAGAGGTTTGGGTGATTGAAGGCATTGAAGAGTTCACCGCGGAACTGTAAGTCCCACTTTTCGTTCAAGCGGAGACCCTTGTAAATCCCCAAGTCGAGCATCCACTCCCCCGGACCTCGAAACTCATCCCTGCGAGTCATGTTGGCCGGAAAGGGACACGGCGGTGCGGGCACTTGCGAACAATCGCCAAAATCGGAGAATCCGACGAGCGGGTTCGCGTAAGGCACCGCTGGTGGGAGCGGGATGTACGAAAAAAAGTTCGGCTCACCTGTGTTCACAGCATGTCCGGTCGTGCTCACAGGTGCGCTGGGAATGTACCGGGGACAGACGCTGACGGCGTTGGTGCAATCCCAGACAGAGAACGGTTTTCCTGTGGATGCCGTGAAGATTGGTGCGATGCTCCATCCACCGAAAACCAAGCCTTCCCAACGGCGACTCGAGGTAGCGAACCACCGGGTTTGCCAGATGGCGCTGCCCACAAACCGCTGCCGGATGTCGAATTCCGCATCCCCCCGATCGAGGCTCGGGTTCAGGAAATCCAGGAATCCAAAGTGAAAGTCGTTGGGGTAATCGCCGAGGGTTGAGCTCAGGTTATCGATGGCGTGGGACCACGTGTAGTTGGCCGTAAAGCTGAGGCCCGTGTGCTTAACGTTCTGACCCTTCACTCTCACCAGTAGAGCGTGGTAGTTGGAAGATCCTCCATTGCTGCGGGTGGTGATGTTGTTGTACTGGCGACTCAAAGTACTGAAGGGATTCACTGCCGGGTCATCGCCACCATAGACGATGCCCGATCCCGGAAGGTCGGTAAGGGTGTCAGAGTAGAGGTGCACCCCGTGCGAGCCCGAGTACCAGAGGCTGAGCACGGTGTTCGGCAGGATCTGATGGTCCATGGAAAGGCTCCAGGTCTCCGCGTAGGCCGTTCT
>Ga0335070_10006110_pt1 | contig 14181 bp, 11 predicted proteins | sample Lox_Sample_13_FD_206722 | JGI IMG/M metagenome (GOLD analysis project Ga0335070, IMG submission 206722) | Soil microbial communities from Loxahatchee National Wildlife Refuge, Florida, United States - Lox_Sample_1.3 | ecosystem: Environmental > Terrestrial > Soil > Wetlands | place: USA... | reverse complement strand
GTTGGGCCAAGACGTCGAAGAGGAAGACGAGGACGAAGAAGTCGAAGGCGTCGAGCGTCCAGCCGAGGAAGCCGGCAAGGACGGCATGCCACCGCTCGGAAGATTGAACGGATTGAGTGGTCGCGTTGTCAGGCATTCGGCCGCGATGCGGAAGTCGAATTGAGAGAAGTTACCAGACGACGCGCGAGCTTGACCAGCACGATCTGCGCTCGAGGGTTCTATGGACGAAATGCTGGTCCCTCGACTCCGCTTCGCTGCACCCGGGATGACAACACACCTAGTACCCCAATTGCTTGTCTACCGTCCAGAGCAGCGGTTCTCCGGCCAGGAAGCGGCGCAGGTTCTCGGTGTAGTTGCTGTAATGGCGCTCCCACATTTTTACCGCGAACCCAGCGGTGTGCGGGGTAATAAAAACGTTGTCCATCGTCCAAAGCGCCGAACCGGGGGGTAGCGGCTCTTCGACGGTGACGTCGAGGGCAGCTCCGGCGAGCTGGTTGGCGCGCAGCGCGTGCTGCAGGGCTTCTTCGTCGATCAGCACGCCCCGACCGACATTGATGAGGTAGGCGTCGGACTTAAGATGAGCAAAGCGGTCGGCGTTCATGAGCTGGTGGGTCTTCGGCGTGACCGGAGCTGCGAGCACCACGAAGTCGCCGTCGGCGAGGGCGCGGTTCAGATCGTCGAACGGGTACATCTTATCGGCAACGTCGCTTCCCTTCTCCGGGTGTTCGCGAACGGCGATCACGCGCATACCAATCGCCTGAGCGAGTTTGGCTAGCCAGGTGCCGATGGAGCCGAAGCCCACGATAACCATGGTTGACCCGCGCAGGTCACGAGGACGCGGGACGGTTTCGCAGATTTCCTGCTGCGCCCAGTGGCGTTGCGCCTGGTATTTGGCGGCCTCGGGCAGACGCTTGGCCATGGCGAAGACAAGAGCCATAGCGTGTTCGGCAACCGTCGGTCCGTGAACGGCACGGGCATTCGTCACGGTGATGTCGCTGGCCTGGAGCTCGGGCGACATGAGTCCGTGGACCGCGGCGGCGGTGGAGTGAATCCAGCGCAGTTTCTTCGCGGCTTGGAGTTGGTCGCCACGAATGGACCAAGCGATGGCCATGTCGGCGTCAGCGATTTCTTCGGTGATGCGCTCATAGTCGGGCAGTTGGACGACGTCGAGTTGGGGGAAGTTCTTGCGCAGGCGCTCGGAGAACCATCGCGGCGCAATCCAAGGCTGAAAGCGGTGATGCAGAGCAATCAGGAGTTTCACGAAACCAGTTTCAAGTTTCGAGTTGCGAGTTTCAAGTCGAATGCGAACCGACGACATAGGTGATCTACCTGAACCTTGCCCTGGAGGTTGAAGGGAGCAGTCCGCCTCTGGCTGGCAGACAAAGGCTTCGCTTCGACGGTCTGCGGGGCGATCACTCGCTGCCGGGAAAGTGAGCACCGTCCATCCTGATCGAGGCGCAGTAGAAGCGCTGGCAGTGTATTTGCAGCCGGCCCTGATGGGCTATACATCATGACGCTGTCGTTCTGGTATGCTGTCGAGTTTGCTCCACGTGGCGGAGCGATTCCTATCCGGAAGGTCTCTCTTGTCTGCAAATCCTGTGATGCTGGTCCACGGCGGGGCCTGGGCGATACCTGACGATGCAATTGACGCCCATCTTCAGGGTGTTCGTGCCGCGGCGGCCGCGGGCTATGAAATCCTGCAGCGCGGTGGAAGCTGCCTCGACGCCGTCGAAGCGGCGGTCGTGACTATGGAGGACGACGAGACGTTCGACGCAGGCCGCGGCTCCTTTCTCAATATGGACGGCCGGGTGCAGCTTGACGCCTGCATGATGGACGGGGCCACGCTGCGCGCGGGGGGTGTGGGTTGCGTCGAGCATATCCGCAATCCCATCCGCGCTGCCAAGACGATCCTCACTGACAGTCCCCATGTTTATTTTGTCGGCAACGGAGCCGAACGCTTCGCCCAGGAACACGGCCTCGAACTCTGTTCCAACGACGACCTCATCATTCCGCGCGAGGTGGAACGGCTGCGCGAGGCCAAACAACAGGGCTATCTGCAAATGCCGGACGAGTTTGGGCCGATGCGTTCGCATGATACCGTTGGCGCGGTCGCGCTCGACCGTGAGGGAAGCGTCGCTGCCGGCACCTCCACGGGTGGCACACTGAACAAAGCCCCGGGCCGGGTGGGCGATTCGTCGCTCATCGGCTGCGGATGCTATGCCGACAACCTAAGTGCTGCCGTCTCTACCACTGGTTGGGGGGAGCCGATGATGAAACTCGTCCTAAGCAAGTGGATCGCCGATCGCGTGGAGCAGGGCCTGGTGCCACAGGAAGCTGCGCAGCGAGCGCTGTATTACCTGAAATCCCGTCTCAGCGGGCATGGTGGTGTCATACTGCTGGACCGGACGGGACGCGCTGGCATCGCTCACAATACTCCGCGCATGGCCTGGGCACTCTATTCGGCGGAGCATCAAGCTCGAAACCTAGCCATCTGCAACTTCTGCATTTCGTGCTTGCACTACCACCGTTCCCTGTTATACAAACCGAACGCTTGTCGGGGTGCGTACTCTCAGCGTTTCTCGATCGACTTGGGGCCGATGACTTCCTACCTCCATCGCACGGCCGGGCGAGGATCGTTTACTGCGCCTCGACTCTGTTGTCTGAGTCATTCAAGCTGTTTGTCGGCAATCCTCCAGCTAAAGGGGCTCCGCATGATCTATGCGCGCAGATTCTTGTGCTTGCTCATTGTGACTACCTGCCTGGTGGCCAGTGCCCTGGCCCAGGTGCAAACCTCGGAATTGCACGTCCTGGTGAAAGACCCGAAGGGCGCAGTGGTCGGTGGGGCGTCGGTCACGGCGGCCGATCCGGACAAAGGTTTTTCGCGAAGCGTGAATACCAACCCCGATGGAACTGCGATCCTGCTCTCACTTCCGCCCGGGTTGTACTCGGTAACGGTGGAAGCCCCGGGCTTCGCAAAACTGGTAAATGAGTCGGTGCGGCTCACGATCGGCCAAGTGGCCGAGCTGGCCGTTCAGCTATCGGTGGCGGCGGCCACGGAGACTGTCACGGTGACTTCGGAAGCCGAGTTGGTGGAGACACAGCAGACCGCGTCGGGCACCACAATCGACGAGAAGGGCATCGATAACTTACCCATCAACGGCCGCAACTACATCAGTTTTGCGTTGACCAACTCGCAACTCGCGCGCGACACCGCGCCCAGCATAGGCGCAGCTCCCACTTCCGGCCTGAACATCGGCGGACAAAACGCTCGCAGCAACCTCATCAATATCGACGGGACCAACGCGGTCGACAACTCGGTCAATGGCATTCGGTCCACCGTTTCGCAGGACGCGGTTCAGGAGTTCCAGATCCTCACCAACGGCTACGCCGCCGAATACGGCCAGGCAGCCGGCGGCGTCATCAACATCATTTCGAAATCCGGAACCAACCAGTTCCACGGCAGCGCCTTTGGGTATTTGCGCAATCGCTACATCCAGGCCACCAACCCCTTCAGCAATGTCTATCAGCCTGCGTACACGCGCGCGCAATACGGACTGACAGCCGGCGGGCCCATCCGAAAGGATAAGACCTACTGGTTTTTCTCCTACGAGGGCACCGACCGGCACGAGAGCGGATTCAACGACATCGGCGCGGACAATTTCGGACTCAGCGCCACATCCGACCTGACCCGCTTCGTGAATGCGGCTTTAGGAACACAGCTGCCGCCAGGGTCCTTCGTGGCACCTGTGACCCCGGCCCAGGCGGCATTCCTGAATGTGGCTCCGATTAATGCGGCGACAATCGGATACGCGTCACTGGTGGGCACCAGCGGTCCCGTGGCCATCACTGGAGTGAACCCGCTGACGAAGTTCATCGGGCTGGGCGGGGGATACTTCGCACCGACCGTCGCTGGGCAGTTCGACCCGCTTCCCGCCTCCTTTGTTCCGCTGCAGACCGTGCTGGGCAACTTCCCGGTGTATGAGTTCGGAAACATCTACTCGCTGCGGCTGGACCACAAGCTCACCAATAATCAGCAACTGATGCTGCGCGGCAGTGTCAGTCCCTACCGCACCACCGGCGTTCAAGTAAACGCCCAGGGGCCGCAGAACTTCGGGCAGAATGCCTGGTCACGAACGTCGATCAATGACTTCCACGACTGGAGCATCATCGCCGAACACACCTGGACGATTGGCAGCAACAAGGTCAACGAGTTTCGCTTTCAATATGCCCGGCGCGCCCTGGATTACACGTATTCTACCGCGCCGAATGGAAGCAACGTCGCCGTTAACATCCCGGGGTACGGCTTCATCGGCCGTGAGCCGTTTTCCTTCGTCAACCGCACCGAACAGCGATGGGAGTTCCTGGACAACTTCTCCATTACCAAGGGCACGCACAATATTAAGTTCGGCGTGGACTACAACCTGATTCCGCTATCGGCGGACTTCACCGTCAACTTTGGCGGCCTCTATAACTTCGGGCAGATTTCCGTCAGCCAGAATGCTCCCCCGATCAACCCGATCCAGGCCTACGGCGCGGCGCTCCCGCAGTATCTGGTGCAGGGCGTGGGCAACCCACACCTGGCGTTCAACAACAACACCCTCGGCGCTTTTATCCAGGATTCCTGGCGCATAACGCCGCGCCTGACGGTGAACTACGGCCTCCGCTATGATGTCGAATTCCTACCGCAGGAAGCCCCATCGACGGCGCTGGCGGGAGCTGGATTCAAGACGCTAGGCATCACCAAGGGAATCCCGCCCGACAATAACAATTTTCAGCCTCGGATCGGTCTCGCGTATGACGTATTTGGCGACGGGAGGACGGTGGCGCGCGCGTCGTACGGGATCTTTTTCGGCCACCCGCTCATGGCCCTGGTGTTCGATTCCATCGTGGCCGACGGCACCCAGGCGCCGCAGATCCTGCTGTTTGGCGGAAACTTGAACCAATGCACGGCGCAAAACATCGCCAATGCCCTGAATGCCGCGAATGCATTCGCCGGGCGGCTCACCTGCCTGCCGCCGGCTTTCACCTACCTAGCCAACCAGCAGCGTTTCAATCCGGCTCCGAACACGCCGTCGGTTTGGATCAACCAAAACTTCCTCACGCCGGGACAGCCGCCGGTTCCGCTATCCGTACTGCCGTTCGGCTACCCCACCGCCGCCAATTTCCAGAACCTGTACTCGAACCAGGTCAATGTTGGTCTGGAGCATCAGTTCGGCAACAATTTCACGGTGTCGCTGCAATACAATTTCAACGGCGGACGCCACATCAACCGCCCCATCAATTCGAACGCAGCGCAAGGACCAGCCCTGACGCAGAACTGGTACAACGCCATGACCGATCCCAATGTCACGGCGGCGCAGAAAGCGGATTTCTTTAACAATCCGCTGTCGGTCGATGTAGCGGGCATCAATCCTCTGAACGGTCAGCCCTGCATCCCACCCGCGCTAGTCAGCTTCTTCAGGCCCAGCGGCTTCAATGCCACGCTGCAGTACTACGCTCCGGCCCAGCTCAATGCCCTGGCGCAAGCGGTCCTGAACCTGTATCACCTCGGCTACGCCGATCAGGTCATCCCCTTCAGTGACATGGTAGCCAACTACTCCAACGGCACATCGGACTACAACGCGTTCACCATCAACGTCAACCGGCGGTTCTCCGGCCATTGGCAGATGCTGGCGTCCTACACTTGGGGACACTCCATTGACGACGCCACCGACCTGCAGGCTACGCTGGAACCTCAGGACGACTACCACCCCAATGCCGAGCGTTCCAATTCGACGTTCGACCTGCGGCAGCGCTTCGTCGTCAGCGCGGTTTATCAAAGCAACCGGGTGGGCGAAGGCTGGGTGAGCGCCTTGCTGAGTAACTGGACGGTCGCTCCCATCGTCGAGGTAGCGACCGGCCGCCCCTTCAACATCGTGACGGGCTTCGATCAGAACCTGAACTTCTCCAGCGGGACAGACCGGCCAATGACGGCACACGTCGGCCAAACCGATTCCTGCGGCGATGTGGCGGCGCCCTCGAAGTGGTCGCCTACGGGCTACCTGATCCCGACTTGTTTCGCCGATATGCTGGTGACTGGTGTCGTGCCACAGTTGGACGGCAACCTGGCACGCAGCGCCGGCAACAAGCCCCTCAGCGTGTTCAACGATCTGCGCGTCGCGCGCATGTTCAAGCTGGGCGAGAGGATGCAACTGCAGGGAATCATGGACTTGTTCAACGTCATCAACAAGTACAACGTAGCCGACGTGAATCCGATCTGGAATGCCAACGGAGCACCCACGGCGGCCTACGACCCGCGCCAGTTCCAGTTCGCGCTGCGCTTGACTTGGTAACTCGAATTAGTTGCTTTGTTCACGGGGCTCGGCAAGCGCACCGTTTTGATCCTCGGGGTGGGGGACAGACGCCGCTGGTCGGCAGCATTGGCGCGATGCGCCGCATTACCCGTACAATGATGCGCAATGGCGCCGGGCATGTTCAGCAAGATCTTCGGGGGTTCTGGCCAGCATGGAGCGGTGGAGCCGCCTGTGCGGGGCGAGCGCTTTGTGCGCCGCTCGACCGGCTTCAGCGAGTTCATCAAGTGGATGGCGCGCGAAGAAGGCCTCAGTGTGCTCGACCTGGGATCCACGTCTCCGGCGAACATCACGTTCTTCATCGGTCTGGGACACCGCTTCCACCAGGAGGACCTGCTCCGATTATCGTCGGACAAATCACTGCTCGTTCCCAATAATGAAGGCGGCAAGACCGTCGACGTCCAGCGCTTCTTGAACGAAAATCTGCGATTTGAACGGCAGGAATTCGATGCCGTCATGTTCTGGGACCTTGCGGACTATCTGCCGGAGCCCCTGGTCAAACCGGTGATCGAGCGCATCCACGTGGGCATGAAGCCAGGAGCGATTCTGTTCTCCTTCTTCCACACCAAGGATGCCGGGCCAGAAGCCCCGTTCTACCGCTACAACATCTCGTCGAAAGACACTCTGGAGTTCCAGCCCGCGACGCCTTTCAAGCTGCAGCGTGTGTTCAACAATCGCCACGTGGAAAACCTGTTCCGCGATTTCAATTCGATCAAATTCTTCCTCGGACGCGACAACATCCGCGAAGTACTGGTCATCCGCTAGCGCGTCGCCTGATCGGTTTGCCGCGTACGGCGAATGATGTAAGGCATCACTCCGGGCAGGCGCAACAGCTCGAAGGCGGCAAGCTGAGCGGGTCTTGGCCAGGACAGGATTGCACGAATCCGGGAGGCCGTTGTGATGGTCGGCAAGAACTGCTCTTCGTACTTCGTCTTGTAGCCGGTCACCGCCGCGACCAGTGATGCGGCTCCCTTCAGGAAAGGTTGCAGTGCCCTGGCGGCAAGTTGACCAGTACGTAGAGCAATCGAGATACCGTCCCCTACAAAGGGGTCGATGAAGGCGGCGGCGTCGCCGACAATGATCCGATTGCCAGAGACCGGTCGCGGCGTGCGGTAGATGAGCGGCGCGGTGGTTACGGACTGCGTCACGGGCTGCCAACTGCGGCTTCGCTCGAATAACCCGGGATGGAGCGTGAAGACTTCCTGCAACGAGGTGGCGCGGTCGGAGCGCACCATGGCGCAGGCGTTGACGAGCTCGTCGGCGACGGGCTGAACCCCGCAGTAGCCGTGGTCAAAGAAATACAGATCGGTAGAACTGGGCGGTTGTGCCTCACGATAGTGGGCTTTTAGGCCAATCCATTTGGGGCCTTCGGGGACCGGCCCGCGCGTGGTGAACCGCGACCAGCGGCCGGCGGCCACGATCACTGCTGCGGCTTCGATGGTGCCCGCCGAAGTGTCGAGGCGAAACGGCCCGTCGCCGCTAAGATCGCGGACATCGCAGGCCGAGCGAGTTTGCACGCCGGCTTGTTGGGCCGCCTGCCAGAGCAGAAGATCCAAGTCGTATCGTGGAAGGCTGAGCGCGCGCGGCACGACCCGGGCCGTAACGGCGCGGTGTCCAAGCAGCAGGCGCACGCTAACGATGGCAGGAGCTGAAGCGAGTCTGCGCTCGGCGCCTGGCAAGTCGCGCACGAGATCGCGCAGAACGTCAAGGGACTCGGCGGAGACGAATTCGCCGCAGACCTTGTGGCGGGGAAATTCTCCCGCCTCGAACAATACGACCTTGGCGCCCGAGCGCAACGCGGAAATGGCCGCAGATGCTCCCGCCGGGCCAGCGCCGATGATCGCAATGTCGAACTCGGGTCGATTGCTTGCCATGTCCTTTTCGCCGCTACTTCCAGATCAATACGCCCATGCGAAATAGAAAGTGCCGTGAGATGTCGATGCGGCTCGCGGGAACCTCGGCCAGCATCGACCGCATTTCGTCGATGGTATAGGCGCGGCGCACGGAGGCAGGCGCGTCGTGCCAAGTAAGGCGACTGCGAAACAGAGGCAGCCCGAGATAGACCAAAAGCAAGTGCAGGCGGCTGCGGATGAGATCGTTAATGAGCACGGCGCGTCGTGAAACTCGCAGCGCCTCGCTCACGATGAGCGGTAACACCGCCGGTTCAAAATGGTGGGCAAAGAGCGAGCAAGCCACCACGTCGAACGCATGATCGCGGTATGGCAGGCGCCGGGCGTCTGCGGACACCCCGAGAACACCATTGCCCGGCAGGTGCGACCAGTGTCGATCAAGTAAGGTCACCTGGAGCTCAATTCCAGTTTCTGCCAGATTGCGCCGGGCACCCAGGGGAACGTCGCCCAGCCCGGAGCCGACTTCGAGAACGGACAGCCTCGAGGTCTCTACATGCTCTGCCACTCGTCGCAACAGGGTTGTCGTGGTAGTTGTGCCGCCAAACCAGTTGTTGATGTGCCGCAAGTCGTGAAGGGACGCGGCAATCTCTTCCGCGGTTCCGAGATCGTCGTCGAGCAGCTCGGCGGTGACGCGGCGCTTCATCTAGACGGATGTAGCTTTCAGCATGTGCTTGCGCACCGTGAGCCTTTCGATGAGGTCTGCGCGCAAATCGTAACCGCGGCCTGGGTTGTCGGTGACGGTGATTGTGCCCTGGGGTGAGACCACGACCTCCGGCTCGATGATGTCTTCCTTCCAGTAGCGCTTGGAAGCCGAGACGTCTCCAGGCAGTCTGAAATTCGGCAGTGTAGAGAGTGCCACATTGTGGGAGCGGCCAATTCCGGACTCCAGCATGCCTCCGCACCAGACGGGCGCGCCGAAGCGCTCCGCGATGTCATGCGCGGCGATGGCGTCAGTGAAACCGCCGATGCGTCCGACCTTGATGTTGATGATGCGGCAGGCGCCGAGTTCCAGCGCAGCTTCCGCGTCGCGCGAGCTACGAATGGCTTCGTCGAGGCAAATGGCCGTTTCCATGGATTTCTGCAGTCGGGCATGGAAGTACAAGTCGTCGTTCCACAGCGGCTGCTCGATCATCAGGAGCTTGAACCGGTCAAATGATTTGAGGTGGTCGAGGTCCTTGAGCGTATACGCGGAGTTGGCATCGCAGCTCAGCAGGATGTTGGGCCAGCGGGCGCGGACCGTTTCGAGCACGTCCACGTCCCAGCCGGACTTCACCTTCAGCTTGATGCGCTGGTACCCTGCAGCCAGTTCGGTTTCGATTTTTTGCAGCAGTTCCTCGTGCGAATCCTGGATACCGATGCTGACGCCGCAAGCAATCTCGTCTCGGGTGCCGTTCAGCAGCTTCCAGAGGGGCAGACATCTTTCCTGCGCCTCAGTATCCCACGCGGCGTTTTCCAGAGCAGCCTTGGCCATACGGTGCTCGCGCACGCGGCCAAGAAGGGCGGGCACTTCCCTTCCCGATTGCAGAGTTTTGCCTAGAAGCAATGGGCCGAGATAGCGCACGATGACGTCCCAGGCCCCGTCGATGTACTCCTCGCTGTAGTAGGGATTCTCGCCGGCGACGCACTCGCCCCAGCCTTCCAGCCCGTTGCTGTGCAGCGTCACCAGCAAGACGCGGCGGTCGTAGGTGCGGCCAAAACTGGTTTCGAAAAAATGAACCAGCGGAATGTGCAGCTCGCGAAGAGTAATGGCTTCGATTTTCATCCGTGCCTTTGCGAATTATGAGTTTGGAGCGTACAAGCAGTTTTCGTGCCAACGGCCGAGCAAAAAACAACCGTTCCCTTGGGGATCGAGCTCGTAGCCAAGACAGCAGAGACCTCGCGCAAATGCCGTCTGCAGCAACTCGCGATTGCCGGACTGTACTTCTTCGGCTTTGGCGCGCATCGCCGGGTCCGCCTTCCAGGCGTAAATGTCGCGCGGCACCTCGACTCGCACCTCTGGCTGGAAAGCCAGACGACGCCCGGCATCTACGACGGCCTGCACCCGGCGCGATGTCATCCACCACTCAGCGACCAGGCGGTCCGTGGGGAGGAAGCCTTGCAGCGGCGAATGGGTGATCCCATACTGATTTACATTGTAGCGGCGCGCAACGGCGCCCAATCGCTCCAGGTTGAAATAGGCGTTCTTGATCTCCAGCGGATCGAAGGTCCACTCCATCAGCTCGTAGCCGCGGGCGATGGCGTCTTCGCGCTGAAACAGCTTCAGCCGCCGCCCGACTCCGGAGTTGCGGTAGCCCTCCTTCACCGCCACCATGTGCGAGTGCAGGTACGGATGTCCGTGGCGGTTGCCGGGAATCGCCATGGCAAAACCGACGAGGATGTCGCCGTCCCACACTCCGACCAGTTGCCCGCCGATCTTCGGGGCGAGCGAGAAGATGCGCAGCGGAACGAGTTCCGCGTCGCTGAAGCCCCATACTTCTTTCTGCAGGTCAACGCAGAATTGGAACTCCTCCAGCGTGGTGCAGTGGCGCAGGAAGAGCCTGTCAGCGGTCACGGCCGCTCCTGCTGTTTGGATTCCTGCCACAGCACCTCCATTTCTTCCAGCGACGCGTCGGACGGCTTCCGTCCCTGCTCGCGAAGCTTGTCCTCCAGATACTCGAAGCGGCGGCGGAATTTTCGGTTGGTCTTGCGCAGCGCCGACTCCGGATCGAGCTCCAGGTAACGGGCGATGTTCACCAGCACAAACAGCAGGTCGCCTACCTCGTCCTCCAGCCGGGCACGTAGCTCTTCGGGAACTTTGACGCCGCGGGCGCCGGCGACGCCAGACGCCGACTGCGGTCGCGGACCGGGCTCCGGATAGTCGTCAAGGTTGCCACGCAGCTCTGCAGTCTCTTCGTTCAGCTTGTCGAACAAGCCTTCGATGTTGGGCCAGTCAAAGCCCACATACGCGACGCGCGAGCTGATTTTGTAAGCCTCCATCAATGCCGGCATGGCGGATGAGACGCCGTGCAAGACGGAGTCAGGATGGCCGTGCTTCGCGCCGTAACCGTCTTCCTCCAGGCGCTTCTTCTTCTCTTCCGCCTTCAGCGCCTGCCAGTTGCGCACCACTTCGCCCGGCGTGCCGGCCTGCACGTCGCCGAACACATGAGGATGGCGATCCACCAGCTTGGTGCTGAGGCGATCGAGTACATCGTCGATGGTGAAATGATTCTCTTCGGCCGCCATTTCAGCGCAAAACAGCACCTGCAGGAGCAGATCGCCAAGTTCGCCGGTCAGTTCGTTCCAGTCGTGGGCATCGATGGCTTCGAGGACCTCATAGGTCTCTTCGAGGGTATAGGGCTTGATGGTGTCGAAGGTCTGTTCGCGGTCCCAAGGGCAGCCGCCGGGTGCGCGCAGCCGCGCCATGATGGAGACGGCGCGTTCAAATCGTTCGCCTGTGGTCGGCATCGCAACCAATGTAAATGAGGCGCAGCGGTTTACGCTATGCCGGATGAAATGTTTGATACAAGAGCTGGGGATCGTCGGAAATAAGGCCGTCGATGCCCCATTCGGCGAGTTCCAGCATGCGCCGCTTGTCGTTCAGCGTCCATGCCATGATTTGCAGACCGCGCTGATGTGCTTCGTCGACGAGCCGTGAGCGAACGAGCCCGTGGTGCGGGAGCAAGAAGCGGATCGGCAGGTCGGGATAGACAGAAATGGCCTCGCGGCGATCGCAAATGAATCCCAGCGGCAGCTTCCCGTCGAGTTCGTGTAGTCGGAGCAACACCTGCGGCAGAAATGAGGACACGATGAATCCGCATTGCGGCGGACTTGCCTGGAGTGCAGCCACGATGGACTCCTCGTTGCCGGCAAACTTCAGTTCGGTGTCGAGGAAGGCGTGCTCGCCAAATTGCTGCAGGACCTCGTCGAAGCACGCAAGGCGGTTGCCCTGACCATCGACCAGCTCGGTGTAGGCGGTCGAAGCAATTTTCTTGCTGTGCCACTCCGGGTCGTGCCACAGCACATTGCGGCCGTCGCGGGTGTGGCGCACGTCGAATTCGAACCCGTCACATCCCTGCGAAAGGGCATATTCAAAGGCCGGAAGCGAATTTTCTGTGAGCGCCGCCGTACGGCAACCGCGGTGGCCCAGCAGGAGCGGTCTGCGCTTCACCAAGGTCCGTCAGTCGAGGTCGAAGTCGCGCAGCGGCTTGCCGGTGTCAGGAGTTTCCTTCGCTTTGCGCAGTGCCTCCTGGAACTTCTTTTCCAGCACATCCGCCTGGTTCTTCTGCGCTTCCACGGACTGACGGAAGATGGACTCCTTGCGGCTGTCGTGCTCCTTCATGGCGCGGGCGGCAGCCTCGATGTCTTCAAATGTTTTCGGCACGGCTTTGGCCACGTGCGAGATGACCGCCTTGGTGGCGACGTCGATCTTGAGCAGCGCGCCGCAGCAGGAGCAGGTGACTTCGAATTGACTGGGCGTCTTCGCCATGCCGCAATCTTACCGCAGCTTGCTCAGCCGAGCCAGCGCCGGGACCCTCCCCCTTACAGTTGCCGCGGATGTGTCACTACGATCAGTAGTTGCACGCCTTGCGTCCAAGTCTGCTCACGGTGCATCTATAGGCCAAGTGTTCGTTATTCGGCAGTTCCCTTATCCTTGACCCCAACCCGAGGCCCTCAGCCTCGGCCATTTCATTGTGAGGATCATCTATGTCAGCTACCGATGTGGAAGTTGGACCCAGGAAACCAGTCATAAAGACCTTTAAAACGTCGGGTTATGCAGCTCATTCTGCAACAACGCCGTTGGCGCCATTCTCTTTTGAGCGCCGCGAGCCCGGCCCCAGGGATGTCCAGATCGATGTTCTTTTCTGCGGGGTTTGCCACTCGGACTTGCACCAAGTCCGCAATGACTGGGACAACGTGCTGCCAACTGTGTATCCCTGCGTGCCCGGGCACGAAATTGTCGGGCGGGTAAGCAAGGTGGGCTCGCAAGTCAAGAAATTCAAAGCGGGAGACATCGCTGCGGTCGGATGTATGGTGGGCTCCTGCGGCGTGTGCGAGAACTGTCGGGAAGGGCTCGAACAGTACTGCGTGAAGGTCCCCACCTTCACATACAATTCGGCAGACAAGGTACTCGGTGGAGTTACCTACGGCGGCTACTCGAAAAATATAGTCGTTGACGAAGGGTTTGTGCTGAGAGTATCCGACCGGCTGGACCTTGCGGCCACCGGCCCCCTGCTCTGCGCGGGCATCACGACGTATTCGCCCCTGCGCCACTGGAAAGTAGGCAAGGGACAGAAGGTCGGGATCGTCGGGTTGGGCGGTCTGGGCCACATGGGGGTGAAGTTCGCCAATGCCTTTGGCGCCCACGTGGTGCTATTCACGACCTCCGCGAACAAGACGGCGGATGGGCTGCGGCTGGGCGCTCATGAAGTGGTCGTCTCCAAGAACGACGAGGAAATGCAGAAACATGCCAACAGCTTCGACTTCATCCTGGACACGGTCTCCGCTGAGCACGATCTGAATGCCTACCTTGCCCTGCTGAAACGAGACGGAACGCTGACCCTGGTAGGAGCGCCTCCGACGCCATTACCGGTTGCGGCGTTCGGGCTGATTATCGGACGGCGCCGGCTTGCCGGTTCCGGAATCGGGGGAATCCGGGAGACGCAGGAGATGCTCGACTTCTGTGCCGAACACGGCATCGTCTCCGACATCGAAGTCATCCCGATTCAGAAGATCAACCATGCCTATGAGCGCCTCCTGAAGAGCGACGTGAAGTATCGCTTCGTGATCGACATGGCGTCGTTGACGTAAACCAAGCACGGTTGAGATCGGGTGGGGGGCGGGGTCACTCTCGCCGTCCTCCCACACCACCGGACGTGCGGTTCCGCATCCGGCGGTTCATGAAACCGACGAAAAGCGCCGCTGAGTATCGAGCGGCGAAACCA
>Ga0335070_10006109_pt1 | contig 14181 bp, 14 predicted proteins | sample Lox_Sample_13_FD_206722 | JGI IMG/M metagenome (GOLD analysis project Ga0335070, IMG submission 206722) | Soil microbial communities from Loxahatchee National Wildlife Refuge, Florida, United States - Lox_Sample_1.3 | ecosystem: Environmental > Terrestrial > Soil > Wetlands | place: USA... | reverse complement strand
CATAAATCAATCTCCCTTCTTGATCTGGAAAACGGCAACTTGGAATTGCCCACGGGGACCTTCGCGAGGAGTCTCAGGAAAGTCCCACGGCATTGGTCACCTTTCAACGAGCATTCTTATCGCGCGGTGGGAAAATGGAAATAGACCGGGGCTTGATTCCTCCTTAAGTTTCGCCTACCGCGCAACCTTCTGGAACTGCATAGTTTGGTTGCGATCGGCACCACCGAGGAGTAGACTTTTGCTGGTAGCTACCGCAGGAGCCGGACAATGCCCCACATGGTCCGCTTCGACGGCTATGAAGTTGATCTCTCCGCCGGTCAGCTTTACAAACACGGGGTGAAGATCAGTCTCCGTGACAAATCCTTCCAAGTGCTCGTAACGCTGCTGGAACACCCGGGAGAAGTGGTCACGCGCGAGGATCTGTGCCGGCAGCTCTGGCGGGAAGAGGTGTTTGTCGATTTCGACAATAATCTCAACACCGCGGTCGCCCGATTGCGCGAGGCCTTGTGCGACTCGGCGGATCAGCCGCGCTTTATCGAGACGTTACCGAAGCGCGGCTACCGCTTTCTGGAATGTGTTTCCGCACCTCCTCAACACGCGGAAAGGGAGAAAGCGAAGCGTGTCAGGTTAGTCGTGCTTCCTTTCGTCAACTTGAGCGGCGATCAGGCGCAGGAGTACTTCAGCGACGCCGTCACCGACGAGATCGTCACCGGGCTGGCGGATCTGGCGCCCGAGCAGCTCGCCGTGATTGCCCGCACCACGGCCATGCACTACAAGGGGAGCCGTAAGGATGTGGCCCGCATCGGCCGCGAGTTGGATGCGGATTACGTGGTGGAAGGCGGCGTCCACCGCAGCGGCGATCAGGTCAGAATCAATGTGCAGCTGATTCAGGTCAGCGACCAGGCGCACCTGTTTGCCAGGAGATACAACGGCGGGCTGCGCGATATCTTCAACCTGCAGATCTGCATCGCGAAGGCGCTCGCCGCGCGCCTTGGCATCACTCCCCTACCTGAGAAAGCCCGCTCGGAATCGGCGGCCGGCCGTGCCACCAGGAAGCCGACCGAGGACCTTGCGGCCTACGACGCTTACCTCAAGGGCCGCTACCATCTTCACACATGGGTCCCGGAGCGTACGGCCAAAGCCAAACAGTATTTTGAGGAAGCGATCGCGCGCGATCCCAAGTTTGCCCTTGCCCACGATGGGCTCGCCGAAGCGTACTGGTGGATGGGTTTCATGGGATTTGTGCGGCCGAAAGATGCGTTTTCTGCCGGCGTCTTCTCCGCGTTGCGGGCGCTCGAAAATGATCCCACGCTCGGTCAAACCCACGCGCTGCTCGGTATGTTTCGCAAGGAGCTCGACTACAACTGGCCCGAGGTCGAGCGGGAAATGGCCTTGGGACTGGAACTGGACCCAGAGTCTCCGGTAGTCCGCTTTCGCTACGCCCTGAGCGGCCTGATGCCGCTGGGGCGGCTCGACGAAGCCGTGGCGCAACTAGAGTGGGCGCTGGAATCCGATCCCCTGTCCCTGCGGCTGCGAACCTGGCTCGAGTTCATGTTGTACCTCGGGCGCAAGTACGAGCCGGCCATGGAGCAGTCTCGGCTGATGGTGGAACTCGATCCAGCTTACTTCATCAGCCACCTTGAAATGGGAGAGACTCGCGTCGAGCAAGGCGCGTTTGATGAGGCCATATCTCACCTGCGCAAGGCGGCCGAGCTCTCTGGCAACGCCCCCCTGGTTCTGGGCTGGCTGGGTATGACCCTGGCAAGAAGCGGGGATGTCGAAGGAGCACGAGGGGTGTTGGCAGGACTGCACGGAGCCGCCAGCCACATGTACGTGCCTCCGACCAGCTTCGCTTGGATCCACCTGGGCCTCGGGGAACTTGACCAGGCGTTCGCGTGGATGGAGCGAGCAGTTGAAGAACGCGACGCCATCATCGTCCCCATCAAGACCTACCCGTTCATGGATCCGCTGCGCAATGATCCACGGTTTGTCGCACTGCTGCGCAGGATGAATCTCGGATCCCAAGCCAACTGAATCATCCCGCGAATGCCCCCGTTTTGGGAAATCCGACCCGGTGCGCCTTCTAACCTGCACGGCGCGTTGTAGTAAGGTGCGACGATTGTGGCGCGCAGACGCGTTTGACCTCATTCGACAGCGCACGCTAGAATACTTGGGTTTGCCTGTAGCTGCGGGTCCCTTCTGGAGCCGCCCGCGATCGTTGCCGAAAGCGTCGAGCGGAAGACAGCAAGCACAGAGAAATCAGCAGGTTCCCCGGAACGCGCCGGTGCGCGACGGGCATCGATTCTGACGGAGGCATCAGTATGTACGCGGTCATCCGCGCCGGTGGCAAGCAGTACCGGGTGGCGCCCGGTGATGTGATTCGTGTGGAAAGTTTGAAGACCGGCACCGACGGCAAGGTCGAGTTCGGCGATATTCTCGCCGTCTCGGGCGACGCAGGACAGATTGCCAAGCCCCAGGCGGACAGCCACGTCGTCGGCGAAGTGGTGGAGCAGGGCCGCGCCGACAAGATTCTGGTCTTCCACTACAAGCGCAAGAAGCAGTACAAGAAGCTGCGCGGACACCGGCAGCCGTTCACCGCAGTGCGCATCACAGAAATCGCGTTTGACGGGCAGAAGTTCACCGCGCCGGCGCTGCCCAAGAAAGAGCCCAAACCAAAGAAAGCGGCTCATGCAGAAGGCGAGACTAAGGCCGAGGCGAGGGCAGCGGCTCCACATAAGAAGGCAGCCAAGAAGCCTGCAGCTAAGAAATCGAGCACCAAAAAGAAGAAATAAAAGGGGTTTTACCCGCTACTAGCTACTCGCTACTGAGGTTATATGGCACACAAAAAAGGACAAGGCACATCTCGCAACGGCCGCGATTCCAATTCGCAGCGGCTGGGATTCAAGGCGTTCGGCGGGCAACTGGTGCCCGGCGGCACGATTATCGTGCGGCAGCGCGGCACGCGGGTGAAACCAGGGTTGAACGTCGGGCGTGGGAAGGACGATACGCTGTTCGCCAAGATCACCGGACGCATCAAGTTTCTCGACAAGGGCGGCATGGGCAAGTTCGTCATGATTGAGCCGGTCGAGGCGAAGTAGGCGAATTCGGCATCGAGCTGCCGCCTCTGGCGGCCTGGGCCTCGGCTTCGGCCGGGGCTTTTGTGTTGGTGACCTCGGGCCGTGTAGCGACGGCCGCCCTAGCCTGCCCTGAGTAGAGTCGAAGGGGCCGTCCAGCCGAGCATGGCTCGAAAAGGAGCGAAGTGCGATGAACGGCTGCCTCGCTTCGCTCGGCGGACAGCCGAGGCGGCTGTCCCTACGTGATTTCCTATGTTCATTGACGAGGCGACAATTCGGGTGAAGGCTGGCGATGGCGGCAATGGCTGCCTGGCGTTCCGGCGGGAGAAGTTTGTCCCGCGCGGCGGGCCTTCGGGCGGAGATGGCGGCCGCGGCGGCGACATTCTGATGGAGTCGAGCGAGCGCCACAACACCCTGGTGCATTTCCGGTTCAATCCTGAATACAAAGCAGAGCGCGGACGCCACGGCGAGGGCTCCAATCGCACCGGGCGCGAAGGCGCCGATGTGGTTCTGAAGGTTCCGGTGGGAACGATTCTTTACGACGCCGACTCTGGCGAGAAAGTCCACGATTTCTCCCACGCCGATGAGCGCATTGTGATCGCTCGCGGGGGACGTGGCGGGCGCGGCAATGCTCAGTTTGCGACGTCAACGCATCAGGCGCCGCGCGAGCACGAGCAGGGGCGGCCCGGCGAGGAGCGAACGTATCGGCTGGAGCTCAAACTGCTGGCGGATGTCGGGCTGGTGGGCTATCCCAACGTGGGCAAGTCCACGCTCATCTCACGCATCTCCGCAGCGCGGCCGAAAATTGCGGATTATCCCTTCACAACTTTGCAGCCCAACCTCGGCGTGGTGGCGGTGGGTAAGCCGCCGGACGACAGGAGCTTCGTGGTCGCCGATATTCCCGGCTTGATCGAGGGAGCGCATTCGGGCGCTGGCCTGGGCACCCAATTCCTGCGGCACATTGAGCGGACCCGCCTGTTGGTGCATCTGGTGGACGTTTCCGATTCGAGCGGCAGGCCCGATCCGGTGAAAGATGTGGAAGTGATCACGGGCGAGCTGGAGAGCTTCGGGGCAGGTCTGGAGAAGAAGCCGGTCATCATGGTGGCGTCAAAGATCGATGCCGCCAACAAGGACAAGCTCGCCAGTCTGAAGAAATACTGCAAGAAGCAAGGACTGGACCTGTTCCCCATCTCCGCCGTTACCGGCAAAGGCGTCGAGGAGCTGAAGTACGCGATGGCCGAGCGGGTGGAAGAGCTGCGAAACACGGTGGCGGCTGCCGAGTGAACCTGGGTCCGAGGTAATCCTGGACAACAGGGCAAGCCGGAACTGCACTTTATCGTCATCGATCCGAATCTTGCTCCCTTTCATAAGTGCCTGTTAGGGAACTCCTGTCGTCCGCTGAAGCGGACTCGCAGCTCTCCACCTCCGGGTTTCCCAGCGCTCACGCGCTGGGCTAACATCTGGCGCCGCTACGCGGCTGGTGCGGCGTCTGCGCTACTCAGCTTGCTTGGGTGCGAGTCTCGTAACAGGCACATAAGCGACCGGTTCCAGCGCGAAGTTTGATTGCAACTTCCGCCCAGAGAGGTGCATCCTTATTCCAACGGGGCGCTGCCTGTGGGGGTACGTCATGAAGAGGGCCACCGCTCCGATTCCTCGTGCCAGCTCCCGGCTCGATGAAACCCGTCTCCTCTGCGCCTTCTTCAACAACGGCCACGGAGTCTTGTCGCCACCTTCGTCCAGTAGGTTTGTCCTCGCGCCACTGACTTAATCGCAGGTTCATTCAATTCGAAAGGAGACCACCATGGCAATCACACAAATTGAAAAAGTCCTCTACACGGCGAAAGCCCACACCACGGGAGGCCGCGAAGGCGGCGCCTCGCGCACCTCCGATGGCCGCGTCGACGTGAAGTTTACGGTTCCCGGCACACCCGGCACCGGAACCAATCCTGAACAATTGTTCGCGGTTGGGTGGTCGGCCTGCTTTTTATCGGCGCTCAAGCTGGTGGCCGCCAAAATGAAGGTCAGGCTGCCGGCCGAAGTTGCCATTGATCCGGAAGTGGACCTAGGGATGACGAACGGCGGTTACCTCCTGCAAGCCCGCCTGAACGTGATCCTGCCCGGTATCGATCCCGCCATTGCCCAGCAGCTGGTGGATGGCGCGCACCAGGAATGTCCCTACTCCAAAGCCACGCGCGGCAACATCAACGTGCTGATCAACGTGAAGACCGAAGCTGCCACACAGGTGGCGTGACCGGGGACTCGAGGCTCTCCTGTTTCGAGCCGAACAGGTGCCCGTCGGCCTCAAACGTCCATGCAATCAGAATTCATAGGAGGAGATATGGCAACCCTAAGGGTCGCACCGAAATCAGCAACAGCACCCATGAGAGTCGCGCAGATATCAAAACCGGGAGGGGACTTCGAGCTCGTTGAGCGTCCGGTTCCTGAGCCGGAGGCAGGACAGGTGCGCATCAAGGTAAAGGCCTGTGGCATCTGCCACAGCGATGTGCTCACCAAAGATGGCTTGTTGCCCGGAATTCAGTATCCGCGCATTCCCGGGCATGAAGTCGCGGGGGTCATCGACGAAGTGGGCCCTGGGGTCACCGCGTGGAAGAAAGGGCAGCGTGCCGGAGTCGGCTGGCACGGCGGGCATGATGGCACTTGTCGCGAATGCCGGCGCGGAGACTTTCGCAATTGCCGGAACGCAAAGGTGTCCGGCATCAGCTACGACGGCGGATACCAGGAATACATGGTGGCTCCCGTAGAAGCGCTGGTGGCGATCCCGGACGGCCTTAGTGACGTCGAAGCGGCGCCCCTGCTCGACGCGGGAATCACCACCTACAACGCTCTCCGTTGCAGTGGCGCGTTGCCTGGCGATCTGGTGGCCGTACAGGGCATCGGTGGCCTGGGTCACCTGGGCGTCCAATTCGCCAACAAATTTGGCTATAGAGTCGTGGCCATCGGGCGCGGCGCGGAAACCGGCACGCTGGCAAAGAAGCTGGGAGCACACGTCTACATTGACAGCCAGACCACAAATGCCGCCGAGGAGTTGCACAAACTCGGCGGCGCACGCGTCATCATCGCCACCGCCCCCAACTCGAAGGCAATGTCTGGGCTGATCGACGGTCTGGGCCCAAACGGCGAGCTGATGGTAATTGGCGCGTCGGCCGATCCCATTGAGGTCACACCAATTCAGCTCATCTTTGGCAGCAAGACGATCCAGGGATGGGCCTCGGGAACGCCTGCTGCGACAGAAGACACTCTGAACTTCTGCGTCCTGACCGGGGTGCGTCCCATGATGGAAACCTATCCTCTGGAAAGGGCAGGAGAGGCGTACGCCCGCATGTTGAGCGGCAAGGCGGAATTCCGGGTAGTTTTGACGATGTAGATCAGTCCGGGCGTGAGGATTTGGTTGGGTTTCGAATCCACAAACACTCACGCCCGCATTTATTCGCCAAAAAAGAAGACGCCTTTGTTCGCAAAGGGTATCAAGCGTCGCGTCCTCGGGCGGGCGTGATTGTTTGCCCACTGATTGGAGGAATCATGAGCACCACAGCCATCGCCTCTTCTATCCACCGCGAACCGGAACTTCTCGGGCAGACCGTTGTCGTCATCGGTGGTAGCTCCGGCATAGGCCTTGAGACAGCGCGGCGCGTCCGTGTTGAGGGAGGAAAGGTAATCCTGACGGCGCGGAATTCCGAACGCCTCGCGCATGCGGCGAGCGAAGTGAATGCTTTGAGCACCGCCGCTTTCGATGCCTCCGACCCTATTGCCACCGAGCGGTTCTTTCATGACCTGCCGACGATCGACCACGTGATGGTGACGGCCGGCCGCCCATACTTCGGACGCCTCGCCGATATGGATTTCGCAAAGATCCGCCACCTTGTGGGAGAGCATCTCCTGCAGGCACTCTACGTAGCCCGGAACGCAGCCGGCAAAGTGAGACCGGGAGGAACGCTGATTTTCATGGGCGGCACTGGTGGCCGACGACCGGCTTTCGGCATGAGCATCACGGGCGCAATGACCGCGGCGCTCCCTGCGCTCACCGCGAACCTTGCGCTTGAGATCGCGCCGGTGCGCGTTAACCTTATTGCTGCTGGATTTGTGGACACGGCGTTATCGGCAGAGCTACTCGGCACTGACCTCGAAACCCGCCGCAATCAGCTTCGCACCACACTCCCCATCGGACGCGTAGTCGGACCGGCCGACGTGGCCGCGCTCGCCGTACACATCATGACGAACACGGCGCTCACGGGCGCAACCTTCGACATTGACGGCGGACAGCAGCTCGTCGCCGCCTAGCTAAGAGGGCCAGCATAAGGATTCAGCAAATCTAAACTTTCGATTCAGGTAAACGTATAGGAGGAAAAAGTGGCAACTTTGAGTGAAATCCGCAGTCATGAACCGGCCGGCGCCGCGAGCGCCGCAAGAGTGGACATGAAGTTCGAGGTGGTCGTCATCCCCGTTTCGGATGTGGACCGCGCGAAGGAGTTCTACACGAGGCTCGGGTGGCGGCTCGACGCTGACTTCGCCAGCGGTGACGATTTCCGCGTGATCCAGTTCACGCCGCCCGGCTCCGGGTGCTCGATCATCTTCGGCAAGAACGTCACCGCGGCGGCGCCCGGCTCGGCCCAGGGCCTGTACCTGATCGTCTCCGACATCGAGGCCGCCCGCACAGAGCTGCTCGGGCGCGGCATCGAGGTCAGCGAAGTGTTCCATGGCGCTAGCGGCGTGTACGCCGGCACGGACGAGCCTTACCTGTTTGGGCGCAAGCGGGTCAGCGGTCCGGATCCCGGGCATGGCAGCTACCGCTCGTTCGCCTCGTTCCGTGACCCGGATGGCAACGGCTGGCTGTTCCAGGAGTTGACCGCGCGGCTGCCCGGCCGCGTCGACTCTGCGACGACGAACTTCGCGTCGGTGAACGATCTGGCGAGCGCGCTTCGGCGCGCGGAGGCCGCCCACGGCGAGCACGAGAAGCGCACCGGGCAGCGCGACGCGAACTGGCCCGACTGGTACGCCGCCTACATGGTGGCGGAGCAGTCCGGCACAGAGCTGCCGCAGTGAACGACTAGACCTTGGGAATCAGTGCGGAGAGCTGGTTCCATGATTGGTGTGCTTTCGGCAGGCGTACCCTCACCGAAAGCACACTAACATCCGGACGGCACGGCCAGACACTTAGCAGATCATGCCTCAGGAATCTGGCTCCCATGCTGGAAGTGGTACTGCAGGATCTTCGCAGCCAGCGCCGGGTGCATGGTGGGAGTCTCGGGTTTCAAGGCACGCACCACCTCGCCGCGGCACACCACTTCGGCGGCTGACAATCCCGCAATCTCTGCCGGCAGCACCAGGTTGATCTCGAGCTGTGCTTGCGGGGGAATGATCTCTTCTGCCCGGAACAGCATGCCCGAGCGGCTGATGTTTTCCGTCGTTCCATTGCGCCAGTCGTTTTCTCCGAGCAGGCGGTATTTGAGCGGCAGGTGAAGGTTGAAGCGTTGCGCACGGAAGGGGGATAGCTTCTCCCGCCTCCGCATGGCAGCTTGTGCAGCTAAACGAGCAGACATCGGAACCTCCTGGGGAAGGGCTGTGTCCAGCACCTCCCGCACCTTGGCTTTCAAGGCGGGGAGGGTAAAGGGCTTCTGGAGCAGGGTGATGCCCTCGTCCAGCGTGCCGTTGTGACCGATGGCATTCTCGGTGTAGCCCGACATGTAGAGCACTCTGGTTTCAGACCGCTCCGAGGTGATGCGTTGGGCCAGTTCGCGCCCGTTCATTCCCGGCATGATGACGTCGGTCAACAGCAGATGAATGGGGCCTGGGTAAGTGTTGGCCACCTGGATGGCAGAAGCGCCTTCGGAGGCCTCCAGCACGGTGTATCCCTGCCTCCGCAGATACTGCAGGGTGAGTCCGCGCAGATTGGCTTCGTCTTCCACCAGCAGGATGGTCTCTCCGCCGTGGGCGGGGTGAGCGTTTTCTACTGGAACCTCCACCCGCGCCGCCTCTCCGGTTGCGCTGACACGCGGCAGGTAGATCTTGAAACTCGTGCCCTTGCCCGGCTCGCTATAGACCCAGACGTAGCCTCCGCTCTGCTTGATGATGCCGTACACCGTGGAAAGGCCGAGGCCAGTGCCCTTGGTTCCTTTGGTGGTGAAGAAGGGCTCGAAGATGTGGCTTTGGGTATCAGTATCCATGCCGATGCCGGTGTCGCTGATGGCGAGCATGACGTATTCGCCGGGCTCCACCGGAGCGTGGAAGCGGGCGTAGTTGTCGTCGAGGGTAACGTTGGCGGTCTCGATGGTGAGTTTGCCGCCGTGCGGCATGGCGTCGCGGGCGTTGACCGCCAGGTTCATGATGACCTGCTCGACCTGGCCGGGATCGGCTTTGACGGCGCCAATGTCCGCAGCCGGCACCATGACCAGATCGATGTCCTCGCCGATGAGGCGGGTGAGCATCTTCAGGTTTTCGGTGACCACGGCGTTCAGGTCCACCACCCGGGGCGCCAGCATCTGCTTGCGGCTGAAAGCCAACAGTTGGCGGGTCAGCGAGGTGGCACGCTCGGCGGCGCTGGCGATCTCCTGGGCGGGCGTGCGCAGTTCCTGATTGGAGCCGCCGATGCGGTCGAGCAGGAACTCGGCGTAGCCGGAGATGACCATCAGAAGGTTGTTGAAGTCATGCGCGATGCCGCCGGCCAGCCGGCCAATGGCCTCCATCTTCTGGGACTGCCGGAGCTGTTGTTCCAGGGCGCGGCGCTCGGTGACGTCTTCGCTGAACAACTCGAAGAAGATGGCGTCCCTTTCCCCGCGGATGGCGCGTCCGGAAAGGCGTACCACGGTGGAGCTACCGTCCTTGCGTACCCATTCCGCAACCAGTCCATGAAACTTTTCCAGCGAGCGGAAGTAGTCCGCCAGCAGAAACCACTGCTGCGAATCGGCGTAGAGGTTGGGGAGGCTTTGGCCCACCAGTTCCGAGGCTGCGCCGTATCCCAGCATGCTGACAAAGGCGGGGTTGACGCCGAGAAGGGTGCCCGTGGAATCGCAGCGGCAGATGCCATAGGGAGCGTTGGTCACCAGGGAACGGAAGTTGAGTTCGGAGCGGCGCAGGCCTTCCTGGGCGGAACGCAGAGCGGCATTGAACCAGCAAATCAGCAGGGCAACCACGACAAACAATGCCAGATGTATGATGGCGTTGCGATACTGGCTGGGGGACTGCTGGCCGGCCAGTGAAAAATAGGCGCTGACGGTAAGCGCGAAGGACGTAGCCACCAGGCCGGGCTTCCAGCCGCCATACCAGGCGCTGACCATGATGGCGACAGCAAAGACCACCAGGCGGCTTTCCACCACGTCGGAGAGCATGAGCGCCGGGATCAGAGCCAGGGTGATGCTGAGGACGGCCACGCCGTAACGCAGGACCGGGGCCCGACTTGCGGGGACGTAGCGGAGAAGGGGGAGCTTCACTCGCATACAGCCAAATCGTAGTTCCAGAATGGGATAGGCGCGAGTTACGGGAGTGCACTTGCTGGCTGCCCAAAGGGCGTTGGCCCAGAGTCGAGGGCGGGCAAGCAACCGTGCATGCAGCCCTGCACACCCGGGTGTGGCGCATGTGAATGTCTTCCGCCCACCGTCGCAGCAGGCAGCGGGCGAAAACCGGCATAGCCGGGCTGAAAACCTGAGACTCGGGGTGATCTCGCGAGTAGGTGCTCGTAGCGCGTCAACCATCTGACATCGCTCGGGGCGGTTGTGCGGCATCTTGCCCCCGGTTGGGGCTGGGCAGGAAAAGCATGAACATCGGACTCTTCGGCGGGACGTTCGATCCCATCCATCACGGGCACATGGCGCTCGCGCGGGCGGCGCAAGAGCGCTTTGCGCTGGGCCGTGTGTACTTTGTTCCCGCCAACATTCCACCGCACAAACAGCAGCAGCCGATGGCATCCTATTTCGATCGTTACGCGATGGTCGTACTGGCAACCATGGGGCAGAAAGCGTTCGTGCCCTCTTTGCTGGAAGCGCCGGGCCAGGCCATGCCTCCGGCCCGGGGAAAAAGGCTGCAGCATGCCCAGCCAGGAGCGAATTACAGCATCGACACGGTGCGGCAGCTTAGGGAGACTATGAAGGCCAGCGACCGATTGTTCTTCCTGATCGGGATCGATGCCTTCCGGGACATCGCTAAATGGCACCAGGCCGAGGCCTTGCTCCGGGAATGTGAGTTCATCGTGGCCAGCCGTCCGGGATATTCGCTGGCGGACGTGGCCAATGCGCTGCCGGAGCGTCTGCGTCCGGCGCCGGCCGTAACCCAACCCTTCGCCAAGCAGCCCGCCAAGGGGGACCTCGTGCTGCGCGGCGCCACCATTCACCTGCTGGAGAATGTGCATCAGCCGGTGTCCGCTACGGCCATCCGGCAGGCGGTCGCAGCCAAGAAAGGGTTAGGGAGATTTGTGGATGCGGCGGTGGCGGAGTACATCAAGAAGATGGGGCTGTATGCGGGTCGTTAGTCGTTGGTCCCTGGTCGTTGGCCAACATGATGGCGCTGGATTCGCGGCGAGTCACGTCAGTTAGAATGGATCTGTCATCGACCAACGACGAACGCCCCACGACGGAATGAAGAAGAACGATCTGAAGCGACAGGTAGCCGAAGCCATCAACGCCTGCCAGGAGAAGAAGGCAGAAGCAATCACCATATTGGAACTGGAGAAGGGATCGGGAGCGTTTACTGATTACTTCGTGGTGTGCAGCGGCACCAATCCGCGGCAGATTCAGGCCATCTCAGACGAAGTGGAGGGGCGCCTGGAGAAAGCCGGGCTGCGTCCCACCCACGTCGAAGGCTACAAGCAGGCCGAATGGGTACTGCTCGATTACGTGGACTTCGTAGTGCACGTCTTCTCTGACAGGGCGCGCAAGTATTACGACCTGGAACGGCTGTGGAAGTCGGCGAAGAGGCTGGAGCCAGCGGAGCTGTCGGCTACCCCAAGAAAGCGGGTGGTGAAGGCGAACCGGAAGAGAGCGTAGCGCGGCCGCCTGGCGCCTCCTTTGGAAACATCTCACTACCGAAGCACGGAAATTCGAAAACCGCGCCTCTGTGTCTCTGTGGTGAATTACGGCCAATGAGTGCTGAACCATCCAGTCCGCAATGGGGGCTTCGTACCGATTGGTAGCGGCGGAGAAGTGGAAGGCAAAATCCGCCGCCATGGGTCGCGCGGTCACCGATGCCCTAGTGGCATACGCGAGGCCCCAGCCGGGAATGAGGGTGCTCGACTTGGCCAGCGGCACGGGTGAACCGGCGATCAGTCTGGCTTCAAGAGTCGGGCCGCAGGGTCACGTCACCGCGCTGGACCTGAGCGCAGATCTCTTGAGGATTGCCGAAGCGCGCGCCCGCCAGCGCGGTTTGACCAACGTTTTCACCAGCCACGGGGATGCCCATGCCCTCCCGTTTGACGATGCCGGCTTTGATCTGGTTACTTGCCGCTTTGGCGTGATGTTCTTTAGCGATGCCGATCTGGCGCTGCGCGAGACCTATCGGGTGCTGAAACCCGGTGGGCGAGCGTGTTTCCTGGCGTGGGGTCCGTTCGAACAGCCCTACTGGGCGAGCACTATGGGCGTGGTGCACAAGCACGTGGGTGGTCCCATCATGGCGCCGGGCGGTCCGAACATGTTCCGCTTTGCCGAACCGGGGAGCCTGTCGGCGGCGCTGCAGCGGGCCGGCTTCCACGACGTGGCAGAGGAAACCAGGACGCTGCCCTGGACCTGGCCGGGAAGCGTGGAAGAAGTTTGGGAGTACGCCCAGGCAGTCTCGACGCCTTTTCGGCCCATGCTGGAGCGGGTCCCCGCGCAGCAATGGGTGCAGGTGAACGCTGAGGTCCGTGCGACTATTGGCCAATACGAGGATGGCGACAGCGTGAAGTTTGGGGCCGTGGTGGTGCTGGCGGCGGGAACACGTTAACCCGAGTAGCGAGTAGCGAGTAGCGAGAAAGACTAGAGCCCACCTTCGCAGGGTTCAAGTCCCCGACAATTGTCTTCCATCTGCATAGAGCAATGGCCACCATGCAGTGGCGTCGCAGCGCCTTCGCTCGGTACTCACAACTCGGTACTGAAATTGTGGTTAAATCCGGGTGTGAAGTTCACGGTTGCATGGATCGGGAAAACCAAAGAGCCCGCCATCCAGTCATTGACGGACGAATACCTGAAGCGGTTGGCCCGCTACGCGGACGTCGAAGGAGTTGCCGTAAAGGATGAAACGGCGCTGCTGAAATTGCAGCGCGGAACGAGATCCACCCTGGTGTTGCTTGACGGACAAGGCAAGCAGTTTTCTTCGGAAGATCTGGCAAAGTTTCTGGGAGATTATCAAGCCCGCAACCCCTTGCCGCTTTTGTTCGCGATCGGTGCGGCAGATGGGTTCCACGATGAAACACGGCGCGCCGCGACTACGCTGCTGTCACTGGGCAGAATGACGCTGGCACACGAGTTGGCGCGTGTAGTCCTGCTGGAGCAGATCTACCGCGCATTTACCATTCTGAAGGGACATCCCTATCACCTCGGGCACTGAGGAAAGCAGGCGTGTACCTTAGTGATCTGACGCAGCCGCTGGCTCCTCTTTAGAGTCGAAGGCATGCCCGGCCAGGCGTTGCTGGTCAGGAAGGACTCATGTCATGAAAAATCCCATGGAAGTGCTACGGACAAAAGAACAGGAATTGGCCAGAGTCAAAAAAGAGGTTGACGCCCTGCGCGTTACCCTGCGCCTGCTGGGCGAAGAAAGCTCAAGCCGTGACGAACAAAAGGGGGAGATGAGCGTCGTCGAGATGCCCTAGCTTATCGAGTCACCGTGGCTTGATAGCTGACGGTCCGCCAACGGCCATTGCGCTTCACCCAGACGCGGGTAAAGCGATACGGGCCACTGAAGTCTTCTCCCAGATCAGTTCCCTTCACCTCCGCGCGCGCCGTCACCACCGCGGTGTTGCCGTAAACCCGCACGACCATTTCCGAAATATCAATGGAATCGTATTGCAACTGGGCAGCTTTTCGCGCGGCGACAGTGTCGGCTTTCGTGATCACTGCTCCCAGGGGGCTGATGCCGACATAGTCGTCCGCCAGTACCCGCTCGACAAACGACACGTCTCGCCGAATCG
>Ga0335070_10006108_pt1 | contig 14182 bp, 10 predicted proteins | sample Lox_Sample_13_FD_206722 | JGI IMG/M metagenome (GOLD analysis project Ga0335070, IMG submission 206722) | Soil microbial communities from Loxahatchee National Wildlife Refuge, Florida, United States - Lox_Sample_1.3 | ecosystem: Environmental > Terrestrial > Soil > Wetlands | place: USA... | reverse complement strand
ATGGAGCTTCTGATCTACGTGGGGGCCATCTGCATCTCCATCGTCTTCGCCATCATGCTGTCACGGCCGCTCCACCTGAGCCTCCCCAAGCGCTATCTCCCCAAGGTAGGCCTTGCCCTGGGAGTCGGCCTCCTTGTCTTTCTTATCCTGAGCGCGATCATCGCCAGGACTCCCTGGCAGCCGGCGCCGGCGAGGAGCAACGACTGGTCGGTGGAAACCCTGGGGAGGTATCTCCTTACCCGCTACGACCTGGTCTTTGAGGCGATCTCCCTGGTGCTGCTCGTGGCGATTCTTGGGGCCATCATCATCTCGGGTTATGCCCGGAGGAGACCGTCGTGAACAGCCTCACCACCTACCTCTTTATCGCAGCGCTCCTTTTCAGCATCGGGATCTTCGGCCTGTTTCAGCGCCGGACCCTCATCGGCATGCTCATCGCCATCGAGCTCATGCTGAATGGGGCCAGCATCAACTTCATGGCCTTCAACCGATTCCTGGCGCCCGATCCTATCGTCGGCCAGATCTACACCCTTTTCATCATGGGTATTGCCGCGGCCGAGACCGCCATCGCCTTGAGTATCATTCTGGCGCTCTTCCGAACAATCCGCTCCATCAACATCGAGCGGGCCCGAGAACTTCGAGGCTGAGTATGAACCCTTCCTGGCTCCATGATCCGACCCTGCTCGCAGCCGCCCTGGCATCGGCGTCCCCGTTGGTTGCCTTCGCCCTCATTCTGGTTTTGTTCCGGCCGAACCGGCGCCTCGCCGCCGGGATCTCGATTGCCGCCATCACCGTCTCCCTCGTGAGCGCTCTCTTCCTCCTTGTCCGGCACTGGCATCTCACGGTGCCCATCCAGTACACGGGAAAGTGGCTCATCTCGGGAGATATCTTCATTCCCTTCGGCTTTCTCCTCGACCACCTGAGCCTCCTCATGCTCACCATCGTCGCGGTGATCAGCTTTCTGGTTCAGGTCTACTCTCTCGGCTACATGGCCGGCGATCCCGGGTTCTCCCGCTACTACGCCTTTCAGTCCCTCTTCGCCTGGGCCATGATCACCCTCAGCATCTCCCCCAGCATGCTCCAGCTCTACGTATTCTGGGAGCTCGTGGGTCTCGCCTCCTACCTCCTCATCGGTTTCTGGTACGAAAAGTTCAGCGCCAGCGAGGCGGGAAAGAAGGCCTTTGTCATGACCCGTCTGGGCGACATCGCCTTCTTCCTCGGGCTCCTCGTGGTGCTCCTCAACTTCGGGAACCTGAACATCCTGGAGATGAACAGCCCGGCGGTCACGGAGCGCCTGTCGCCGACGCTCATCACCGTCGCCGCCCTCCTCATCTTCGGGGGCGTCGTCGGAAAGAGCGCCCAGTTTCCGCTCCTCACGTGGCTCCCCGACGCCATGGAGGGCCCGACCCCGGTGAGCGCGCTCCTCCATTCGGCCACCATGGTGGCGGCGGGAGTCTACATGTTCTCCCGCATCTTTCCCTTCTTCGCGAACTCAGCCGAGGCCATGACCGTGTTCCTTGCCATCGGGACGATCACCATGCTCCTCTCGTCCACCATGGCGATGGTCACCCGGGATATAAAACAGGTCTGGGCCTACTCCACCATCAGCCAGCTCGGCTTCATGGTCATGGGCCTTGCCGCCGGAGGCTACTTTGCCGGCGTCTTTCACCTCACCACCCACGCCGGGTTCAAGGCCCTTCTCTTTCTCTGCTCGGGGGTTTTCATCCACCAGTACGAAACCAACGACATGTATTTCATCGGGAGGCAGGGAGGCCGCGGCCTCAAGATCCCCATGATCTGCATGACCGTCGCCGCTGCCGCCCTGAGCGGCCTCCCACCCCTTTCCGGTTTCTACAGCAAGGAAGCGATCATGGGCGCCCTCGCCGGGCAGCACAACCCCCTCTGGCTTGCCGCCGGGCTTCTGGGGGCCTTTCTCACCGCCTACTACTCCTTCCGCCTCATCTTCATCATCCTGCGGCCGCGGGAGATCGAGGAGGTGCATCACGAGGAGCACGGCGGGCACGCAGCCGGCCATGGCGCCGCCCACCATCATGCGGGACTCTACTGGGTCATGGCATGGCCCCTCATCATTCTCGCCGCCATCACCCTGGTACTCGGCCGCTTCGAGCATCCGTTGCAGCAATTCCTGGTTGGGGGCCACGGGGCTCCCGCAGGACACGGAGGTGGCCCCCCCGACTGGCTGCTCTACGCCGCGGTCGGGCTCGCCCTTGTCGGGGTGAGCCTCGCCTGGGTGGAGTTCGGCCGGAGGGGTGCGGCGCAGGTGGGTTTCGTTGAGCGGGTCCCGCCGCTCCGGGACCTCTTCGCCAACCGCTGGTACATGGATCTCTTCTACCGGCGGTTCCTTGATTATGTCATTTACGGGACCTTCTCGAATCTCTTTACCCGAAACGACCGCCGGATCATCGACGGCGGGATCGACGGGCTGTGCCGGGCTACGGTGGAGAGCGGGCGTTTGCTCTCCTTTCTCCAGTCGGGAATGCTTCAGTACAACCTGATGGCCATGTTCGCCGCCCTGGCCCTGGTGGCGCTCTACTTCTTCTTTTCGTAAGGTGATGAGCCCATGAGCGTCGAGTTCGCCGGTTTTCCGTTTCTTTCCGCCATCCTTTTCAGTTGCTTGGCGGCACTCCTCGTGATCCTCTTCATCCCGGATGAGCGGAAGATGCTGGTCAAGTGGGTGAGCCTGGTCTTCTCCGGGATCACCCTGCTGCTTTGCCTCTGCGTTTACGCCACCTACGACCGGAACTTGGGGGGACTCCAGTTTGTGGAGAAGGTCCTCTGGGTGAAGTCCATGGGGATCTACTACTTCAACGCCGCCGACGGGTTCAGCGTGCCCATGCTGCTTCTTACCGGGATCGTCCTCTTCACCGGGGTGCTCACCATGTGGGAGCTGGAGACCCGGGTGAAGGAGTTCTTCGCCCTAACCTTCCTCCTCGTGGCCGGAGTGTTCGGCGTCTTCATGGCCATGGACCTCTTTTTCCTTTTCGTCTGGTACGATGTCTCCCTTTTCCCCATGTACCCGCTCATCGCCATCTGGGGGAGCACGCGGAAGGAATACGGGGCGATGAAGCTCACCCTGTACCTCCTGGCCGGGAGCGCCCTGATCCTCCCGGGGATCCTGTATTTGTATGTCAAGGCGGGGCTCAACACCTTCGATATCACCGCCCTCATGAGGCCGGGGGTCTTTACCCCCTTCCAGCAGAAGTTCGCCTTCCTGCTCTTCTACCTGGGTTTCGGCATCCTGGCGGGTGTGTGGCCCTTTCACACCTGGTCACCGGTCGGTCACGTGGCGGCTCCTACGGCAGTGAGCATGATCCACGCCGGGGTTCTCATGAAGCTTGGGGCCTTCGGTGTGCTGCGGGTGGGGATCTTCCTCTGTCCGGAGGGCTGGCGGTACTGGGCGGAACTGATGGCGCTCCTGGCAACCTGCGGCATCGTGTACGGCGCTTTCGTGGGCCTTGCCCAGACCGACCTCAAGTACGTCATCGGCTACTCCAGCGTCTCTCACATGGGAATCGTCGGCCTCGGGCTGGCGACGGTGACCGTGGACGGGCTGAACGGTGCGGTCTTCCAGATGTTTGCCCACGGGGTGATGACGGCGCTCTTCTTTTCCTCGGTGGGGTACATTTACGACAGGACCCACACGAAGATGATTCCGGAACTGGGGGGCTTGAGCAAGATCATGCCCGTCGCCTCAGGATACTTCATTGTCGCCGCCTTGGCGGGGATCGGCGTTCCCTGCCTGGCGAGCTTCTGGGCCGAGCTCCTGGTCTTCATCGCCTCCTTTAAGGTCTATCCGGTCCGAGGGGCTCTCGCCATCTGCGCCCTCGTGGTGAGCGCCCTCTTCATGCTCCGGGTGGTACAGCGGACCTTCTACGGCGAGAAGAACGAGCGCTTCGCCCACCTCCAGGATGTCTCTTTCCGCCTGGGGCTTCCCCGAATGATTCTTGTGTCCGTGATCGTCCTTTTCGGCCTCTACCCGTCGCTCATGCTGGACGTGGTGCAGACGGCTGCCGTTCCCCTCATCAACGGGTGGCCACGATGACATGGGTTCTCTTCATCCCCGAGTTGTATTGCCTGCTCATAGCCGTTGCCTTCTTCGGCCTGTCGATGGCGGCACGACCGAATCCGCGCCGGGACTACCTTGTCGCCCTCTTCCTCACCTCAGTCGGGGTCGTCGTGGCCCTGGCCTCGGTGCGGCTCGAGGGGACACTCTTTTTCGAGGCTTACCGGGTTGATCTCTTCTCCCAGGTTTTCAAGTTCCTCCTCGCCGCGGGTCTTTTCCTGGTCGTCTGCCTCTGCACCGAGCTGAGCGGCATCGAGGAGCGCCACCATCCCGAGTTCTACCTCTTCCTCACGACCTGCACCCTCGGCATGATGCTTCTCGTGAGCAGCGTTGAGCTCCTCACCATCTACATTGCTCTCGAGCTCTCCAGTTACTCGCTCTATATCCTGGTTCCCCTGAGACGAGGGTATGGCATGGATGTGGAGGCAGGGATCAAGTACCTCATGGTGGGTGCCGCCGCCTCGGCGATCATGCTCTTCGGCCTCTCCTACCTCTTCGGCGTAACCCATACCACCTACGTGGCGGAGATCATCAAGGTACTTCCCGGGGTCATTCACAGGCCGGCAGCTATCCTCGGACTCCTCTTCACCCTTTGCGGCTTCTTCTTCAAGCTGGCGGTGTTTCCCTTTCACTTCTGGGCCCCTGACGTCTACCAGGGCGCGGCAAATCAGGTGACCGCCTACATTGCCACGGCGTCCAAGGTGGCGGCGGTGGCCATTCTCATGCGGATGGTCGCCCTGAGCGGCGGGACGAGTGTCTACCTTGTGAAGGTCCTGGTGACGCTCTCCATCTGCTCCATGACCCTGGGGAACCTCGTCGCCATTGTGCAGAAGGACATGAAGCGGCTTCTGGCCTACTCGAGCATCTCTCATGCAGGCTATGTCCTCATCGGGATCCTCAGTATGACCCAGACCGGCTACGCCAGCGCCATCTTCTATGCCCTGGCGTACCTGATCATGAACCTCTCCTGCTTCCTCGTGGTGGTGAAGGTGGCCGAAGACGGCGGCGATCTGCAGATCGCTCAACTGGCGGGCTTGCACCGCCGCTCGCCGCTCCTCGCCATGGTGCTCATGCTGGCGATCTTCGGGCTGGCGGGCATCCCGCCCACCGTCGGGTTCACCGGGAAGTTCCTGGTGTTCGCCGCGGCGGTGGAAAGAGGGTACCTCGGCCTCGTCATCCTGGCCATGGTGAATGCCACCGTCTCGCTCTACTACTACATCCTGGTGGTGAAGGCCGCCTATCTCCTTGAGCCTGACGAGGAGCCGGCCCGGCTGGTGGTGACCACACCGACGAAGGTTCTCACCGTGGTTCTCGTCACGGTGATGGTGGTGATAGGCGTCTATCCCCATCACCTTCTCGAGGTGGCGAGAGCGGCGGCAAAGGCACTCATGTGAAGTGCCTAAAGTGAACTAAAGTGCCTAGAGTGCCTAAAGTTGAAAAACATTGCAGCTAGACTGAGTGGAATTATTGAGTTCTTGATGAGGAAGGTATAGCAACAAAGAGGTTATTAGCTGAGAGGTTCGTCGAAAAAGAAGGTCGGGTAGCGCCCGTGCGCATGAATATGGCAGCGACAGCGTATTCCTTTCACTTTAGGCATTTTGGACACTTTAGGCACTTTAGCTCACTTACTTCTTGAGGCGAACTGCATGGCGTTCGGATTTCGGAAAAGAGCTCCCGTAGTAGAGCAGGTTCAACTATCGTCACCCTTGCGGGTGCCGGCCTTCTGTCAGGGAGCCGGCCACGAGGCCTGCGTAACCGTCTGCGCCAGGTCGGAGGCGTGTCCCTGCGGCTGTGACGAGGTGAGGCAGGCCATCGTTAACGAGATTCATTCGCGGGGGTTGGTTGTACGGGTGGGGAGCATAAAGGCGGGATGCAACGGGGTCTGCCCCTATGGGCCCCTCGTGGGGTTTCCTCAAAAGGGCTTCTATTACCATCACCTCAGTCCCGGCCGAGCCCGGGAGGTGGTGTCAGAAACCCTGGAGAAGGGCCACATCCTTTTTGATCTTCTCCATGTGGACCCCAGCCACGCCACCTCGGGGCGATTCCTCTATGAGCATGCAAGCGGGTTCATCGCCGCCATCGACGAGAGCTCGTGCATGGTTCAGGTCGCGCGGTACTTTCTTGAATTCGACCGGGGGGTTTCCTGCGGCAAGTGCGTGCCCTGCCGGGTCGGCTCCGTGCGGCTCAGGGAGATTCTGGACGACATCATCGCCGGCAAGGGCCGGCCCGAGGACCTGGAGGAGATGAGAGCGATCTGCGACGCCATGCGGTTGGTCGCGTACTGCAGTTACGGTGCTTTCGGGTCGGGGCCTGTGGCTGCCACCTTGAAGCACTTCCGGGCTGAGGTGGAGACCCATATCGCCCAGAAGATCTGCCCCACCGGGGTCTGCGAGAAGCTGGGGCGGAGGGGCGAAACCTGAGGATTGGTCTGGACCGGTTTAGCCGATGAGTCATGGAAGGCGGGGAAATTCTCCGCCTTCTGTTTTCTCGTAGCCTGAGGACGGGCGGATACGGATTGTCCGTCGGAGCGCCGACCTGTCGCGGCGAAGTCGGGTGACCCGCCCCACTTCTTTCATCTCCTGTCTCAACTGACCAGAACAAGGGTGCAATCAAGGCCGCCCTGGAGCATCTTGGCGGCGCGGCTTCCCAGGTTGAACTCAGGGATGGCTGAGGTTCCCCGCCTGCCGAAGACGAGGGTGTTGTACTCACCCCGGCTCGCCTCCGCCAGAATGTCCCGGGCGATGCCGCGTACGAGCGTCTGTCGTTTAAGGACAATCCCGTGCTCAGAAGCGCCGGCTCCCATGAGCGCCTGTTTCGCCGTCAAGAACATGTCGCCGGTCTTCTGCTCGTGCTCCGCCCGCCACCTCGCCACGAGCCTCTTACGCTCCGAACGCTCGGCCTCGCCCAGGATGTGACCGTCGTCCCAGTAGCCCGGTGGTTTCGCCGGCATGACGTGAAACAAGGTGATCTGGATCCCTGGAAGCCCGGCGAAATAGGTGCTCACATGAGAAATGACTCGGCCGGCATGGTCGGACTCGTCAAGGGCAACCAGGAGTCTGGGAGGTTTGAGCTGGCGGGTCCCCAGGACCCAGACCGGTTGTTTCTCTGAGTACTGGCAGACCATGGTTGTCGTGCTCCCGAGGAGAAAGCGTTTCACCGCCGAGCGGCCCCTCCGGGCGAGGACAAGAGCCGCGAAATCCCCCTTTTCGCTTGCGGCAAGAATATCGTGAGCTACGTCCACGCTTTGGAGCACGCTTTCCAGGTGGAGGCGCGACCGTTTGTACCCCATGCCGATCAGAAGAGACACGGCCTGATCGAGCACCGCGCGGGCCTGCCGCTCCTGGACCTTTTTCCAGTCCGACGGCGTGCCGCTCAAGGTTGACAGTTCACCCGGGTAGATGAGGGCGCTCTCCGGCACCGCATGGAAGAGCTCCAGGTGCATATCGGTGCCCTGTAAAAGGTCGCCCAGGTTGCGAAGGGCTTCCAGGCAATTCTGCGAGTCATCCACGCCGATGAGGAGTTTTCTGGCCATAGACTACCTCCTATCCGCTTGTCCCGACCTCGGGAGGCTTCACCTGTCATGAGGATGCCAAAAGACCTCGCTCACGAGGTCCCCGCTTGCTGCTCCACCCCGTAGGACTTGATCTTCCGATGGAGGTGGCTTCGTTCAAGGCCGATGGCTTCCGCGGTCTGGGAGACATTCCAGTTGTGCTCTTCCAGCTTCTTCCGGAGGTACTGTCGCTCGAATTCCATTCTAGCTTGTCTGAAGGTGGGCTTATCCAGGGCGCTTTCTGAGGCGTCAGGGGTGGTGAGGGGGAGACACTCGGCTAGGTGGTGGACGTTGATCACGTCGGCGGGGACAAGGATGACGAGGCGCTCAATGAGATTCCGCAGCTCTCGGACGTTTCCCGGCCACGGCTGCCTCGCCATGATCTCGATCGCCCGATCGTCGATCCGTTTCTGCCTGAGACCGCTGTCAACGGCAATCTCTCTGAGGAATTCAGCAATGAGGAGCGGGATGTCCTCCCGGCGCTCCCGGAGCGGTGGGACCTGGACCGGGATGACATTGAGGCGGTAGTAGAGGTCCTCTCGGAACCGGCCTTCCTTGATCTCCTGCGCCAAATCCTTGTTGGTGGCCGCGATGATCCGCACGTCCACCTGCATGGTCACCGTGCCGCCCACGCGCTCAAAGCGCTGTTCCTGTAAAATCCGGAGAATTTTGGCCTGGGTCTTGAGACTCATATCCCCGATCTCGTCGAGGAAGAGGGTGCCATTGCTGGCGAGATCGAAGCGACCGCGCCGCCGCTCGTTGGCCCCGGTGAAAGCACCCTTCTCGTGACCGAAGAGCTCGCTTTCGATAAGCTCTTCCGGGATAGCGGCGCAGTTTACCTCCACCAGAGGACGGTTGCTCCTGGGGCTGAGCTGGTGAATGGCCCGGGCCACCAGCTCCTTGCCGGTGCCGTTTTCCCCGACGATGAGCACGGTGGCCTGGGTGGGCGCCACCCGCTCGATAGTCTCCCTCAGCCTCTGGATAGCGGGACTGGTTCCGGTGAGCCGGTAGTGCCGCTCGGCCTTCTGCCGCAGGATGAGATTGTCGTCGTTGAGCTGACGAAAGCTGAGAGCGTTTTGTATGGTGACGAGGGTCTTCTCCAGGGACAGAGGTTTCTCGATGAAGTCGAAGGCGCCGAGCTTGGTGGCCGTGACTGCGGTCTCGATGCTCCCATGGCCCGAAATCATGATGACGGGGACCCCGCCATGCTGGGCGCGAAGGCGCTTCAGCGTTTCAATCCCGTCCAGACCGGGCATCCAGATATCGAGAAGCACCAAGTCAGGCGGCTCCTCCTCGACCTTCTTGAGGGCTTTAAGGCCGTCGTTTGCCGTGAGAATCCGATAGCCCTCATCCTCGAGGGCTCCACCGAGGGATCTGAGGATGCTCGGCTCATCATCCACGATCATAATGGTTTGGCTCATGCCCCGCTCCCCTGTGGCGATTCTGCAGCAGACAAGGCGGGCGTTCGGGTACCACCGGGAAGTTCGATGACAAAGATCGTCCCTCTGGGATGGTTGTCGCGAACGCGGATGAAGCCGTGGTGGTCGGCGACAATGTTGCTCACGATGGCGAGGCCGAGGCCGCTTCCCCTTTCCTTGGTGGAAAAGTACGGTTCGAACATGCGAATCTTGTCCTCGGCCGGGATGCCCGGGCCGTTATCAGCAACCTCGACGCGGACGATCTTGAGGATTTCGTCGAAGGAGACGGTAACCCGGATTTCACCGTCATCGGTCACCGCTGCCACTGCATTGTCCAGAAGGTTGATCATGACCCGCTTCATCTGCTCTCGATCCAGATCAAGGAGAGGCAAGGGGTTTTGCTGCTGGAAGAGAAAGCGGGTAAAGGGATGGCTCTCGCGAAAGAGGGTGAGCGCCTCCTGAACGATCTCCACCAGGCTGTTGGGGGTGGGGGTGGCAGTAGGCATGCGGGCGAAGTTGGAGAACTCGTTGACCAGGTGTTTGAGTTCTTCGACTTGCTTGATGATCGTCCGGGTGCACTCGTCGAAGAGCTTCCCGTCAGGGGAGAGATGCTGGAGGTACTTCCGGCGCAAGCGCTGGGCCGAGAGCTGGATGGGGGTCAAAGGATTCTTGATTTCGTGAGCAATTCTCCTGGCCACCTCGCGCCATGCCGCCATCCGCTGGGCCTTTTCCAGCTCGGTGAGGTCGTCAAAGACCACCACGATGCCTCGGTACTGACCTTCGTCGTCGTGAAGCACTGAGGCCGTGACTAGAAGGGTCATGAGCCGGCTGCCGACGGCGGACCTCACCTGGCGCTGCAGAGTTTTCTGCTTGGTCAGGCGGTGCCCTTCAATGAACTGGTTTACGATCTCCCGCTGGTCACCTTGAAGAAACTGGGTATAGTGGCGCTGGATCACATCCTCGGCCTTGACCCCGAAGATCGATTCAGCCGACTGGTTGATGGTCTGGATGTGACCCTCGGCGTCCACTGAGACCACCCCCGCTGCCACATTGCGGAGCACCGTCTCCATGTAACGCCGCCGCCTTTCCACCTCCTCGCTACTCCGCCTGAGTTCCTGGTTGGTCGCTTCCAGGGCTTTCTGACTCGCCTGCAGGTCCAGGGTCATCTGGTTGAAAGAATCCACCAGGGTGCCGATCTCGTCGTCTGTATCCTGGTCGATGTGGACGTCCAGATCGCCACCGGCGATCCGTCGGGTCCCTTCCGCCAGTTCCTGGATCGGCACCGTGATGGTCCTGGCGAGGTAGAACCCGAACCAGGAGGCGGAGAAGACAATGAGGAGGGTGACGATGGAGAACATGATGAGATGGCTGAGCTTGATGGGGTTCTTCAACATCTTCATCTGTTGGTAGTTCTCGAATCCCTGAGAGATCTCAGCCATACTCGCCAGGAGGTCCCGCGGCAGTAAGGTGGCGGTGACCACCAACCCAGCGACCTTCTTGGGATCCCCTGGGTCGATCACCGGGCTCGCCGTACAAACAAGGTCGCCGTCCGGCGAGGCAATGATTTGACTCTGGGCCTCTCGCGTCTTGAACACCCGCTGGAACACCTCACTCACCTGGGGTCTCAACACCACGGGAGATAGACCCTCTATCGAGTCCTTGGCGACGATCTTCCGCTGCCGGGAAGCGACCTCAATACTCTGGAGTTGAGAGTTTCGCCGTACTTCCTGCACCAAGGTTCGCAACGGTTCGTGGCCTGTGAGGCTCAGGAGATCCTTTTTCTTGATCAGGTCGCTCAGTCTCTTCCCCACGGAAAGGCCGCGGTTGATGGCGTCCTCGTAGACCCGCTTGCCTACCTCGAGAGACTTCTTCAGGGATTGCTCCACCTGGATGTTGTACCAGTACTCCATGCTCGTGGAGATAAACTGGGTGGCGAGGCCGAAGAGGATAACGGTGGGCATGAGGGAGAGGGCGATGAAGGCGACGACCAGTTTGGTGCGCAGCCGGTGACCGAAGATTCTTCGCTTGCGTTCGAAGAAGAGCTTCACCACATTGCGGGTTACCAGGTAGAGGAGAAAGATCAGAAGAATGACGTTGATGTTCATCAACGCCAAGATGACGATGTTGCCGCCCCCGGGAAGGTCGCCACCGAAGCGGAAGAAGTGGCTCTCAAGGTAGGTGAGGAGAACGATGAGGGGGATTGTAATGAGTATGATTCGCCGTTCCCGCCTGCGGCGATTCACTTCCTTGGCGAAATCTGCTTGCTGAGGAGAAGTCATGATGGGCTGATCACAACACCCCGGTCTCTCCGAAAGGCCGAGATCCGAGGCGGTCACCTCTAGCCCGCATTATGCACAAACCGCCTGCTGCGACCGCGGATATGGCCGTCCTTCCGAGCGTCCTCGGGTGTTCCTTCGACAGGTTCAGGACAGGCTCACCTTGCGACGTACGGAAAAGGTACGCCTCAGGTCCGAGCCCCTTGGGTTGCCCGGTGGCACGGCCATCTCCACAATCTCGCTACGGCGTCTCGTGCATAATGCGGGCTAGGGCCTCAAGGCGTCTCAGTAGGTAAAGTCCACGGTGTACCAGTCTGTCTCAAAATCCCACAGGGACAGAAAGAAGAGCACATAGTGTAGGTTCAAGGGCAGGCGAACCTTCTGCAACTCGGCCTTCACCCGCAGTTGATACTTGTTACCCTTCACAAGCCTTTGCAGCGGCGCCACCTTGAGGCCCTTCACCTCCGCCATAGCCTTCTTGGCCGCGGCAAAGTCCTTGAACACCAGCGCCTTGCCACCGTCCTCCGTGCGTCTCACGTGGAATTCGTTCTTGAGGCTGTCGTGCTTGATGGAGTGCTCGATTTCTCTTGCCGATAGTGACTCGTCAGCCCAGAAGAGGCGCGCCCGGGAGAGTTGGACGAAGATCGTGAAGGTGGTGGGAATGCCGTTCAGGATCGCCTCATCCATTTCGCGGGTGAAGCACCCTTCTATCTTGAAGAACACCAGGAGATCCTCTCGGGTGTTCGTAACAATGATGTCCGACAAGGTTGCTTCCGCCCCACGATGGAACACCGACGCTGCCGCGAGCGTAGCAATCGAGAGGAACGAGAGGACGACCAGGACTGAAGTGCGCCAGCGTTTGGGCATGGTTTAACAGAAGTTCCACCGGTCAGAGCCGACCCTGACACCTCCGTCCCCGGGGGCGCCTCAGCGAATAGACGGAGAAGAATCAAACACGCAGGGGAATGCGAAGGCGTGGGTTCGGCGTCGTCTTCGTCATCCAGGTAGAGGGATGGTATCGGAAACGAGCCGGAATTGCAAGGGCTTCGGGAATCAGGCGGTAGCAGCCTGAGGCAGGGCAAAGGTGGGGACAGCAATCTGTCTCGCCTCACAGGCCCGCTCGCTGGGAAACTTCACCACTTTCCAGGAATTCCTTCTCTGAAGCAACTCGGTGAGGAGAGCCTGATTGAGGGCATGGCCGGACTTCTGGACCACGAAATGGCCAATGACGGGCATCCCCAGAAGATAGAGATCGCCGACAAAATCCAGGACCTTATGGCGCACGAATTCGTCTTCGTAGCGGAGGCCCTCGGCGTTGAGCACGCCACACTCGTCCAGAACGATGGCGCTCTCGAGAGAGCCTCCCCGGGCGAAGCCATTGTTTCTCAGCGTCTCAACGTCTTTCAGAAACCCGAATGTCCGAGCTCGGCTGATCTCGCGGATGTATGTCTGGCCGGAGAACTCCAAGACATAGGTCTGCTCGGAGAGGAGGGGGTGGTTGAAGTCGATGGTGTAGGTGACCTTGAGCTCCCGGCCAGGGTAGACACTTACCCTCCTGTCACCCTTCTGCAGCGTCAGCGGTTTCTTGATGAGCAGAAATCGCTTGAACTCATGTTGGAGCTTGACGCCGACCTTCTTGACGAGGTACACGAAGGGCCCGGCACTCCCGTCCATGATCGGTACTTCCGGCCCGTCCAGGGTGACGAGGGCATTGTCGATCCCCATACCGGCAAAAGCGGACATGAGGTGCTCCACGGTGGAGACTACCTGACCGTTGCTGCCGAGAGTAGTGGCGAGCCGGGTGTCGACTACATGTTCGAGCCGAGCCGGGATGGAAGGCGAGTCGGGATGGTCCACCCTGCAGAAGCGGATGCCGCTGTTGGCCGGCAACGGCTTAATGCACATGGTGACCTTCTTGCCGGTGTGAAGGCCGAGCCCCGTGCAGGTCACCTCGCTGTTCACTGTCCGCTGGTGCAGGTGCATCACCCATCCTCCTTTCGGGGAGAATAAAGAGCAAGGGGTATCCCTGTCAAGGCGAGATTTCGGTGGAGCGCGGAAACGATGGGAGCAGGATGAATATGTAGCGGGAATTCTTGGAAAAGATGATGGGATAGAAAGCACGGTCTGCCTCATAATTCCGGTTGCTAAACTGGGGTGTTCTGCATAAGATGAGGGAACGTCTCGCATAGTCCGATCCGGGTGAGGGGGTAGATCATGCGGCGCCGGAGAATTCTCGTTGCGGAGGACGACCCTACGGTCCTCGGTCTCTACTGTGAGCTCCTCTACCAAGAGGGATATGAGGTGGAAACGGCGACCAATGGCAGGGAGGCCTTGGAGAAGATTAGAACGAAACGGCCTGACCTCGCTATCCTGGATCTCAAGATGCCGGTGATGGACGGGCTCGAGGTGTTGCGTCAGCTCTACCGGGAAAGCAATCCCACGCCGATCGTTGTGAGTACTGCCCACGGGGAGCTGAAGGGAGATCTGGAGATCAGCTATGGCGAGGTCCAGGCGTTCTTGAACAAACCAGTTCGCCTCGAGGACCTCACCGCCGCCATCCGGAAGGCCCTCGGCGTGAGTGAACCTGTGGGTAAGCTCCTTCAACGCTACGGACTCATCAGCGAAGGACAACTCCAGGAGGCTCTGGCCCGGCAATCTCGCCAACGGGAACGGAAGCTCGGCGAGATCCTCATCGAGATGGGTGCCCTGGACGACCAGCAGTGGCTCAACTTCGTTGCCCGGCTTCCCGGGGTTGCGCGCATCAGCCTGAAGAAGTACGTCATGGATCCCGAGATCGTGAGGCTTGTGCCCGAGGAATTGTGTCGTCGGGTGGAGCTGGTTGCCGTCGACCGGTTCG
>Ga0335070_10006107_pt1 | contig 14182 bp, 12 predicted proteins | sample Lox_Sample_13_FD_206722 | JGI IMG/M metagenome (GOLD analysis project Ga0335070, IMG submission 206722) | Soil microbial communities from Loxahatchee National Wildlife Refuge, Florida, United States - Lox_Sample_1.3 | ecosystem: Environmental > Terrestrial > Soil > Wetlands | place: USA... | reverse complement strand
ATGGCGACGGAAAAGGTGCGCAAAGGAGGTCGGGCTTTCGAAGCCGACAGCCCCGGCAACCTGGGTGACACTCATCCCGGGATCTGTCCGAAGGAAACTGGCCGCCTGGGCGATTCTGAGTTCGGTCAGATAATCATGAGGCGGTACCCCGAATGCGCATCGGAAGGCACGATGAAAGTGATACGGAGACAGGCAGGCTGCCCGTGCGACCTCGGCAAGATTAGTGTTTTCGAAAGCCCGCGCGTGGATGAAGTCGCGTCCCCGGCTGACGCGCCGGAAGAGTTCTTCGCGGGTGGATGGCTTCCGGCCCGGAAGCCGGCCGATTCGCGTTCGCACCTCGGAGTACAAAAGGAGCAAGTCGTGGGCTAAGGAAACGAACTGCTCATCCATCCAGAGGCTGTTAGGTGCTGGGCGCGTGACGATCTCATTGAGCCCCCGAAAAATCCGCTCGTCACGCGGGTGGATATGGGAAAGAAATTCGGTATTGATGGAATCTTCCGCGTCAAGATCGTCTCGGGTCATCGACCGATGAACCGCTTCCACGAATCCCTTCGCGAAGAAGACGCAGCAGGTGTGGACCGGCTGCCGAGCCTCGATGTCGAGCGAATATGGCTGGCCGTCGCTGAGCACCAGGAACGAATCCTGCCCAACCGCCAGGTTGCGGCGTTCGTGGCGCCAGTTCGCCCGGCCCTTCACCACCGTCTTGATTGACAGCGGGCCGGGGAAGTCTCTAATACTGTGGAAGCGCGCTCTGGCACGCAGAATCAGGTTGTCCAGGCCGAGCACGGGTCGGCCGGCGATCGAATTGCCGTGGAGAAACTCGGCGGGCATGGTAACCTTTTGGGACAGCTTATCTGAATCCCGGAAAAAAGCAAGATTCGATAGGACCAGCGGGAAGTTTTGCTCTTAGCCTGAGTGCATGCACATCCATCTGCTCACCATGGCGCTTGGCGCCGTTTCCTTTTGCTGCCTGAGCATTTTGGCGGCGGATTCTGAAGAATTCATGACGGCCATTCAAAAGGGGGACACGGATAAAGTGGCCGCTATGCTCGGCCGGCAGCCCCAGTTGGCCAACGCCCAGAGGAAGGACGGCGCCTCCGCGGTCCTGTTCGCTCTTTACACGCGCCATCGGGATATTGCCGACCTTTTGATTTCCCGCGGCGCGACTATTGGTTTTGCCGAAGCGTGTGCCTTGGGTCAGTTCGAACGCGTGAAAGCCGCCCTTCAGGAGGATCCCTCTCGCGCGAACCAACTGTCAGCGGATGGCTTCCCACCGCTCGGTTTAGCGACCTACTTCGGACATCATGACGTGGTCATCCTGCTCCTGGCTCAGCACGCCGATCCGAGCGCTCAGTCCCGCAACCAGATTCAAGTTGCGCCGCTTCATGCCGCCGTCGAACGCCAGGATCAAACCCTGGTTGAAATTCTGCTGTCTCACGGGGCGGATCCTAACGTCCCTGAATTCCTGGGCGGCACGCCGCTCCACACCGCGGCCATGAGCGGCGCGGACTCAATTGTTCGAATGCTGGTGCTTCACGGTGCGGACACGGGCCTCAAGATGAAGGACGGCCGGACTGCGCAGGAGCTGGCCGCAACCGCCAAGCATGCGGAGCTTGCGGAGTGGCTGGCAAAGCAGAGCGGGAAAAAAGGTGCTAGGTTCTAGGTGTTAGGTGCTAGTTGTGTCGCCCTCTAACACTTGGCACCTGGGTCTTCATGCATCGCCTTATCATCGTCGGACTGTTTCTAAGCACTGGCTTTGCGCAGGAGCCCTGGCCCGCAAAGAAAGCTGCGGACTGGTATGCCAAGCAGCCCTGGCTCGTGGGGAGCAATTACATTCCGGCTACGGCTATCAATGAGCTGGAGATGTGGCAAGGCGATTCGTTCGACGCGCATCGCATCGACACGGAGCTGGGCTGGGCCGAGAGCCTTGGGATGAACACCATGCGGGTCTTTCTCCACGACCTGCTATGGCAGCAGGATCCGGCGGGTTTCAAGAAGCGAATCGATGAGTTTCTCACCGTCGCGGACAGACACAAGATCCGGCCGATGTTCGTGCTGTTCGATTCCTGCTGGGACCCTTTTCCGAAACTCGGTAAGCAGCGTGCACCCAAGCCCGGCGTGCATAATTCGGGATGGGTGCAGAGCCCGGGCGCCGTCGCGCTGAAGGATCCGGCGCAATATCCGCGCCTCGAAGCCTACGTGAAGGGCGTGGTGGGAGCGTTTGCGAAAGACCCGCGCGTCCTGGCCTGGGACATGTGGAACGAACCGGACAATGTCAACAGCGGCAGCTATGGGAAACTCGAGCCGCCAAACAAAGTGGAACTGGTGCTGGCCTTGTTGCCCAAAGCGTTTGCCTGGGCGCGCGCGGCGGGCGCTTCACAGCCTCTGACTAGCGGCGTCTGGACCGGCGACTGGTCGAACGCGGATAAGCTGGAGCCGATGGCTCGCATCCAGGTGGATCTATCGGACGTGGTTTCCTTCCACAGCTACGATCCGCCGGATCAGTTTCAAAAGCGAGTCAAGTCTTTAGAATGGCTCCGTCGTCCGCTTCTGTGCACCGAATATATGGCGCGTGGGAACGGCAGCACGTTCCAGGGGACGTTGCCGGTCGCCCGCAAGTACCATGTCGCGGCTATCAACTGGGGCCTGGTTCAAGGGAAAACGCAGACCAACCTGCCCTGGGACTCGTGGCAGAAGCCCTACACGGACCGGCCTCCGGCAGTCTGGTTTCACGAGGTCTTCTATACCGATGGCCACCCTTATCGGACCGAAGAGGTGGAGTTCATCCGCGAAATGACGGGCAAGAAGGCTAAGGCCGTGCCGTCAGGCTCGCGGTAATCGCACGTAGCAGATCACGAATAGGACTCCCCAAGCCAGATCGATGAAGCCGAAGATCAGCGTTGCAGACGAAATTCGATTTGCGAGGTACAGAAGCACGGCCGCGATTCCGAAGCCGTGCTTTTCAATCAGGGCGGCCGCGATCAACGGCTGGAAACGCACCGGATCCGTGCCGATCAACAAGAACGCGACTTGCCAGGCGAGAGTCACGCCGATGAAGCCGTAAAAGAACTCGGGATGGGTGATGGCGGGCGGATAATCGCGCGCCATGCGCTGCTCGAAGAAGTACAGGGGAAAAACGGTGAGCAGTCCCGAGATGCCGGCCACCAGGAAGATGATCTTGGCGGCCTGTACGCCGGGGCGGGCCAGTGGGTTCGTTGGCGCTTTCGTCACGGTGATTGCTCTTTATACAGATACGCGCGAAAAAACACGGATTCTTCGCGGATGCGGACTTTTTTGTTAAAATCAGGTTTCACCTCCCCACAGGCCGAACTATGAGATTTGGTGTCGTTGTCTTTCCTGGAAGCAACTGTGATCACGATGCCTGGTATGCGGTCCGCGAGAATCTGGGTCAGGAAGCGGAATTTATCTGGCACGATTCGGACCGTCTGGGAAACGTGGATGCGGTGATCCTCCCTGGCGGCTTTTCCTATGGCGACTATTTGCGATGCGGCGCCATTGCCAAGTTCTCACCGGTGATGCAGGCGGTGAAGAAGTTTGCGGCCGGCGGCGGGCTGGTGCTGGGCATCTGCAACGGATTCCAGATTCTGGTCGAAGCGGGTCTTCTGCCCGGGGCTCTCGTTCGTAACGCGGGATTGAAGTTCGTCTGCCGCGAGGTGCGCCTTCGGACCGAAACCACCGATTCGCCTTTCACGGCCACGGCGCAAAAAGGCCAGATTCTGCGCGTCCCCATTGCGCACGGCGAAGGCTGCTACGTCGCCGACGATCGCACGCTGGACGAGTTGGAGGCTGAGGACCGCGTGGTGTTCCGATACGTGGATAATCCCAACGGCTCGGAGCGTGACATTGCGGGCATTCTCAACCGTCCGCGCAACGTGATGGGCATGATGCCGCATCCGGAAAGAGCGTCTGATCCTCTGATGGGCTCGACTGACGGAATGGTTATTTTCCGATCCATGGTTTCCGCGTTCGCGCACGCATGACGACCATCACGCCCGATCTGATCGCCACGCATCAGTTGACCGAGGCGGAGTACGACAAAATCGTCGGCATCCTGGGGCGCGAGCCTACCTATACAGAGCTGGGTATCTTCAGCGTGATGTGGAGCGAGCACTGCTCCTACAAAAGCTCGCGGCTGCATCTGAAGAAGCTCCCCACGCGCGGCAAATTGGTAGTGCAAGGGCCGGGAGAAAACGCCGGGATCATCGATATTGGCGACGGGTACGTTGCGGCGTTCAAGATCGAATCTCACAATCACCCGAGTTTCATCGAGCCGTTTCAGGGCGCGGCCACAGGCGTCGGCGGCATTTTGCGCGACATCTTTACCATGGGCGCGCGGCCTATTGCGGTGATGGACGCTCTGCGTTTCGGACCCCTGGATGATCCCGCGAACGGCGCGCGCAACCGGCGGATTGTTGAGGGAGTGGTTTCGGGCATCGCACATTACGGCAACTGCTTCGGCGTGCCCACAGTCGGCGGCGAGTGCGTTTTCGAATCCTGCTATAACGGCAATCCGCTGATTAACGTGTTTGCGCTGGGAGTGGCGAAAAAGGATGAAATCTTTTACGCCAAGGCGGCCGGCATCGGCAACCCGGTGATCTACGTCGGCGCGAAGACGGGCAAAGACGGCATTCACGGCGCCTCGATGGCGTCGGCCGAATTCACCGAAGAGTCGAAGCAGAAGCGGCCCAACGTGCAGGTGGGCGATCCGTTCCTGGAAAAACTGCTGCTGGAAGCGTGCCTGGAAGCGATGCACACCGGCGCCATCGTGGGCATTCAGGACATGGGCGCGGCCGGCTTGACGTGCTCGACCTGCGAAATGGGCAGCCGCGGAGGGACGGGCGTCGAGATTGAGCTGGATCTTGTCCCGCAACGCGAAACCGGAATGACGGCTTACGAAATCATGCTCTCGGAATCACAGGAGCGCATGCTGCTGGTGGCGGAGAAAGGCCGGGAAGAAGAAGTCTTCCACGTTTTCAAGAAATGGGGACTCGATGCCGTGACCGTAGGGCAGGTGACCCGCGACGGTCTGTTGCGCGTGCGGCATCACGGCGAGGTCGTGGCGGAGATCCCGAACCAGCCGCTGGCGGACAGCGCTCCGCTCTACGACCGTCCGCATACCGAACCTCTGCGCCGCGCGCCCATGGAAGCGCCCCAGTTTGAAAGCCAGGATCTGGCGCGCGATCTTGAGGCCCTGCTAGGCTCGGCGGATATCTGCTCGAAGCGCTGGGTCTGGCAACAGTATGATTACCAGGTCCGAACGAATACGCTCGCCGGGCCGGGATCGGATGCGGCGATTCTGCGCGTTAAAGAAACGGGCGAATCTCTCGCAATGTCTCTCGACGGCAATGCACGTTATTGCTACCTCTCGCCGCGCGAGGGCGCGAAGCTGATCGTGGCCGAGTGCTGCCGCAATCTCGCGGTGGTGGGCGCGGAGCCGGTGGGCGCGACCAACAATCTGAATTTCGGGAATCCCGAGCGGCCCGAGATTATGGCCCAGCTTGTCGAAGCCATCGAAGGAATAGCGGAGGCTTGCCGCGTCTTCGAGACGCCGATCACCGGCGGCAACGTCAGCCTTTATAACGAAACGCTGGGCGAAGGCGTCTGGCCGACGCCCGTGGTGGGGATCGTCGGGCTCATGAAGACAGGGGCGCCGGTGGGCACGCACTTCCGCGAGCCGGGCCGCCGGGTCATGATGATCGGTAGTACGAAGCAATGTGCCCCGCTGCGGTTTGGCGGAACGCAGTACGCCAAGGTGATACTCAAACAACTCTGGGGTTTGCCGCCGGCGCTCGACATGGATTACGAGAAACGCGTGCAGGCGGCGGTCAGGGACATCGTGCGCGCGGGTCTGGCCGAATCGGCACACGATTTGAGCGATGGCGGGCTCGCGGTGGCGCTGGCCGAATGCTCATTCGGGCCGGCTTTCGTTGGCGCCGGAGTTAACCTGGAAGTGGAGGGCAGCCTGCCCGTGGCTCTCTTTCATGAGGGGCCGTCGCGGGTTTTGATTTCGACTTCTCAGCCGGGACAAGTGCGGATGCTCGCGCTGGCTTACGGCGTCGACGCTACCGAGATCGGGGTGACGATTCCAGATCGGCTGCGGATCGCGAATCACGAAACTACCTTGATCGACAGTGAGGTACGAACATTGAAGCGTACTTGGGAGACTGCTCTGGAGCGCATGCTGCATGCTTAGCGAGGCTGCTATGTTCGACAAATTCCACGAAGAGTGCGGCGTCTTCGCCATCTTCGGCCATCCCGAGGCAGGGAAGATGGCGTATCTGGGGTTGTATGCGTTGCAACACCGCGGTCAGGAGAGTGCCGGCATCTGCACGAGCGACGGCGTTGAAGTGTACTGCGAGAAGTCGATGGGCCACGTGGCGGATATTTTTACGCCGCGGGTGATTGAGACGCTACCCGGTGAGCTGGCCATCGGTCACACGCGCTATTCCACCGCCGGCGACACGGCACTGCTCAACGCGCAGCCGTTTTCCGTGGCCTGCAACAAGGGGCGCATTGCAGTGGCGCACAACGGCAACATCACCAACGCCGCTGAGCTGCGCCGGGAACTGGAACGAGAGGGATCCATTTTCCAGTCGAACAGCGACACCGAAGTGATCCTGCACCTGGTGGCGCACTCTCGCGAGCGGACGCTTTCCGGAGCGCTCCGCGATGCGCTGTTGCAGCTTGAGGGCGCATTTTCGCTGGTGTTTCTAGCGGAAGACCGGATCATCGTGGCGCGCGACCCGCACGGTTTCAGGCCGCTAGCCACCGGGCAGATGGAGTTCTCGGGCGGCAAAATCGCGCACGTATTCGCCTCGGAGACCTGCGCATTCGACCTGATTGGCGCCGTGTACCTGAATGAGGTGGAACCCGGCGAGATGGTGATCGTGGGCCCGGAGGGGGTCACACGCGAGCGCTATGCGCCCGAGCAGCCGCGGTCACACTGCGTATTCGAGCACGTGTACTTCTCGCGGCCGGATTCGATCGTCTTCGGGCGACCGGTGCAGGAGTCACGCGAGATGCTCGGCCGTTTGCTCGCGCGCGAAGCGCCCGCCGACGCCGACGTGGTAGTGCCGGTTCCGGATTCAGGCGTCACCGCGGCTATCGGCTACGCCGACGAATCGGGGCTGCCGTTCCGCCAGGCGCTGATCCGCAACCACTACGTGGGACGGACGTTCATCGAGCCTTCGCAGGCCATCCGCGATTTTGGCGTCAAGCTGAAGCTCAACCCTGTCCGCGCGCTTTTGGAGGGCAAGCGCGTGGTGCTGGTGGACGACTCCATCGTGCGCGGCACTACCTCGCGCAAGATTGTCCGCATGGTCCGCCAAGCCGGCGCACGCGAAGTGCACGTGCGTGTCTCCTGCCCGCCGACGATTTCCCCATGCTTCTACGGCGTGGATACGCCGACCAAAAACGAGCTGATCGGCGCCAATAACACGGTGGAAGAGATCCGGCGTTTCATTGAAGCTGATTCGCTGGCCTATTTGTCACTGGCTTCGCTGCGCAAGGCGGTACAAGACGACCGGAAGCACGAGTACTGCTATGCGTGCTATACGGGGGATTACCCCACTGAGCTGATCAACATTGAAGACCTGATGGCCGCTAAGAAGCGCGGCTAAGCTACGCCACCGGCTTAGGTTCCCGAGCGGGCAGCTTCGCGGCCGCAAGCTGCGCGATATCGAGCAGCTTCGGAGGACTCGTAGTACTCGCCAACGCGTCGCGGAACATGGTGTTGCAGAACGGGCAGGCGACGCCCACGACGTCGGCACCGGTGGCTACTAATTGCTCGGTGCGCTCCACGCTGACGCGCTTGCCTTTCTCTTCTCCGAGAAACGCTAATCCCCCGCCAGCGCCACAGCAGAATGACCGTTCGCGCGTGCGCTCGGGATTCACTAGCTTTCCGAAAGCGGAGACGACTTCGCGCGGCTGGTCGTAAACGCTCCGGTAGCGGCCCAGGTAGCAGGGATCGTGATAGACAATCTTCGAGCCGTCGGCGCCGTTGCGGGGCAGTTTATCCAGATGGCGCGCCAGAAACTCGCTGTGGTGCTCGATGGGCGGCGCTTCGCCGTATTCCTTCCAATCCGTGCTGATGGTCCGCACGCAGTGGGGGCAGATGGAGATCATCTTCTTGACCTTGCTCTGCTGCAACATTTCGAGATTCTTTTGGGCCAGTTCGCCGAAAGCCAGGTCGTTCCCCATGCGTCGGGCGGGGTCGCCCGTGCAGCGCTCCTTCTTGAGCACGCCGAAGGTGACGCCGAGATGCCGCATCACCTGGGCCAATGAAGCCACGATATCCCGCCCGCTCGGATCGTACGCGCCCATGCAGCCTAGCCACAAGCAATACTCCTGCGTGCCATCGAAAACAGGCAATTCCTGCTTCTGGATGAACTTGTCGCGCTCGCTGGCTGAGAAACCCATGGCGTTGCCGTTGCGCTCCAGATTCAGGAACAGCTTGGTGCCGTAATCGTCCTCCCACTTGCCGGTGTTCACTGCGCCGCGGCGGAGTCCGATGATGATGGGCAGATGCTGGATGCCAACCGGGCACTGAAATTCGCACGATCCGCAGGTGGTGCACTGAAATACGGCTTCCTGCGCCAGGTGCTTGCCGATGAGCGGCGATTCGTTTCCCGCACCAAACTCGTTGAGATATTGCCGCAAGCCAAGAGCGATTTCCTTGGGGTTGAGCAGCTTGTCAGTGAGGTTCGCAGGGCAGTGCTCGGTGCAGCGGCCGCATTCCACGCACGAATAGGCCTGCAGCGCGTCCAGCTTCGTCACGTCCTTACCGGTATCGAGCCCGAAATCCTCGTCCCCTACGAGGGGTGGGATCTTGCTGAACTGATCGCGCTTGAGAAATACCGTGACAGGGCTGAGTACCAGGTGCAGGTGCTTGGTATGCGGGATGAGGGGCAAGAAAACCAGGAGAGCCATCGTGTGCGTCCACCATATTGTTTTGCTGTCTTCCCAACCGCTGCGAAACGTGGCGAGGTGGGTCACCATGAGCAAGAAGATGAGAAACGCGATGAAACCCGACTCATACGAAACGTGTCCCAGCCATCGCGGCTGCACCACGAAGCGGCGGACGGCGAGGCCAGCAATGCCGACGGCGACGCCAATCGCAAAAATGGCGGCAAAGCCAAAATAGAACCTGCCGGGCCAGGAGCCGCGATTGAGAAAGCCGAAATTGAGGCCCTCCGCGAAATGATTCATGCTCACAAGCGCAAAGGCGCAGAATCCCCAAAACACGAGGGCGTGGGCGAACCCTGGCAGGGGCCGCTGTCGGATCACCTTACCTTGCAGCAAGACCTCCCAGACGAAATCGCGCACGCGCCTGGCGACCGGCTGAATGCTGAATTCAGGGTCGTCCTTTGAGGCGTCGATAATCCTCCAAACCTTGCCGAAGCGCCTCCAGAACAGGGAAACCGAGACGATGACAAGAAGCACAAAGAGTGATTGTTCGAGAGGAGAGAAGTGAATCATATGCATTGCTCGCAGGTGAAGGGAGGGAAGTGGGGCAGCTTCCGATGCGAGGTCAGAGGCAACTGGCGTGGCATCGCAGGGCCTCTTCTTCGCTCATCCAGTCCTCGCAGACGGGATGTTCCGGACAACTGGCCTGCTGCCAGAGTTCGAATGCCAGAATATCGAGGTCCTGTTCGTCCCAATGCGAGGCTTGTGCTAACTTGCTGGCCAATGCTGTCGCGACCGCTGCCATGAGGTAACTCCTCTCCCTGATTTCAAATGGTAAGGGAAACGGGATTATGCCGATGCCGTTCGCGCCGGCTTCGGCCCGTCAATGAGCGGTGTATAAACGAGAGCCCACGCGTTAGTGCAAACAGAAAGCGCGTGACTTCGCAGCACCTCATCGTCGCCCAACCATCCCTCATCCGCCGGGCTCTCGGGGTAGAAGTCGGACGCTCCGCTATAGAGGTTCTGGTTCGGTACGGCAATCGCTGTTTCCATGACATCCCCCTGTCGGCCGGAAACAGACACACATATCCTCGGAGCCTGTTCTCGGGCAACCTTAACTAATTTCAGATCTCTTAGTCTTGTTTATTTAATATCACAATACGCCCGGATTGTACAGGGAAACGTCGGCTCCTCTTGCATTGACAGTCAGAATCGCGGGCGTTCTTTCGTTTAGCGTGCTTCCCGAGTGAACACCAGTAGGCAGATCACCAGAACGGCGGCGAATAACAGGTTGAGAGCGACGGAGCTGAACAGCACACGGTACAGTGCGGTGTGCAGCAATTCTTCGCTCTGCCGGATCCGTTGATGAAGGACCATGAGCGAATGCCTCCACGGACATTCTATCAGAAGAATCGGATATTGGTATCTGTTATTGGTGGAAGAGGGGACATGGAAGCGGGGACAGTTGAGCGTCATGTCGCCGAGGTGCGACACCCGCGAGGATGAAAATTCGGCAGAGGCACGAGCTAGGAATATTCTGCAAGGGGCGAAGCCGGGACAGGCAACTGCGCCCACGGAGGGCGGGTCGGCACGGTGGGGGTTCGATGCGTTGGGGACGCAGAAGCCAGTCCCGGTTTCGCGACGTAGGGGCTTTGCGAATCGGGCAGTTACAGCTATCTTCAAGAGAGGCACCACCGTCCACGACGAGGGCTGGTGGTTTGCGGGCGGCTCGATTAGGGACGGTGGAGCCAGTCCCGATCAGTCGCCGGTTACAGACGGCAGATCAGCAACTCACGCTGATAGATCATTTCCGGCGGAAGGTGGTCATGCAGGTCAATCAAGAGTTCTTCGTGGCCGATGACCTCGGCGCGCCAGGCGGCGCGGTCGACGGCCTGCAGCCGGTCGAATTTTTCCTGCGGATATTCGAGGCAATTCCAGTCGATATCGCCGTATCGGGGGATCCAGCCGATGGGGATCTCCTTGGCGCGCGCGCGGCCATGAACACGATCAAGGATCCACTTCAGTACGCGCATGTTTTCGCCGAAGCCGGGCCACAGAAACTCGCCGTTATCGCCCTTGCGGAACCAGTTGACGTGGAAGATCCGGGGAACTTCGCTAAGCGAATGCTGCATCCTGAGCCAGTGGCGGAAATAGTCGCCCATGTGATAACCGCAGAAGGGCAGCATGGCCATCGGGTCGCGGCGCACCTTGCCGAGGTTGCCGTTGGCGGCAGCGGTCATCTCGGAGCCCATGGTCGCGCCTACATATACACCGGCGCTCCAGTTGAACGCCTCATAAACGAGCGGCATCATCGCCGCGCGCCGCCCGCCAAAGATGATGGCGCTGATGGGGACGCCCTCCGGATCTTCCCACGCAGGATCGATGGTGGGACATTGTGACGCAGGAGCCGTAAAGCGCGCGTTGGGGTGCGCGGCCTTTGCGCCCGTCTGCTTCGCTATCTCGGGCGTCCACCGGTTGCCTTGCCAGTCCAGGCACTCGGCAGGAGGCTCATCGGTCATCCCCTCCCACCACACTCCACCTTCGGGCGTGTGCGCAACGTTGGTGAAAATCGTGTTTCGCGCGAGTGTCGCCATCGCGTTCCGATTGGTTTTGGCTGACGTCCCCGGAGCCACGCCAAAGAAACCGGCCTCCGGGTTAATGGCGCGCAGCCGGCCCTCCTGATCGGGCCGAATCCAGGCGATGTCATCGCCCACAGTCCAGACCTTCCAGCCCTCGAACCCTTTCGGAGGGATCATCATGGCGAAGTTCGTCTTGCCGCAGGCGCTGGGGAACGCTGCCGCCACGTAGGTCTTCTCGCCCTCGGGGTTCTCGACGCCGACGATGAGCATGTGCTCCGCCATCCAGCCCTCGTCGCGCGCGATGTTGGAAGCAATCCGCAAAGCGAAACACTTTTTCCCCAGCAAGGCATTGCCGCCGTAGCCGGAGCCGTAAGACCAGATCTCACGAGTCTCTGGAAAATGAACGATGTACTTTTCTTTGTTGCACGGCCACGGGACATCTTTCTCGCCGGGCGCCAGCGGACAGCCAACGCTGTGGATGCACGGCACTACGCGCTTTTCGTCCTTGTCGATCTCCTGGAACACGGGCAGACCGATGCGCGTCATGATCCGCATGTTCACCACGACGTAGGGCGAATCCGTGAGTTGAACGCCGATCTGCGACATGGGCGAGCCCACAGGGCCCATGCTGAAGGGCAGAACGTACATCGTGCGCCCGCGCATGCAGCCTGAGAACAGCGCCTTGAGCTTCCTGTGCATCACGAACGGGTTTTCCCAGTTGTTGGTGGGTCCGGCCTGGTCTTTGGAGAGGGAGCAGATGAAAGTGCGATCCTCCACCCGAGCCACGTCGTCCGCGTCGGAGCGGGCGTAGTAGCAGCCGGGCCACAGATCCTGGTTCAACCTGATCAAAGTGCCGCTGGCCACCATCTGTTCGCAGAGCAGTTCGTATTCTTCTTGCGAACCATCGACCCAATGAATCGCGGCCGGCTTGGTCAACTCCGCTGTCTTTTCGACCCACCTGCGCAGGTGCTCGTTCTCGCACAATGGCGCAGGACTTATGCTGTTCAATTTTTCCATCGCATGGGCGTTGGGCAGAGTCAATCTCGTTTCACTTGCTGGATCGTCGTACCACGAAGCAGTTTGCCGGTGGAGTCCGTTTCCCCACGAGCCTGGAGATGCTGGTCCTAATGGTTGAGCGTCAGTTCCCATGCCTGGTTTTCGCGGGCAGCCTGCGATCGACGGCGCCGTATCAGGCGGCGAAGCGAGAGGCTTCGGGTTGGGGAGAAAGGCCGTTCTCTTCGCAATCCCGGCTCAGTAGAATGAGCAGCGAATCGTGGTTGTCGTCAAACCAGTCCGGAGACGGCTTGGTTAGGGGATGTTCCGATCGAACTTGGATAGGCTTAGGTGTCATGTTCGCACCGGACACCATCGTAATCGAGACTCACGAAATCTCCGAATCCACTGGGTCAAATTGGACCAGTGGACCGATTCGGACTGGGGCCGGCGAACCGGTTAAGGCCCTGCGCCCTCGCCGGTCTTGAGCAGGCCGCGGCGTGCGTACACTTCGGCCGCTTCTTCCACCCAGCGGGCGCATTCCGTAGCATGGAATTGCAGTTTGAGCTGAGCGGCCAAGGTGGCCAGTTCTGAGTACGTGGCGCGAAAGGGCCGCAAGGCGTCATAAATCCGCAAGATGATGTCGTCCGGCACGTCCACCAGTTCGGCCGCCCGGCGGAAATTCTCAGCGACTTGGCGCCGGCCCCCGCCGGTAGCTACCTCCGCCTGATAGACCAAGGTCTCGCGGGCGATCGAAAAGTCGGCCATGTCCCCCCAGCCGCTGTTTACGCGCTCGAGCGTGAGGTCCTCGACCGGTACACCCGTTTTGCTCGTAATCCGGCGGTCTGCGCTCATAGACGGTTCCCTGGTTTGATCCTGAGCACCGCCGGCGGCCGACCGGCTTCTACACACTCGGTTTCGTGCCGGTGCAGGATGGTGGTCTTGACGATGTATTTCAAGCGCGCCATGTTATCCACCGGGACGAGCAGCGGCTCTACCGGCCGGCCCAGTGCGTATCCGGCGGCATTTCGGCCGATGCGGCGGTAATGTTCCAGTGTTAATTGCGAGGCCTGCGAGAATAGCTCCAGATTATTGAGCGGGAGCAGGCCCCGGCGGTGAATGACCGTGGTGCCTTTGGACTGGATTCCGATGGCAATTCCCGACCCACTCAAGCGGGAACCTTCGAAGGAAATCTGACCGAGATCGGACGTGCGGTAGATCTTGACCAGGCGGGCCGGAACGCCTTCGTCTGCGATACCCGCCTGGAGCTGGCCGAGCACGGCGGCAAGCGGCAGGTCGTTGACCGTCTGTTGCAGCCTGGTTCCGAATGCTGGACCGACGGCGATTACGACTTCGGGGCCGCTGCCTGCCTGCGCTTCTCCGCACTCTTCCAGTTCCAAGGTGGTCCTCGAGGCGGGCGTCTGCGGAAGCTGCGGGTCATACGCTTGCGGGATATCGCAGATCTCTTGCCATCGCAGGCCCTCGACGCGATAGCCAGTGCCAGGACCCCGATAGTCGTTGGCGTCCGTCACGCCGCTCAGAACATCGAACTCATTAATGAAGATGGCCGCGGGTTGAAGATAATCGCCGATGACACGTTGCCGCTCGATTTCGAAAATGCTGTGTGCTATATCAGGAAACCCGTTCTTGGCCAGCGCCCGAACCGCGGTCAATACTGTCTCTGG
>Ga0335070_10006106_pt1 | contig 14182 bp, 11 predicted proteins | sample Lox_Sample_13_FD_206722 | JGI IMG/M metagenome (GOLD analysis project Ga0335070, IMG submission 206722) | Soil microbial communities from Loxahatchee National Wildlife Refuge, Florida, United States - Lox_Sample_1.3 | ecosystem: Environmental > Terrestrial > Soil > Wetlands | place: USA... | reverse complement strand
GCGGCCGTCCACGCCGCCGATGCGTGGGCCCGGTGCAACCCCGGCAAGGTCGGCGTCGCCGCGATCACGGCGGGGCCCGGCGTCACCGACGGTACCACCGGCGTCGCCAACGCCTGGCGCGCCAACTCGCCGATCCTCGTGATCGGCGGCCAGGGTCCCTTCAGCAACCTGCGGCGCGGCTCGCTCCAGGAGATGGACCACGTCGGCCTGATGAAGCCGATCACCAAGTGGGCCGACGCCTGCTACGAGACGCGGCGCATTCCCGAATACGTCGAGCTGGGGATCCGGCACGCGGTCTCTGGCATTCCCGGCCCCGCCTTCCTCGAGATCCCGATGGACGTCTTCATGGGGCAGGTGGAGTGGGAGCAGGCGCCGATCCCGCCGATCCGCACCGCGCCGCCGCGCCTCTCGCCGGATCGCGCCGAGGTGCGCGCCGCGCTCGCGCTCCTCGAGAAGGCGAAGCGCCCGATGCTGATGGCCGGCACCTCGGTGAAGTGGTCGATGGCCAGCGCGGCGATGAACGCGTTCATCGACGAGACGCACATGCCGTCCTACACCAACGGGATGGGGCGCGGCACGATCCCGCCCGACTCGCCGAACTTCCTGAACCGCTCGCGCCGCGCCGCGCTGAAGCAGATCGACCTGATCATCCTCGCGGGCTCGTTGCTCGACTTCCGGCTCGCCTTCGGCAAGACGATCCCGGCCGACGCCAAGATCATCCAGCTCGAGATGGATGCCACGCTGATCGGGCAGAACCGCCCCGCCGACGTCGGGCTCGTCGGCAACCTGGCCTGCACCTTCGAGCTCATGCTCGAGGAGATGAAGAACTCGGGCGTTCGGCTCGACTACACCGGCTGGCGCGACGAGCTGCGCAAGGTCGAGGTCGAGGAGGAGAAGAAGGTCGAGGCGGCGCTCAACAGCGACGAGTCGCCGGTCGACCCGCAGCGGATGTGCCGCGAGGTGCGGGACTGGCTCGGGACGCTCGGCGAGACCATCGTGGTCGGCGATGGCGGCGACATCGTCGCGACCGCCGCGAAGATCATCCCGGTGCCGGGGGAGGGATCCTGGATGGACCCGGGCCCGCTCGGGACGCTCGGCGTCGGCATGCCCTTCGCGCTCGCCGCGCAGCTCTCGCATCCGAAGAAGCGCGTCGTGATCGTGTACGGCGACGGCTCGTTCGGCCTGAACGGCTTCGAGTACGACACCGCCGTCCGCTTCAAGCTCCCGATCATCGGCATCGTCGGCAACGACGGTGCGTGGGGGCAGATGATGCGCCCGCAGGGCGCCGTCTATGGCTGGGACCGGCTGGTCGCGACCGAGCTGGCCTACACGCGCTACGACAAGGTGGTCGAGGCGCTCGGCGGGCACGGCGAGTACTGCGAGCGGCCGGAGCAGATCCGCCCCGCGCTCGAGCGCGCCGCGGCCTCCGGACTTCCCGCGCTGGTCAACGTGAAGATCCGCCAGGACAAGCAGTACAAGGGCGGCATCTACGTCTGACCGCAGCTCGTGTCGGCTCGAGCCGGTCGACGCGGAGGCGCTCGGGCTCGACCTCGATGCGCTCGGTGAGTGGCTCTCGCGGGTGGGCCCGGTCGCCGTCGTCGATCTCGAGACGACGGGCTTGTCGACCGACGCGGGCGCAGAGATCCTCGAGTTCGGCGCGGTCCTGCTCGAGCCCGGCGCGACGCCTCGGGGCCTGCGCACGCTGGTGCGCCCCGGCGCTGCGATCCCGCCCGCGATCCAGCGCCTCACGGGCATCGACGAGTCGCTGGTGGCGGACGCCCCCCCGCTCGCGTCGGTGCGCGATTCGATCCGCGAGGCGCTCGCCGGCCGCGCGCTGGTCGCGCACAACACCGCCTTCGAGCGCCACTTCCTGGCGCGCTTCATCGGCGGTGGTCTCGCCGACGCGGTCTACCTGGACACGCAGGACCTCCTCGCGGTCACCCATCCCGACGCCCCCGACCTGCGGCTCGAGACGTTCTCGCGGCTCCTCCTCGGCCGCGAGGAGCGCCATCGTGCCTTCGAGGACGCGCTCGACACGGCGCGCGTCGTCTCCGCGATCGCCGCGGCCTCGCGCGCCGGCGAGGCGCGATACGGCGCCGCTCGCCGCGCGCTCGAGAGCTACGCGCCCGAGTCGCCGTGGATCGCGCTCCTCGCCAAGGACGCTCCGCCGGCCTCGGCCGGTGGGTCGGAGTTCGTCGAGGTCGGGCCGAGCTCCGAGCCGCCGGTCGCCTTCGCTCCCGACGCCATCGCCGCTGCGCTGCGCGACGCCGAGCGCGGCGGCCGCCACTTCCCCGGCTACCGCGTGCGCGAGGCGCAGGTCGAGCTGGCACGCCACTTCGCGGCACGGCTGCGCGACGGCGGCACGCTGCTGCTCGAGGGCGGCACGGGCGTCGGCAAGTCGCTGGCGTACCTCGCGGCGCTGATCCCGTTCGCGGTCGAGCGGTCGCAGGCGGCGGAGGCGCGCGGCGAGCGCTTCCATCCCCTCGTCGTCTCGACGCGCACCAAGCTGCTGCAGGACCAGCTCCTCTCGAAGGACATTCCGGCCGCGGCGCGCTTCCTCGGGCACCCCGGCCTGCGCGCGCTCTCGATCAAGGGACGCGCCAACTACCTGTGCGAGCGGCGATTGGCGCTGGCACTCGCCGAGGGGCTCGAGCCGCGCATCTTCGCGGAGGACCGCCTCGCCTACGCCGCGCTGGCGGCGTGCGCGTCGATCCGGCCGCACGGCGAGGTGGGATCGCTGTCGGCGGCGTGGCTGCGGCGGCACCCGGGGCTCGGCGAGCTCCTGCACCGCTCGGTCGCCGCGCGCGCCGAGCAGTGCTCGCGCGAGCAGTGCGCCGCGCACCCGGCCTGTCCGATGGGCCGCCGCCGCGCCGCGCTCGGACAGGCGCACCTGGTCGTCGCCAACCACGATCTCCTGCTGCGCTGGCCCTCCGACTACCCGCCCTTCGCCCACGCGGTGGTGGACGAGGCGCACGAGCTGGCCGACGTCGCCGACGACGTCTACGCGCTCTCGGTGCGGCCGGAGGAGGTGCTCGACCGGCTCGACGACGTGTTCGGTCGTCCAAGCCAGACTGTCCCGGCGGGCTTCGCGGGAGCTGCCGTGGATCCGCTTCTACCGGCTTCCAAGCGGCGCGCGCTCCGCAAGGAGCCGATCGCGTGGCGGCGCGCGATCCAACAGGAGCTGGTGTCGCTCGGCCGTGCCCTCGAGCCCCTGGCCGGCGAGTTCGGCGAGGTGCAGGTGCCCGAGCATCTCGGCGGGCCGCTGGCGGATGCCGCGGCGCTCGCGGAGACGGCGGCCGCGCGCATCGAGGCGGTGGCGCGCGAGATCGACGCGCTGGTCGATCCCGACGAGGCGAGCGGGGGGCTCTCGCGCACGCCCGAGGATCTGCGCGCGGCGGCGAGCGCGCTGCGCCTCGCCTTCGCTGGCTCGGAGGACTCGGTGGCGGTGTTCGAGAGCGTCGAGGCGCCCTTCGACCGCTGGCGACTGGCGGTGCGGCGCGTCTCGCCGGCCGAGGCCTTCCGCGAGCACTTCCTCGCCCGCCTCGAGAGCTTCGCCGGCGTCTCGGCGAGCCTCTTCATCGACGGCGACGCCTTCGCCTCGCTCGGCGAGCTCGGCATCCAGCCGATGCCGGAGGGCTTCGTGGGGTTGGGCTCCTCCGACGCACCCGACATCACGACGGTGTCGGTCCCGAGCCCGTTCCCCTACGCCGAGCACATGCGCGTGGTGGCGCTCCCCGAGCGGGGCGAGCTGGTCGAGGAGACGGCCCACGTCATCGAGCGGCTCGCGCTGCAGCTCGGAGGCCGGACGCTCGGGCTCTTCACGAGCCTGCGGCGCATGCAGGACGTCGCGACGCGGCTCGCGCCGCGTCTCCGCGAGGCGGGCCTCGAGGTGCTGGCGCCGCGGCGCGCAGCGGACGATCCCAACGCGCTGGTCGAGCGCTTCTCGCGCGGCGGCGCCGTGCTGCTCGGCGCGCGCAAGTTCTGGCAGGGCCTCGACCTGCCGGGCGACCAGCTCCAGGCCGTCGTGATCGAGAAGCTTCCCTTCGAGGTGCCGACCGAGCTGCGCCGCCGGCGCGAGCTGCGCCTGCGGCGCGCCGGCATCGACGCCTTCGAGCGCTACACGCTCGGGAAGATGCTGCTCAACCTGAAGCAGATGATCGGCCGGCTGATCCGCAGCGAGGACGACCGCGGCATCGTGGTGATCGTCGAGGGGCGCACCGACAAGCGCTACTTCCGCCGTCTCGACGCCGCCCTGCCGCCCGGCTCGCACGTGGTGGTCTCGCGGCCCGAGCGGCTCGGGGAGCGGCTCGCGGAGGTGGGCCTCGGGGCGAAGGCTGGATCCGAGCCTCCTGACGGCCGCTGCTAACCTGCCGCCATGTCGGAGAAGCCCGTCGCACTCGTCACCGGCGGCGCGCGCGGCATCGGCGCGGCGTGCTGTCGCGCGCTGGCGGGCGAAGGGCTTCGCGTCGTCGTGCACCACAACGCGAGCGGCGAGGCGGCGGCGAAGCTGGCCGGCGAGCTGCCCGACGCGCTCGCGCTGCGCGCGGACCTCGCGCTTCCGGCCGAGGTCGACGCGCTCGTCGCGGAGCTCCAGGAGCGCGCGGGCCGGATCGACGTGCTGGTCAACAACGCCGGGGTGGTGCGCAACGCGCCGACGCCCACGATGAAGCTCGACGACTACGATGCCGTCGCGGCGCTCGCGCGCGGCACCTGGTACCTGACCAAGCTCGTGCTGCGGCGCTTCATGCTGAAGCAGCGCGCCGGGCGCATCATCCAGATCTCGAGCGTGGTGGGCCACGTCGGCAACCGCGGGCAGTCTCCCTACACGATGGCGAAGGCGGGCCTCGACGCGCTCACCAAGTCGCTCGCGCAGGAGCTCGCCGGGCGCGACATCCTGGTCAACTCCGTCGCCCCCGGCTTCATCGAGACCGACATGACCGCCGAGCTCCCCGAGGAGGCGAAGCGCCGCATCCTCGAGCGCATTCCGCTCGGGCGGATGGGCCGCCCCGAGGAGGTGGCCGAGGTGGTGGCCTTCCTCGCCGCGCGCGCGAGCTACGTACACGGAACGGTGATCCACGTGAACGGCGGTCTGTACGGGGGCTGAGACGGGATCCGCGGGGCAGGTGCTGATCGCCGGCTGCGGCTACGTCGGCGCCGTGCTCGCGGGACAGCTCGCGGCCGACGGCCACCGCGTGCTCGGCCTTCGCCGGCAGCCGAAGGGGCTTTCCGCTGCCGTGGTCCCCGTCGCCGCCGACCTCGGCGACGGCGCCGGCCTGGCGGTCGCGATCGATGCCGCCGCGGAGGGCCCGGTCGACGCGCTGATCTACGCCGCAGCGCCCGACGGGTCGGCGGACGACGCATACCGCGCCGTCTACGTCGACGGCCTGCGCCGCGTGCTCGACGTCGTGGTGCGGCGCGGCGAGCCGCTGCGCTGCGTCCTCTTCGCCTCGAGCACCAGCGTCTACGGGCAGCGCGCGGGCGAGTGGGTCGACGAGGAGAGCGCGACCGAGCCGCGCGACTTCCGCGGCGCGCGCATGCTCGAGGCGGAGCGCGTCCTCCTCGAGAGCGGTCTTCCCACCACCGCGGTGCGCCTCGGCGGCATCTACGGCCCAGGCCGGACGCGCCTCGTCGAGAGCGTGCGCGATGGCCGGGCGCAGGCCCGCCGCGGGCACTACACCAATCGCATCCACCGCGACGACGCGGCGGGAGCGCTGCGCCACCTCCTCGCGCTAGCCCTCGGCGGCGAGCCGCTCGCTCCGATCTACCTCGGCGTCGACGACGACCCCGCCGACGAGGCCACCGTCGTGCAATGGCTCGCCGAGCGGCTCGCTGTTGAGCCGCCGTCAGCTCCGAGGCAAGCCGCTCGACTAGATCATCCCGCAAGCGCCCGCGGAGCGGGCGCGCGCAGCGAGGCGAAGCCGAGCGAAGTCGATCAGGACGTGCTGCAGCTCAGCAACCCAATCGGCCGGAGGCCGATTCGCGCAGCGAGCGCAGCGAGCGAAGTCAACAGACGCTGCCGCAACGGACGGCTCCGCGCGACGGGCTACCGCTTCCGCTTCCCGACCTTTCGCGAGGGCTACGCCGCGCTGCTCACTTCACCCGGATCTTGATCGGCTCGGACAGCAGCGGCGGGTCGAACGGGATGTGGTCCTTGTCGGCGAGCTCGAGCTGCAGGGTGTGCTCGCCGGGCGGGAGCGTGAGCGTCACCTCCGTCTGCCCGCCGCCGAAGTGCATGTGGTGCTCGTCCTTCGGGATCGGCAGATCGGGCGGAGGAGCAGGCACATCGATCAGCAGGTGGTGGTGACCGGTGTTGGGGAAGGCCACACCGGCCGGTGCCACGCCCATGCCGGCGAGCCCGAACCGGATCGTGACCGGGTTCGACACGTCGGCGCCGTTGGCCGGCGAGATCAGGTAGACCTTGGCGTCCGCGGGTCGCTGCGTGCGCGGGAGCTTGGGCGTCGCCTCCTGCGCCAGCGCGCTCGCGGCGAGGAGCGCGATCGGAAGCAGGGCGAGCACGGAGGTACGTCGCATGGAGCCTCCTCCTCAAGCCGAGCCTAACGCGATCGCCGCACACCTTCCAAGGGTCGCGCCGCCTGCCCTATGCTGCGCGGCCGGTGCGCCGCGCTGCCCTTCCGATCGGCCTCGCCCTGCTCTTCGCCGGCCTCGTGGCGCTGCGCGTGCACGGCTTCTCGATCTCGGCCTGGCATGCGCTCATCGACGGGAGCCCGCCCTCGGAGGTGCTCCTCGGCGAGCCGCGCGCGATCCGGTCCGACGACTGGAAGGTGCAGCTCCCGCTCGCGTTCGCGCAGGCGGCCCACGAGCCCGGCTTTCCCCGCGTCAACGACCGCATCGGGCTCGGACAGAGCGCGCTCCTGCCGATCGAGCTGCCGGTCGCGTATCCGCTCGCGCTCTTCCATCCGACGATGTGGGGATTCTTCCTCGGCGACGACGTCGGGATGGCGTGGCTCTGGTGGAGCCGGGCGCTCGGCCTCTTCGGCTCGTGGACCGCCGTCTTCTACCTGGTCAGCCGAGGGCGGCTCGCGCTCTCGGCTGCCGGCGCCGCCGCGCTGGCCTCCTCGCCGTTCTTCCAGTTCTGGTCGTTCAACGCCGCACCGCAGGCTGCGAGCATGGGCGTCGCGTTCGTCGCCACCGTCGCGCTCGCGCGCGCGCGACGGCCGGCCGCGATCGCGGCGAGCGCGGTCGCGCTCGCCTACGCGGGAGCGTGCTTCGCTCTGGCGCTCTATCCCCCGTTCCAGGTTCCGCTCGCGTGGCTCTATGTGGCGCTGGTCGCAGGCTTCTGGCTCGACGGGAGGCGCGAGCTGGAGCTGCGGCATCACGGCCCGCTCCGCGCCGCGGCGTTCCTCGCCGCGGCGCTCGTCGTCGCAGGCGCCGTCGCGTGGTTCGCGTGGGATGCGCGCGAGGCGATCCAGCGCATGCGCGGCACCGCGTATCCGGGGCTGCGCATCGCGACGGGCGGCGATCGCACGCTCTGGCAGCTCGCCAACGCGAATCTCGCCGCGCCGCTCTGGGCCCGCGACTGGGGCCCGCTCTTCAACGTCTGCGAGGCCGCATCGTTCTGGATGCTCGCGCCCGTGGCTGTCGGGAGCTGGCTCTGGCGCAGCGCGGCCGACCGCAGCCGCTTCGACCGCTTCGCGCTGCCCGTGGTCGCGCTGTGGTTCGCGCTCGCCGTCTACATCGCGGCCGGCTTTCCCGATTGGCTGGCCCGCGCCTCGCTGCTCGCGCTCGCACCCGGCCGCCGCGCCGTGCTCGCGCTCGGGCTCGCCGACGCCGTCCTGCTGGTGCGCTTCCTCGCCTGCGCCGAGCCGGTGCGCGACCGCCGCCGCATCGTCCTGCTCTCGGCCGGCTTCGCGCTCGGGCTCGCGCTCTGCGCCGTGCCGCTCGCGCGCGCGCTTCCGGGAGCGCGGCTCGCGTGGCTGCTGCCGCTCACGGCGGCCAACGGCGTCCTCGCGGCGTGGGTGCTCGCCGCGCGCCGCCGCGCGCTCCCCGCGCTCGCGATCGCGGTGGCATCACTCGCCACGACCGCGTGGTTCAACCCGATCGCGGTGGGCGGCGCCGGCTACCTCGTGGGCAACGACCTCTCGCGCCGGATCGTCGAGATCGACCGCGAGGCCGGCGGCTCGAGCACCTGGGTGGCGTTCGGCTCCGACGAGGTCGCCAACCTCTTCCGCGCACTCGGCGTGCGGTCGATCAACGGAACGCACACGCTGCCCCAGCTCGAGCTCTGGGCGCGCATCGATCCCCATGGCCGCTGGCGAGGGGTGTACGACCGCTACGCGCACGTCGCCTTCGTCGCGTCCGCCGAGCCGCGGCCCTCGTTCAAGCTGCGCTCACAGGACTCGGTGGTCGTCTACGTCGACCCGACCGGGCCGGAGCTGCGCGCGCTCGGCGTGACCCACGCGCTGTTCCACGGCGAGGCGCAGCAGCGCGAGGCCTTCGAGCGGCTCTCGGGCTACGAGTACCTCGGATCCGTCGGGACCAACCACCTCTACCGGCTGCCGGCGGTCTCGCCCGACCCGGGTGCGGCGCGGAGCAGGTAGCCGAGCTTGCGCAGCGCGGCACCCGGCCGCAGCGCGGCGAGGTCGGCGGCGGCGCGGACGCCGAGGTGCAGGCGGACGATCGCGGCGCGCTCCGCCACGCGCGCGGCGGGAGCCCAGCCGCGCGCGCGCGCCTCACCGGCCAGCCGCGCGTAGAGCGCGAACTCCTCGTCGAAGCGCAGCAGGCTCTCGGATTGCAGCGCGGTCGCGCTCCCGGCGTGACGCCGATAGGCGTAGGCGCGCCGGCGCGAGCCGACGATGGACTCGCCGTCGAGCAGCAGCCGCGCGAGCAGGTCGAGGTCCTGGACCTGGCGCCAGCGCGCGTCGAAGCGGCGCGCGCCGAGCACCGGCCGCCGCCAGCAGAGCGTCGGGCACATGACGAAGTCGCCGCGCAGGAGCGCATGCAGCCCTCGCTCGCCCGCGAGGCTCCAGGGGTCGCCGGCCGGGAGCAGCCAGCGCTTCACGGCGTCGGGGAGCGAGAAGCGGGGGCGGCCGTCCCCGTCGATGATGACCGCGTCGCAGCAGAAGGCGACCGCGCCGGGATGGGCATCGGCGAGCCCGAGCATGAGCCCCGCGTAGTCCGGGAGCAGCCGGTCGTCGGCGTGCAGCAGCGTCACCAGCTCGGTCGACGCCGTCTCGAGCGCCCGGTTGAAGTTGCCGACCATGCCGAGCGTCGCCGCATTGGCCAGGCATTCGACGCGCGGATCGCCGAAGCCCGCGACGAGCTCCGCGACCGACTCCGCGTCCTCCCCGCGGTCGTCGAGCACGACGGCGCGCCACGCTTCGACCTGCTGGGAGCACACGCTCTCGATCGCCTCGCGCAGCCACCGCAGGCCGCGATGGAACGGGATCGCGAAGGTGATGCGCGGCGCGGTCAAGCTGGCGCCCTACAATGGCGTTCGTGCCCGAAGCGTCCGACACCGGGAGCCGCGCCTACGCCGAGCGCCTCGAGCGCCTCTCGGGAGCGCGCTGGAAGCGCTGGCTCGACGTGCAGGCGCCCTATCGGTGGAATCTGCGCCGGCTGCGCCTCGGGCGCACGCTCGACGTCGGCTGCGGCATCGGGCGCAACCTCGCGCACCTGCCGCCGGGCTCGGTCGGCATCGACGCCAACCCGCATTCGGTGGCGGCCGCGCGACGCCGCGGGCTCGACGCCTTCGAGCCCGACGCCTTCCGCAGCGTGGGCTCCGGTGCGGCGCCCTTCGACGCGCTGCTCTTCGCGCACGTGCTCGAGCATCTCCGTCCCGCGGCGGCGGAGGCGCTCGTCGCCGAGCACCTCGCCTTCCTCCGGCCCGGCGGGCGGGTGGTGCTGATCACGCCGCAGGAAGCGGGCTTTCGCTCCGATCCGACGCACGTCTCGTTCCTCGATCTGAGCGCGCTCCGGGCGCTGCTGGCGCGCCTCGGCTGCGAGATCGAGCGGGGCTACTCGTTCCCGCTCCCGCGCTCGCTCGGACACGTGTTCCGTCACAACGAGTTCGTCGTCGTCGGCCGCCGCGCCTGACGCTCTCCCAGCCGCCGGTGCAGGACGTCGCGGGGCACGTTCGCGAGGTCGTAGGAGAGGAAGGCGAGGATCAGCTGGATGCCGACCAGGAGCGGGAGCGCGGCGAGCATCACCGTGCCGCTCGTCTGCGGCACGTTGTGCAGCGAGCCTTCGACCCAGCGCGTGACGCCGATCCAGAGCCCGAACAGGACGGCCGGAATCCCGAGCGCGATCTCGATCGACGCGATGTTGAAGTTGCGCAGGTAGTAGTTGTAGAAGATCCGCTTCGCCGCGTTCGCGGCGTGCTTGCGCGCGAACTCGAGCGCGACGCGCCGGACCACGAGCGAGCTCTCCTCGTCGCCGTAGCGGGCGGGCATCGGCACGTCGCACACGACGGCGCGCAGCGTCCCGAGGCGGAACAGGAGATCCGATTCGAAGAAGTAGCCGCGCGAGAGCTTGTCGAGCGGCACCCGACGCAGCACCTCGGCATGGATCGCCGTGAAGCCGTTGGTCGGGTCGAAGACGTTCCAGTAGCCGGAGGACAGCTTGCTGGCGAAGGAGAGCAGCGAGTTGCCGACGAGGCGAAGCCGCGGCATCGCCGCGAGGCCCTCGAGCTCGAAGAAGCGGTTGCCCTTCGCGTAGTCCGCCTCGCCGTCGAGAACGGGCGCGACGAGGCGCGGGATCAGCGCGGGATCCATCTGGCCGTCGCCGTCGAGCCGGACGATCACGCGCGCGCCGTCCGCCAGCGCGGCGCGGTAGCCGGTCAGCGTGGCGGCGCCGACGCCGCGGTTGCGGTCGTGGCGCAGCACGCGCACGCGCGGGTCGCGGCAGGTGCTCTCGACCAGATCGCCGCTGCCCTCCGGGCACCCGTCGTCGACCACGTAGATCCGCTCGACCAGGGCCGGCACGGCGGCGAGGACGTCGAGGATGTGTCGCTTCACGCGGAAGCAGGGGACCACGGCGGCGATCATCGGGCGGGATCATACCATCGCGGAAGACCCGGACGTGGCGCGCGTGATACGATGCGCGCGTGGAGACCCGCCGCCGCTGCCTCTGGCTGATGGCGCCGCTGCTCGCTGCGCTCGCGTGCGGCCGCAGCCACCATCCCAACGTGATGCTGATCGTGGTCGACGCGCTGCGCAAGGACCACCTGCACACGTACGGGCATCCGCTGTCGCTGTCGCCTGCGATCGATGCGCTGGGCGCGGACGGCGTCGTCTTCGAGAACCACCTGGCGCACGCGAGCCAGACGATTCCCTCGACCCTCTCGCTCTTCCTGTCGCGGCTGCCGGCCGACCACGGGTTCATGCCCGTCTCCCTCGACGTCCCTCCTACGTACTTTCCCCCCGAGCTGCTCTTCCTCACGGAGGTGCTGCACGACCACGGCTACGCGACGGCCGGCTTCATGGCCAATCCCCTGCTCGGACCCGACAGCGGCTTCGAGCAGGGCTTCGACCACTTTGCCTACCTGCCGGGTCGTGGCGACGAGCTCACGCGCGCCGCGACCGAGTGGCTCGCGGGGTGGTCCCAGCGGCGCGACCGTCCCTTCTTCGTGTACCTCCACTACATGGACGTCCATCAGCCGTACGACCCGCCCGAAGCGTTCAAGCGGCGCTTCCACGTACCGGAGCAGGGGATCCGGCTGGGCGGGAACCGCCATCTCGTGTTCGCGGATCCGGTCGACCTCGCCTACACGCGCGCGCTCTACGCGGCAGCCGTGGCCTACGCCGACGAGCAGGCGGGAGGGATGATCCGCGAGCTCGAGGCGCTCGGCGTCCGCCAGGACACCATCATGGTCGTGACGGCGGACCACGGCGAGGAGCTCGGCGATCACGGCGGCCTCGGCCACGGGACGTCCGTCTACGGAGAGCTCGTGCGCGTGCCGATGATCCTCTCCTACCCCGGCCACGTGGAGTCGGGCCGCCGCGTGCGGCAGCTGACCCGCCATCTCGATGTCGCCCCGACCCTCCTGCGCCTGGCCGGCGTCGACCCGCCCGCTGCGTTTCGCGGGGGGTCGCTCTTCGCTCCCCTCGACCACGTCTTCGTGGAGATGGGCCCCTGGGTCGGCGTCTACACCGGCGATTGGAAGCTCGTCTGGAACCGCGACACGGGAGAACGGACCGTGTTCTCGACGACGGATCAGCTCGACCAGGAGCCGCGCAGCGAGGCGGCCGTGGCCTCGCGCCTGGCGCCGATGGCCGAGTCCTACGTGGCGGGAGAGGTCCGCGTGCAGCCTCAGCGGCCCAAGGCTGCGGACTGGACGAGCGGCGAGCGAGAGCGACTCCGCGCGCTCGGGTACGCGCGCTGAGCCGATCGGCTACGCCATCGTCAGCCCGCCGCTCACCGAGAGCGTCTGGCCGGTGATGTAGCCGGCGTCGTCGGACGCCAGGAAGGCGACGGCCGGCGCCACGTCGTCCGGCCGCCCAAGCCGCCGCATCGGGATCGCGCGCTCGAGCGCCGAGGTGATCCGCTCCCCATCGCCCGAGGACCGAGCGAGGCCCTGGAAGAGCGGCGTGTCGGTGGGGCCCGGACACACGCAGTTCGCCGTGATGCCGTCGCGTACGACCTCGCGTGCCACCGACTTTGCGAGCGCGAGGAGCCCGGCCTTGGCGGCCGCGTAGATCGCTTCACCCGACGATCCGACGCGCGCCGCGTCCGAGGAGACGAGCACGACGCGACCGAAGCGCTCCTTCTGCATGTCGGGCAGGACCGCGCGCAGCACCCGGACCGGCCCGGCCAGGTTGATCTCGAGCACGCGTGCCTGGAACGCCTCGTCGGTCTCGACGAAGGGCCGCATCTCGTCCCAGCCGGCGCACGAGACCAGGATCGCGATCGGCCCCAGGTGGCTTCGCACCTCGCCGAGCGCGCGCTCGACGGATGCGGCGCTGGCCACGTCCATCGCGACGCCGCAGCCGCCGAGCTCGCCGGCGATCCGATCGGCGCCGGCGCCGTCGAGGTCGGCGACCGCGATGCGGCGGCCCTGGGCGGCCAGGGCGCGGCAGACCGCGGCGCCGATCGCGCCGGCGCCGCCCGTCACGAGCGCGACCCGCGTCATCGCCGGAACTTCGAGAAGTCCGGCGTGCGGCGCGCTCGGAACGCCTCGACGCCTTCGCGCGCCTCGGGGCTCCCGACGAACAGGTCCAGCCCGTCGAAGGCGAGCGCGCCGAGGCCCGCGATCGACTCGCTGTCGGCGTTGAAGGAGTGCTTGAGGAAGCGAAGCGCGGTCGGGCTCAGCGCGAGGATCTCGTCGGCCCAGCGCCGTACCTCGGCGCGCAGCGCGGCGGCGGGCACCACCGCGTTCACCAGGCCCCATCGCAGCATGGTGTCGGCATCGTATTGCCGGCACAGGAACCAGACCTCGCGGGCGCGCTTGTCGCCCAGGATGCGCGCCAGGAAGGCGCTGCCGAAGCCCGCGTCGAACGACCCGACCCGCGGGCCCGCCTGGCCGAAACGCGCGTGGTCGGCCGCGATGGTGAGGTCGCAGATGACGTGCAGTACGTGGCCGCCGCCGATCGCGGCGCCGTTCACCGCGGCGATCACCGGCTTCGGCAGGTCGCGGATCACGCGGTGGAGCGTCTCGATCTCGAACAGCCCCGACTCCGACGGCCCGTAGTCACCCGTCTCCGCGCGCTGCTTCTGGTCGCCCCCGGTGCAGAAGGCGCGCTCCCCGGCGCCGGTCAACGCCACCACACCGACCGCCGGGTCGGCCCACGCCGCCTTCATGCAGCGGATCAGCTCGTCGACCGTCCGTGCGCGGAAGGCGTTCATGCGATCGGGGCGATCGATGGTGATCCAGGCGAGTCCGCGCTCGACCTCGTAGCGGACGTCGGAGAGCGAGGCGGGATCCACCTCGACCTCAGCCGGAGATGACGAGCTCGAGCACCGTCTCGAGCGCGGGCCAGAGGTCTTCCTCGGGGATGTTGAGCGCCGGGAAGAGCCGCAGCACCGTGCCGGCCGTCACGTTCACCAGCACGCCGCGCTCGATCGCGCGCCGCGACAGCGTCGCGGCCGCCTCGGCGTCGCGCACCTCGAGCCCGAGCAGGAGCCCGCGCCCGCGGGCGCGCGCGGCCCGCTCGGGGTGCTGCTTGGCGAACTGCTCGAGCCGCTCGAGCACGCGACGCCCGATCGTGTCGGCGCGCGCGACGAGCCC
>Ga0335070_10006105_pt1 | contig 14183 bp, 13 predicted proteins | sample Lox_Sample_13_FD_206722 | JGI IMG/M metagenome (GOLD analysis project Ga0335070, IMG submission 206722) | Soil microbial communities from Loxahatchee National Wildlife Refuge, Florida, United States - Lox_Sample_1.3 | ecosystem: Environmental > Terrestrial > Soil > Wetlands | place: USA... | reverse complement strand
TAAAGTGGATAATCTGTGGTCTAAATTAAGAGATCTGTGGAATGATCCCGTATGGAGCAAAGTTATTGCAACTGGAATCATTGCGCTTCTTGCGTTCCTAATTCGCTTATTTTGGAATCAAATTAAAGGATTATGGAAATCAATATTCCAGGATAAAACGCAAGAAACACATAGAAGCAAATATCTGGAAAATCCAATTTTTAATGATCTATTTATTAATAATAATAATCGAACAATATACCAGAAACTTCATGGCCACGAACCAGAATATATTCGTTTAATCGATGATTTAATAAAAGACGGCCTTATTGTCCATGATAAGGCTGGAATACCGAGTTTATCAGCGAAAGGTAATAAATGGATTGCCCGAATCCGCAAGACTATTTAAAAATCTTTTTTTGGAGAGCCAGATCTTCAACTACACATTCTAGAAGAAAGCAACAATGAGATGCGCGACTTCTACCAAGGTCTTTAGCCCAACTAGTAAGGTCTTCTGCGACTTTCGTTGGCACATTCGTACTGATATGTTTCCCCGGTTTTTTTCTAGGTTTTTCAATTTCAGCAGGAAATGATGCAGCATTGTTAACCGCGTATGTAAAGATTTGCTCCACGATTTTACTGATGGATACAGCTCTCTTCCGAGCGATTTTTTCCAACTCTTCCTTAAGCCCCTTCGCGCTGGAAGCCATGGGTATATTTATAGACTTTTTTCCACTTCCTGTCATAATTGTCTCCTCCACAGAACATTGAATATTAACAATTTATAACATATATGAGATATTGTCAAGGGAAAATTGATTTTTTTGTAGAAGAATGGTAATTAATGGAATAAAACGAAGTAAAACGGTGGAATGAATAAAATCCCGGATTTACAAAATGTGCTTGTGTAGGAGTAGAACCTAGAACCGCTAGGTTCGAGGTTCAATTCCTCGGCGAGGAGCTTTCGGGTTTTTCTCAAAGCGCACTGATCGGGTGCGCCTTTTGTTTTTTCTTTCCCCCAATACAATTTGGAAGTTAGGCCAGTAAAAAAATATAGAAATACTTAAAAGGTGTATATTGTCTTTCGGGGAAATTGGTTATACTTCGTGGATGTATAACAGTCGCATTAAGTATTGCCGGAGCCAGAACAGGTGCCTGAATAGCCTGTTTGTTTGAGATTTATCGTCTTGATGTTCGGCATTAAATTTCGGAAGATCAATATTATGAAAATAACAATGGGCTTGCTCGCATTACTGTTGGCAGCATTGCCTACCGCCTGCACCCCGATGGTGCCCCCGGAATCAGCGCTGCCCACTATGGCGACGCCGACGGACCTCCCAGCTGCCGCATCGACAGCCACTTCTGCGCCGACGAATCTACCCACTCCGACCTGCACGAGTATACTGGACTACAACGGCATTTTCCTAAAAGCCCTGCGCACGAACAAGACCGGTTGCCTGCCCGACAAGACCGGGGAGGGGATCGGCCTTTATGTTTACGATCTCGACAACGATCAGCAACTCGTATCCATTAATGCTGATGTGCCATTCCTTTTTGCTTCAGCCTTCAAAGGACCTGTACTTGTCTATTTCTTAGAAAGCTGCAAAAAATATTGGGATACTTCCAGCCCGGAATGGAACAGTTACTTTCAGGATGTGGACACGACCAATAATATTGGATGGTATTCGAGCGAGGAATACAGGAATAAACTGGTCGCCTATCTCTCTCAAGTATCCAACTGGGGAACAATCGAGAACTTTGCTGTCACGAACCAAGCATCTATGATTGGAAAAGCCGGTCCATTGGACCGAAGATATTTCATTCTCGCACCTGTCTATGACATGGTGACACAAAGCAACAGTTTCGCGGCCGGTCTGGTGTTGAATTTCGTCTATGAGAATTGTCTGGCCGGTCAATCGATCGGTCCCGCCGAGCAGGTATGCGGGGGTTCCAACGCCATCACGGAGTTCAACTTCTGGTTCAACGAATTCTCGCAGATCAAGTATGAAAACGGTGAACAGCGCGGGGGGTTGTATAGTTTCGATGTCGTTACGACCATTGATCAAAATGGCCATGCCAACAGTACCAGGATGCCAACTTATGGCCAGGTCGACCGTTGCGCCAACCTGAATGCATTCCTGGGTTGTCCGAGTGATGCCTCGGTACGGAACGCGTGGACAGCCAGAGACCTCTTCCGGTTCTACTATGCGTTGTTCCACATGGATGATGAAACGGTTAAGGCTGCCGCCATGGGCATTCTCGAAATCGACGCGCCGAGCATTTCCAGGGGCTACTTGAAAAACATGGCGAGAAAGATGAATGCTGAAGCCATGAGCAAGAATGGTTATTCCGGCTTTGTCTTTGCTGACGCCGGGATCATGGAATATCAAGGGCATTTCTATGTGATATCCACGCTGTCCTATAACGCCGTTGGTTCCATGAATGCGCTCTACGGCCAATACGACGGATCTGGCAATCCAATCGGTGATGGGAAGGGTTTGCTGCAGGAATTGATCGAGGGCAATCTCATACCCGGGTAGTCTGTCCATCAATTGTTGTGTCCCGGGATTTCCCCTCGTTCCCGGACGACTTGACGGGATAAAGATCAGGCCAGCGATGACCTGCTGGCCTGATAACGTTCCTCGAATTCGGTCCGGTTTACTGGGCCGGGTTCATCACCCGTCCGAGGAAGAGGATCGCCCCGCTGGGATTATCCCGGATCAGGAAGAAGAAGGGCCGGTCCACCTTGAACTGGATCGGGCTGCCCGATGGCAGGGAGGCGGCTTGCATGATGACCACGGTCGCCGCGGCGGCCTCGGTGCCGGCTTCGTCCACGGCCACGAAAGCCTTGTGCAGCACGGCGCCGATGTACAAATCCCTGGCGCCATCCATTCCAGAGAAGTCCGCTTTGGCCACGTCGAAGGCATCCGTCATGCCCATCTGCACCAGGCTGTCCTTCAGCGCAAGGGAATACTCATATTTGAACTTGGGCAGCCAAAGCTCGACATCCTGGTATTGCAGGCCGGCGATTAACGCGTCCAGTTGTTCGAGATCGAGGGAGGCCTGCACGTCGTCGAACCTGCCTGCCTCCGGCAGCAGGATCAGCATGGACAGCTGCCCGCCGGCATAGGGCAGCTCCAGGGCTTGAACGCCCTCCCTTTCCGCGTAACGGAATTGGCTGTGCTGGAACATCGTCGGAACGGTGACCTGGCTGCCGTCCGGGAGGGTGAAGGCGCCGTCGCTGGTCGCGTCTTTATTGAACTCACTGGCCCAATCTGCTTTGAAATAGATCGCATTGCTCAACACCAGGCGGGTGAGCGGATCGATGGCGCCCGGCGGAACGATGTCATTGATGCGCTTTTCGGTCTGCTGGCTGACCCAATCGTTGATGACCTTGCGTGCTCCTTCCGGGTCTTTGATGAAATCCAGCAGGTGCATGCCGGCGCCATAGTTCTCGGCCAGCAGGCCCAGGTAGGCCGGCAGGAAGGTGAACCCGTCCTGGCCCCAGGTGGCATTGACCACATGGAGCTTGAAGGCCTTGTCCTCGGGGATGCCCTCGGCCTTGGCGCGCTGGTCGAGCTCCAGCGCCAGCTTGTTGAAGGCGGGATGGAGCTGGGCCTGCGCCAGGGTGTAGTGCATGCTTTGTGCCATTTGCGCTGCGGTATCCCCGCGGGCGCCGGCGTAGGTCATCGCCAGGGCAATGGAGATGCTGTGAGGCGAGAAGAACAGGTTGCCCGACTGGCTGCTGATTTGATGGAATAGGTCAAAGGCGAAGGCATTGTCGCCACCCACCAGTGCGCTCAGATCGGCGCTGTCGACTTGCGGCTGGGGGTCGCGCGGCTTGTCCGATTGTGCCAGCTTACCGGCCCTGACCGGCTGGCAGGCGGCCAGGACCAGCGGGATGATGAGCAAGGGGAAAATCCATTTTTGAATCTTGAACATGTCCATCTCCTCCAGAGCATTTATTTAACGGACGACGCCCGGATCGTTTTTGTTCCATGGCCTCCGATGTACTTCCAAGCTGCCGGAACCTCCTTTTGAGTGTTCAATTTGGAATCAAAGGGTTTGGGCTTAAAGTATACGGTCCGGGCTGTGGCCGGTTTTCACGCAGCCGGCTGTCATCGTCACCCCCGGAGCACACGATCATTTCCAGAGAACTATTTCTTGACAGGCGTTTTTTGGTAATAGACGATCAGTGGCAGCCGGCCCAGGGTGACCCTGGATCCGTTTTCCAGCGGGTAGGAACGGTTGGGGACCAGGCGCTGTTTTTCCAGCCAGGTGCCGTTGGTGCTGCCGAGATCGATGATTTCGTACCCGCCTTCCGTCCGCCGGATGAGGCAGTGATGCCGGGAGACCCCATGGTTGTACCCGTCAAATTTCCCGAGGTCGACGAAACGTTTCTCCATTTCGATGTCCGTCATCCGACCGAGAATGAATTCCTTTTCTTCCTGAACCGCGATCGGAGTGTCGGATTGAACCGAGTACAGGGCGATGCCCTGTGAAGGAATCGGGTGCTTTTGCGGAACCGGCGGGACGACCTGGGGAAAGGCCGTCTCCGGGGTTGCGATGATGCTCGTCGTCTCGAGAGGTGCGGATTTCCCGCCGCCCGCCCCAAGCGGGGTCCCGCACAGGATGCAATTCTGCACGCCAGGTTCGTTCTTGTACTTGCAAACGGGGCAATATTCTTCGGACATGGTTCCCATCACAAAATTACAGGTCGAAACCGGAAGGATCGAACTGCATTGATTCCTTGACCGCAAGTGTTTGCAATCTTAACATATATTATGCGACAACCAGGGAAAATGCTATTCCATTTTCATGACGAAGCTGCGGTCATGAAATCAATGCTGGAACGATTTCCGCGCTTATATTTTGAGGGGAAACAAGCCTCTCTGCCCTGTCAACAAAAAAACGGCACATCGTTGGATGCGCCTTTCCGAGCGTCAGGTAGATGATTCTTTTTTCTTGGATATCGTTTCCGATTTGGAATCCTTGGGCGTGGCTGCCTGGGAAGATGTTTCCTGGCTCTCACCGTCATCCTTCTTTTCCTCGCTTTTTTTGTTTTGCTGGCCGGAAGGCGAGTGATGATCGGTGGCATAAAAGCCGGAACCCTTGAACACGATCCCGACGGGCTGGTAGACTTTTTTCAAGGCCTTCTTACCACACTCCGGACAAGTGGTGAGCGGCTGGTCGCTAAATTTCTGGTGTTTTTCTAACTGCACCCCGCAATTTTCACAGCGGTACGTATAAACGGGCATTCGATCCTCAATTCAATTCATCGGTCGGCGTGAGATTATAGCGCACTCGCCGGGAGGGTGCAAGAGGAAAAGCATGGATTGACAGGGCTTGCTTAAAGTCGCTATTTTTTTGCTTAGCCAGATGAAATTCACCACACACCGTCCCGGTGTCCCAAGGGGACGCTTCGCAGTCCTTCCGGGAGAGCCCACTGACCCCGGCACCCACCTGCACCGCACCTGCGGTGCGCCGCAGGTGCAGGTGTGCGTCCGGGGCAGGTGGAGCACGGAGAAAAGCAAAGATTCTCTGTGGTCTCCCCCGGCACCTGCGTCCGGGGCAGGTGTGTGCTCTCCGTGGTGAATCTCTGAAATGTTCTCAATTCCGCCTTGACTTTAAGAACACCCCGGGATTGATGAGATTTACCCTTGACAAAATAGAACATATGATCTATTATAAGCACGAAACAGATGTTCTAAATGGTGAGGATTAGGCACTCATGTCCACTTCCGATCAGTTCCTTCTGGCCCTCCAGGCCTATCAGGAAATCCAGGCCGAGGCCCTTCCGACACCAGCGGATGCGGCTCTCCCCGACGGGACGCGCCAGCCCGAGGCCGCCCTCCCCGGGCCTGGATCGTTGCCAGAGGGTTCGCTCCTCCTCGGCATGGCCGAGGACGGGCTGCCTCTCGTGCTCGACCTCCACGACCCGGCTCCGGGTCCGCTCCTGGTGGCAGGCGATGAAGGCGCCGGCAAGACGGCCTTTCTGCAGGCCTTGGCGCGCAACCTGGACCTGCTGGCCGGCCCGGGGGATGTACAGTTCGCCGTCCTGACCAATTTCCCGGAAGAGTGGACCGCCTTGGAAAGCCTGCCCAACTCCCTGGGCATCTGGCCGGCCTTTCATCCGTCGGCCGTCGACTTCCTGGCGCAAATGGTCGGCTGGGCGGACGCGCTCGCCGCAAGCCGTCAGGAGTTGCTCCTGCTCATCGACGATCTCGACCTGATGACGGGCCTCAATTCGAAAAGCCGCCATGACCTGCGCTGGCTGCTGCGCCATGGACCCGGAAATCACATCTGGCCGGTGGTGAGCATGCTTGCCAGGCGGATCGGCGAGAACATGGCCTGGATCGATTACTTCCGCACCTATATCCTTGGCCACACGGCACAAACCCGTTCCACCCAGATCCTCGCCGGTGATCGTTGCTTGGACTTGTCTGCATTGACTCCCGCCAGCCAGTTCATGCTCAGGCTGTCGGACGGCTGGTTGAAGTTCCGCATTTCGGCCGCATAAGGAGTTTGCTATGAACGTCGGTATGCTCTGGTTCGACAACGATCCCCGCACGGCATTAAAGGTCAAGGTGAGACGCGCCGCCGATTACTACCGTCAGAAGTACGGACATCTCCCGAATCTCTGTCTGGTCAACCCCTGCATGCTGTCCGAACCGCTGGTGGAAGCCGACAAGGTCGCCATTCGCTCCAACCGTTCGATTCTTCCCGGCCATCTTTGGATCGGCGAAGAAGACCAAAACTAGTTTACATTCGGGCTACCCGGGGGTCTTCGGCCCGAATCAGAAAGCCTCCACGGCTCATCCGTGGAGGCTTTCGGTTATTATTCTCCCGTGGCAATCACCACCGCGATGGCATTCTCCCGGCTGTGACTCAGGCTGACGGCCCAGGTGGACAGACCCAGGAATTTAGCGATCGCCTCCGCCCGGTCATGCAGGACCAGGTAAGGTTCTCCGCTCCACTTGGACAGTGTCTCGATCTCACGCCAGGTGACCGGGCCGATGCCCGTGCCCAGCGCTTTGGTCGTCGCCTCCTTGGCCGCAAACCGGACCGCCAGCGCATCCGCCTTGCCCTTGCATTCGGCGATCTCGCCCGGGGTGAAGACCCGCTCCAGGAATCGGTCGCCGAAACGATCCAGCGCGGATTGGATGCGCGGGATTTCGATCAGGTCGACGCCGGTTTTCAATATCATGGGAGGGACGTTTATGCCGGTCCGGCCACTGCAACCGCCAGCCGGTCGGGGTTCAGGAACTTGCGGGCGGTCGCCAGCACTTCCTGCGGCGAGACCGCACGCACCAGGTCCGCATAGCGGCGGTAGTAATCCAGACCCAGGTCGAAGCGCTCGATGTTGAGCAGGGCGTTGACGACCCCGGCGTTCGATTCAAGGGAAAGCGGCAGGCGGCCGATGAAATTCGACTGGCTGTCCGCCAGCTCCTCCGCCGAGACACCTTTCTTGATGAAGCGGCCGATCTCCTTGCGGATGAGGTCGGTTGCCTTGGCCACGTTCCCCGGGTTGACCCCCGCGCTGACCTCCCAGGAGCCGGGGCCGATCCCGGCGTTGAGGGAAGAATAGGCATAGTAAGCCAGGCCCGACTTTTCGCGCACCACGTCGCCGATGCGCCCGGCCAGGCCGAATTGGCCCAGCACCGAGTTGCCCAGCGAGGCGGCCATGAACTCGACGTCCTTACGCGTCGGACCCACGCTCCCGATGACAATGTCGGACTGGGACTTTCCGGGGATCTTGACCTTGCGGGTGACACTTGCCTTGAGCGGCGTGATCGGCGGCAAGGGCGGTGGCTCCGGCTGGAAAGCGTTCTGCCAGTCGCCCAGGGCCTTCTCGACCTGCGCCACCGCAGCCCGGGGCTCGACCGCGCCGGCCACGGCAAGGATCATGCCGCGCGGCCCGTAGAAGCGGCGATGGTATGCCTCCAGGTCGTCCCGGCTGATCGCCCGGATGGTCTCGGGCCAGCCGTCCTCCGGGCGGGCGTAAGGGTGCTTGGCGTAGATGATCTGGTCGAAGGTCAGGGAAGCCATGTCGGCCGTGTCCTGGGCGCGGATGGCCAGGCCGGTCAACAGCTGGGCGCGCAGCTTCTCGACCTGCTCGAGGGGGAAGGTCGGCCGGCGCAAGGTCTCCGCCAGGATGCCGAGCAGCAGCGGAAGATCCTCGGAGAGCGAGCGGCCGGTGAACCCGGCGGTGTGGACCCCCGCGCTTAAAGACAGGTTGGCTCCGACCGATTCCAGGGCGTCGAAGATTTGCTGCGTATTACGACGGGCGGTGCCGCGCATCAACGCCACGGCGGTGAAATCCGCCAGGCCCAGCTTCTCGTCCGGGTCAAAGAGGCCGCCGCACTGCAGGTACCCGCCGATGATGACCGACGGGCTGTTGAAATTGGCCCGCGCCAGGACGGTGATGCCGTTCGACAAGACGGTCCGGGTGATGTCGTCGGGTCCGGGAAATGCCGATTTGTGATTCGGGTTGGATGCTTTGCGCGCGCGGCTCGTTCCTGCAGACGGCCGGCGGGAACGGACCTGCGTTGATGATCGCTTCATGCGGAGCCTCCATTACCGCGGGGGAGATAGGTGCCGACGACCCGGTTTTGCGGTCTCAGATAGGTCTGGGCAGCTTTCTGGAGGGCGGCGGGGGTGACCGCGGCCAGTTTGTCCAAATAGGTCAGGAACCAGTCGTAACCGGCAAACATTTCGGCGTGTCCCAGCCAGAAAGCCTGGTTGGTGATGTTCTCGCTGCCGTAGGCGAAAAGGGCGCGCGCCTGTTTGATTGCCCGGGCAATCTCTTTTATGCCGGCCGGTTTGTCTTGGATGCGCCTGATCTCGTCGTCGCAGGCGGCCAGGACCTCTTCCGCCTTGTGCTTGGGGTGGACGGTCAGCGTCAGGGTGTAAAGGAAAGGATCGGCGGTAACGCTCAGGTTCCCGTTGACCGCCACGGCCAGCTCCTTCTCGACCAGGGAACGGTACAGGCGCGAAGTCTTGTTGGAGATGCCGCCGCCGCCGAACATGTTCAGGCTGCTCGGGCCGGCCAGCAGACTGTCCAGGACGGTCATCGGGAAGAAGTCCGGTTCGTTCCCGGCCGGGGCATGGTAACAGATCTGCACATAGGTCGTCTCGCCCGGACCTTCGATCGTCAGGCGGTGCTCGCCGCTCGCGGGCGGCTCGGGCCGGTCCAGGCGCGGCGGGGTCGGCCCGGCGGGGAGCGCCTCGAACAGGTCCCGGATGCGCCTGAACATGGCCCTGCTCTCGAAATCGCCGGCCACGGACATCACGGCATTGTTCGGCCGGTAATGGGTTTGGTAATGCCCGTACAAGTCCTCGCGGCTCATCGACCTCAGGTCGGCCAGGTCGCCGATGATCTCGTGATGGTAGGGGTGGACCCGGAAGGCGGCCTGCTGGATGGCTTCGCCGAGCTGGAAGAGCGGCTCGTTCTCGTTGCCCTCGCGCTCTGAAATGACCACGGTGCGTTCGGAGGCCGTCTCCTTGGGATCGAAAAGGCTGTTGACCATGCGGTCGGCTTCCAGGCGCAGGGCCATGTCGATCTTGTCGGCGGGCATGGTCTCGAAGTAGGTCGTCCAGTCCAGATAGGTGAAGGCGTTCCACATCCCGCCGTCGCGGGAGATGGCCTTGTCCAGCACGCTGGCCGGGAACTGCGGCGTGCCTTTGAACTGCATGTGCTCGACCCAGTGGGAGAGGCCGGTGTGGCCGGTGGGCTCATCCTTCGAGCCGACGCGGTACCAGATCCATGCGCTGATGATGGGCGCGGTGTGGATTTCCTTCAAGAGTATTTTCAGACCGTTGGAAAGAGTATGCTGGCTGAAGGGGCTTGTCATGGAACTCCGGGGTTGGGGGTCGCTTCAGTGCTTGGCTGGCAGATGAAGGTGCCCTGTGGATTTTGTGCATTCGGCTCGAGCATGCAATAGTAGGGGCGGATCGCCTGCTGTAAGCCTACGAACGGCCCATGCAAGCCGGTGGTGGAGAGGGGAATGTTCACCGGGACCTGCAGGGAGACGGGGATGGTCGCCTGGACGGGAATGTCCATGTTCAAGGCGATGGGCAGGTTCGTGCCGGCGGGCAGGGTCACGTTGGCCGGACCGTTGACCGGGGCGCCCAGGATGTTGATGCCGATGTACGCCCCGGGGATGTTGGTCTTCTGGGTCAGGACGACGTTGGTGTTTTGCTGCACCGGCAGGCTGAAATTCAGCGGGATTTGGGCGTTGACGGTGATCGTGGTGGTGATGCTGGCGTTGTCCATGTCCACGAAGCTGGAGTAGAGACCGCCGAGCAGGCCGGTGCTGACCACCTTTTTCAAGGAGTTGATTTGCGAGGCCATGACCACCAGGATGCCGATCAGCACGGCGTTGACGCCCAACGAGAGCGCTGCGGCGATGTCCCAATAGGCGTAGCGGGCCTTCTGTTTGTCGGGGCGCAGGCGGTAGCGCAGGGGCAGTTTGGGCGGCTTGGCATTCTTCCCGGCCTCTTCGGCGGCGCGCAGGCGCTCGCCGGGGCTGGCGGTGCTGCCCGATAGGCGCGAGCGGGCCGGTACGCCCTGGCCCGAGGACCGGACCGGGGGCCGGGTGCGGCTCTCGACCGGCGGTGCGGAAGCCGATTCTGACGCCTGCACGTCGGGCGGCTCGACGTTTACAGTAGATGGGGGCAGCGGCCGCGGGCGATGGGCGACGTGTCTGGTCGTCAGGCCGAACGGCTCGTCGGCCGGGGGTTTAGATTCCGCCTCCGACGGCTCTTTGGGGATCGGTTCGTCCGAGTTGAGGAGTTTCATCGCCTGCCTCCGTTTTCATCTTCCATGGCTTTGTGCCTTGACACGCGCACCCTGCCTCCTGTTTTGCCGCGATCATGAGGGGGTTGGTTCAGATCGCTACCCTACAGTGTAAATATAGCATAGAGTAGTGAAAACCGGGCTAAAATATGAAATTTATTTGACCCGTCCCATTCTTCCTTGTCCAGCATCCCGCCTGCGGCTATAATTCAAGCTGCAAGAAAATCCTGGAGAGGCCATCACCCAAAATGGAAGAACCGAAATACATGGTCGCCGTCATCGGGGCCGGACCCGCGGGTCTGTTCGCAGCCCGAAAACTGTCCGAAAACGGGGCGCGGGTTTTGGTTTTCAATCGCGATGTCAAGCCCGGCGGATTGGCCGAGTACGGCATTTATCCCGATAAACTGAAGATGAAGCAGGGGCTGCGCAACCAGTTCAAGCAAATCCTGGCCTCGCCGCGCATCGACTACTTTGGCAACGTGACCGTCTGCTGCGGCGGCAACATCGTGCTCGAGGATCTGCTCGAGTCCGGGTTCCAGGCCGTGCTGGTGGCGACCGGTGCACAGGGCACAAAGTGGCTGCGCCTGCCTGGCGAGAACCTGCCTGGTGTGTATCACGCCAAGAACATCGTCTTTCAATACAACCTCCTGCCCCCGTTTAGCCAGAAGAAATATCTGATCGGAAAGCGCGTGGCCGTGGTCGGGGCAGGCAACGTGATGATGGACGTGGCTCATTACCTGGTCCGCGGTCTAAAAGTGGATGAGGTCATCGTCGTGGTGCGGCGCGGGCCGGCGGAGGTGAAGTTCACCCACAATGAGATGGAGGCCGTGGGCAAGAACCTGGACCTGGCGGCGCTGGATGCCGAGTTTGCCCGCGTGGCGCCGATCATGCAGGCCGCCGGCCAGGACCCGCAGGCGGCCAAGCACGTCATCGTGGATGTCCTTCCCAAGTCGCTCGAACCGGTCTCGGCGACGCGGTTGCGCTTTGAGTTCCTGGCCTCGCCGGTGCGCATCATGGGCGATTGGATGACCGGCGTCACCGGCCTGAAGGTGGAGGAAAACAGCCTCGTCTCGGCGGACGGGACGGTCAAGGCGCGTGGCCTGGGGACCACGCGTCAGATCGAAGCCGATACGATCATCTTTGCTATCGGCGACACCGTGGACCGGGATTTCTGCATTCCGACCTATAACGACGCCTATGTGGCCGCCACGCAGCCGTGCTTCCCGGTCGGCGGCGTCTCTTATGAGGCGTTCGACCCGGACGGCCAAAAACCGATGCAACGGGTTTTCCTGGGGGGCTGGGCGCGTCAGGCCAGCACCGGCCTGGTCGGCGTGGCGCGCCGCGACGGAGAGAACGCCGCGCAGGCCATGCTCCAGTTCCTGAACACCCAGCCGCCGATGCCGGACCTGGACAACGTGGTCGACAAGTTCGAAGCACGCCTGCAGGAAACCCACCAGCGCGTGGTCGACAAGCGCCACCTGGAGAAGCTCGAGGCCGCCGAAAAGGCGGAGGCGCAAAAGGTCAATCTGGCGGATTTCAAATTCGCCAACAACGAAGAGATGTTCGCCGCCATGGGGATGTGAGATTGAGCGGAAGCCGCCCCGGCGGGGCGGTGGAGATGCTCAAAGTGCGCCGGTCCTTGCCGAGGGCGCACTTTTTTTGTAAATCGCCTGTAAGCACCAGCCAGCAACTTGGGGGGTTTTATCATGCAAGCGGGAACTTATTTCGGTCGTTCGGCGTATATAGGTAAGGAAAGGAGACAGCCATGTCCCCGTATGTGATCGTCGCCGTCCTGATGCTAACCGTATTGTTTCTCTTGTTGAGCCTGGCCCCGGTCCTGATCAGCCTGATGGACAGCGATGCGCTGGATCCCTCGAGTCAGGCGGGGCCGAAGGCCATCTGGTAGATGAATTAAAAGAGCAGGCCGAATACAAGCTGCTCTCAGGTCTCCCCTTTCCGATGGATTTCCCGCGGGCGATAAAGCCCGCGGATTTTTTTATCCCAGCTCGCTTAGGATCGTTTTTGCCAGCTCCCTGGCCCTCCCCGGGGCGTCCCCGACCTGAGCCTGGGCAGCCAGCAACGAGCGGATCTCCGCCTCGGGCAGGAGTTGGGTGAAGGCCGGTTCGCGGCACAGCCTCTCGACCAGGGGATTCTCTTGATCTGCCTGGATCGCCTGCCAGGCGGCGAGGGCGTGACCGCGCAGGATTTCATGCATCGCCTGGCGGTCCGCGCCGGCCTTGACCAGGGCCATCAACAGGCGCTCGACGGCCGCGAATGGCGCGTAGGCGGCCAGGTTGCGGGCCATGGCGGCCTCGTCCACGCGCAGATTGTCCAGGATGCTGCCGGCAGTGCGCAGCATCTCATCGGTCGCCAGGCAGGCTTCGGGCAGCAGGATGCGCCGGTTGGCGGAGTCGTCCAGGGTGCGCTCGAGCAGCGAGTGGGCGGCGTTGTCCCAGGCCAGGCGCGGCAGGCCAGCCAGGTAGCGCCCGAGCGAGTCGATCTTCTCGGACCGGATCGGGTTGCGCTTGAACGGCATGGCCGACGAGCCGACCTGTTTCTCGTCAAACGGTTCGGACAGCTCGCCCAGGGGCGGCGACTGCAGCAGGCGCAGGTCGAAGGCGAATTTGTAGAGTGAGGCGCCCAGCCCGGCCAGGGCGCTGGCCACGGCGAAGTCCTGTTTGCGCGGGTAGACCTGCGCCGCGACCGGGTAAAACGGCAGCTCCAGCTTCTCCGAGAGGCGTTTCTCGAACTCGGCCAGCTTTTCGGCGCCGAGCAGGTCGGCGTAGCTGGCTCCGGTCCCCACCGCACCCTTGAATCCTTTCCCCCTGATTATCGCCCGCAATGCCCGGAGGCTGCGGTAATCTTCGAGCAGATCCTGCCCGTAAAGCGCCAGACGGTAGCCCAGCGTGGACGGCTCGGCCGGCTGGAGATGGGTGAAGGCGATCAGGGGCGTTTCGGCCCAATGTGAGATAAGCCGGCCCAGGGTCTGCAGCCGCGCGGCCAGGCTTTCCAAAATTAGGTCGAGCGCCTGACGCAGGCGCAAGGCATCGGCATTGTCTTCGATGTCTGTAGAAGTTGCGCCGAGGTGGAGAATGCCTCCACCAAGCTGGGCTTGGTCCGCAAAGACTCTCAGCTCGGCCATCAGGTCGTGCTGGATCTCGGCTTCGATCTCCAGGGCGCGCGGCATGTCCACCTGATCCTGGTGCCGGCGCAGGTCGGCAACCTGCTCGGACGTGACCAGGCCGAACCCGGACTGCACTTCGGCCAGGACGACCCACAGAGAGCGCCAGGTCCGGCGCTTGTGCTGCTCGCTCCAGACCTGGCGCATGGCGGGAGTGCCGTAGCGCCAGGTGAAGGGAGAGAGGTAACCGTCGTAATCGGGCACGCTCTCATTTTATCATTACTG
>Ga0335070_10006104_pt1 | contig 14185 bp, 14 predicted proteins | sample Lox_Sample_13_FD_206722 | JGI IMG/M metagenome (GOLD analysis project Ga0335070, IMG submission 206722) | Soil microbial communities from Loxahatchee National Wildlife Refuge, Florida, United States - Lox_Sample_1.3 | ecosystem: Environmental > Terrestrial > Soil > Wetlands | place: USA... | reverse complement strand
GTTCCTCTCGTATAATACCTGATTGCGCTGGAACTCGATCTTCTTCAACTCCACATCAGCCTGAGCATCGAGCACCGCCTGCTCTGCGGCCTTGATTTCCTGCGTGCGGCTTCCGGCCAGCGCGAGGTCCAATTCCGCCTGGCGGGATGAGACCGCAGCTTCATCCACGTTGACCTGCTGCAGGTAGTCCTTGCCGTCAAGCCGCGCGATAAGGTCTCCCTCTTTGACGGACTGACCTTCTTCCACGAGTAGTTCATCGAGACGGCCCTGGACCTTGAATCCCACGAGGCTTTCGTGGGCTTCGATGTTGCCGGAAATCGAAAGAACTTTTGATGGAGGCTTTTGCGCACCCCAGCGTGCATATAAAAGAATGACCGAAACGACCACTAAGATGAGAATGAGCAGAGCGATGATCTTCTTTTTCATGGCAGCCAAACCCTTTTCTCCGAAGTATATCGGCTCATCACCAGGTAATTATCAAAATCTGCCCTGCCGGAAGAACTTTTCCCGAGTTGCGACTTCAAGGACGGATTGGGGTACCCACTAGGCGAGCAAGAACGTTCCGGAGGACAATCTGCACGCATGGGTACCCTTTGGGTAGGCGCGCTGATTGAGTGATTGCGAGCCTTTAGTGGGTCAACCGCCCGGAGCGGAGCAGCGAGGGAAATAGTGTTCCGGCAGGATCCTGTTTTCATAGGACTTTTGACAACACCCATCACCATTCGGGGAGACGGATCGATGATTTCCGCTCCTCGGGAGCAATCTTCTCAAAAGATGCCGGTGTGAGCAACGTGCCCCAGTCAGTCCGTTTCGCCATCTCGTCGGTGATCTGATGCGGTACCAATTCACGCCCCTCCCGAATCTCCCATCCACCCCCCAGTCCCCTGTAGACTGCCACCAGATTGCTGGAGAGATTGCCAAGGGTGATGGTGAGGTTGTCCTGCTCGCTCAGGAGAGCCTGCTGGGCGATCAGAACCGTGGTGAAATCCTTGAGCCCTTCCCGGTATTGGTCGATTGCAAAATCGAGAGTGTTCCTGGCCGCCGCTGTGCTCCGGTTGAGAAACTCAGCCCTTTCCTGGGCCTTGAGATATGCAACGAGAGCATCTTCGACCTCCTTGTGCGCTTTGAGAACGGTGTTCTGGTAGGCGATCAAAAGTTGCTCCAGCCGCGCATCCTGTACCCGGACATTGTTCGTGATGCGGCCGTAGTTGAAGATGTTCCACTGGGCAGAGGGGCCCCACTGGAAGGTCCGACTGTCCCAGTTGAACATGTTGCTCAGTTTGAAATCGCTGACGTTTGTAGAGAGAAAGCCGAACGTTCCCGTCAGGGAGAAAGCAGGGTAGAGGTCTGCCTTGGCCATGCCTATCTGGGCACTCTGTGCCGCCGCCTGGTACTCGACACTCCGAATGTCGGGCCGTCTGCGGAGAAGATCGTTGGGGATACCGACTACTATCTCGGGCGGCGCAACAGGGATTTCCGAAGAACCCGGCAGAATCTCGGTCAGATCGCCCGGGAGCATACCCAAAAGAAGGCTAAGTGAGTTCTTGGCCTGTCGCAGTTGGGCTTCGAGCGCTGGGATTGCGGCCGAGGTATCGTTGAGGAGTGTCTTTGCCTGCTCCACATCCAATCGCGGGGCCATGCCGTACCGAAGCCGATCCTCGGCAATCTTGAGGCTCTCTTTTTGGGTCTCAACGGCCTGGCGGGCAATAGCAAGCCTCTTTTCAAGAGTCCTGATCGCGATATAAGAATTTGTCACGTCAGCCGTGAGGCTCACCAGAGCGCTGTCGTAGTCGGCCATCGTGGCACGCAGATTTGCATCGGCTGATTCGATGGCGCGCCTGAATTTTCCCCAGAAGTCAATCTCCCAGCTTGCACTGACGCCGATCTGGTCCTGCCAGTAATCGAAAATGTTGTCTACGCGAGGCAAAGGGCTGGAACCCACGATGGCGCCCAACGCGGATCGTTCGCTTGTGCGGATTTCCTGGAGCGAACCGAAAGCCTGCTGGGCTTGAGGATAGAGTCTTCCGACAGCAATCCCCAGCTGGGCGCGAGCCTCCAGAACCCGCACCCCTGCAATCCTGAGGGACAGGTTCCCCTGGTAGGCCCGCTCGATCAGTCTGTCCAGCACCGGATCATTAAACGCCTTCCACCAGGCTCTGTATTCGGCAGGGCCTGTCTTGACGCGCCAGTCGTCCGCATCGAGCCAGGCAGGTGATACCGCAGTTCCAGGCTTAACGAAGTTCGGTCCAACAGTGCACGAGCAAAGGAGAAGAACGACAACAAGCGCGAGCACGGCCAGCCCTGCGCTCCTCATCTGGTTGACACCGTTGCACAGACGCTCACGTCCTATTTCTTCCTTAGTGCGCGAAGAGCGTGGTGGCTTCTCCAGAGCAAAAGGGGGCGCGACCATGGCTATCCCTCTCTCAAGCGGGTCTTCCTGGACGACATGCGTGGCTCTCCCCACTTTGACATTCTTGCCCTTCCTTTCTCGGTCATAATGCCTGTAAGGACCACCCTTATGATGGCCAGGAACCCGTCAGGTGGTGTGAGTTCCATCTCCTTCATCTTCTGCGGCGTGAGAATGCTCTCTACCGCTGCCAACAGTAATTCGATGATGAATGCTGGCGGTAGGTCTTTGCAGATCAGACCGGCTTTCCGTCCTTCTTCCAGGACTTTCCCGAAATACCGGTGAATCATCTCCAGCCGCCGTTTCTGGACGAGCAGGAACATGTCGGGCTCTTCCCGCTGGATGTCCCAGAGAAAGGAGGGCTGGATTTCTTCGAGGTGCTGCCGAAGGCAGGCGCTGAGTTCTTGAAGCAAGGCCGCAAAGCTGGAAATGTCGCCGGACGCTATACGCCCCAGGTCCACGTCAATGTCATGCATCTTGTCACGCAGCACAGCTTCCAGCAGGGCCACCTTATTCGGGAAATGGGCATAGAGTGTCTTCTTGCTCATGCCCAGATCCGTCGCCAGATCATCCATGGTGATGATCCGAAACCCATGAGCCAGAAAGCGTCGCCTGGCATTTGTGATTATCCGCCTGCGGACAGACTGGCCCACCGTGGTCGTCGTGGATTGTTCATTAAGCAGCACTGACTTGCGGGCAGCCATATTGCACTCAGGAAACTAACATAGTATTTATAGTTTCCAAAGTCAAGCAAAAAATGTCCGGCCGCGAAGACCGATTCGGCGGTCCGGCGCCTAGCAGCAAGAACAAACGTCAGGAAAAGGAATCGGGCGGTGAAGACAGGGCCGTGAGCCTGCTCTTACGACTTTATCATCACCAGGAGCATCTTAAATTTCGTCACTGCCCTGAGAGCGTGAGGCTGGTGCGCCGGCATCACGATCATGTCGCCTTTCTGGAGAAGATGCTTTTTCCCTGATATGGTGATCTCCACCTCGCCATCGAGCAGGGACACCATGGCGTCAAAGGGTGCGGTGTGTTCGCTCAGGCCCTGGCCCGCATCAAAGGCGAATAGAGTGACTGTGCCCGTGGACCGGCTGATTATTTCCCGGCTGACGACAGAGCCTGTCTGATAGGCGATAAGATCGGCGAGCTGCGCTACCTGCGGTTCCTGGTTTGTCTTTTCGGTCATCGCTGAAATCCTCCCTCTTGAGCGTATCTTTAAGTTTCATACATCTTAGTGACGGACGCAAGGAGAGAAGAAAATCTTCTTAATTTTTCTTGACACAGGTCAAAAAGATACTTAGTCTAAAGTTAGAATGAATACAAACCTGAGGTCCCCCAGGGAAGCACTGGTAGAGAGCGGTCTCAATCCGTCCTTTCAACGCATACGGATACTTGAGCACATGCTGGGAAGACTGGACCATCCTACGGTGAGCATGGTGCACGACAGTCTTATCAGGGAGATGCCGATGCTGGCCAAGGCGACCGTGTACAACACGCTTAATGCCTTTGTGGAAAAAGGATTGGCAATCGCCCTGACCATTACATCCGAGGAATGCCGCTATGATTGCAGAAGGGAAGCGCACCATCACTTCTTGTGCAAGCGGTGCGGCTCAATTCTCGATATCGAGATACGGTGCAAGTATGCGGGTGTAGGCGAAGTCATGGGACACAGGGTTGAAGACATACACGGTTATTTCAAGGGCACATGCAAGACTTGCCTGACAGAAGAAGAGAGAGCGCGAGCGAGATCCAAGAAGATCTTGCAGCATACCATTTCTAAAAAAGGAGGATAAGAATGGCTGATCGGATGCAGGTGTACAAATGTGACGTATGCGGAAACATAGTCGAGGTGACACACGCAGGTAAGGGTGTGCTGGCTTGCTGCAACCAGCCGATGAAGCTGATGGCTGAGAACACTGTAGAGGCCTCTCTGGAGAAGCACGTGCCCGTGGTGGAAAAGACGCAGGACGGGGTAGCGGTAAAGGTTGGCAGTGTGGCCCATCCGATGGAAGAGAAACACTACATTGAGTGGATCGAGATTGTGACACCTGCCGGCTGCATTGAACGCCAGTACCTCACGCCCGGACAGGAGCCGAAGGCCTCCTTTGCGGTGAAGGGTGAGGCTGTGACTGCGAGAGAATACTGCAGCCTGCACGGATTGTGGAAATCATAAGAGACAGGTCAGGGGACGTGGTCGGGGGTCACTAGAAGGCTAATCAAATTCCGACCCCTACATTGCGGTTATCATGCATGCGGACGAGCCAGCAGGAACGAGGAACGGGGAATGCCTGCTGAACATCCCTAGCTACATAGGGTGTGTCATAAGAAGACGGCTGAATCGGTTTGTCGTGGAGATTGCAGTCGACGGCCGGGGAGAACACGCCCATATCAATAACACAGGCAGGCTCCTTGAGCTCCTCGTCTCCGGGCGAAAAGCAGCATGCCTTCCGTCCCCTGGCGGCAAGACTTCCTACAAGCTGTTTGCGATAGAGTCTCACAGGCAAACCCGGAATACCGTTGTCCGTGGAACTCTATCTAGCGAACACAGTGAGCGAGAGGGGAAGGCTCCGGCGGCTTTGCCGATGGAGGGGGCGACGCGAGCCCCAGAGATAGAGTCGGCATCGGCCTGGACGCTTATCGACACGCAATTTCAGATGCGGGCGTTTGAGCGGGCGCTTGCCGAAGAGAGGATAGAATGGCTTTCCGGTTGGCGCCTCCAAAGAAGGAACCCGAGGCTTGGCGATAGCGTGCTTGACTATGCATTGGTGAAGGACAGTGCTCCCGGAGAGCTTTATATTGAGGTCAAGAGCGCTGCCCTGCAGCAGGGAAGGTATTCAATGTACCCGGACTGCCTCACGCTCCGGGGGCAGAGGCACATCCGGGTCCTTATCGATCACGCTCGCCGGAAGCTGAGAGGGGCAATCTGCTTCATAGCAGCATTCAAGGATGCTGCAGCGTTCCGTCCCTTTGAGGGCGGTGATCCCGCCGTGGCGGCCCTTCTGAGACAGGCAGCAGGTGCCGGCGTGGAGATCAGGGCGGTCTCCCTTTACTTCGACGGCAAGGGGATTCAGCTTGGTGATCCTGATCTGCCCGTTCACCTTTTTTGACCATTCGTTGTGAAGGCGGACTGATCGGGATCACGGGCTGAATGCCGCGATGAGGTTTTGCTTGACAGGGCCCCGTCTATCTGGTAGTTTGTGTGCGCATGAACAGGGAACAGGTACGCACAATTTACGGTCAATATTCGTCGGTATACGATTTGTGTTTTTCGCACGTTTTTTCCCCAAGGATTAAGCTGGGTTTGAGCAGATCCGACATCCAGGAAGGCGACAGGATACTCGAGGTTGGAGTCGGAACGGGGATCTCGCTTCATATGTACCCTGAATCCTGCATGCTTGTCGGTGTTGACGTGACCCGCAAGATGCTTGAGAAAGCGCAGGACAAGAAAGAAGCCATGCAGCTGGACAACGTGCATCTCCTTGAGATGGACGGCGAGAACCTGACTTTTGCAGATGACAGCTTTGATCACTCGGTCGCCGCTTTTGTCGTCACCGTGGTCCCGAACCCGGAAAAGATGGTTGCTGAAATGAAGAGGGTGACGAAGAAGGGCGGGAACATTGTGATCCTGAACCACTTCTGCAGCAACAACGGTATTGTCAAGAAGCTGGAGAATCTTTTTTCTCCCCTTTGTGAAAGGTGGGGCTGGAGATCAGACCTTTCCATTAATTTACTCTCTAACCACTGCAGTCTCCACATCAAAGAAGTATTCAAGAAAAACAAGCTGGACCCCTGGTCCATCATCATCGCTACAAACAACAAGTGAAATGAAGATAGCCGGAATTCAGTTCGCATGCGTGAAGGATAAGGAGAAGAACGTAGAAAAAGGCCTGAAGATGGCTGATATGGCTATCGAGGCGGGTGCGCAGATCATCTGCTTCCAGGAACTGTTCAACCTTCACTGGTTTCCAAATGGGAGAGACGAAAAAGCCTTCGCCGCCGCAGATACGGTATCCAGCCCTGTGATTGAACTCATGAGAAAAAAAGCCGCTGACGCGGGCGCAGCCGTGATACTTCCCATTTTTGAACGGGAGGATGCCCGGTATTTCAACAGCGCGGTGGTGATTGACGCGGACGGCGCTGTCTGCGGTACATACAGGAAAGTGCACGTACCCGATATTCCTCTCTGGGAAGAGAAATTCTATTTCTCTACCGGCGATCGGGGTCTTCCTGTTTTCGAGACAAAATATGGGAGAATCGGCGTGCAGATTTCCTGGGATAACCTCTTCCCCGAAGGAACGCGCATTCTTGCCCTCAAGGGGACTGATATCGTTTTTGCGCCTACTGCCTGCGCCTTCAAGTCGCAACACATCTGGCAGACGGTTATCACGGCAAATGCGATCACCAACAGCATTTTTGTCATGAGGGTCAACCGGGTGGGAAGCGAGGATACGCAGGACTTTTACGGCATGAGCTTCTGTGTAAATCCTGAAGGCGAGCTTCTGGGTGGCCCTACGGGAAGACAGGACGGTATTCTGCTGGCCGACGTGAATCTCGAGACTCTGAGGGAAGTGCGCAGAGAATGGCCTATCCTCAAAGAAAGAAGGCCTGATTTTTACAGCGAAATCCTGATGCCCACATGACGGGACTCCACGAAACCCATTGAAGCGGGCGACCGGGTACCCGCTTGCGGGTGCCTCAATGTGTGGCACCAAGGCAGACTCTTGTGATACGGAAAAAGATTGTGACCATCATCAGGGATGCAGCAGAGCGCTGCATCGAAAAAGGCATGTTCCCTCCCGGAACAGAGATAAAGCCGATCATAGAGATTCCAAAAGAACCCGAGCACGGAGACTACTCTACAAATCTGGCATTTCTGCTGGCGCGGAACTTGAGGAAGAAGCCTGAAGAAATTGCCAAGAACCTTATCGAGTGCATGGATTTTAGCGCCGTCTGCTCAAACGTAGATGTCGCCGCCAAGGGGTTCATTAACTTCCACGTGCGTGACGACGTGTACCGCTCGACAATAAACGTTATAGCCGAACAAGGGCTGGTGCCATTTTTACCCGATGTCGGAGAGGGAAAGAGGGTGCTCATCGAATTCGTCAGCGCAAACCCTACCGGACCGTTGCATGTGGGGCATGGCCGGGGTGCTGCCGTCGGTGACGTTCTTGCAAAGCTTTTGCGCAAGGCAGGTTATGACGTGGTCACGGAGTATTACGTGAATGATGCAGGGCGGCAGATCGAAACTCTGGGCAGGTCCGTCTATCTGAGATGGAAAGAGATTGGAGGAGCAAGCGTCCAGTATCCGGAGAACCTCTACCAGGGGGCCTATGTCAGAGACATAGCCGGCCGGATAATCGCGGAAAACCTCTCCGTCCCGGAAGAGGAACCGGAGGCTGTTCGGTTCATGGCCCGGTACGCTGCAGATGTTGTGCTGCGTGGCATTCGAGAAGACCTTGAGGATTTTGGTGTCAGGTTCGATAACTACTATCATGAGCGGACGCTTTTTGAAGAAGGGCATGTGGACGAAACGATCGATACGCTCAAGAGAGGCGGCTATCTGTATGAGCAGGAAGGCGCCCTGTGGTTTAAGATGGATGAAAAGGGGGATGAGAAGGATCGGGTAATAGTTAAGTCGGATGGAGAAAAAACCTACTTCGCATCGGACATAGCCTACCACAGTCAAAAATTTGCGCGGAGATTTGATATACTAGTTGATATCTGGGGTTCTGATCATCATGGATACATACCGCGTCTCAAGGCGTCCATCGAGGCTCTGGGAAAAGACAAGGAGAGCCTGAAGGTCATTCTCATTCAGTTTGTCACGCTCTTGAGGGATGGAAAACCAATAGGCATGTCAACGAGAGCAGGCCAGTTTACGACGCTGAGGGAGGTCATGGATGAAGTGGGCAGAGACGCTACGCGCTTTTTCTTTCTGATGAGAAAGAGCGATGCCCACCTGGAGTTTGATCTGGACCTGGCGAAGAAGACATCAAATGAGAATCCTGTTTTTTACGTGCAGTATGCCCATGCGAGAATTGCATCCATTTTTCGCCTTGCAAAGGAAGAAGGCGTAGATAGTACAGACGGTAAAGAGGTGGATGCAAGCCTCTTGGTGCTTCCGGAGGAGATTGAACTCATAAAGGGTATCTTGCGCTTCTATTCTGTTGTGGAAGGGGGCGCGAGGAGCCTTGAGCCCCACAGGCTCACCTTCTACCTCGTGGAACTGGTGGGAAGCTTTCACCGGTATTACAACAAGGTCCGTGTGCTGAAGAATGAGATCAATCTCACCAGAGCCCGCCTCATGCTCCTCCACATACTGCAGCAGGTGATAAGGAGCGGGTTGGAAATACTCGGGGTGAGCGCGCCGGAAAAGATGTAAGAGATAGGGCCATGGGTCAAGGGGTGCGGGTCATGAGTGAACGCAGCATGAAGACTGAAGACATTGCGATAGAAGAAAGCGAGATGAACTGAGTTGAGTAAATCAAAACGGCAAGATCAATCAAAGAAGCAGAATAACTCTGGTTCGAAAGCGGCTGCCGGCACGGTGGTAGTGACTCAGAGTGCGGCTAAGAGTAAATGGAGAGAATACGCAGAGTCACTGATCATTGCAGCACTCATCGCGTTCGTCGTGCGAAGCTTTGTGGTGCAGGCATTCAAGATACCATCGTCATCGATGGAGCCCACGCTCCTTATCGGAGACCATCTCCTGGTCAACCGACTGAGCTACGTGGTGAAAGTACCCTTTACTGATATCGTGCTGCTCCACATCAAAGGGCCGGATCGGGGGGATGTCGTCGTCTTTCGATACCCTGAGGACAGGACCAAGGACTTCATCAAGAGGGTGATTGCCAAAGAAGGAGACGTTGTCGAGATCAAAGATAAAGCAGTCTATGTCAACAGCAAGCGAGCCGATTATCCGCAGGCAGTCTTTGCTGAGCCAACCGTTATTCCTGGTTATTTCTCGCCGAGAGATAATCTTGGCCCTCTGACAGTGCCTAAGGATTCCTACTTTGTCATGGGCGATAACAGAGACCGGAGCCTGGACAGTCGCTTCTGGGGTTTTGTCAAGTACGATGATTTTGTCGGGAGGGCGCTGATCATCTACTTCTCCTGGAACGCCAACGCGTCCAACCCGCTGGAGTATATTCGCTGGTCGCGGATCGGCAGTCTGATACGGTGAGGCCATTTGTTTCTTTCTCTTGGCCCGTCTGCGAAAAAGTTGTATTATGAATGAATTGCAAGGGGATATGTGAATAGATCTCTGACTCTCCTCATCACGCTTCTGGTCAGTGCCACTGTCGGTGCGTCTAGCCTCAGCGCGGATAGCGGGGCCGCTTATTTCAACTTTCTCAAGGGATACCGGGCTGCCCAGGAAGGTAGATACGACCAGGCTGTGGAAGGCTATCGGGCGGCTTTGCACAACGACCCAAACTCGTCGAGCATACGGGGCGAGCTTGCCTTGCTCTACACAAACATGGGGGAATTGCCCAAAGCCGAAGAGCAACTCAAGGAAGCGCTCCGCATCGATCCAAACAATTGTACCACGATGAAGTTGCTCGCCGGTCTCCAATCATCGAGGGGAGAGACGGATAAAGCCAAAGAACTCTACGAGCGCTGCATCAGTATTGACCCCGAGGACATCGATGCTTACATCTATCTCGGTTCCATTTATATTGCGCAGAAGAACTATGAGAAGGCGCTCAGCAACTACCAGACGGTCCTGAAATACGACGAAGATAACATAATGGCCCTTTACTATTCCGGGAGGCTCTATGCCGAGCAGAAGAACTATGTAAAGGCGAAAGAATACTATACGAAAGTGCTGGACATGAGGCCGAACTTTGAGCTGGCGCTTTTTGACCTGGGTGCCATATACGAGATTGAAGGTGCCGTCGATCGGGCGAAGGAACTGTATGAGAAGGTGATCGCACTCAATCCTCAGAATAAGAGAGCCCGCTCACGCCTCGCAGCTATCTATGTACGGAAGAAGGAGTATGACCGGGCCATCTTCGAATTCGAGAAACTCTCCGATATGAATCGTGAAGATGTTTCAGTCAGGGAGAACATAGGCTTGCTTCATCTGGAACGTGGTCGCTATGAAGAGGCTATACGGGAGTTCAATCTGGTGCTGGCCTCGAGGCCGAAGGATAACAAGGTCAGGCTCTATCTCGCCCTTGCCCTGCAGGAAATAGGTGATACAAAAAGGGCCATCGACGAGATCTTGAAGATCGAGCCCGGGACGGAAGAAGCGAAGGCCGCGAACAAGAGCCTTGGGCCCCTTTATATCAAGGCAGGACTCGTCGACCAGGGCGTTGCAAAAATCAAAGAGATGCTTGCGAGCGATCCGAAGAACATTGACTTATACCTGATGCTTTCGGGACTCTATGAGGAAAAAGGGGATTACGGCGCCGGCATCAAAGTGCTGGAGGATGCACTAAAAGTGGAGCCCGAGAATATCGATGTGCTGTATGAACTGGGAGTCCTACATGAGAAGAACAAGCAGACGGATACGGCACTCCGGTACATGGAGCAGGTACTCAGTTTGAAACCTGATCAGGCGAATGCCCTCAACTTTATCGGCTATACGTGGGCTGAAAAAGGGATAAACCTCGATAAGGCAGAGGAAATGATAAAGAAGGCGCTCGAACTCAAGCCGGGGGACGGCTACATACAGGATAGCCTGGGATGGCTCTACTATCAAAAGGGCGATTACAGGAAAGCAGCAGACGAACTCATGAAGGCGCACCAGAAGGCGCCGGATGACCCTGTCATTGCAGAGCACGTGGGAGACGCATACCTGAAACTGGGCGATCGTGCTCAGGCAACCCAGTTTCTGCAGAAAGCGCTGAAGCTGGACACGAAAGGTGAGCGCAAACAGATCCTGGAAGAAAAGTTGAAGGATCTTGAAAAGAAGAAGTGAAGATAGCCTGCATCTGTTTACTCTCCTTTGCCCTGCTTAGTTCGTGCGCATCAATTCCAAGAAAAGAAGCGGTTGAATGGCCTGAGAGGCTTCAGTATCTGGAGGCCCTCGGCGATCTTTCCATGTCCTGGCGGAAAATAGATTTTTCCGGCACTGTCAGCATTAAGATGGACTATCCCTCCCTCTTTGTGCTTGAGATTTACGGCATGTTCGGCCAGACAATAGCCTATATAAAGAAAGAGGGCGACAACTTCCTTCTCGTAGCCGGGGATGAGAAGAGCACAGACGAGCGGATTTTTGAGGAGCACTATGGTTTCCGCATAGAGAACTTTATGGATGATCTGGCAATGAAGGGTGATCGTCAGCAGGTAAATGGATCGAGCGTTATAGAACGAGCAGGCTACCGTGTAATCTATGATCGCGATCGCAAGGGAAGAAACAAGATCACCTGGAAGGGGCCTGACGGTACCATGCAATTACTCTTCACGCAGGTAAGCTTTGCCCCGGGGGAGTCCAGTGTCGATAGTGGTGGCAGGAAGATGTGACGGGTATGATTCCTCTGGGCTGCGCAGATTCCTCGAGCGGGCTTTCGCGGAAGTTGGATTTGCTTTCGATTCTTGCAGGGTGCTGCTGAAGCCTAACCTGCTCGCAGGCAAGCCACCTCAGAAGGCTGTTAATACTCATCCTCAGCTTATCAGAGCCCTGGGGCAAATCTTTCTCGAAAAGGGATGTGATGTCTATGTGGGGGACAGCCCTGGTTATGAATCCACAGAGAGGGCGCTCAAGGGTTCTGGCATCATGGAGGTGGTGCACGATCTGCGAATCAATGTCGCAGCGTTCGATAAACGAGTGATCAGGAAGTCCCGCGGCGTCTCTCCTTATCGCGAGTTTCTCTTTGGCGAAGATCCTGCGTTCTTTGATATCATCGTCAACATGCCGAAGCTGAAGACGCACGCGATGATGGGGTTGACTCTGGGCGTAAAGAACATGTTCGGTTTTGTGCCACGCTTCGAGAAAGCCAAGTGGCATTTAAAGGCAGGCCGGGATGCTCGGCTCTTCGCAGGAATACTGATAGACATCTGCCGCCTTGTCAATCCCACGATAACCATTCTCGACGGGATCCTTGCAATGGACGGAGATGGGCCGTCCAGTGGCCGGCCACGGGATATCGGCCTTATTGCGGTTTCCCGCGACGTACTCGCATTGGATGCCTTCATTGAAAGAGCCATGACACTTCCATCGCCCCTGCCGCTCATGAATCTTGCAATGGAAAAAGATTTAATTGAAATGGCAGAGATAGTGAACCTTGGCATGCCGGAAATCAGGGATTTTCTTCTGCCCAAGACCATGGACGTGGGTTGGAACCTTCCGGGCGCCGTACGCCAGACTATGAAGAGGCTCTTTGTGAGGAAGCCGAAATGCGCGCAGGACATGTGCAAGCAGTGCGGAGTGTGTGCAGAGGTCTGTCCGGCAAGCGCCATCAAAACGGACGAGGAGTTTCCTGCATTTGATTACAACAAGTGCATACGTTGTTACTGCTGCCAGGAGCTATGCCCCCACGCCGCCATCCGGGTCTAGCGCTACGCCACGCTGCCTTTTACGCAGTGCTTCGTTGGGCGAGTTCCGCTCCTTATTTCAGCGCACCCGGTGAAACCGATTCCACGGTGCCGCCTCCGAGTGTTATCGTCATTTCGATCACCGGTCTGTCAACTCGTTTCCACGCCAGTTGCCCGTGTTTCATCTTCGCTGGCAGGTACAGAGAATGGGTCTTGTTTATCGTGACTGGTTTGCCGTCTATCGTCATCTCAAATTCTGCGCCGAGGTCTTCCGGATTGTGAGGATCAGTGCCAATGTGCAGGACTATCTGGTCAAAGTCGTGTGTGTGTTCGCCGATGAGCGGGTTTGGATCGGGGATAGCCCATATCCAGCCATACTCGACGTATACGTTACAACCGGGAACAAAGGTATTGTTCATCCAGGTCAATGATGGAAGCTTGCGGCCTGTGACAACAGTGTTGCACCCAACCTCGTAGGCCGGTTTCAGTACAAGCGTTGCCTCGCGCTTTTCCTCGTCCATGTCTCTTGTATTCTCCTTCTTGAACGTAGAGGTATTTGTCTTTCGGAGTCTACTAAAAGGGAGATTTGCCTGTCAAGAGAAAGCACGAGGGCAACCAAAGCGAAAAACGGAAGTTAGCGTGAGCTACTTCTTGTGTCAATCTGAATTCAAGACGGACGACCCAACCTCCGGCCGGGTACCCCGGGCGCTCGAGCCATGGCGAACGAAGGCGTACCTTAAGTACGTCGCAGTGAGACGGGGCGAAGGCAACGCGGTATACGCTTGAATTCAAATTGACATTAAGAGTAATCGCCGCGCTTGAACTTCTCTACCTCAACCACCGACGTAATAAGCACGCGATTGAGAATATCTTTGAGGCTGTCGCCGTCGGGAAGCGTAACAAGGACAGCAGCGAGCGATTTGTTCTGCTCCTCCATGCGGCCTATGAGCGACTGCAGCGACTGAGCAGGAGTGCTAGCATTCCCGAGATTTCGCTGGTATTCTTCCAGCGTATCGAGCAGTTGTTCGACTCGCTCCAGTATTAGCCCCTGCTGCTCTACTGTGGATGCACCTGCCAGAGCTCCGATGCCGGCAACGGTGTCTACGCGCATCGCCTGGACGTTCTTGGGTGCGGACGTCTCTGAACTCGCATTCTCCCGCATCTGTGTCTTTTCGAACTCCATGGTCCTCTGCAGGAGCTTGCCAAACTTGTTGGCATCATGAGTCTTGGGCCTTTTCCCAGCCTGTTCTGTAATGATGCGGGACGGCTCATCCGTCTTGATTTTCATAGCTGGGG
>Ga0335070_10006103_pt1 | contig 14185 bp, 9 predicted proteins | sample Lox_Sample_13_FD_206722 | JGI IMG/M metagenome (GOLD analysis project Ga0335070, IMG submission 206722) | Soil microbial communities from Loxahatchee National Wildlife Refuge, Florida, United States - Lox_Sample_1.3 | ecosystem: Environmental > Terrestrial > Soil > Wetlands | place: USA: Florida... | reverse complement strand
GGCGCCGTGGCCCTGCTGGTGGTGGTGATCAGCTCCATCGGGCTGCTGATCGGCGGCGTGGGCGTGATGAATATCATGCTGATGTCGGTGACCGAACGGACGCGGGAGATCGGGGTGCGCAAAGCCATCGGCGCACGAAGGTCCGATGTGATCGGGCAGTTCCTTATCGAGGCCATCACCTTGACCGGCCTGGGCGGAGTGATCGCCGTTCTGCTGGTGATCGCCATCACCTGGCTGGTGAATACCTTCCTGCCCGGCCTGCCCATGGAGGTCCCCGTATGGGCCGTGGTCCTGGGTGTAGTCACTTCGATGACCGTCGGCTTATTCTTCGGCATCTACCCAGCCATGCGCGCCGCACGCCTGGATCCGGTGGATGCGCTGAGATACGAGTAGCTGGTAGCTGGTAGTTAGTAGCCAGCAAGAAACCAACGGCACCCTCGACGGGTGCCGTTTCTTGTTCCTAGCGGACAGCTACTAGCTACTTCAGGTCCGCCATGATCTCGTCCAGCACGCTCTTGGGCGGGCGGACGACGGACTCCGGCAGCGTGGCCAGCGGCTTGTCGGTCATGTTGAGCAGGTCGATGAAGGTCGGTTTCTTCGGATCGATGTAGAACACGCCGGTCAGGACCTCGCCCTTCTCATGCGCCTCGGCCAGCAGGCCGAGCGCCTTGAGTTTGTCGGTGGGATCGTGGTCCTCGTTGATCTTGCGCAGCCGAAGGTGCGAGCCGTCGTGCATGGTGACGTCCACCGTCGTACCCGGGTCGTACTCCACGTCGATCTCTTCGAAGGCGGGCACGAAGGTGATGTCGTGCAGCGGCTCGTCGTGGTCTTTCATGAACTTGTAGCTCTTGGTCGAGCCCTCGTGATCGTTGAAGGTCACGCAGGGCGAGATCACGTCGAGCATCACCGTTCCCTTATGGGCGATCGCGGCCTTGAGCATGGCGAAGAGCTGCCTCTTGTCGCCGGAGAAGGAGCGGCCCACGAACGACGCCCCAAGTTGGATAGCCAGGGCGCAGGTATCGATCGGCGGCAGGTCGTTGATGACTCCCGTCTTCAGCTTGGAACCGAGGTCGGCGGTGGCCGAGAACTGTCCCTTGGTCAGGCCGTACACCCCGTTGTCCTCGATGATGTAGATCATGGGGAGATTGCGGCGCATCAGGTGCACGAACTGGCCGATGCCGATGGAGGCGCTGTCGCCGTCGCCGGAGACACCCAGCGCCATCAGGTGCTGGTTGGCCAGCACGGCGCCGGTGGTGACCGAGGGCATGCGCCCATGCACCGAATTGAAGCTGTGCGACCGGCTCATAAAATATGCCGGGCTCTTCGAAGAACAGCCGATGCCCGACATCTTGATGACGCGCTCCGGCATGACGCCCATCTCGAACATGGCGTCCACGATGCGCTCCGAGATGGCGTTATGTCCGCATCCGGCGCACAGCGTGGTCTTGCCTCCGCGATAATCGATGACGTTCAGGCCGATGCGGTTGGCCTTCGGCTCCGGTGTGGCGGTCGGTGTGCTCGCCATTACTTCCCCTCCATGGAGATCAGTTCGTCGGTCACGGAGCGCGCATCGAGCGGCAATCCGTGGATATGGGCGATGCTGCGCAGCTTGGTGATGCGCTCCGGGGTCAGGTCGAGACGGAGCAGGTCGAACATCTGGCGGTCCCGGTTCTGCTCCACCACGTACACGCGCTCGTGCTGGTCGATGAAGTCCACCACTTCCTTGGTGAACGGATAGGCGCGGAGGCGGAGGTAGTCGGTCTCCAGGTTGTACTCGTTGCGCATCTGATCGCGGGCTTCCACCAGGCCCCAGTGCGAGGTGCCGTAGGCGATGATCCCGATCTTCGCCTTGCCGTCGCCCAGGATCTCCGGCTTAGGCACGAAGGAGCGCGCGGTCTCGAACTTGCGCGCCAGACGTTCCATGTTCTTCTCGAAGTCGTCGGGACGCTCGGAGTACTGCGCCTTCTCGTTATGGCCGCTGCCGCGGGTGAAGTAGGCGGCTGAGGGGTGCTCGGTGCCGGGGAGCGTGCGGTAGCCAACGCCGTCGCCATCCACGTCCCGGTAGCGGGCGAAGCTGCCCACGCGGTCCAACTCTTCCCTGGAAAGCACCTTGCCCCGCTTGATCGGCTTGGTGGGGTACTGGAAGGGGTCGCTCATCCAGTTGTTCATGCCCAGGTCAAGGTCCGACATGACGAAGACCGGCGTCTGGAACTGCTCCGCCAGCTCGAAGGCCTCGATCCCAAAATCGAAGCACTCGCTGACCGAAGCCGGCAGTAGCATCAGGTGCTTGGTGTCGCCGTGGGAGAGCACCGCGGTGGAGAGCAAGTCTCCTTGGGAGGTGCGCGTCGGCAGGCCGGTGGAGGGGCCGACCCGCTGAATGTCCCAAATGACCGCCGGCACCTCGACGTAGTACGCCAGGCCGACGAACTCTGCCATGAGCGAGATGCCCGGGCCGGAGGTCGCAGTCATGGCGCGGGCCCCCGCCCAGCCGGCGCCAATCACCATGCCGATCGCGGCCAGCTCGTCTTCCGCTTGCACGACGGCGAAGGTGGCTTTTCCGTCGGGGCCGATGCGGTACTCGCGCATGTAATCGATCAACGACTCGGCCAGCGAGGAGGACGGGGTGATCGGATACCAGGCAACCACCGTGGCCCCGCCGAACATGGCCCCCATCGCCGCCGCCGAGTTGCCATCGATGATGATCTTGCCCGCGGTCTTGTCCATGCGCGCCAGGTGAAAGGGGTCGGCCTTGGTGAGCGACGATTTCGCGTAATCGAAGCCGGCCTGGGCCGCAGCCAGGTTCAGGTTGGCGGCCTTGACCTTGCTGGCGAACTGCTTGCGGATGGCCTTCTCGACCTCGGCCATCTCAATGTCGAGCAGCCAGGCCACCACCCCGACGTAGATCATGTTCTTGACCAGCTTGCGCAGCTTAGGCTCGGGACAGACCGGCGCCACCAGCTTGTCGTAAGGCACGGAGTAGAAAGTCAGGTCCTGGCGCAGGCTGGCCAGGTTGAGCGGCTCGTCATAAACCACGGCCGCGCCGGGCGAGAGCGACTTCACGTCCTCGACCGCGGTCTCGGCGTTCATGGCCACCAGGATGTCGATCTCCTTCTTGCGGCCGATGTACCCGTCCTTGTTGGCCCGGATGGTGTACCAGGTCGGAAGCCCGGCGATGTTCGAAGGGAACAGGTTCTTGCCCGAGATCGGAATGCCCATCTGGAAGATGCTGCGCAAAAGCACCGAGTTCGACGACTGCGATCCCGAACCGTTGACGGTCGCGACCTGGATGCTCACATCGTTCTTGACCCGGTCCCGCTCGGGCCCGCGCGGAGCTTCCCGGACAGCGATATCACTGGAGGCCATACGTGAGAGTTCCTTTCCTGTTCCCCACAGCCTATGAAAATGAGGTTGGAGTCACCCGAAAAATTTATTGTACCTCACCGAGGCGCGCTTGGGGACGGCGCGGACCCGGCTGCTACGCTTACACCAGGGAGAAGAATTGGGCCATGTGACGGAACTTCTCGTAGCGCGAGGCGACCAGATCGTCACCGCTCTTCCCTTTCAGAGCGGCGTAATGCTGTTGCAGGGCGGCATCGAGCAGGGCGGCGGCCGCCTCATGGTCGGTATGGGCCCCGCCCTCGGGCTCGGGCACGATGTCGTCGATGCAGCCCAGCTCCTGCAGTTCCTTGGGTGTGATCTTCAGCGCCTGGGCGGCCGCCTCTTTCTTGCCGGAGTCGCGCCACATGATGGAGGCGCAGCCCTCGGGCGAGATGACCGAGTAGATGGTGTTTTCCATCATCAAGACGCGATCGGCGACCGCGATGGCCAGCGCTCCGCCCGAGCCACCCTCTCCCGTGACCGTGGTGATGATCGGCACCCGCAGGCGCGCCATCTCGCGCAGATTCCTGGCGATGGCTTCGGCCTGCCCGCGTTCTTCCGCGCCCATGCCCGGGTAGGCGCCGGGCGTGTCCACCAGGGTGAAGATCGGCCGGCCGAATTTCTCCGCCAGCTTCATGAAGCGCAGGGCCTTGCGATAGCCCTCAGGGTTGGGCATTCCGAAGTTGCGATAGACCTTCTGCTTGGTGTCGCGGGCCTTCTGGTGGCCGATGATCATGACCTCGTCGCCATGGAAGCGGGCGAAGCCGCACACGATGGCGGGGTCATCGCTGAAACCGCGGTCCCCGTGCAGCTCCGTCCAATCGCGGAAGACGCGCTCGGCATAATCGAGGGTATAAGGACGTTGCGGATGGCGCGCCATTTCCGTCTTCTGGAAAGCGGTCAGGTGAGCATAGAGCTGATGGCGAAGAGCCTCCACCTGGTCGTGCAGGCGGTGGAGTTGTCGCTGGGCATCCTGGTTGTCGCCGGCGGCGGCCTCCAGGCGCTCGATCTCGCGCTCGATGTTCTGCAGTTCGCGCTGGGCTTTGGAGGCTGGATCCATGTGCGTTGCGGCAGCCGATGCTTCCACGACCCCGTCCTTTCCTTTGAAGAGGCGCGCCTTGCGCCGGAAAACAGCGGGACTCAGTCGATGATGCGGACGCTGCCACGCCCGCACAATTCCTCGACCCGGCTGATGAAGGCCCGGTCCGGTTGCACATTATAGCCCTCGGCTTCCATGACCACCATAAAGTCGCCGGGGCGTTCCACGTCGAACAACACCTTGGCCTCGCCCTTGCGCTCCACGCAGATCGAATGCAACGCGTCCACCGTGGCGCCGGTGGCCGTTTCGAGCGGCACCCGGATGCGCAACGCCCGAGGCAGCCTGGGCTGGGCCTGCTCCAGTGGTGTGATCTCGCTGACCGTGACCTTAGGGCCGGCGTTCTCCTCCACCCGTACCCCGCCGCGAATGAGTACCGGCACTTCCAGCTTCACCTTCTCCCCCAGGCGGCGAAACGCCTCCGGAAAGACCAACAAGTCCACCGAGCCCGCCATATCTTCCAGCGTGCCCTGGGCGTAGAAGTCGCCCTTCTTGGACTTGAGCACGCGCAGGTTGGTGATGATGCCCGCGGTATGGACCTCGTCCTTGCCTGTGGAGGACTTGAGGGCGCAGATGCCTTCGGTATCGAGGGCGCTGAACTCCAGCAACTTGTCGCGGTATTTCTCCAGCGGATGGCCGGTGATGAAGAAGCCGAGGATCTCCTTCTCGGCGGCCAGGCGCTGATGCTCGTCCCACTCGGGGACGTCGGGCAGCTGGTCGTTGGCCGCCGGGGCCGCGGCCTCGTCGCTGAAGGAGATGAACAACCCGTGCTGGCCGGATTCGGCGTCGCGTTGCGATTTCTGGGCGCGCTCGATGGCCTTGTCCAGCACCGCCATGAGCTGCGAGCGCCGGCCCAGGGAATCCATCGCGCCCGCCTTGATGAGCGACTCCAGCACGCGCTTGTTGAGCAGCCGCAGGTCCACCGTCTCGCAGAACTGAAAGATGGACTGGAAGCGCTCTCCCCGCGCTTTCAAGATGGAGTCGATGGCGTTGTGGCCGACGTTCTTCACCGCCGCCAGCCCGAAGCGGATGGCGTTGCCGTGGGGCGTGAAGTTGGCGTCGGAGACGTTCACGTCCGGCGGCTCGACGGGAATGCCCATCTCGCGGCACTCGTTGATGTACTTGACCACGTTGTCGGTTGAGCCCACTTGCGAGGTCAGCAGGGCGGCCATGAACTCCACCGGATAGTGGGTCTTGAGATATGCCGTGTGATAGGCCAGCAGGGCGTAGGCAGCGGAATGCGACTTGTTGAAGCCGTAGCCGGCAAACTGCTCCATCAGGTCGAAGATCTTGACCACCTTCTTTTCAGGGAAGCCACGCTCCAGCGCTCCGCGCAGGAACCGTTCCCGCTGTGCCGCCATCTCTTCCGGCTTCTTTTTACCCATGGCGCGGCGCAGCAGGTCGGCCTCGCCCAGGGAGTACCCTGCCAGGCGGTTGGCGATCTGCATGACCTGTTCCTGGTACACGATGACGCCCAGCGTCTCCTGCAGGATCTGCTGCAATTCCGGCAGCTCGTATTCGACCTTCTTGCGGCCCCACTTGCGGTCGATAAAGTCGTCGATCATGCCGCCCTGGATGGGCCCGGGGCGGTAGAGCGCGTTCAAGGCGGTCAGGTCCTCGACGCTGTTGGGCTGGTAACGGCGAAGCACATCGCGCATGCCGTGCGATTCGAACTGGAACACGCCTGACGTCAGTCCGCTGTGGAAAACGGTCTTGTAGGTCTTCTCGTCATCGAGAGGGACCTGGCTGAGGTCGAGGCTGCCGCCCCGCTGGACGATGAGCTTCAGAGTGTCGTCCACGATGGTCAGGGTGGTGAGCCCCAGGAAGTCCATCTTGAGCAGGCCCATCTTCTCGATGGCGCTCATGTCGAAGGCGGTGACGATCTCGTCGTTCTTGGTCTTGTGCAGCGGCACCAGCTCGATGAGCGGCTGGGGAGCGATCACGACCCCAGCGGCGTGCACCCCGGCATTGCGTACCAGTCCTTCGAGCTTGCGCGCGGTGTCGAGCAGTTCCCGGATCTGGGACTCGTTCTCGTACGCCTGTTGCAACTGCGGCGATTCCTTGATGGCGTCGTCGAGCTTGATGTTCAGGGTGTGCGGGACCATCTTGGCGATGCGGTCCACGTCGTTGTAGGGCATGTCCATGGCTCGCCCGACGTCCTTGATAGCCGCCTTGGCCTGCATGGTCCCGAAGGTGATGATCTGCGCCACCTGCTCCCGTCCGTACTTGCGGGTGACGTAATCGATGACCTCGCCGCGACGGTTCATGCAGAAATCGATGTCGATGTCGGGCATCGAGACCCGCTCGGGGTTGAGGAAGCGCTCGAACAGCAGCTCGTGTTGCAGCGGATCCAGGTCGGTGATCTGCAGCGAGTAGGAAACCAGTGAGCCGGCCGCGGAGCCGCGTCCCGGGCCGACCGGGATGCTGTGCTCGCGGGCGTAGCGGATGAAGTCCCAGACGATCAGGAAGTAGCCGGAAAAGCGCATCTGGCGGATGATGCCGATCTCCCAGGCCAGGCGCTGCTCGTAATCGGAAAGGCTGCGCTTCAGCCGCCCCGCCGCCGCTAGTGGCCGCAGCGCCTCCATCCGGCGGGCGAACCCCTGCCGCGTGATGTGCTCGAAATAACTGTCGAGGTCGTAGCCAGCCGGGACCTCAAAGTGGGGGAAGGGCGACTTCACTTTGCCCAGCTTCACCGTGCAGCGCTCGGCGATCTCCTCGCTGCGCGCGAGCACCTCGGGAGAATCCTTGAAGACCTGTGCCATCTCCTCGCCGCTCTTGAGGTAGAACTGGTTGGTCTGGAACTTCATGCGGTTGGTATCGCGGATCGACTTGCCGGTCTGGATGCAGACCATGACGTCCTGGGCGTAGGCGTCGTCTTCGCACAGATAATGGGAGTCATTGGTAGCGACCAGCGGCGCTCCCAGTTCCTGCGCGATGCGCCGGAGCCCGGGCATGATCTTGCGTTCCTGCTCCAGCCCCTGGTCCTGCACCTCGATGAAGAAATTCTTCTCCCCGAATATCTCGCGGAACTGCCCGGCGGCGGCGCGCGCCTCGGCGTGCTTCCCTTCCAGCAGGTTCTCGGCGACCTCTCCCTTCAGGCATCCTGACAATGCGATGAGCCCCTGCGCGTGCTCGGCGAGGAACCGCTTGGAGATCCTCGGCTTGTAGTAGAAGCCATGCAAGGAGGCCTCGCTGGTGATGCGCACCAGGTTGCGGTAGCCCTCGTCGTTCTCCGCCAATACGACCAGATGGTTGTAGGAATCCCCTTCCGGCGGGGTGCGCTCGATGTTGTGGTCGTCCTTCTTGCAGATGTAGAGCTCGCAGCCGAGGATGGGCTTGATGTCCTGCTTCTTGCAAGCGTTGACGAAATGCAGGGCGCCGAAGATGTTGCCGTGGTCGGTCATGGCCACGGCTGGCATGCCGAGTTTCTTGGCGGACTCCGCCAGCTTCTCGACATCGCAGGCGCCGTCGAGCAGCGAATAGTCGGTATGGAGGTGAAGATGTACGAATCGCGACATTTGGCCTGCTCTGGTCCTGATCGCGGTGGGCTGACGCCAGGGACGCCGTTGGCTGGATCGTTACTGTGATTCTATCGCAGGCAGGTTGCAACCAGAATGCCCGCTCAGCGTTTCTTCTTGCTCTTCTTGGCCGGCTTGGACTTCGTGGGAGCGTGGGCTCGCGCCGGCTTGGCCGGCTTATTGGGCGGCCCAGCAGGGTGCTTCTTGACGGCGGCCGGAGCGGGGGCGGCTGCCGCTGCGGCACTTCCTGCCGCAGCCTTGGGGGCTTTCTTGCCTGAGGCTGCAGGCGCTGCTGCTTCCGCGGCTTTCGCTCCCCGGCCCCGTTTGCTGGGCGGGGGAGGCGGAGGTGCGGGCGGTGGCGGAGCGTACGGCTTCAGGAATTTCAGGGTCTCGGTCCGGGAGCGCAGCTTGCCATCGAGCAGCAGGAAGAAGATCTGCTCGGTCAGCTCCTGGTAGCGCGGCACCTCCGGAGTGATGTGCAGCTCCGCCATCTCCGGCAGCGGGATCTTGTCTTTGACCTGCCGCCACTTGGTCAGGAAATTCTTGATCTTCTGGGAGACGCTCTGGTTTCGCGACGTGGTTTCCAGGAACAGGATGGTCTCCGCCTTGCCGGCGGACAGCAGCTTCCAGGCCAGGGACGGCGTGGCCGCCTCTTTGCTCGTCAGGCGCTTGGCCAGGTCCTTGGCCTCGTCCTCCAGCCGCTTCCAGCTTTGCACGAAGGCCCGGTTGGAGATCAGCTTCTGGAGGGCGCTGGCGTCCGCGCCCGACATCCTCCCGGTGAGCATGTACATGACCGCCGGGCCGGAATCGATGGCGCCATAGCCCAACGACTGCATCTGTTCCCGGGTCTTGAGCAGGCTGGCGAGGCCGCTCGCGTCCACCTTGGCCACCGTCCAGCGGGGATACAGCACCTTGAGCCACTCTTCCTTCTCCAGCGCGCGCATGATGTGCAGCGGGTCTTCCTCGTAGGCCAGCTGCTCGATCTCGTAGCCGATCTGCCGGTCGTTGATGCGCTCGATGTAGTTGCCTTCCTTGGCGGCATCGTAGCGGGCCTGGGTACGCTCCTCCAGGTTCCAATGGAAGCGCGTGGCGAAGCGCGTAGCCCGGATCAGGCGCGATGGCTCTTCCAGGAAGGAGTAGTTGTGCAGGATGCGGATGACCTTGTTCTCGATGTCCGCCACCCCATTGGCGGGATCGAGCAGCAACCCGCGCGAACCCTCGTTGAGCGAGAGGGCCATGGCGTTGATGGTGAAATCGCGGCGCCGCAGATCGTCGATGATGGTGCCCTGGGAGATCTCGGGCGGGCGGCCGGGCTTTTCGTAGCGCTCGTTGCGCGCCATCCCAACCTCGGCGCGCACGTTGCCGGGAAGCAGGAGGAAAAGAGTGCGCGTGTCGTCGTCCACCCACTGAACGATGGCTCCCGCCTTCTCCAGGTCGCGCTGCAGCTTGAGCGGATTGCCCTGGACGGTGAGATCGACCTCGCGGATGGGGAACCCGCTGATCATGTCGCGCACCGCGCCGCCGGTGAGATAAACGTTCATCTCATCGGCGCGGGCGACGTCGGAGACCAGGGCCACCGCCCGCTGTTGGTCCGGCGTCAGCCGGGTCTCCATCATGTAAATGTAATCAGCCATTCAGGCGACGCCCGGCGGAGGTCCTGTGGAAATCCGGCCGGATCCTGCCGTTCTGTCTGTAAGTGGTTCCGAACAAGGCACTTAGCCGCGCCACGGAGGCCGCGGCAAACCCCACACATTAACATACCGTTGCCCTTTTGGCTACTGGGGGTCGGACGGGCCGCGCGGCGCCAGCAAAAAAGTGCGACAATCGGGACGCAAGCCACAATATCTGGTACCGCATGCCGTCCACCCACAAGAAGGTGATCGTGCGCAAGATGGACCGCGACAGCGTCCAAGGCTACGTCGCGCCCGCCTTCATCGTGGACGGCAAGGTGGAGCTGCTGAACACCGCCGGGAAGGTGGTCCTGATCGACCTGGCGGACGTGAAGGGCGTGTACTTCGTTCGCGGCTTCGACGAGACCGAAAGCTTCGCGCGCAAGACCTTCGCCACCCGGCCCCGTACCGAAGGCCTCTGGGTGCGGCTCAAGTTCCGGGACAACGAGACCCTGGAAGGCATGATGCCCAACGACCTTACCCAGCTATCCAGCGATGGCTTCCTCGTCACTCCGCCGGACACGCGTTCCAACACCCAGCGCATCTTCGTGCCCCGCACCGCCCTCGCCGAGCTCACCGTGCTGGCGGTGATCGGCGGCATCGGTGGACGCCGCCGCCGGGCCGCACCGACTCCGGAAGGCCAAGTGCCCATGTTCACGGAATAGCTTTTTGCCTGCTTCTCTCGACCCGTCAATTACAATCTGGCCTTTGTAATTCGCGGTGAAGCGCTTATGAAATTATCTGACATCGCATCCGCCCTGCATGCACGCCTCGACGGCGCTGACTGCGAGATCACCGGGGTGGCGGGGATTGAAAAGGCCGCTGCCGGGCAACTCACGTTCGTAGCCAATCCCAAGTACGCGGCAGCGGCCAAGACGACGAAAGCCTCGGCAGTGATCGTGGACGAGGCCTTCCCTGCTCTGGCGACCGCGACCCTGCGAACCAAGGAGCCGTACCTGGCGTTCGCCCGCGCCATCGAGTTTTTCTACCGGCCGCCGCAGTACGCCCCGGGGGTGCATCCGACCGCTGTCGTTCATCCATCCGCCAGGATCGGCCGCGACCCCCACATCGGCGCCTACGCGGTGGTGATGGAGAATGTCGAGATCGGCCACGATGCCGTGCTGCTCCCCCATGTGGTGGTCTATCCGGGAGCGCGCATCGGCAATCAGTTCTTCGCCCATGCCCACGCGGTGGTGCGCGAGCATTGCCGGCTGGGGGATGGCGTGATCCTGCAGAACGGTGCGGTGGTCGGAGCTGACGGCTTCGGTTTCGCACCCGACCTGCAGAAGCACTGGCACAAGATCGTGCAATCCGGGCCCGCGGTGCTAGGCGATGCGGTCGAGGTCCAGGCCAATGCCTGCGTGGACCGCGCCTCTATCGGCGAGACGCGCGTCGGGCGCGGCACGAAGATCGACAACCTGGTGCAGGTGGGCCATGGCTGCGAAGTCGGCGAGGACTCGCTCCTTTGCGCCCAGGTGGGGCTGGCGGGCTCGACCGAGATCGGCAATCACGTGATCCTGGCCGGGCAAGTGGGCGTCGCCGGGCACTGCAAGATCGGCGACGGCGCCGTCGCCACGGCGCAGAGCGGGATCCCCAACGACGTTGAGGCCGGTAAGATGGTCAGCGGTTATCCCGCCATCGAGAACCGGCAGTGGTTGCGTTGTGTAGCCGTTTTCAACAGGCTGCCCGAACTAGCCAAGGCGGTTCGAGCGAGAAAGGGTTCCGACGACGAGTGATGCCAGCGGCCCCGGCTGCATCCAATCTCCCCAATGGCTGAAGAGCGATCACAACCGGTCAAGGAACAGAAAAAGCCCATCCGAGTGCTGCTGCTCGACGACCGCGAGGACAACCTGCTGCTGCGCTCCACCATCCTGCGCAAACAAGGCTACGAAGCGGTGACCGCGGCCTCCATCGAGGAAGCCCAGGAGCAGCTGGACGCGATCGACATCGCGGTCCTCGATTACCACATGGGCCGGGGCAAGTTCGGCACCGACGTGGCCACCTCGCTGCGCCAGAAGCGCCCACACGTGCCGATCATCATCCTGTCGGCCACGCTCGATCGCGCCTTCGGCGGCGGCCTGGCCGATATGCACCTGCTGAAGGGACACAGTTCCGTGGACGACATGCTCGCCGCCCTGCGCTCCTTCGAATCCAAGAAGCGCGGCAAGCCGGTGGTGGTGGATGCCCGCGAGTTCTATTACTCGCGCATCAGCATGGCCATGGGCGACGATATCGCGCTCGAGGTCCTGGACCGCGATGGCAACTGGCAGTACGTCAACGAGTACTTCGCCCGCTTCTTTGACAGGAAGCGCGACTGGTTCACCGGCAAGAACCTGTTCGAGAGTTTCCCCGAGAGCGAGGGGGAGTGGCGCGACATCATCCGCAACGTGGCCGACACCCGCGAGACCTACATCGATCGCTCCCTGCGTGGCCTGCCCCACCTGCCCAAGAAGAATCCGCGCTACGTCTGGAACGTGCTGGTCTTCCCCCTCAAGCTGCACGACGACCGCGACGGCGTGGTGCTGAGCGCCCGCATCATCGAGAAGAAACCGTCGTTCTAACTTCTGTATTGCTCGGGCAGCGCGCTTTCGATCTTCCCCCGCACCGCAGCCATCAGCGCCTCCCGGTCGTTGTACTGCTTCGGATCCATCGGTTCGTGGAAAACCACGGTCACGGTCCCCTTCCTGACGCCGAACCGTCCCTTGGGCCAGAGCTCATGGGAGCCCACGATGGTCATCGGGATGACGGGCACGCCGGTCTCCATCGCCAGGTAGAACGGCCCTTTCTTGAAGGGCAGAAGCTTGCCGTCCACGGAGCGCGTCCCTTCGGGAAAGACCATCATGTTCAAGCCTTTCTTCATGACGGCGCCGGCGCGTTCGACGCTGGCGATGGCCGCGTCGCGATTGGCGCGGTCCACCGGCACCAGGTCCCCCAAACGCATCGCCCGTCCAAGCACCGGGACCCGGAACAGTTCCTTCTTCACCAGTACCGACGTGCGCCGCGGAATAACCGGCACCACGATAGGCGGGTCCAGGTTCGAGGTGTGGTTGCACATATAGATGTAGGTGAGCATCGGGTCGAAGCGCTCCCGGCCACGCACCTCGACGTTCACCCCGGTGAGCCGCACCCCGGTCCAGGCCAGCCACATGGCCACGCGGTAGAGGAAATCGGCGCTGCCGGTGAGGAAGGTCCAGGGAAAACAGATGAGGGCGGCGAGCGGCACGAGCAGCGTCCAGAACACGATCGCCAGCAGAAGCCGGAACACTTAGCGGGTTCCTGCCGCCGGTTGCGATTCGCCGCGCAACCAGGCGGCGCGGCGAGCGCGTTGCGCCGCGGTGACGTTCTCCATCTCGACGATGGCAAAATCCTGCTCTTCGCGCGCTCCCAGCGTGATCTTCAGCTCCCGCGCGCCCCGGCGCCCCCGGACCTTCAGCCGCAGCGTGTCCCCGGGACGCATCCCCGAGATCGCGGTCTCGAGGTCGCTGCTGACCGGCTTTCCGTTGATCTCGACGATGCTGTCGCCGGCGTTAAGCCCCGCGCGCTCCGCATCGCTCCCCGGCGCGACGGAAAACACGGTGGGAGACTGGTCGAAGTTCCGGGCGGAGACGAACCCTGCATCGGGAAATACTGACTTGCGGCGGTCGAGCCGCAACCCCACGCTGCGGAAGAAATCGTCGTAGGGGATGGGGGTCACGCCCGCGACGTAGTTCTCGAAGAACCCGTCAAAGTCCGTGCCCGTGACCTGCCCGACCGCCCAGCGCACCCCGGCGGTATCGTCGAAATAGCGCCCCTCGTAGAAGTAGTTCTTGTCCATCCACTGGAACAGGTCGCGCAGCGACTTGGTCCCCTGGGTGGCGTCGCGCATGGCAAGGTCGAGAAGGATGCCAACGATCTCTCCCTTGTTGTAGTAGTCGATGGAGCGTTGCGGGGTGCGGTACTGCGGATACTTGTCAAACCAGGCATCAAGGGAGCTCTCCTCGACCGACTGGATGCGCACCGCCGGCCGGCTCTCCAGCCGGTGGATCTCGCGCGAGAGCGCGAGCAAGAACTGCTGCTCGCTCCAGGTCCCGGTGCGCAGCAGGATGTAATCGGCGACGGTGTTGGTGAAGCCCTCGCTGAACCACAACGCTGTAGTGAAGTTTTCGTGCAGGTAGTCGATGGGCTCCAGCGACCGGGGCCGGATCCGCTTCACGTTCCACAAGTGGAAGAACTCGTGGGCGGTGACCGACGGCAGGGCATGGGGGTCTTCTTTCAAGCGGTCGGCGGGCACGTCGATGGCGGTCGAGTAGGCGTGCTCCATGCCTCCGCCTCCGCCGTTCCGGGGAAAGTGATAGATGAACAGGAAATCGCCGAACGGCTGGTCGTTCATCCAGGCGACCTCGCTGGCGACCGTCTTGCGGACCATCTCGCGCACGGCATTCGCGTCGTAGTCGGCAGGGTCGGCATGGATGGCCAAGTGGTAGCGAGCGCCTCCCTCCTCGAAGTCGAGCCGCGCGAATCTCCCCATCTCCACCGGCGCGTCC
>Ga0335070_10006102_pt1 | contig 14185 bp, 7 predicted proteins | sample Lox_Sample_13_FD_206722 | JGI IMG/M metagenome (GOLD analysis project Ga0335070, IMG submission 206722) | Soil microbial communities from Loxahatchee National Wildlife Refuge, Florida, United States - Lox_Sample_1.3 | ecosystem: Environmental > Terrestrial > Soil > Wetlands | place: USA: Florida... | reverse complement strand
ATTCTTCATGATGTTTCCGACGACGTGGGAAGCGGTGGAAGCACTCGCGAACACGGGAAGCGCGTAGCAGCGGTCAGCATTCCGCTTCCGCTCTCAGCCAACCGCCATCAGATTCTATTCACAGAACACTCGAGACAACCAAGTTCGGTTCTGCACAACGAGGTATCGCGCTCCACAGCGATAACACGCGTGTTAGAGCTGTTTGTCACACGATGAAAGTGTTGTATACAGGCATGTTTCCTTACGATTTTCAATACTCGCGCGCGAACTAATTTCCAAAAATCATACGGCGCACTGACCGTTTTGCATCTTCGCCGCGCAGCAACAAAATCTCGTCGCGCGATTTGCCTTTTGTTTTCGAAGGACTCGAAGCGACGAGCAACTCTTGCCAACGCATCCCGCGAAAGTGGCGCGGAGCGTGCCTCTCAACTGGCATACGCGCTGTCGAAGTAGACAGAAAACACAGCGCGATGGGTAGGAGCGAGGAAACACATATGCGATGGATGGTATGGGTGTTGAGTTGTGCTGTTATCGTCGGCTGCAGCCTGACGATGATGGCGCAGGTTGGCGCGGGGTCGATTCAAGGAACAGTGACTGACGCCAGTGGCGCGGTGGTAAAAGACGCACAGATCACGGTGACGAACACGTCGACGAACGCGAGCCGTTCGGCGGTGAGTTCGGATGCCGGAAGCTACGGATTCCCGAACCTGCCGGTCGGAAACTACAAAGTCACAATTACCAAAGAGGGCTTCGCGACAGTGCAGTCGAACGTGACCGTTACTGTGTCGGCGGTGGTTCCGCTGAATGTGAGCCTGGAAGTGGGGAAGGTCGAGAACACGGTGACGGTGGAGGGGCAGCAGCAGGCGCCGATCGAGACCGAGGAATCGCAAGTCTCGAACCTGGTGGATTCGCAGCGCATGCAGGCGCTTCCGTTGATCACGCGCAATCCTTATGAACTGGTGCTGCTCTCGCCAGGTACCGCACAGTCGAACAGCTCGCTCGGTGGAGTGAACGTGAACGGAGAGCGGGAGCGCAACAACAACTTCCTGCTCGATGGCGTGGACAACAACGACACGTCCGTACCGGGCATTCTGGGCGGCGCGTTGGCTGCAAACCCAGACTCGACGGAAGAGTTCCGGGTAATCACGAACAACTTCAATGCCGAATATGGCCGAAACACGGGCGCAATCGTGGACGTGGTCACCAAGAGCGGGAGTAACAAGTTTCACGGGGACGCTTACTGGTTCGGGCGCTACGACAAGATTGGGGGAGCACGCGACTGGTTCAACCCGCCGCCGTCGGAGCGTGATCCTTATGTCCGCAACCAGTTCGGATTTTCGGTGGGCGGACCGATCTGGAAGAACAAGACGTTCTTCTTCGTGAACCAGGAATTCCAGCGGTTCCGCACGGCGCGAACCGGCAATGCAACCGTGCCGACGCAGGATTTCAAGAACGGGCTGTTCACGTTCAACGGCGTGAATGACAACGGCGATCCGGTCTCGCAGGCAATCGACTTGCGGCCGGGTTCGGAGGACAACGCCGCCTTTGCGTCCAACGTGTTTGGACCGGGAGCGCCGGCCTCGATTCCCGCCGACGAGACGATCCAGAACGTATTTGCTCTTTATCCGAATGCGACGCTGCCGACGGGAGACGGATTCACGGGCCTCGCGTTCTTCCCGGATTCGTCGGTACAGGATAGCTGGGAGTCGACAGTAAAGATCGATCATCACTTTACGGACTCCGAGGTACTGAGTTTCCGCTATGGATACAACCATCTGACGGACCCGAACCCGTTCTTCGACGCCATTCTGCCTGGGAACGTAGGGGCGGTTTCAACGAAGCAGTTGGCGCATGGCGGGGCAGCGAACCTGACGTCGACGCTGCGGCCGAACCTGATCAACAATGCGATCTTCGGATGGAACCACCTGTTCTCGGACTTCTCGTGCGCGCATCATGACGTGATGGACGGCGTATTTCCAGTGGACCGCTTCGGAAACGGCGCGGAGTTCGTGATGAGTCCGTTTACGAGCCTGGCATGCGGCGGCGCGGGAGTGCTGCTGGCCAACGAGCAGGCGAGAAAGACGGGCACGATCACGGTCGCGGATACGTTGACGTGGGTGAAAGGCAACCACAGCCTGAAGTTCGGGGGCGACTTCCGCAACGTGGGAGAGTCGGGCGATAACAACTTCAATTCACGGCGACAGGTCGATACGCGGCTCGGCACGTTTACGGGCGGCGGATTCGACTCGCTGGGAATCGGCATATCGGACGCGGCACTCAACGATGCAGTGTCGGCGTTTTACGGCTTCGTGCTGTCGGACGTCAACGCCGAGTTCTTCAACAAATCGGCAACCAGGATCGCGACTGACAACAAAGATTTTGTGCAGCGCGAGTCGAGTTTCTTCGTGCAGGACAGCTGGAAAATCAGGCCGAACCTGACGTTGAACTTTGGCTTGCGCTACCAGTTCAACGGGGTTCCGACAGAGACGAACGGGAACCTGGCGAACCTGCTTACCGATCCGCAGTCGTTCCCGGTGGTCTTCACGATTGTTGGGGCGGGCACGGGGCACCAGCTATACCGCGACGATTACTCGAATATCGAACCGCGAATCGGGTTCTCGTGGGATCCGTGGAAGAACGGAAAAACGGCGATTCGCGGCTCTTTCGGCATCTTCCACGACCGAGTGTTCGGAAACCTGTTCGGGAATGCGCGCGGCAATCCGCCGTTCGAACAGGATTTCAGCGACACTCCGTTTGAAACGATTGGAAATGCTTTCGGCACGGGAGCCTTCCCGATCACGGTTCCGGACACGATTCCAAACGCGTCGGTGCCCGATGGGTCGCTGCTGGCGCCGACGATCTTCGATCCGAATTTCCGGAATCCGGTGACCAACAGCTACTTCTTCGGCATTCAGCGCGAACTGCCGGGGAATGTGGTGGTCGATGTCAGCTACGTCGGAAACAACAGTCACCACGTGTTCCGCGTGTTTGACGCGAACCCGCCCGATCCCGCACGCGTGCAACAACTGGTGGCGTTCTGCGTGCCAGACAATCCGGACAACAACGGGTTCAACACGCCGACGGGGCAGTGCACATCGGCGAACGTGGCGAGCCTGAATCTCTACTCCGGCTTTGAAAACGGAGTGTTGCCATTCAACGGAGTGGCGCACAACGCGATCGGGCGCGGAGGACTGGCGGCGGCGCTGAACAAGAGCGATGGGAACGCCAATTACAACGCCTTCCAGATGAAGATCACCAAGCGCTTTACGCATGGGTACCAGATCCAGGGTGCCTACACGTGGGCCCATTCGATCGACGACGCGAACGATCCGATTAATCCGGCGATTGGAGGAGTGGGCTTCGTGCGCGATCCGCTACAACCGGGTCTGGACCGCGGCAACTCGGACCACGACATACGGCACGTAGGAGTGATCAACTCGATCTGGGAGCTGCCGTTCGGCCGAGGCAGGGCGCACCTGAGCGATGGCTTTATGGGACGCGTGCTGGAAGGATTCCAGCTGACCGGAATTCTGACCATGCAGACGGGGCGCCCGTTCGACGTGCTTGGGACGCGCGACAGCCTGCGGGTTGGGCGCGTGAACCGGGCCGACCTGGTGGGCAATCCGTTTGGTCCAACTCCGGCAGGAGTCGAGTTCCAGCCGGGGTCGAAGGTGTTCTTCACGGATCCGACGGCATTTGCGAATCCGGCGTTCGATACACCAGCGACCATTGGACGCAACCAGTTCCACGGACCTTCATTCGTGAACGCGGACATGAGCGTTTCGAAACGGATGAAGCTGTGGGAGAACGCAACGATCGAGTTGCGGCTGGAAGCGTACAACATCTTCAATCATCCGAATTTCAACAATCCGGGTGATGATGCAGCGGCCATCGGCAACCAGATCAACAACGGGCTGTTCGGGCAGATTTTCAGCCAGCTCGGACGTCCGGATGGCACGACGGGTGCGCGACAGCTGCAGATGGGAGCGAAGTTCATTTTTTAGGTCAAGTGAATCCTGGAGGCCGCCTGCGGATCGGAAGGTCCGCGGACGGCCTTTTTAGTTCTCAGTTGCCGGTTCTCGGTTGCCAGCCTTCAGCTCTGAGTCTGAGAGTGGGACGAAGTGGCCCGGTTTGAAATCAAACTGCTATCCAATGGTTCGTTTTATTGACTTGGCGGGGAGGCGACCGTAAGATTTCAGGCCAGTCCGGGGTGAGGGAATGATCGGCCAGGTTGTGTCGCACTACCGCATTGTCGAGAAGTTGGGCGGCGGCGGAATGGGAGTGGTGTACAAGGCAGAAGACACGCGCCTGGATCGATTTGTTGCGCTGAAGTTTCTTCCGCAGAATGTGGCGCAGGACCGCCAGGCGCTGGAGCGATTCCGGCGCGAGGCGAAGGCGGCGTCGGCGCTCAACCATCCGAATATCTGCACGATTCACGACATCGGCGAGCAGGACGGGCAGGCATTCATCGTCATGGAGTTTCTGGACGGCGAGACGCTGAAGCACATGATCGCGGCGCGCCCGATGGAACTCGACACGCTGCTGTCGCTGGGGATCGAGATTGCGGATGCACTGGATGCAGCGCACGCGCAAGGCATTGTGCATCGCGATATCAAGCCGGCCAATATTTTCGTCACGAAGCGCGGGCACGCGAAGATTCTGGATTTCGGCCTGGCGAAGGTGACGCAACCGGCGGCGTCGAAGGCGCCGGAAGCGCCAGCGGTGACGATGGAAGCGACGGTGGCTGAGGAGCACCTGACGAGCCCGGGGTCGACGATTGGAACGGTGGCGTATATGTCGCCGGAGCAAGCCAAGGGCAGAGATCTGGACGCGAGGACGGATCTGTTTTCGTTCGGGGCGGTGCTGTACGAGATGGCGACGGGCATGTTGCCGTTTCGCGGAGACACGTCAGCGCTGATTTTCCAGGCGATCCTGGATCGCGCGCCCGTTTCGCCGATCCGCCTGAACCCCGATTTGCCGGCGAAACTGGAAGACGTCATCAATAAGGCGCTGGAGAAAGACCGGAACCTGAGATACCAGCACGCGGCGGACATCCGGGCAGACTTGCAGCGACTGCGGCGCGATACGGAGACGGGAAGGGCAGTGGCGGCAAGTTCGGGGAGTGTCCTGGTGGCCCAGGAAAGTGGCGTGCGGCCATCGGGAGTTCACTCAGCAGCGGCGACGCAGGCGGCGCTGTCAGGTTCGGGAGTGGCTGCTGCGGCCGCGTCGTCGAGTTCGGTTCCACAGGCGGCGAGTTTCGGCGTTGCTCCGAAGAAATCGTGGAAGGGAATTGCGATTGGAGCGGCAGCGGTGGTAGCGCTGCTGATTGGGGGCGGATTTTTCTTCCGATCGCGACAGGCAAGCGCGTTAACGGAAACAGATACCGTGGTGCTAGCGGACTTTGGGAACACGACGGGCGATCCGGTGTTCGACGGAACATTGAAGCAGGCGCTGGCGGTGGACCTGGAGCAATCGCCATTTCTGCGAGTGGTTCCCGCGGCGCGAGTGCAGCAAACGCTGGCATTCATGGGGCGGCAACCCAACGAGCGATTGACTACCGACCTGGCGCGGGATCTGTGCCAGCGTGTGGGCAGCAAGGCGATGTTGTCGGGATCGATTGCGGGCCTGGGAAGCGCATACGTGCTGACGCTGAATGCGGTGAATTGCCAGACCGGAGACTCACTGGCGCAAGAACAGACGCAGGCCGGGAGCAAGGAACAGGTTCTGGCGGCGCTGGGCGGCGCAGTTTCGAAGATGCGCGGAAGACTGGGCGAGTCGCTGGCGTCAGTGAAGAAGTTCGATGTGCCGATCGATCAGGTGACGACGTCGTCGCTCGAGGCCCTGAAAGCAATGGCGATGGGCAACGCGGAGTTCGATGCGGGCGGGGAAATGCAGGCGCTACCGTTTTACCGACACGCGGTGGAACTCGATCCGAATTTCGCGTACGTGTATGCGCGCATGGGAGTGATTTACAACAACGCCGGGGAAACCGCGCGGGCGGTCGAAAACACGAAGAGGGCATATGAACTGCGCGACCGGGTGAGCGAGCGGGAACGGCTGTACATCACCGATCATTATTACGACACGGTCACTGGGGAATTGGACAAGACGATCGAGACGCTGGAGTTGTATGCGCGGACCTATCCGAACGATTCGGCCCCGAATAACAACCTAGCGGTGGCCTACGAGCAGTCGGGCGATTTCGAAAAAGCGGCGTCGTATGCGCGGCGGACGGTGCAGATCGATCCGAACTATGCGAACGGATATGTGAATCTGGCTTACGGCTACCTGGGAGCGAACCGGTGGGACGAAGCGAGGCAGACGCTGGAGTCGGTCAAAGGGAAATTTCCGGAGGGAGAGAGCCTGCACTGGTTCGGCTACTTCCTGGCGCTGGCGTCGGGGAAAACGGCCGACGTAGAGCCCGAACTGGCATGGGCGAAAGGGAAGTCCGGGGAGCACCGATTTCTCTTGCTCCAAGCGAAAGGAATGCAGGAGCGCGGCAAACTGCGGGAATCGCGGGAACTGATCGGGCGGGCGCAGGAGCTGGTGAGGAACCAGGACCTCAGAGAGATCGAAACGGATTACCTCGGCTGGCTAGCGACGGTGGAAGCCGATTTTGGCATGTGTGATGAGGCGAGGAAATCAGCGTCGGTGCTGGCCGCGAGTCCGACGAAGAGTGGACTGACCCTAAGCGGGTTCGGGTTTGCATCGTGCGGCGAGGGACAGAAGGCCCAGGCATCACTGGAACAATTGAACAAACGGTATCCGCTGGACAGTTTCTCGCAGAAGTCGGACATCCCGCAGATTCGAGCCCGGATCGAGTTACAGCGCGGGAATGGGACGAAAGCGTTGGAGGAATTGCATCCGGCGCAAGCATACGAGTTCGGATTCGTCGAACTAGGCATTCCGGCGTACCTGCGGGGACTGGCTTACCTCGAGACCAAACAGGGCCCAGAGGCGGCGGCAGAGTTTCAGAAGATTCTGGATCATCGCGGTGCGGTTGGGGCGTCTCCCTATTTCTCACTCGCGCGATTGGGACTGGGACGGGCCTATGCAATGTCGGGAGAGTCGGCGAAGGCGAGGACGGCGTATCAGGATTTCTTCAGCTCGTGGAGCGATGCGGATCCAGACTTGCCGATATTGAAAGCGGCGAAAGCGGAATACGCGAAACTGCAGTAGGACCGCAAGGTCGGCCAGCGGATCGAGGATTTATTGCGAAGCTGCTTTGGATTGTTTTCCCGCGCCTAGCACGCGCTGGATCTCCGCGAGCAATCCCTGTTGCCAGGAACCATCCTTCTGAAAAAATGCCTGCGTCTGGCGGGTGAGAATCTCGACCTCCGCGGGGGTGAGAGTCTTGGCGGTCATGACGAAAATTGGAAGTTGCTTCAGGTTTTCATGACGGCGGATGTTTTCAAGGACCTGGAAGCCGTCCATGCCCGGCATGAGGAGATCAAGCAGCACAGCTCTGACAGATTTTGAGGAGAGCACTTCCATGGCGAGCAGGCCGCTCTGCACGCTGCAAGTTTCGTAACCTGCCGGGCGCAGTGTCTCTTCCAGCAGTTCGAGGGATTTCCGATCATCGTCGACGAGCAGGAGCGTGGAGTCGCCGACGGGTGGCGGGACGTGCTTGCGAAGCGTTTCCAACAGGAACGATTTGCGAATCGGCTTGACGAGATAGTCGGTGGCGCCAAGGGCAAAACCGACCTGTTTCTGATCGATGATGGAGAGGATGATGATCGGGATTTCGGCGGTTGCGGGAGACTTCCGGAGGGCCACGAGGGTTTCGAAGCCGTTGCCGCTGCCCATGAGGATATCGAGAGTGATGGCGTCGGGACGAAGCTGGCCCGCCTGCTCGAGAGCCTCTGTGCCGGACTCGGCCATGGCGACGCGGTAATCGGATTCGAGATAAGTGGCGAGCAGTTCGCGAGCCGAGGGGTCGTCGTCGACCACCAGAATGAGCGGCTTGCGGAGCAATGGAACGGCTGGGGGGGCGGGCGCCGTCTTCGGCTTGGGCACAACGGGGGCGGCGGAAGCGACGGGCAGCGTGAAGGTAAAACAGCTGCCTTTGCCGATTTCACTGCGCACCGTAATTGTTCCGCCCTGGCGCTCGACCAGGCGGCGAGTGATGGCGAGGCCGAGCCCGGTGCCTTCCTGGGCGGTGCCAGCCGGATTTTCCACCTGGCGGAATTCCTGGAAGATGACGAGTTGGTCTTCGGGCCGAATGCCGATGCCGGTGTCGGCGACGGAAATGGAGACCATTTCGCCCGCGGGCTGAGCGGAGATCTCGATGCGGCCATCCTTGGGCGTGAACTTCACGGCATTGCTGAGCAGGTTATAGAGAATCTGTTTGAAGCGGACGCGATCGGCGTGCACGGAAGAGGCCAGATCGACCTCCGGTTCGATTTGGATGTTCTTGGGCGCCGCGAGCGGGGTGATGGTGGAAAGAACTTCCTGGAGCGCATCCCTGACGGCGAAGTTCTCGCGGTGGAAATCGAGCTGGCCAGCCTCGATTTTTGAGAGGTCGAGAATGTCGTTGATGAGCTGAAGCAGGTGGGCAGCGCCGGCTTTGATATGGTTCGCGAAGCGCTTCTGCTTGTCGGTGAGCGACCCGGCGGTCTGTTCCGACAGGAGTTCAGAGAATCCGACAATCGCGTTAAGGGGCGTGCGCAGTTCGTGGCTCATGCTAGCCAGGAAACGGCTTTTCATCTGGGTAGCACGTTCGACTTCGCGATTGCGGAGCTCGAGTTCGCGATTCTGTTGTTCGATTTGTTGCGCCCAGATTTTCATCAGCGTGACGTCGCGCGCGACTCCGTACATCAGGCCCTGCCTAGGGACGGGAGACACATTCCAGGAAAGCCACTTATAGGAGCCGTCTTTACAGCGATACCGGTTCTCGAAGCCGAGGGTGGCTTCGCCACTGAGCAAAGAGGATTTCTCAAACTCGGTCGAGGGACGATCGTCGGGATGAACAAAGTCCATGAAGGGCCGGGAGGTCAGTTCTTCGGCGGTATAACCGAGGACCTTTTCCCAGACGGGATTGACGTTCCTGAAATAACCGCGGGCGTCGGCAATGCAGAACAAATCGGGCGAAAGATCGATGAAGTGGTTGCCGGATTCCAATCGAGCATAGAGGGAGCCGAGCAGGGCGGCTATCAACAACCCGACGGCGACGAGCACCAGGCCGAGGAGCCAAACGCGTTTTTCGATCAGCCAGACGCGGTCTTGCAGTTGTTGAGTGGGCTGCTCGACGAGGACACCCCAGCTATAAGCGGGAACGGTCTCGTATCGTGTGAAGAACGTCGCACCGTTGCGGGTAAAGGTTCCGAGGCCAGTCCGGCCCGCGCGAATCTGGCTAACGGGTTCGTAGGATGATAAATCCTCGATAGAGGAGTCCGCGCGGATGTCCCTTTCAGCAGCGAGGTGGCCGTGTTGATCGACGAGACGGATGTTCCAGCCGCCAGCCAAGTCCGCGGTCACAGAGCGCTGCGCGAGAGTCTGGAGTGGATCGGCGCCCATGAGAATGCCGATGGGCTTGCCGGCGTCGTCAAGCAGTGGGACGACGATGGCGACGACGAGATTGTAGGGAGCGACGTGGGTGCGGTAAGCCTCGGAGATGTAGGGCTGCCAGCCGTGGCTGATGCCTTGATACCAATCGCGAAAAGCGAAGTTGCGCCCGATTAACTCGGACTGGGGCGGATTGACGGCCCACATGGTGCCATCGAGGCTGTACACGCTGACGAAGGAAAAATCAGGACGCAGGCTGCGAGCTTTTTCGAGATGCCATTGCACCAGCTTGAGGTCGCCCTCTTGCCAGGCTTGGCACAGGGTACGGCGGTTGGCGATCGATTCGAGAAAGGCGGAACTCTGGCGGAAGTGGTCCTCAAGAAGGGCGGAGGAAACACGGGCGATCTGCGTGCTTTCGATTTCAGCCTGAGACTGGACCTGCCTTTCCATCACGAAGCTGATGTAGTAAGCGAAAAAAACAATGGGCAGGATGAGGAGAACGATAAAAAGCAAAGAGAGACGCCAGCGGCTCAGGGCTGCCCATCTTCCCAGGATTTTGGCAATCTTCATTTCTTCGCTTTCCCGTCTCCGGTTGTACGAAAATCCTAAGTGTCGTTGTGAGCAGCCCTGGAGCGATCTGGCGATTGATGGGCAGCACGCAATTTGTCGGCCAGAGATTCCAGCGCGGCATCGAGCGAAGTCGAGCTGATCGGCTTGGAAATATATCCGTCGAACCCGGCTTGCATCGCTTTTTCCTGGTCGCCGCGCATGGCATAGGCGGTGACGGCCAAGACGGGCAAGGAAGCGAATGCGGGATTTTCACGAATCTTGCGGAGAGTTGCGAAACCGTCGAGGACGGGCATGCTGAGATCCATGAGAAGGAAGTCGGGTTGGGATTGGGCAATTCTATCGAGGGCGTCCTGCCCGTTACATGCTTCTTCGACGGCATAACCTCGAACTTCGAGCAATTCCCGGAGCAATTCGCGATTCACCGCATTGTCTTCGGCAATCAGGATCTTTTTTGGTCGCATCGCTATAGACCTTTCCTGCAAGCGCTAGAGCACACCACCAGCCGCGGCGGCAGCGGCCGTACCGCCGGAGAGAAAGCGGGCGGCGCCATTGCGCATAAATTCCTCGAAATGCTCGAAGATATGAGAATCCCACCAGCCGCGTGTAACTTCGTGTTTCATAATCTGAAGAGCGTCAGTAATCGAGAAAGCCGGTTTATAAGAGCGGACGGTGGTGAGGGCATCATACACGTCCACTATTTGAAGCACTCGGGCGGTGATCGGGATGTCTTCGCCACGAAGTCCATCGGGATAACCGGAGCCGTCAAATTTTTCGTGATGGTGACGAATAATTGGCAGAACCAGCCGGAACGACTTCAGGGGAGCGCAGATACGGTCGCCCACCACCGGATGCTGGCGCATTAACTTCCATTCATCGGTAGTAAGAGCCCCGGGCTTAAGGAGAATGGAATCGGGCACAGCGATCTTGCCGATGTCGTGGACAACCCCGGCCCAGCGCAACGCGGTGACCTGCTCTTCGGGCAGCCCGAGATGGATGCCGAGCGAGGCGGAGTAATCGGCCAGACGTTCGCAGTGGCCGTGCGTGTAAGGATCCTTGCCTTCGATGCTGCGCGCGAGGGTGAACACAACGGTTTCGGCGCGCTCCAATTCGTCGGTACGGAACTTGAGCTTCAACAATGAGCGAACGCGAGCGAGCAATTCGGTGCGATCGAGGGGCCGGGTGAGGAAGTCGTCGGCGCCGGCGCGGATTCCTTCGATCCGGTCGCGCTTGCCCGATAGAGAAGTGACCATGATGACGGGGATCAGATCGGTGCCGGGATTCGCCTTGATCTTCCTGCAGACATCAAAGCCATTGATTTGCGGCATCATGACATCGAGCAGGACGAGATCCACCTGGGTGCTGTCGAGTTGGGCCAAGGCTTGCGCACCATTGGACACGGCGATCACGTGGAAGCCTTCGGCGACGAGGAGTTCATACAAGAGCTCGCGGTTGGAGACCTGGTCGTCGGCTACAAGGATCGTTCCGGCCGGAATGTAACTGGATTGGACAAACACACCGGTACTCCTGGTGACAGCTGCGCCAAGGAATAAGGTGGCATACCAAAGTGGCACTGAACAGGTTACGGAGGTTATTTGGGAACGGTTGTGTCTAGGAACTGGAAGATTCGTCGGCCCGGGTAAGAAAGCGACGAATCTCCTCCTGGTGATGGTTGGACAAGTGGGTGAATTGAATTCCCTGGCGGTCCGGTTTGGACCAGACGACAGTGCCGGAGGCATCGACGACGGTGGAGGAGGCGGGCAAACGGAAGCAAAGGCGGACCAAAGTGCCAGGGGCAAGGTCGCCGACTTCGATCTGGATGCCGCCCTGGCTGAGATTCCAGGTTTGGCCGCGCATCTCGCGAGAACCGACGGTGCAGCGGACATCGGTCTGCATCGGGACGCGCATGGTTCGGCGGCGGTTCTCAGCGATAGCGCCGCGCACGGTGCGGAACAGGCCGCTGAGTTTCTGGCGGTCGACCGGTTTCTGCAGGAAGAAAGTGGCTCCAGCAGCAAAGGCCTGCTGCATGGTTTCTCGATCATCGTGGCCAGTGACGATCACAACGGGTGTCGTCTTGTTCCACGAGGATTTGCGTATTTTCTGGGTCAGGTCAAAGCCATGGAGCTTGGGCATCTCGAGGTCGAGGAAGATGCCATCAAATTTCTGCTGACCGATAAGAGCGGCCGCCGCTTCGCTGTCGTTGACGGGATGTACGGTCGCTTCAAGGGAAGTGAAGACCTCGGCCATGAGTTCGAGGCTGGCGGAATCGTCTTCGACTACCAAGAGCTTGGGTGAATCCACGCGCGCCTCCGAGGTTCGCCAAAATCGGGGTTCTCCCTTTTAATACGGCCAAAAGGGGAAGACAAGAGACCCGGAGTGCATTGATCCGATGCGCATTTTTGAGCGTGGCCGCTCCGTTTTTGTGAGGGCAGAGGCGCAACCGCCGGTACGGGGACTGGGAATCACACTGATAAATAGCGCACTTAGGGAGATTTGTCGTTCTGATGATCAAGGAGGCGACAGAGCCCAGGGCGGCTGGTTCGAATGAGAACACCGGACCGCACGTGGTGACTGTTGTAACTGCGCCACGTCCTGTCAGAGTTTCTCAGCCGTACGTGAGCATGCTGAAATAGGCATTTATCACTGGAGAAGTGTCTGTTGGGAGTCAGTGGATGACCGCTATGGGATCAAAACGGGCAAACCACGACATACGTAACGCGCTCAATGTGATCATGGGCAGCGCGCAGTTGCTCCAGGAGCCGGACCTCAGTCTGAAGCAACAGAAATCAGTTGAGAGAATTCTGACGGCATCGCGGGAGCTGCTGGCGATGCTGGAGGGCCAGAGTTCAAAAGGCGCCCACACGAGCGATCTGAAACTGAACATCTCACTGACCGAAGGGGAGCCCTGGAATCGCGGGTACGACGGCGGGGGCAGAGTTCTGCTGGTGGATGACGAACCAGCTTTCCTTGAAAGTAACCGTCAGTTGCTGCACGAAGAATTCGAAGTGCAGACCGCCATCGGGGGCGAAGCGGGACTGGCGGTTCTGAAAAGCCGCGGGCCGTTTGCGGTGATCGTCTCAGATTTGCAGATGCCTGGAATGCGAGGCGACGAATTCCTGCGCCGGGCGCGGGAAACGGCTCCTGATACGGTGAGGATGGTGCTGACAGGGCACCCCGATACGAAGATTGTAGAGGCATTAAATCGCGGGCACATTTTTCGAATTCTGACGAAGCCATGCGAGCGGGATACGCTACGGTCGGCCATCGCGCAGGCGGTCATCCGATACCGGCGAGTCTCGGCGGAGACGGAAGTGTTGGAAAGTTCGCTGGTCAGCACAATCGAGGTGCTTACCGGGTTGCTGGCTGCGGCCAATCCAGAGGCGTTTGAACGATCGGTGCGAATCACGCGCTACGTTCGCCACCTGCTGGCGAAGTATCCGCTGAGTCCGTCGTGGTACCTTGAAGCGGCGGCCATGCTTTCGCAAATTGGATGCATCGATATGGATGGCGCGCTCTTGACCGCGGCGTATGCCGGATCGAAGATTGCCGCGGAGGATCAGTCGCGGTTTGAGGCACATCCACTGGCGGGCCGGGATCTCTTGATGCATGTGCCGCGTCTGGAAGCGGTGGCATGGATGATCGGCCAGCAGCTCGCGGAAAAGATCTCGAGAGATGTGCTGCAGACGGCGGCATTGTCGGGCGAGGCGATTATCACTGCGACCAAGATGTTGCGTCTCGCCGTGGCGTACGACAGTTTGCGAACGAGCGGACGATCTGAGGCGGAAGCGATTGGCCAACTGCGCTCGCGGTCGGCGGAATTTGGATCGGAGATGATCGTCGCGTTAGCCAGCCAGTAAGTCCGGAAGTCCTTCTAAAAATCCTCGCGATTGAGAACAAATCGTGCTGGGCAGGCTAGCTTGGGGCGGGGGCATACGCCTGCAGGAATGCAGCGAGGTCCGCGCGGACCTTATTTCATGCGTCGCGCGAGGGGACGGGCTGCGGGTTCGGATCAGGCGGATGTGCTGTAAACCGATTCGTGACGGCGCAAGCGGCCGAGGCGCTGCAGGGCTTCGGCCGTCCACTCGAACTGATCGATCCAAACAGGAGGCGCGAG
>Ga0335070_10006101_pt1 | contig 14187 bp, 12 predicted proteins | sample Lox_Sample_13_FD_206722 | JGI IMG/M metagenome (GOLD analysis project Ga0335070, IMG submission 206722) | Soil microbial communities from Loxahatchee National Wildlife Refuge, Florida, United States - Lox_Sample_1.3 | ecosystem: Environmental > Terrestrial > Soil > Wetlands | place: USA... | reverse complement strand
GCGCGCGACGTCGTTCGGGTTCGAGCGGTACAGGTGGCAGCGCGGGAAGCGCTGCTCGTCGAGGCGGATGAGCTCGCCGCTCTTCTCGAGCTCGGCCGTGAGCTGCGCGGCCTCGGCGTCAGAGCCCGTGCACCAGTGCACCCGGGCGGGCTCGGTCAGGGCCCGGACCTCCTGCACCCAGCGGTCGACCGCCTCCGGCGCGGGGGTGGGGGAGGCGGCGGCATGCACGGAGGGTTTGCCCATTATTCGACTCGTCTGGCCTGGGGCCTGTCCCCCCGGGGTCGCGATTATACGAGGCCGGCGGCCGTTGCGGCGGTGCGGCACCGCGGCAGGCCCGCTGCTCGCCTGGCTGCGCCTCGCCCCGCCGTCGCTGCCGGCGCCTGCGGGCCCGCCGGGGCCCCGCGGGCAAGCCTAGGGTGCCTGGCTGCGCCCGCGGTCCGAAAGCCCTCCTGCGGCCTCGCAGGGGCCCTCCCGGAACTGTCGTTGCGACAAGTATTTGGGGCGGACTCCTCGACGGATTCCAATGTCTTCGCCGTCGGCCGGCTCGCCGGCGTCGAACGCCGGCGAATCCGCGCCCGGCGCCTCAGGATCCGGGCGCAAGCACCTGATCGGTCGGGGCGTTGCATCCGGGTGTCGAAGCGGCATGAGCGGGCCCCTGCGGGGCGCGGACCGCCGCTCGGCGTGAGCCACGTTGCAGGCCGAAGCGCCCGCCCGGCACGGGTCTCAAGTTCGGTGCCGAGCGGCCGTTCAGAGGGGAGCGGGACTTCCGCAATGACCGTCGCCCGCGCGACGGGATCCCCGCCGCTGCCGGGCAGCGGGCGATCGCCGAAGTCTCGCGAGGCGCCCGGGAGACTGGCGCAGGCGTATCGTGTGCGGGCCCAAGATGCAGGTCCGCGCCACGGGGCCTGCGTCGCCGCCTTTGAGTCCCGGAGGCTCCTCGGCATGGGTCCTAGACACACGCCCCCGACCGGCGGCGTCGCGCCGCTTGCGGCCACGCTCGTGCTCGCGCTCTACCCGGCATCCGACTCAGCGCCGCGCGCCTCGGCGGCGCGCGCCGAGATCGCGGTCGGCGCAACGGTGCTGCCGCGCGCGGTGATCGCCGCCGAGTCCGCACCCGAGAGCCTCGACGTCAGCGCGAGCGACGTCGCGCGCGGCTACGTCGACGTGCGCCGCGCGATGCACCTCACGATCGCGAGCAACAGCCCCTTCGGCTACGCGCTCGACGTCTGGCCCGCGGCGCCGGTGTTCCGGGCGGTCGAGATCATCGGCTTCGGAGCCGAGGTCCGGCTCGGCGACGACGGCGGCGCGATCTTCGCGCGCGGCGCGCGCGGCGGGGCGCTGCCGCTCGAGCTCGGCTTTCGCTTCACGCTCGCGCCGGGGCTCGCGCCCGGGCGCTATCCGTGGCCGCTGCGCTTCCAGGTGCGGCCGCTCACCGGCCCCTGAGCGCGCTCAGTAGCTGACCGTGACGACGATGGTGTCGAGGTAGGCGCCCGGGCCCACGTCCTGACCGGCGCTGATCTGGCCGTACATCGTTCCCGAGACCGCCTGCGTCGGATTGCCGGGAGTCAGCGCGATCGACGCAACGCCGTAGAAGGAGCCGCCGGTGCCGTCGCCCCACACCTGCGCGTACGCGGTCGACCAGTAGAGGTTGTACTTCAGCTTGTTGACGCCGGCGAGCATCGTGCGGGTGGTGAAGTTGCCGCTCGAGCCGGCGCTCAGCGCGGCCGTCAGGTTGACCGTGGTCGCGCCTCCGGAGAGCAGCGTGCAGGTGACCGTCACGGAGCCGGTGGAGTTCGTCGGCGAGCCGGCGAGCGGGTTGTAGATTCCGAAGTTGACGCCGCTCGCCGCCACCGAGCAGCTCGTGACCGCGCGCGCCGCGGGCGCGGCGAGCGCGAGCAGCACGAAGGCGGCTGCCCGGACCAGGCTGCGGCAGCGTGCGCGCTTCACGGCGCCCGCCCGTCGCGGCCTGGCGCGAGGCACTCGATCGTGCCGAGGTCCGGCTGCGGGTCGTCGGCCGGCGGGGCGGGGAGGCGGAAGCGGCAGGCGGTGCCGTCCCAGTGCGCGGCGCCCTCGCCCGCGTCGCCGTAGGTCGTGACGTAGGTCGCGCCGTCCATCGCGACCGGGAAGGTCGCGCCGCCGAAGTCGACGCTCGCGCCGGCCGGCACCGGCCGGCCGTCCTCGGTCACGAGGCGGAACGTGCCGCCGTGGATGCGCTGCACCGGGAAGCGCGCCACGACGCCGCTGCGAAAGCCCGGCGCCAGCACCACGGTGCGCGCGCCGATCTCGGTCGCGAGCGGCAGCTCCTCGGGATCGACGCTGACGCGGTTGGCCTCGTAGGCGCGCAGGTTCGGCAGCAGCGCGTGGCCGCTCGCGTCGCTGTGCGCGACCAGCTGGTTGTCGAGGTAGACCGGCACGCCGGCGATGCCGCCGACGTCGACGACCGCGAAGCTGTTGCTGAGCGAGCGCGTCGCGCCGAGCTGGCCGTCGAGCAGCGTCGCGGCGCCGCGCACGTACAGGCTCTTGCCGGTGATGCCCTCGTTGCGCGCCGCCTGCAGCTCGACGTCGACGGGCTCGAACTGCGTGCGCAGGTCCGCGTCGTAGTTGCCCGAGGTCGCGGCGCCGAAGCGGTAGCCGATGCCCGGGCCGATCGGCGGGTTCTCGATGTAGGTCGCGTAGACCTCGTTCGCCGGCCCGCCGACCCCGGAGCCGCGCACCGCGTTCGCCGTCACGGCGCGGCGGCCGCCGAGCGCGACCGTGTAGGTGAGGTAGGCGCTGGTCGCGGTCGCGATGCCGCTGCTGCGGCTGACGGTGATCCCGACCGAGCCGGCGTGACCGACCGAGACCGAGTTCGTCAGGCTCACGGTCTCGAGCGAGGGGCCGCTGCGGTAGCTCTCGACGACCGCGGCCGCGGCCAGCGTGCCGGCGCGGCCGACGTCGAAGCCGAGCTGCGCCACCGAGCGGCTGCGAAAGCGCTGGCCGGTGAGCAGCTCGTCGCCGACCTGGCGGAAGCCGTCGGTCGCGTACTGCGTGCTGAGCACCGCGCTCACGTGCCGCTCGCGCCGCTCGAAGCCGATCCCGACCAGCGCGCCGTTGCCGCTGCCGTCGCCGCCGCCGGCGAGCGTCAGCGTCACGACGCCGAAGGTCGCCGCCTGCGAGGCGAGCTGGAAGCCGAGCGCATGCGCGTCGTGCGCCAGGAACTCGGCGTGGCCCTCGATCGTCAGCGCGTCGGTCAGGCCGCGACGGTAGGTCGCGGCGCCGACGGCGGCGCCGTAGTGGTTGCTGGCGAGCGAGTAGTCCTCGCGGATCTTGCCGAGGTCGATCGAGTACTGCGAGAGCCCCGGGGCGAGCAGCGCGATGCCGGTGTAGAACGACTGCGTCATCACCTGTTCGCGGCCGAGCGCGTCGCGCACGACGACGCTGACGTCGCCGGCGCCGGTGACCGTCGGCACGTTGTCGATCACGAACGGCCCGGGCGGCACGGCGGTGCTCGAGACGCGCTGGTTGTTGACGAACACGTCGACCGTGGAGGGCACCACCGCGGTGCCGCCGGTCGTGATCAGCGGCGTCGTCAGCAGGTCGGGCCGGATCGCGAAGTTCCTGGCCCAGCGCACGCCGGCGAAGCGCACCGCGTTGCCCCAGCTGCCGGGGTCGGAGATCGCGTCGCCGACGTTGAGCGTCTCGAGCCGGTCGACGAAGTCGTGCGTGAAGGTCGTGTCGAGGCGGATCGTCTGGCGGTCGCCGGCCGTGTCGCGGGCCACCGTCGAGGTCGTCAGCACCCCGGGCGCGGCGAAGGTGCCGAGCTCGGCCAGCACGCCGCTGGTGCGAAGTCCGGCGACCTCCTGGTCGGACAGCTGGTAGTTGACGAACGCGCCGGGCTCGGCCGGCGTCACCGGCACGCCGCGGCGCAGCGGCGCGGTCGCGCGCGTCGTCAGGAAGTCCTCGGGCGGCGCCTTGATGTCGAGGTGCTGGCTCGCGGCGTCGAACTCGAGCGCGACGCGCGGCAGCGCCGCGATCGGGAAGTAGTGCCGGCCGTCGGACTCGCGCCCGCCGCTCGTCGGCGTCACGAGGTTGAGGCGCGCGTAGTCGTCGGCCTCGAGGTACAGGCGCCCGTCGGGGTCCCGCAGCACCACCAGCATCGTGCCGCCGGTGCGCTCGTTGACCGACACCTCGATGACCGCCTCGGTGAGGCCGGCCGGGCCGTCGGCGGCGGCGCGCCCGGCGCCGAGCGCGCACAGCAGCGCCACCAGAATATGGTATGTCCGCGCTGCCGGTCGGGGGCCCTTGGGAGCGGACACGGGAGGCTCGCGCTTCGCGTCAGCGCGCGGCCAGGGCGACTTCGGCCGCGATCGGGCCGCGGTCGCTGTGGCCCTGGATCTTGAGCGTGCCGCTCGGGGTCTCGCCGGCCGCGGGCTTCAGCGTCCAGCGCGTGGCACTGCCGGGCAGCAGGTAGCGCGAGCCGCTGACCGCGCCGAGCGCCACGCCGTTCTCGGCGCGCACCTCGAAGTCGGTGACCTGCACGTGGGCGCGGCCGTGGTTGGCCGCGGTGATCGCCACCGAGCCGTCGGCGGCCAACTCGGCGGCAAAGGCGAGGTCGGGCGCGGCGCCGGCGGCGGCGACGAACACCGGCACGCCAACCCGGAGCGCGATCCGAAGGCCGGTGCCCGACTGCGGCGTCGTGTCCGGCACCTCCTGGAAGAACAGCCGGTACGGAATCTCGCTGCCGGTGTCGGCCGCCGGGCGGCGTGCGACGCGCACGATCTGGTCGCTCTTCGGCGGGACCACGAACACCGGCGGCGTGACGATCAGGTCGTGCGTCGGCACGTAGCGGTCGCCGTCCTCCGGCTGCGTCCAGGCGACCGCCTCGATCTGGATCGTGACCGGGACGTCGGCGTCGTTGTGCAGCGTCACGACCCCGGTCGCGCGCCCCTTGTCCATCTCGATGCGGATCGGGGCGAGGCTGAATGAGCCTGCGGCGGCGCTACCCGCCGCCGCAAGCCACACCGCGAGCGCAAGGGCCAAACGGTCTCGCCACCGGAACGCCGTCGTGCCCATTCGTCTCTACCCTGATGCGTCAGTACGCGACCGAGACCGTGATCGTGTCGGTGTAGGTACCCGGCACCACGCCCTGGTTGGTCACGTTGTCCGGCAGCTGGCCGTACACCGTGAACGCCACCGCCGTGCCGAGGCCGAGGCCGGCGCCGGCCTGCGTGACCGACGTGCCCGTACCGTCGCCCCAGACCGTCGCGTAGGCGTTGGTCGTGAAGAGGTTGTACTGCAGCGTGTTGGCGCCGTTGGCGAGGAGGCGCTGGGCCACCGTGCCGCCGGTCGTCGTGCCGCCGTTGAGCGCGACCGTGAACGGCGTCGTCTTCGTGCACAGCACGTTGACGGTCGACGAGCCGGTGGCCGCACCCGCCGCCGGGGTGTAGTTGCCGAAGTTGAGGGCCGACGCGGCCACCGAGCAGGTCTTGAGGACCGTGGCGGTGACCGTGAAGGTCGTGGTGGCCGGGTTCGCCGCGAGGGCGCTGCCGCCGGCCAGAAGCGCGGCACCGACCGCGGTGGCGAGAAGGACTCTACGCATGACTACTCCTTAGTTTCGGTTCGACGCATCAGTTGCGCCGCGGACCCACAACGGATGAGGGGACCTCCGCACGGGCATTTGGGGATTCTTCGGATTTGACAATTTGCCGTCGTGACGGGGTTCGCAACTTTCGCGGCGCGGGCTCAAGTTCCGGGCGGAACTGCCGAGCCCCTCGCGCTTTTGCGGCGGTGCGCCGGGATGGGTCGCGCGCCGCGCGGCGCAGCGGCGCGTCGGGCCGCCGGCGCGCGGCTCCGACCCCGGCCCGCGCCGGGGCCGGGCGTCGCTGGCCGCGGCGCGGCTGCCCCACCGTCACGCCGCCGCCAAGCTCTTGTCATATTCCTCCGCCAGAGTGCCCCGCACCGGCAATCGCCGCGGCGGCGGATGGCGAGCATGACGACCAAGAATTCGACACTCGCGGTGCAGGGTCGCAGGCTGCTCGGCGCGCTGCTTTGCGTGGCGTTCGCACCGCCGGCGGCGCTGGCCGCGACCGTGCCGCTGAACGGCAGCGGCGCGATGAGCTACTCGTTCCAGTTCCTGGGCACGAGTCCCGGGACGCCGACGATCGGCAGCGACTATCTGCTTGCGGTGCCGGGCCAGTACACGTTCACAGACACCTTCACCAGCAAGCAGACGACCACGCTCGGCAGCTCGCCGGTCGGCAGCTACGACTTTCAGGACAGCTACCGCTTCACCGTGGCCAGCGGTGCGAACGGCGACACGCTGGTCGCGCAACTCGGCCTGCCGCCGACCTTCAACGTCGCGAATCTGCAGTTCCGGCTGTATGACGTGACCGCGGCGTCGTCGCAGACGCCGGTGGTCGGCGGCGTGCCGCCCGGCAGCGTGCTGCTGACGGCGTGGATGGGTCCGCAGTCCGGCCAGAACTCCGTGAGTGCCTCGTTCTCCGGCATCCGCGCGGGCGATACGTACCTCCTCGACGTCGCCGGCATCGCGAACGGCGATTCCGGAGGCACCTACATCGGCCAGCTGAACCTCGCGCCGGTGCCGTTGCCGGCCGCGGCGTGGTTGCTGGCCTCGGCCCTCGGCCTGGTCGGCGTAGCGTCGCGGCACCGTTCAGGCCGCGGCGCCGCCACGGACGACTGAGCCGGCACCACCGCACCCGCGGCGGGCGTCGCGGCGCCCGCATATACTGGTCAGATGTCCCTCGTCTGCCTTTCGCCGGGACCGCCGTGGCCCCGCGGTGCGCCGGTTTGAGCGGCGCCGACTTCCGGCAGCTGCTCGGTGCGGGCGGGCCGCTGGCCGCGGAAGTGACGGGCTTCCGGCCGCGCCGCGAGCAGCTCACGATGGCGTTGGCGGTCGCCGAGACGCTCGCCGCACGCGGCCGACTCGTGGTCGAGGCCGGCACCGGCACCGGCAAGACCTTCGCCTACCTGCTGCCGGCGCTCCTCTCCGGGCGGCGTGTGATCATCTCGACGGGGCCCCGCACGCTCCAGGACCAGCTCTACCACCGCGACCTGCCCGCCGTCAGTCGCGCGCTCGGTCGCCCGGTGCGGGTCGCGCTCCTCAAGGGGCGGGCCAACTACCTCTGCCAGCACCGCCTGCTGCTCGCCCGCACGATGCCGGAACTGCCGGGACTCGGCAGCCGCGGCCTCGCGTCGCTGGCCCGCATCGAGCAGTGGGCGCGCGCGACGCTGGCCGGGGACATCGGCGAGCTCGAGTCGGTGCCGGACAGCGACCCGGTGTGGCCACAGGTGACCTCGACGCGCGACAATTGCCTCGGCCAGGAGTGCCCGGAGTTCCGCGGCTGCCACGTCGCCGAGGCGCGCCGTCGCGCGCAGGCCGCCGACCTCGTGATCGTCAACCACCACCTGCTGCTCGCCGACATGGCGCTCAAGGAGGAGGGCTTCGGCGAACTGCTGCCCGGCGCCGATGCGGTGATCCTCGACGAGGCGCACCAGTTCCCGGACGTCGCGGCGCAGTTCTTCGGCACGCGCGTCGCGTCGCGGCCGCTGGTTGCCCTGGGCCGGGACCTGCTCGCCGAGCTCACCCGCGCCGGGCTGCTCGACGCCGCCGCGCGGGGGTGCGTCGAGGCCCTCGAGCAGGCGATCGAGTCGGTGCGGCGAGCGCTCGCCGGGCTCGGCGAGCGGGTGGACTGGGACGCGCTGCCGGACGCGGCGCTCGAGGCCGGCACGGACCTCGCCGAGGCGCTCGAGCAGCTCGGTGCGCGCTTCGGCGAGCCGGCGCTCGAGGCGCCGGGCGTGCGCCAGTGCGCGCGGCGCGCGCTCGAGTCGGTCGAGCGGCTACGGGCGATCCTCGACGCCGACGCCGCCGACGGCCTGCGCTGGGCCGAGGTCGGCGCGCGCGGCTTCAGCCTCGAACTGACGCCGTTCGAGGTCGCGGCACGGCTGCGGGCGCAGTTCGACGCGCGCCCGTGCGCCTGGATCTGCACCTCGGCGACGCTCGCGGTGGACGAGGACTTCAGCCATTTCACGCGCCGCGTGGGCCTCGAGGACGCGCGCACGCTGCGCGTGCCGAGCCCGTTCGACTACCCGTCGCAGGCGCGCCTGTACCTGCCGCAGGGCCTGCCGCAGCCTGCCGATCCCGGCTACACGGCCGCGGTCATCGACGCCGCGCTGCCACTGGTGCGGGCCGCGGGCGGCCGCTCGTTCCTGCTGTTCACGAGCTACCGCGCGCTCGGCGAGGCGACGCGTCTGCTGCGCGCCCGGCTCGGCCCCGCCGACGGCTTCCCGCTGCTGGTGCAGGGCGAGGCGCCGCGCGATGCGCTGCTGCGGCGGTTCCGCGAGCTCGGCAACGCCGTGCTGCTCGGCACCGGCAGCTTCTGGGAGGGCGTCGACGTGCGCGGTCCGGCACTGTCGCTGGTCGCAATCGACAAGCTGCCGTTCGCGGCGCCCGATGATCCGCTGCTCAAGGCGCGGCTCGAGGGCCTGAAGCGCGACGGTCGCAATCCGTTCCTCGAGTACCAGGTGCCGCAGGCGGTGCTGGCGCTTAAGCAGGGCGTCGGCCGGCTGATCCGCGACCCGGACGACTTCGGCGTCGTCATGCTCGGCGACCCGCGACTGCGGACCCGCGGCTACGGCCGCGCGTTCGTCGCGAGCCTGCCACCGATGACGGTCACCGACTCCGAGGACGAGGCGGTCGCGTTCCTGCGCCATCACCTCGGCACGCTCGCGCCGACCGGTACGCCGTGAAACTGCTCGCGCTCGACACCGCGACCGAGAATTGCAGCGCGGCGCTCTGGATCGACGGCGACGTCACGAGCCGCGGGGCGCTGCTCGGGCGCGGCCACGCCGAGCACATCCTGCCGATGATCGACGAGTTGCTCGCCGAGGCCGGTCTCGCGCTCGGGCGGCTCGATGCGATCGCGTTTGGTCGCGGCCCGGGTGCGTTCACCGGCGTGCGGATCGCCGTCAGCATCGCGCAGGGACTCGCCTTCGGCGCCGGACTGCCTGCGGTACCGATCTCGGACCTGGCGGCGCTCGGTGCGCGGGCGCTCGAGCGCGCGCTCGCGGAGCCCGGCGCGGCGGGTGCCGCCGAGGCGCTCGTCGCGCTCGATGCGCGAATGGGGGAGGTCTACCAGGGCCGCGTGCGGCCGGATGCGCAGCTCGGGGTGGCGCTCCTCGAGGAGGGGCTCGCGCCGCCCGCGGCCGCGTTCGCCGCGCCACTCGCACAGGGAATCGTCCGGGTCGGAGCCGGACACGGCTTCTCGGCCTACCCGGCGCTCGGCGCGCGGCTCGCCGGATCGCTGGCCGCGGTCTGGCCGGAACTCCTGCCGCGCGCGGAAGAGATCGCCGCGCTCGGCGTGCTCGCGTTCAAGGCCGGCCTCGCGGTCGCGGCCGAGGCGGCGGCGCCGGTTTACCTGCGGGATCAGGTCGCGAGCCAATCCGGCCGCCCTCGGGCACAATGACAGATTCATGACAGCCGGCCGCGCACGGGGCGGCCGGTCACCGAAGCGTCACATTCGGTCGTTGTAATGGAAGGATGTCCCCTTGCCCCGTGCGCGTTACATGAGCAACCGCCAGATCCTGGTCGTCGAGGACGAGCGTCCGATCCGCGAGATGGTGGCCTTCGGGCTGCGCCGGGCGGGTTTCGACGTGGTCGAGGCCGAGGACACCCGCGAGGCGCGGGCCCGGATCGCCGACCGCCGCCCGGACCTCGTGCTGGTGGACTGGATGCTGCCGGACATGAGCGGGCTTGAGCTCACCCGCGCGCTCAAGAGGGACAAGGACATGCGCGAGGTGCCGATCATCATGCTGACGGCGCGTGCCGAGGAGCAGGACAAGGTCAGCGGCCTCGAAGGCGGCGCCGACGACTACGTGACCAAGCCGTTCTCGCCGCGCGAGCTGCTGGCGCGGATCAATGCCGTGCTGCGCCGGAGCGCCGCGGCGAACCGTGACGAGGTGGTCTCGGCCGGCGGCCTGTCGCTCGACGCCGCCGGTCACCGGGTCATGGTCGGCGAGGTCACGGTGCCGCTCGGGCCGACCGAGTACCGGCTGCTCAGCTTCTTCATGACCCATCCCGAGCGGGTCTACTCCCGGGGCCAATTGCTGGATCGGGTATGGGGCGGTAACGTGTACGTGGAGGAGCGGACCGTCGACGTGCATATCCGGCGCCTGCGGAAGGCGCTGGAGGGTTTTGACTGCGACAAGTTCATCCAGACGGTGCGCGGCGCCGGCTATCGCTTCTCCGTCCGTCCCGAGTAGGCCGCCGCCAGAAGCCATTCGATGTCACCTGCCTGGTCATTCGCGCTCGCCCGCCTGCTCGGCGTCCTGGCGATCGCGACCGTGGCCGGGTTCTTCCTCGGGCAGGTGGCGGCGACCGTGATCGCCGTCCTGGCCGGTTACCTCGCGCTCTCCTTCGTGCGTCTGTACCGCCTGGAGCGCTGGCTGAGGCGCCGGCGTACCGAGTCGCCGCCGGACTTCCAGGGCGTGTGGGGCGACATCGTCGCGCTGATCATGCGCATCTACCGCCGCAAGCAATTCCACAAACGGCGCATCGTGCAGCTGTTCCGCGAGTTCCGGCGCATGACCTCGGCGATGCCGGACGGCGTCGTCGTGCTCGGCACCGATCGCGAAATTCTGTGGTTCAACCGCAATGCCGGGCGACTGCTGCGCCTCAGGCGCAAGGTCGACTTCGGCCAGCGTATCGACAACCTGATCCGCCACCCGGACTTCGCGCGCTACGTCGAGCTTGGCGACTTCTCGATGCCGGTCGTCGTGCGTTCCTCGCTGGATGCGGAACAGCACCTGGCGCTGCAGATGGTCGCCTACGGCAGTCAGCAGCTTCTGCTGGTGCGCGACGTGACGCGCCAGGTTCGGCTCGAGGCCATGCGCAAGGACTTCGTCGCCAACGCCTCGCATGAGCTGCGCTCGCCGCTGACCGTGATCACGGGCTACGTCGACACGCTCGCCGAGGATCCGGGCGTCGATCCGCTGTGGCGCGGGCCGCTCGAGGAGATGCGCCGCCAATCCGAGCGCATGCGGGCGGTCGTCGACGCGCTGATCGAGCTGTCGCGGCTCGAATCGACCGCCGGCGAGGCCGGCCAGGACCTGATCGACGTCTCCGGCATGCTGACCCTGATTCGGCGCGAGGTGCTGGCGCTCGAGCGCCACCCGTCCGAGGTGACGCTGACGCTCGCCTCCGACGCGAAGCTGCTCGGCTCGGAGGCAGAGGTCCATTCGATCTTCGCCAACCTCATCTCGAACGCCGTCAAGTACACGCCGCCGGAAGGGCGCGTCGCCATCACCTGGCGCGTGGACGCCGACGGCGCGCACTTCTCGGTGACCGACACGGGCGTCGGCATCGCTGCCGAGCACATCCCGCGGATTACCGAGCGCTTCTACCGCGTTGACCCGAGCCGCGCGCGCACGACCGGCGGCTCGGGGCTCGGCCTGGCGATCGTCAAGCACGCGCTGCAGCGCCACGGGGCGACGCTGTCGATCGAGAGCGAGGAGGGCATCGGCAGCACCTTCAGCTGCATCTTCCCGCTGCGGCGGGTGGCTGCGCGCCAGCCGGTGGCCGCCAGCGGCTGACGGCGGTCGGGCGAGGCGGTCCCAGCAGATTCTGGCCCTCCGACGCGTGCCGCAGCGCCGCAATCTTCATCGAATCGGGCACTTCCACGCCCTCCGTGGACAGCGTCGAAACGATGCGCGGCAAGCTCGTCATTCGTAAGAAAAATTTCTTGCCGCCGACATCTTTTCGTCACCCGGCGCCGCCAGATTGGCCGAAACCGGTGGCCCTGAGGACGACATGAGCCCCGCAACGCGCAATCGGCCGATGCTGCGTACGGTCTTCGTCTCCGACGTGCACCTGGGCTCTCGCGGCTGTCAGGCGCGGTACCTGCTCGACTTCCTCCAGCAGCTCGACTGCGAGCAACTGGTGCTGGTCGGCGACATCGTCGACCTGTGGAGCCTGAAGCGCAGCATGTACTGGCCGGTAGCGCACCAGGACGTGCTCAAGGCGATCCTCGCGATCGCGCGCTCGGGCACCAAGGTCGTGTACGTGCCCGGCAACCACGACGAGGGCTTTCGCGAGCTCTGCGGCGGCGAGATCGCCGGCATCGACATCCGCCGCGACTTCATCCACGAGGCCGCCGACGGCAAGCGCTACCTCGTCGTGCACGGCGACGACTTCGACGGCGCGGTGACGTTCTCCGGCGTGCTCAAGCATTTCGGCGAATACATGTACGACGTGCTCCTCTGGGCCGGGCGCGGCATCCAGGCCGTCCGCCGCCGCTTCGGCTTCGGCTACTGGTCGCTCGCGTCGTGGATCAAGCATCAGCTGCCGGATGCGATGCGTTACATCGAGCGCTTCGAGCACGCCGCGGCGCACGCGGCGCTCAAGCACGGGCTCGACGGCGTCATCTGCGGCCACATCCACCGACCGGAGCTGCGCTTCGTGGACGGGATCCGCTACTGCAACGACGGCGACTGGGTCGAGCACTGCTCGGCACTCACCGAGGACCGCAACGGCCGGCTCGCGCTCGTGCGCTGGGCGGAGCAAGCCGGCGCGCCGCGGTTCGCGGTTGCCGACGCGCCCCAGGCCGCCGCTGCGGCGCTCGACACCGCGGCATAGCAGCCCGGCGGCCACGGCGAGCGATGCGCATGAAGGTGGCGATCGTCACGGACGCGTGGCGCCCTCAGACTAACGGTGTCGTGACGACGCTGACGCGAACCGCCGAGTGCCTGCGGCTGCTCGGCCACGACGTCGCGATGATGACGCCCGAGGGCCTGCGCACGATTCCGTGCCCGAGCTACCCGGAGATTCGGCTCGCTCTCTTTCAAGGCCGGCGCGTTGCCGAGTGGCTCGAGCGCGAGCGGCCGGATGCCCTGCACGTCGCGACCGAGGGCCCGCTCGGGCTCGCGGCCCGCAACGCGGCGCGTCGTGCCGGGCTGCGGTTCACGACCTCCTACCACACGCAGTTCCCCCAATACCTGCGGGCGCGCTATCCGCTCCCCGCGCGCTGCACGTACGGGGCGCTGCGGGTCTTTCATAGCGCGGCTGCGCGCACGATGGTGGGTACCCGCGAGGTCCGGCGCGACCTTCGACGTCACGGCTTTCGCAACCTCGTCTACTGGGGCCGCGGCGTCGACACCGACCTGTTCCGGCCCCGGCCCGAGGCGCGCCTCGGCTATCCGGGGCCGATCCTGATCTATGTCGGCCGCGTCGCGGTCGAGAAAAGCGTCGAGGATTTCTGCCGCGCGCGCGTGCCGGGGACCAAGCTCGTCGTCGGCGGCGGGCCGGCGCTCGCGCAGCTCGAGGCGCGCTATCCGGACATCATTTTCACCGGGTTCAAATTCGGCGAGGAGCTCGCCACGCTGCTCGCCGGCGCCGACTGCTTCGTGTTTCCGAGCCGCACCGATACCTTCGGGCTCGTGATGCTCGAGGCGATGGCATCGGGGCTGCCGATCGCAGCCTATCCGGTCACGGGCCCGATCGACGTGGTGCGCGAGGGCGAAACCGGCTGCCTGCGCGCGGACCTCGCCGAGGCGATCACGGCGGCGCTCGGTCTCGAGCGCGGGCTCTGCCGCGCGCAGGCGCTCGAATACCGCTGGGAGAGCGCGACGCGACAATTCCTCGGCAATCTCGTCGAGGCGCGCGGTGTGCAGTCGGCGACGCGGCCGCGGCATCTGCGCATCGCCGAAACGCTGCGCGGCAGCCGCCGTTCCTAGCGCGCCGCGCCGAGCCAGTGCGACTCGAGCACGCCGCGGCGCTCGGTCGCGAGGCGCCCGAGCAGGCGCGTCCAGTCGGCGAGCACGGCGGCGTGCCCGGCATCGGCCGGGTGCAGCGCCGCGCGAATCCGCGGCGCTTCGTTGAGGGTCGCGAGCCGCGCGGCGTTCCAGGCCTTCGACAGGACGCGGCGCCAGCGGGCGCGCGTCGAGTAGACGAGGCTCGGCGCCGCGACGCGGCGCCCGTCGCGGAGCTCGATGAGGTCGTCCCGCGACGCGGCGTAGCGCAGGCCGGAGGCTCGCAGCGCCGCGACGGTTGCCGCGTTCATGAGCCACGCGGGCGCCACGAAGCCCGCCGGTGCGAGCCCCAGCGTCGCGAGGACCGCGCGGCCGCGCGCGATCAGCGCGGCCGCGCTCGACGCGTCGATCGCGGCGAACTCGCCCTCGCCCGCGGTCAAGATGCGC
>Ga0335070_10006100_pt1 | contig 14187 bp, 12 predicted proteins | sample Lox_Sample_13_FD_206722 | JGI IMG/M metagenome (GOLD analysis project Ga0335070, IMG submission 206722) | Soil microbial communities from Loxahatchee National Wildlife Refuge, Florida, United States - Lox_Sample_1.3 | ecosystem: Environmental > Terrestrial > Soil > Wetlands | place: USA... | reverse complement strand
GCCGGCATGTTGGTGTGGATGGCGAGCAGCTCCGGCGGCGCCTGCACCGCCATCTGCTCGGAGACGGCATCGCCCCAGTCGCCGCCCTGGGCGACGAAGTGCTTGTATCCCAGGCGCTTCATCAGCAATGTCCAGGCGCTGGCGATGCGCTGGGGATCCCAGCCGGTCGCGGTGGGCTGCGCCGAGAAGCCGTGCCCGGGCAGCGACGGGATGACGACGTCGAAGGCATCCTCGGCCGTGCCGCCATGCGCCGTAGGGTCGGTGAGCGGCGCGATCACCTTCAGCTGCTCGATGACGGAACCGGGCCAGCCATGGGTGATGATCACCGGCAGGGCGTTGGCGTGCTTCGAGCGGACATGGATGAAATGAATGTCCAGCCCGTCGATCTCGGTCATGAACTGCGGCCAGGCGTTCAACCGGGCCTCGACCTTGCGCCAGTCGTGGTCCTTCTGCCAGTAGTCCGCCAGCTTGCGCATCGTGGCGAGCTGGACGCCCTGCGATGCATCCGTCACTGTTTCCCGCATCGGCCACTTGGTGGCGGCGATGCGCCGGCGGAGATCGGTCAGCATGTCGTCGGGCACATGGACCTGGAACGGACGGATCGCGGCGTCGCCGGTGTCGGCATGGAGCACGGTCGGGATGAGGCTCAAAGCGCCGGTGGCGGCCGCGGCGACAAGCACCTCGCGCCGCGTGGCGGATGGCAGGTTCTCGGACATGACAGTCTCCCTTGGGTCTGAGGCGCTGCAGATGAATTTGCACCAAACCAAGTAGACGGAAGGCGCCGGCCCGCGCGATTGCACGATGGTGTCGGCGGCACCTTGGTATCGGTTGCCTGGCCCGGCGCTAAAGTCGTACGCGGCCTGCCAAAACCGGCCGGATCGATACCAAGGTATAGTGGGCATGGGCCTGCCGAGAGGCGCATCCTGGGCAAAGGGCGCGGTCTTCCGATGGCTCGGGGAGTGGGGACGGCGCCCGATCGGGGTGCGGCCGGCGCCTTCGGCGCATGCAATTCAGGAACGTTCCAGACGGGAGACGTCTCGATGAAGAATGCCCTGCCGCCCATCCCCTTTGCCGGCTCCCAGCTCGGCCGCGTGCGGCACGTCTGCGCCTTCTTCAACAGCGACGAGGAGGAATATCGGGTGCTGCTGCCGTTCATCAAAGGCGGCTTCGATCGCGGCGACAAGGCGGTGCATGTCGTCAGCCCGGAGCGGCACGGCGCGCATCTCGAGCGTCTCGCCTCGGCGGGCATCGATCCCGCGGACGCGCAGCAGCGCGGACAGCTTCAGGTGCACCTCAACACCGAAGCCTATCTCCGGGACGGCCGGTTCGACCAGGATCGCATGCTCGAATCCTTCGAGGCCATGGTGAGCGACTCCGCCAAGGGTCCCTATCCCCTGAGCCGCATCGTTTGCCAGATGGACTGGGCCAGCGAGAACAGCACCCATGTCCACGACCTCATCGAGTTCGAGGCGCGGGTCAACGACGTCTGGGCCCGCCACGACGATGCCGTCGTCTGCGTCTATGACCTCGCGAAGTTCGGCGGCGACACCGTGATCGACATGATGCGGACGCATCCGATGATCATCATCGGCGGCATCCTCCAGGAGAATCCGTTCTATGTCCCGCCGGAGGAGTTCCTGCAGGACTTCCGGCGGCGGCGCGCCGCGCAGGCGGCGGCCCCGGCATGAAGCCGGAGTTTCCCACCACGGAGGTCCAGCGCCTCCAGCTCTGCATCAACGACCTGGTGAGCGTCCTCGCGCTGCCCGCGATGTGGGCCAGCAGCGAGCCGTCGGAGATCGTCCGGCGCCTGCTCGATTCACTGCTGGAGATGCTGCGTCTGGACCTGGTCTATCTGCGCTTGCACGAGCCGATCGGGGATGCGCCGATGGAATCGGTCCGGACCGTCGCCTGGTCCGGCGTCCCGGCCGCGCCGGAGGAGGTCGGCGCCTTGCTGCAGCCATGGCTAACTGCCGATCCCCATGCCTGGCCGCCCCGGATCGAGATCGGCACCGGCCAGCTCTCGGTCGTACCGCTGCGCCTGGGATTGCAGGGCGAGATCGGGCTGCTGGCCGTCGGCACCTGCCGTCACGACTTCCCGCAGCAGACGGAGCGGCTGGTGCTGAGCGTGGCCGCAAACCAGGCGACCATCGGGCTTCAGGCGGTCCGGCACCTCATCGACCACAAGCGCCTGACCGCCGAGCTCGAACGCCGAGTCGCCGAGCGGACCGCCGAGCTTTCCACCCTCAATGGGGAGCTCCGGCGGCATATCTCGGAACGGAGATGGACCGAGGCGGCGCTGCGGGCCAGCGAGCTCGATCTTCAACGCATGACCGAGACGATTCCGCAGATGCTCTGGAGTGCCACGGCCGATGGCGCGATCGACTATTGCAACGACCGGCTGGTGGACTTCACCGGGTTCACGGCGGCCGACATCATGGGCGACGGCTGGAAGAAGCTGCTCCATCCCGACGATGTGGAGCAGACCGCGCGGACATGGGAAGCGAGCGTCGCGACCGGCGTTCCCTTCCATGTCGAAGCCCGGCTGATCCATCCGGCGGATCGGATCTATCGCTGGTGCGTGACCGACGCTCTTCCGCTCCAGGACGAGAGCGGGCGGATCGTCAAGTGGTACGGCGCCTGCGTCGACATGCACGACTGGAAGGAAGCGCAGGACGAGCTGCGCGACACCCAGGCGGAGCTCGCGCATATGACGCGGGTGATGACCATGGGACATCTCACGGCCTCGATCGCCCACGAGCTCAACCAGCCCCTGGCTGGCATCATCACCAATGCGAGCACGTGCCTGCGCATGCTGGCCGCCGAGCCCGCCAACGTGTCGGGTGCCCGCGAGACCGCGCGGCGGACGATCCGCGACGGCAACCGGGCCGCGGAGGTCATCAGCCGGCTCCGGGCGCTCTTCAGCAAGCGCAGCACCGCCGTCGAGACGGTGGACCTGAACACGGCGATACAAGAGGTCATTGCCTTGACGGCGACCGAGCTCCAGCGGAACGGCGTGAGCTTGCGTCTCGAGCTGGCGGACGACCTCCCCTTCGTGAAGGGCGATCGGGTTCAGCTGCAGCAGGTGATCATGAACCTCGTCTTGAACGCCGTGGAGGCGATGGACGGCGTGGCCGACCGGCTGAAGGAGCTCACGGTGGCGACCGAGCAAGATGGGACGGATCGCGTGCGCGTCGTCGTCCGGGATGTTGGCGTGGGCATCGATGCCGCGGCGGCCGCCAAGCTCTTCAACCCGTTCTACACGACCAAGGGCCACGGCATGGGCATCGGCCTCTCGGTCAGCCGCTCGATCGTCGAGCATCACCAGGGCCGGCTGTGGGCCGAGGCCAATGACGGCCCGGGCGCAACATTTCTGATCTCGATCCCGACGCGCCCGCATGGCGAGGCTCCGATGGAGCCTTCCGTGGCGCAGCCCGTGGGGCAAATATGATGCAGCAGCGCAAGTTCGTTGCCGTGGTCGATGACGACGAATCCGTTCGGGAATCGCTGCCTGATCTGATCCGCGAGTTCGGCTACGCGGCCGGAGGATTCTCATCGGCGGAGGAGTTCCTGGCGTCGGGAGACCTCACCGAGGCCGAATGCCTGGTGCTGGACATAGCGATGCCGGGGATGTCCGGGTTCGATCTCCAGCGGGAGCTGATCCGGCAGGAGCGGAAGATCCCGATCGTCTTCATCACCGCCCATGGCGACGAGGCGGTCCGCGTGCGGGTCCGCGCGCGGGGCACCGTCGAGTGCCTGCTGAAGCCGTTCAGCGACACAGCATTGCTGGAGGCGCTACAGGCGGTCTTGAAATAATCCAACTGTCTTGCCGAATGAGACGGTGGGAGGCTATAAATGGAGGAATGCGTGTGGGGCGACAAGGCGGGTTTATCGGCCATGCTGGACGTCACGCCGGTTGTCTATGTCGTCGATGATGACATTTCCGTTCGCGAGGCACTCGAAGGGCTGATCCAGGAAGCGGGCTGGCGGCCATCGGTGTTTTCCTCGGCGCGCGAATTTCTCGACCACCCGCGCACGCTCGGGCCGAGCTGCCTCATCCTCGATGTCACGCTGCCGGACCTCAGCGGCCTCGAACTGCAGCAGCAGATCGCGTGTGAGCGGGCGGACCTGCCGATCATCTTCATAACCGGATATGGCGATGTGCCGATGACGGTTCGGGCGATGAAGGCGGGCGCCATGGAGTTCCTGACCAAGCCGTTCGGCGACGAGGTGCTGCTGGACGCCGTCCGCGACGCCCTGGGTCGAAGCTCGATCGCCCTGGACACCGCGGCCGACATGCAGCGGCTCCACGACCGCTACGCCTCGCTCAGCGGACGCGAGCGCGAGGTGATGGGGCTGGTGGTCACCGGCTTGATGAACAAGCAGGTCGGCGGTCATCTCGGCATCAGCGAGATCACCGTCAAGGCGCATCGCGGCCGAGTGATGCGCAAGATGAAGGCGGGTTCGCTGGCCGACCTGGTCAACATCGCCGCCAAGCTCGGCATTCCGCGCTAGCCGACGGCGCCTCGTCGCCGACACCAAAGTATCCGCAATACCTTCGTCCGATGGACGCGCCGTGCAATGCCGGCCAGTTTTCGTCCGACCGGGATCGGCCCGGCGCATCCATGACCGGAGGCCAGACATGTATGACAGCGAACCCTCCCGGCAGTTCCGCCTCGAACGCCGTTCCGCCGCCTATTGGCGCGTCATCTTCGACAACCCGCCGCTGAACATCTTCGGCCCGGAGAACATGCCGGCCCTGAACGCCGCGGTCGCCGCCCTCGAATCCGATCGCGAGGTCAAGGTCGTGGTGTTCGACAGCGCGGTCGAAGGCTTCTTCATCACCCACTATAACTTCCACGCCAAGCCGGAGGACACGCTGGACCTGCCGCCGGGACTGACCGGCCTGCAGCAGCTGCCGGACGCGCTGGTCCGCATCAGCCGCGCGCCGGTCGTGTCGATCGCCAAGATCCGCGGCCGTGCGACCGGGGTCGGGAGCGAGCTCGCGCTCGCCAGCGACATGCGCTTCGCCAGTCGCGAGAAGGCGATCCTGTCGCAGTGGGAAGTCGGCGCCGGACTGGTGCCGGGCGGCGGGCCGATGGCGCGCCTGCCGCGCCTCATCGGCCGCGGCCGGGCATTGGAGGTGCTGCTCGGCGCCGACGACATTCCCGGCGACCTCGCCGAGCGCTACGGCTACGTCAACCGGGCGCTGCCCGATGCGGAGCTCGACGACTTCGTCGAGGCGCTCGCACAGCGGATCGCCTCCTTCGACAAGCATGCCATCGCCGAGACCAAGCGCCTCGTCAACATCGCCAGCCTGCCGCCCGATGCGGAGATCGCGCCGGAATGGGACGCGTTCATGACGTCGCTTGCCCGGCCGGCGACCCAGGCCCGGATCAAGCAGCTGATGGAGCGCGGCTTCCACAAGCCCGGCGACGTCGAGACGCGTCTCGGATACCACGTCGGCCAGCTCGGTCGCTGACATCGCCGGCGCAGCGTCGATTTTCGGAGATTCCCCCGGTCCATTCGGACCAAGGTATCGCTGATACCTTGGTCCGATGGTCCTGCGCCGGGGCGCCGGTCAGACTGGAGAAGAACATGCTCCGTTGTGCCAAGGGAGAGCATCCATAGATGAGCCAGATTGCCAACGGCCATGCCGCCGCGTTGCAGCCCGATCCGGCCCGACCGATCGCGCTGCGCTCAATCCGCCCGGACGAAGTCGAGTGGAAGCCGTTCGCGGCATTTCCGCCGTCGGCGCGTCTCGCTGTCCTGGTCGGGCATCCGACCGAGCCCGGCCTCTACGTCGTCCGGGTGAAGGTGCCGGACGGGGTCAAGCTGATGCCGCACCGGCATCCGGAGGACCGGATCTACACGGTGATGTCCGGCGTCTTCTACATCGGCGTCGGCGCGGAATTCGACGCGGGCAAGCTCACGGCCTATGCGCCGGGAAGCATCGTTCTCCTTCCCGGCGGCACGTCGCACTTCCACTGGGCGCGCTCCGGCGAGTACGTCACCCAGGTGATGGGCGTCGGGCCGCTCGGCATCGACTACGTGAACGTCCACGACGATCCACGGACGCCCCGATGAATACCTCGGCCGGGCGGCGACTGGTTCATTCCGGCCAGGGCGAACATGATCGCGACGGCTTCGGCGCCGCCTCGATCGAGGCCTGGCCGGCGGCGGGTGGCGGGCTCCTGGTGGGTGCGGCCGAGCCGGCCTTTGTGGGCGATGCGCCGCTGCGCCGGGCCATCAAGACCATCTTCCTCCGGATCGACAGCAACGAGATCGCCGCACTCACCCTGCCTTACGTGGCGCTTGAAGACGAAGCGCGCGGCTGCATGCGGGCGCTGGTTGCGGCGGAGCTTTCCCTTTCCGAGCACCGGATCGAAGTGCGGGGCGCTGACAATACTTCGGCGCCGACGGCGAGACATGGAGCGCACCATCGGATCGTCGATATCGCCCCGCATGCGGAGCACAGCCTCCAGGCCTGCGCTGCCGGCGCGCGGATGCTCCTGCTTTCCGCGGCGGCGGATGCGTGGGGCCTGCCCGTCGCGCTGTGCCGGGTCGCCGAGGGTTACGTGTTCGGCGGCGATCGGGCCGCGGGCTATGGCGTCATCGCTGCCGACGCGGCCTTGTGTCGTTTGCCGCGATCATTGCGCTTGCGCAGCGGGCGGGCTGATACGAAGGTCTCGCCGATACCAATGGGCAAGTGTCTCGCCGATGGATGACGACCCAATATCTCGATCCCGAACCCAATCGACGGCAAAGGAGCAGAGACATGAAGATCCTGATGGTATTCACCTCGCACGACATCCTCGGCAATACCGGCCGCAAGACCGGCTTCTGGCTCGAGGAGGGTGCGGCGCCCTATTACGTGTTCAAGGATGCCGGCGTCGAGCTGACCCTCGCTTCGCCCAGGGGCGGGCAACCGCCGGTCGATCCGAAGAGCGACCTTCCGGAGAATCAGACGCCGGCGATGACGCGGTTCAAGCAGGACGCCGCCGCGCAGAAGGTCTTCGCCAACACCGCGAAGCTGAAGGACATGCGCGCCGAGGACTTCGACGCGATCTTCTATCCGGGCGGCCACGGGCCGATGTGGGACCTGGTGGACAACCCCGATTCCATCGCCCTCATCGAATCCTTCTACAACTCGGGCAAGCCGGTCGCCGCCGTTTGTCACGCGCCGGCGGTGCTGCATCGAGTGATGATCGACGGCCAGCCGATCGTGAAGGGGAAGCGCGTCACCGGCTTCGCCAACTCCGAGGAGGAGGAGGTGCAGCTGACCCACGTCGTGCCGTTCCTGGTCGAGGATGAGCTGAAGCGGCTCGGCGGCCTCTTCGAGAAAGCGCCGAAGAACTGGCAGCCCTTCGCCATCACCGACGGCCGCCTGGTCACCGGCCAGAATCCGGCCTCCTCCACCACCGGTGCCCAGCATCTGCTGGCGCTGCTCGGCAAGATGCAGCCTTCGGCGCGCGCCTCCAGCGCCGCCTGATCGCGCAAACGAAAACTCCGCCCGGCGATGTCACCGCCGGGCGGAGGACGTGACGCAAATTCCTTATCTATTCCGCGGCGTTCGACTTCACCTTGCGCTCCGGCAGCTTCCAGTCCGGGCGGATGAAGTGGCAGGTATAGCCGTTGGGATAGCGCTCCAGGTAATCCTGGTGCTCGGGCTCGGCCTCCCAGAACGGCCCGACCGGAGCCACTTCGGTGACGACCTTGCCCGGCCACAGGCCGGAGGCATTGACGTCGGCGATGGTGTCCTCTGCGACACGCTTCTGTTCCGGGCTCGTGTAGAAGATCGCCGAGCGATAGCTGGCGCCGCGGTCGTTGCCCTGGCGATTGAGCGTGGTCGGATCGTGGATCTGGAAGAAGAACTCCAGCAGCCGGCGAAAGCTGATGCGCGCCGGATCGAAGACGATCTCGATCGCCTCGGCATGGCTGCCATGGTTGCGGTAGGTGGCGTTGGGCACGTCGCCGCCGCTGTAGCCGACGCGGGTCGAGATCACGCCGTCAGTGCGGCGGATCAGATCCTGCATGCCCCAGAAGCAGCCGCCGGCCAGCACCGCGCGTTCCTGTGTCATCGCATGTCCTCCATGTGATTTATGCACGTGGTCTATGTGGTTTGTCGGCTCCGTCGCGCCCGGATCCTGAGCGGCGAGCGGAAGCGGGGCCGCGTCGATCGAAGAGCCTAGGCCACCCCAATCCGGCAGTCCATCGGCGCAGATCCCCATATGGGGAGCCGGCCGTCTTCTTTCAATCGATCCAGTCGATCAATACGTTCAGTCTTATCCATTTTACTGTTTATGGAATAATTCTAAATTGATCGCACGAAGGCGGTGCCTTCGCCAATCCTTTCAACACCCTAGGGAAATGCCATGTCTCTCGTGAATACCAAGGTCAAGCCGTTCAAAGCCCAGGCGTTCAAAGCCGGGAAGTTCGTCGAGGTAAGCGACGCCGACCTCGCCGGCAAGTGGTCGGTCTTCTTCTTCTATCCGGCCGATTTCACCTTCGTCTGCCCGACCGAGCTCGGCGACGTCGCCGATCACTATCAGGAGTTCCAGAAGCTCGGCGTCGAGATCTACGGCGTCTCCACCGACACCCACTTCACCCACAAGGCCTGGCACGATACCTCCGATACGATCGCCAAGGTCCGCTACTTCCTGGTCGGCGATCCGACCCATCAGATCAGCACCAATTTCGAGGTGCTGCGTCCGGGCCAGGGTCTGGCCGACCGGGCGACCTTCATCGTCGATCCGGAGGGCGTCATCCAGGCCATGGAGATCACCGCCGAGGGCATCGGACGCGACGCCTCCGATCTCCTCCGGAAGGTGAAGGCTGCGCAGTACGTGGCGGCGCATCCGGGCGAGGTCTGCCCCGCGAAGTGGAAGGAAGGCGCGAAGACGCTGGCGCCGTCCCTCGAGCTCGTCGGCAAGATCTGATCTCTGCCCAGTCCGGGACCGGCCTTCCCCGCGCGGGGAAGGCCGCGTGCCCCGGCTCGACTTCCCCGATTGGACTTTCCCCCACCTTCATCTCTTCACCCCGGCCAGGCATGACCGCCCGCGGCCGACCGCCGGAGAACGACCATGCTTGACGACACCATGAAGACGCAGCTCAAGGCCTATCTCGAACGGCTGGTGCGCCCGGTCGAGATCACGGCCTATGCCGACGGCGGCGCGAGCTCACATGAGATGATGGAGCTGCTGAACGACATCGTGCCGCTCTCCGACAAGATCACGCTGATCGAGCGGCGCGCGGCGGACGGGGAGCGTGCACCCTCGTTCTCCTTGTCCAGCCCGGGCCATGACACCCATCTGACCTTCGCCGGCCTTCCCATGGGCCATGAGTTCACCTCGCTGGTGCTGGCGCTGCTGCAGGTCGGCGGCTATCCGCCGAAGGTGGAGGAAGCGCTCGCCCAGCAGATCAAAGCGCTGAAGGGCGAATTCACCTTCGAGACCTACTTCTCGCAGTCCTGCCAGAACTGCCCGGATGTGGTGCAGGCGCTGAACCTGATGGCGGTGCTGAACCCCGGCATCCGCCACGTCGCCATCGACGGGGCGCTGTTCGAGGTCGAGGTGCAGTCGCGCCAGGTCATGTCGGTGCCGACCGTCTATCTCAACGGGCAGCTGTTCGGCCAGGGCCGCATGGGGCCGGATGAGATCTTCGCCAAGCTCGACACCGGCGCCGCGGCGCGCGCGGCCGAGCGCCTGAAGGCAATGGACACCTTCGACGTGCTGGTGGTCGGCGGCGGTCCCGCCGGGGCAGCGGCCTCCATCTACGCCGCTCGCAAGGGCATCCGCACCGGCATCGCCGCCGAGCGCTTCGGCGGCCAGGTGCTGGACACGATGGGCATCGAGAATTTCATCTCCGTTCCCTACACGGAGGGCCCCAAGCTCGCCGTGGCCCTCGAGCAGCATGTGCGCGACTACGACGTCGAGGTGATGAACCTGCAGCGCGCGGTGAAGCTCGTGCCCGGCGACCTCGTCCCCGGTGGCCTCATCGAGGTGCAGCTCGCCGGCGGCGCCGCGTTGCGCGCGAAGACCGTCATCCTCTCCACCGGTGCACGCTGGCGGCAGATGGGCGTGCCGGGCGAGGAAGCCTATCGCAACAAGGGCGTCGCCTATTGCCCGCATTGCGACGGCCCGCTGTTCAAGGGCAAGCGCGTGGCGGTGGTGGGCGGCGGCAATTCCGGCGTCGAGGCGGCGATCGACCTTGCGGGCATCGTCGCCCATGTGACGCTGCTCGAGTTCGACGCCAGGCTCCGGGCCGACGACGTCCTGCAGAGGAAGCTCAAGAGCCTGCCCAACGTCACCGTCGTCACCGCGGCGAAGACCACCGAGGTGACCGGCGACGGCCAGAGGGTGACCGGGCTCGTCTATGAGGATCGCGGCGGCGGGCAAGTGCACAGGCTGGAGCTCGAAGGCATCTTCGTGCAGATCGGCCTGCTGCCGAACACCGAATGGCTGAAGGGCGCCGTCGATCTCTCTCCGCGTGGCGAGATCGAGGTCGATGCGCGTGGCCAGACCTCGGTGCCGGGCGTGTTCGCCGCCGGCGACTGCACCACCGTGCCCTACAAGCAGGTCGTCATCGCCATGGGCGAGGGCGCGAAGGCCTCGCTCTCGGCCTTCGATCATCTGATCCGAATCTCGGCGCCCAGCGAAACGGCCGGGAGGGCAGAGGCCAAGGTCGCCTGACGCACTGGGCGGAAAGGGGTCGCCGGCGGAACAACTTCCGCCGGCCCAGCCGATTGACCGGGGAGTTATCCGATCCTTATAGTTAAGGGGATGGTTCCCCGACGGATGAAGTCCAGGGGATTGAATGTGGAACACGGTGCGGACGACCCAAAAGGGGCCAAAGCCGTGGCTGCCCCCGCAACTGTGAGCGGATAGCCGAGCGCCATCTGAAGACCACTGGAGGACTCTTCGGGGTTTCTGGGAAGGTCGGCGCAAGGCGAGGATTCCCCTCGGCGAGATTGTTCCCTGGGCCGTCTTCGTCGGCCTGCTCTGTCTCTTTGCGCTCTATTTCGTCGGCGCCGAGGAAGGCGCCACCTCCCTCGTCAAGGGCATGGCCGTGCACGAATGGGTGCACGACGGCCGGCATCTGCTCGGCTTTCCCTGCCACTAGTCCCATCGGACCAGTCCCATGTTGAGGACTTTGCTCGTCCGCGGGATGATCGTGGGCGTGATCGCTGGCCTGCTGGCATTCGGCATGGCCAGGGTCTTCGGTGAGCCGCAGGTGGATAAGGCGATCGCCTTCGAAGCCTGGCTCGATCAACACAAGGCGGCGTCGGCTGGAGCCGATGCCGCCAACAGCGGTGCCGCCGCTATGTCCGGCATGCCGGGCATGGACCAGCACCAGGACGGCGGCGACGAAGAGGTCGTCAGCCGTCCGACGCAGGCGAGCTGGGGCCTGCTGACCGCGGTGCTGGTCTATGGCGCCTCGTTCGGTGGATCTTCGCGCTGGTCTATGCGTTCGCGCTCGGGCGCTTCACCGGCGTCAGTCCGCGCGGACTGGCGGCGCTGCTCGCGCTGGCGGCCTTCATCACCATCGCGCTTGTGCCGGACCTCAAGTATCCGGCCAATCCGCCGACCGTCGGCCAGGCGGAGACGATCGGGCCCCGCACCGGCCTCTATCTGTCGATGCTGGTGGTCTCGATCGGCGGGATGGTGTCGGCGATCCTGACCGGGCGCAGCCTCTATCCCCGGCACGGGTTGTGGAACGCCGCCCTCGCCGGGGCGGCGCTCTATATTGCCGTCGTCGCCGTCGCGCAGCTCCTGCTGCCCGACGTGCATGAAGTGCCGGATGCGTTCCCGGCGGTCGTTCTCTGGCGTTTCCGGATTGCCAATCTCGGCATCCAGGCCGTGCTCTGGACGACGATGGGCCTCCTGTTCGGCTACCTGACCGAACGCAGCCTGCAGGCGCGGCGCAACGTCCTTCGCGCCGCCGAATAGTCACCGCGCCGCTCCTCTCGATACCATCTTCCGCTCGAGAGGAGCGGTCGGCCTGCTATGGCCATTCATTGACGGCGATGACCGCCAGCCGCACTTAGATTCGACTAGAATACTACCTAAAATTGACTCTATCTCCGCAGGGTTGCGCCGCGTCTTGCGCCCTGAATAGGAATATAAATCCATCAAGAAGGAAAAAGCAATTCCACTAGAGAATTGATCTACTTCAGTTATTTCAAGGAATAGAAAGCCATCGCAGATGTGCGCATTGAGCCATGGCGACCGCAGATAGCGACCGATTCATCGGGTGTGAGTCTGCAAAGCATTTACTAAAAGTTGCGTAACGGTTTTTAAGCGTGGTAATTCTTAGAGTGTGGAGAGACAGGGCCGTCGGTCCCTTTGGAACTGCCGGCGATGATGGGATCGGTCCGCATCCGGCACGATGCGGCTCGGCCCATTTTGCTCGGAACGGCTTCGCTCTGGCTCCTGCCTGCTTGCCTATGATTGCGAGGACATTCCAATGGCCGTCGTGAAGATCACCGCCACACCGGGCATTCCGGACGCCGACATGGCGCTCGATGCCACGATCGATCCGAATGCGGCGACCAGCAGCACGCTGACCAAATCGCTCTTCCGACTGGATTTCGGCGGCGGCGCCGTCGACACCTTCACCGGCATCGGCCTCCACTACGATCCGGTCACCCTGCTGCCCGATGCCGGCACCGTCACCGGCTGGACCGAGATGGCAGGCGGCAATACGTGGCTGCAGATCACCGGCGCCAGCGTGCCGGCGGCGACATTCACAGCCGATCTGAATGCGCCGCACAACTGGCAGGCCCTGCTCGCGAGCATGCTCTCGGGCAATGACACCATCACCGGCGGCACCGGCAACGATCACCTCCTGGGCGGGGCCGGCAACGACACCATCACCGGCGGCGCCGGCAACGACACGATGGAAGGCGGGATCGGCAACGACACCTATGTCATCGCCGATGCCGGCGACACGATCGTCGAGAATGTCGGCGAAGGGACCGACACGGCGAAGATCGGGACGGCGCTGATCACGACCCAGTTCGACAATGTCGAGAACTACATCTTCACCGGCACCGGAGACTGGACGTTCACCGGCAACGACCTCGGCGACACGATTACCGGCGCGGCAGGCAACGACACCCTGACCGGCGGCGCCGGGAATGACGCCATCAACGGCGGCGCGGGCAACGACACGCTCAGCGGCAGCGGTGGAGACGACACCATCACCGGCGGAACCGGCGCCGATGTCATGAAGGGCGGTGACGGGAACGACACTTACTTCGTGGACAATGCGGGCGACACGGTGACCGAACAGCCCGGCGAGGGAACCGCGGACACGGTCCGTAGCACGGTCTCCTTCACCCTCGGCGCCGATGTCGAGAATCTGGTTCTCCTGGGTACGGCAGCGATCAGCGGCACCGGCAATGCGGAGGCGAATGCGATCACCGGCAATGCCGGAGCGAACATCCTCGACGGCCAAGCCGGAGCGGACATCCTCACCGGACTCCAGGGCAACGACACCTATATCGTCGACGATCCCGGCGATCAGGTGATTGAGGCCGCCAAAGGCGGAATCGATCTCATTAAGTCCAGCGTCACGATCGACCTCTCCCAGGGAGCATTCCTGAACCAGGAGATCGAGAATGTGACGCTGATGGCGGGCACCGGGAACAACGATGTCACCGGCAACAAATACAACAACGTCATCCAGGGCAACGAGGGCGACAACAAGCTTATCGGCAATGCCGGCAACGACACGCTGGTCGGCAATGACGGAAACGACACCCTCGACGGTGGCGCCGGCAACGACACGATGAACGGCGGCAAGGGCGACGACAAATACACCGTCGATTCCCTCACCGACAAGGTCGTCGAGACCCTCTCGCAAGCAGCCGGCGGTGGCATCGATTCCGTGACCACGTCGGCCGCGATCAAGACGGCCTATGCCAACGTCGAGAACTTCACCTATACCGGCCTGGCCAATTGGGTGTTCACCGGCAATGCGCTCGACAACAGCATCACCGCCGGCTCCGGCAACGATACCCTGAACGGCGGCGCGGGCAACGACACGATGGTCGGCGGCCAGGGCAACGACGCCTACCTAGTCAACAGTGCCGGCGACACTGTCACGGAGCAGAATGGAGAAGGGATCGACAAGGTCACCATTCTCACGACCGCGGTGATGACGGCTTTCAATAATGTCGAGAACTAC
>Ga0335070_10006098_pt1 | contig 14188 bp, 11 predicted proteins | sample Lox_Sample_13_FD_206722 | JGI IMG/M metagenome (GOLD analysis project Ga0335070, IMG submission 206722) | Soil microbial communities from Loxahatchee National Wildlife Refuge, Florida, United States - Lox_Sample_1.3 | ecosystem: Environmental > Terrestrial > Soil > Wetlands | place: USA... | reverse complement strand
GAGCCACTTGCGCCATCGGCCCCGGCTGCACCGTGGTTTCCCACTTCGCGGTTTTTCCCGTGCCCACCTTCGTGCGTTTGGCGCGCAGCTTCTCCACCTTGGCGTCGATCAGTTTGACGCCGACCTGCACCGCTTCCGCCGCGGCCTCCTGCAACTGCGGGTCGAGCGTGGTGTAGATGCGGTAGCCGTGCTCGTTCATCTCGCGCTCAGGGAAGCGGGGCGCGAGAATGTCTTTGACGAGGTCCACGAAGTAAGGCGCATCGCTGGCCTCGACGTTAGGGGGAGCGAGCTTGAGCGGCGTGGCCTTGGCCTTGTTCGCCTGATCGCGGATGATTGCTCCCGTCTCCACCATGGAGTCCAGCACCAGGTTGCGGCGCTCCAGCGCCCGCTCCGGATACTTATAGGGCGACAGGTAATTCGGGCGCTGGATCATCCCCGCCAGCAGCGCCGCCTCCGGCAGGGTCAGGTTCTTGATGTCCTTGCCGAAATAGGCCTGTGAGGCCTCGCCGAACCCCTGGATGGTGAAGGAGCCGCGCTGCCCCATATACACCGAGTTGGCGTACATCTCGAACAGTTGCGGCTTGGACAAGCGCTGCTCCAGTTCGACCGCGATCAGCATCTCCGCCAGCTTGCGTTTGATGGTCTTCTGCGGACTCAGGAAGAAGCCGCGCGCTATCTGCATGGTCAGCGTAGAGCCGCCCTGCTCGTGGCGTCCGCTGCGCAGGTCCACCAGCGCCGCTTCCATGAGCCGGTAGTAGTTGACCCCGCTGTGCTGGAAAAAACGGCGGTCTTCAATGGCCAGCACTGCGTCAATCATGACCTTGGGGATCTCGTTGAAGCTGACCAGCCGCCGCTTGGCCCGCTGCTCCGTGTCGGAAAGCGCGGTGACGAGCTGAGGCTCCAGTTCGTAGGCAGCCAGTTCGTCGTGCTTGTCGTCGGCGCCGGTGATCCTCTCCACCTGCCCTTCGCTGACGCGGACCACTGCCCCCTCGGCGCTGTGGTAGGAGGTAGGACCGGGCCGGATCTCAATCCCGCCCTTGACCAGCTTGAAGGTACCTATCGGCGAGTCGCCGCCCTCGGTGTACGCGGCGCGGCGCAGGTCGGCCGCGATCTCGTGCACGGTAAGCTTGTCCCCGGTGTGAACCAGCTTGGGGAGGGCGTAGATCTTGGCGGCGTTGGCGAAGATGGGCCCCCGCATGCGCCGCTCTACGATCCTCTCGTACTTGACGTAGTAGTAGGCGAAGACGCCTAAGGCGGCAACCGCGACCAGAAGAGCTGCGGTCAGCGCCACCTTGGCCAGAGGATGCGAAGACTGGCCCCCAGCACCAGCCTTCCTGAATCCCGGGATCTTGAGTTTTACCGCCACGATGGAATGATAGCGTGCGCCACTAAGCCAGAGATGCTGCTGGGCATCATTTCGTCATCCGCTGCTTCAATTGGATGCGATCCACCGGCTTCCTGCCCATTGTCCCGCAAAGTTCCTGCCTCGACTAGAGCTTGGCGGCGCCGCGGATGTGCGGCGTCCGGATTCCAAGGGCGCACAGCAATTCTCAGATTCGCTTGTTCTTGGTTGCGGGATGGAACCTCAGGTCCAGCGGGAAACCCGGCAGCTCAACATGCACGGTGTATTCAGCCCAGATGGACAGCTCGGCTCCGTTACGCAGGACGTTGATCTGCTCCGCCTTCAACGGGATACCGTATTCCGCCGCTTTCTTTGCCAGAGTGTTGCGGATGTCCTGGTCGGTCTTGGTCGTGTAGGAGTTCATCAGGGCTTCGTTCTGGATGTCGTCCTGGAACTGGTAATTGTTCAGGTAGGGCGGTACCAGCATCCAGGCCGAGTAGGCAGCCGCCACGACCAAGAACAGCCCGAACAGCGCTTTGAGCCTATTCATTCCCCGTCCCGCGCGCCGGCCTTACAACCCAACCAAGCAAAATGCGGCTTCATCGGATGCCCCGCTACAAACGCGCTTCGCTCAGGAAGCCGGCCGGAGCACTTGACCAAAATGGGTCACTATGCCGCTGATGGTAGCATCCTCAATTTTGCGTGTCGAGCGCTCGACTACCTCTACTTTACCCTCAGAAACCTTCCTGCCAACAGTCACACGGAAGGGCATGCCCACCAGGTCAGCGTCCTTGAACTTAACCCCAGGGCGCTCGTCGCGATCATCCAGCAGGACGTCGAAACCGGCAGCTTCCAGCTTCTCTGTGATCTCCATAGCCGCCTGCCTAATGCCGGCATCGACGAAGTTAGTCGGTGTAACGATGATCTGGAAGGGCGCAATCTGCGCCGGCAGCCAGAAGCCATCGTTATCATGGTTCTGCTCGACGGCGGCAGTCAGGATGCGCTCGATCCCGATGCCGTAACTGCCCATAATGGGCGTAACCTCTTTGCCGTCCTTGTCCAGCACACGCGCGCCCATGGACTCGGAATACTTGTAGCCCAGCTTGAAGATGTGTCCGATCTCCACCGCCTTGCCCACAACCAGCGGCGCTCCGCAGTTAGGACAACCTTCGCCCTCGCTCACCGTGCGCAGGTCGGCCCAGCTCTCGACCGGAAAGTCCCGGCCAGGAGTGATGTTGCGCAGGTGATAGTCCTCCTTGTTCGCGCCTGAAACCAGGTTGGTACGGCCCTTGAGCGCCGAGTCCACGAGCACGATTGGCGGGCCGTATTTGTTTTTCGATGGCGGGATGCCGATCGGCCCCAGGAATCCGGCGGGCGAGCCGAAGATCTCCTGAATTTCTTCCGGATGCATCGGGCGAAACGCAAGTCCTTCGACGGCTGAGGACAGTTTGGCTTCATTCAACTGGTGGTCGCCGCGCACAAAGGCGATCACTGGCCGGCCGCGGCTCTCGCCGGTTTTGCCGTCTTCCTCCACGGCCATGTAAGCCATGGTCTTCATCTTCTGCTTCGGCGAGACGCCGAGATACCTCGCGACCTCTTCGACGGTCTTCAGTCCCGGCGTGTGGACCAACTCAGGCTTGCCGCTACCCGTCGGTGCTAGATCTTCTACCGGTCCCAGGCGAGATGTTGCTTTCTCCAAGTTGGCCGCGTATCCGCACTTCGGGCAGCTCGCGACGAAGTCCTCGCCGGCATCGGTCATCACCATGAACTCGTGCGACTGCGAACCGCCCATCGCGCCCGAGTGGGCCTCGACCACTACGTACTTCAGGCCGCAGCGGTCGAAGATCCGGCGGTAGGCCTCGTCGTGTTTCTTGTAAGAGACGTCGAGTCCTGCGGCGTCGATGTCGAACGAGTATGAGTCCTTCATGGTGAACTGACGCACCCGCAGCAGGCCGGATTTTGGGCGGGGCTCGTCGCGGAACTTCTCCTGGATCTGATACCAGATCTGCGGCAGCTCCTTATAGCTGCGCACTTCCTTGCGCGCAATCTCGGTCATGCCCTCTTCGTGAGTCATGCCCAGACAAAGCTCGCGTCCGCCCCGGTCCTTCAGACGGAACATGTTGTCGCCCATCGCCGTCCAGCGGCCGCTCATTTCCCACAGCTCGCGCGGGTTCATCGCCGGCAGGTAGAACTCCTGTCCGATCTTGTCCATCTCTTCACGGACGATTTGCGTGATTTTTAGCTTCGAGCGCTGCCCTATAAACAGGAACGAATACAGCCCGGCGGCCAATTGACGGATGTATCCAGCGCGCACCAGGTACTTGTGGCTCGCGACCTCGGCATCGGCCGGCGCCTCTCGCAACGTGGGAATGAACAGTTGTGACCAGCGGTACATGCAGTGCTCTTTCGTGAACAGGAGAATTTTGTATTGTAAAGGAAGGACGGGGCCGGTGCTTCAGAGGCTCGGATTGTGGTAGTGACGCCGCTGTCACAGGGCCGTAGGCCCGCTATAGGTTAGCCCAGCACGGCAGTGCTGGGTGATCCGGCCGTTCGCACCGTGAGTGCCGTAGGCACGGCATATTATCCAAACACAAATTTCGGATTGTAAGCCACGCCTGATTTCTTCAATAACGCCAAAAACTCATCTTCGAACGAACGCCGTTTATGGTGCTCGGCCTGGTTCTCGATGTATTTCTTGACCGCACCGGCAACCGACGCGCTCACGCTGAAGGCCCCATAGCCTTGCTGCCAAGCGAATTTTGGGACGTGCTCGTGCATCCAGCGCGACGAGTTCGCCTTGAACACCTGAACGGCGTGGGCGAGGGTCACATCGGAAGGCAAGCCAAACAAGATGTGAGCGGGGTCTGGCATGCCGCCAATCTTGATTACCGTCAAGCGATGATTCCGCCCTATGCCGGCCATGACAGCCCATAATTCCCGAAGCGATGCGGTCGGGATCGTCGGTTTTCGTTCGCGCGTGCTGAACACGACGTGCAAAAGGTTGTTCGTGTACGAATGCGGCATGGTATGCCGTCCCTGACGGGACTCTCTCCCAACCTAGGCATCTCCACCCAGCACTGCCGTGCTGGGCTAACATATGGCGGGCCTACGGCCCTTCGCGTTATCCCTTGGACGAACTTTCTGCAAGTCCATGGCCGAGGCCCGTAGAGCTTGCCCTGAGCGGAGTCGAAGGGGCCGCGATACTTTAGCCCAGCACGGCAGTGCTGGGTAAGCCTATTTTGACCTAATCGAGAACAAATCCTTCTGCCCAGTGATCGTGGTTAAGTTGGTAGGGGCAGATCTGAAAGCCCTCGTTAAAGTCCTTGAATCCAGGCATATCCTTCACGCGCTGAACTGCAGCCTTCGCTTCCTCATCAGATGAATAGACTCCGATTAGCAATTCGATGTCCTCTTCTCCCTCGGGCATCTCTTTTACGAACCAAAGCAGATGAACCACATGACTCATGGCACGGCGAATCTCGATCGCCCGGTCTTTCCCCGCAGGCTGCGCGGGGTTGATATCAACGGATAGGCAGCCCTCGTTGGCCTCGCGAAGGTTCTTGATCAGCTCCTCCATCGTGTCGCCTTGCGTGGCACACCCAGGAATCGCAGGCACCTCGGCCCAATACCCGCCCTCTTCGGCTTCGTGGATGATGGCCTTCAGCTTCATACACCCGATTCTCCCCGTTTGTCTCCGGAACTGCAACTACACCATCTGCGTTCCCCACAGATCGTGCAGGTGCACGATGCCCTCGAGACGCCCGTCGCCGTCCACCACCACCAGGGACGTTATTTTTTTCTGCTCCATGGTATTCAGGGCGGTGACGGCGAACTCGTCGCGGCGGATGGTCTTGGGATTGCGCGTCATGCACTCCGCAGCGGTGAGGTCGAGGATGTCCTTTCCGCGGCGCTCGAGGAGGCGACGCAGGTCGCCGTCCGAGATCACGCCGACCAGCTTTTCGCCCTCAACCACCGTTGTGATACCCAGGCCTTTGCGCGACATCTCGTAGATCACGTCGTGCATGGACGTAGTGGGAGCAACACGCGGCACCGCATCGCCGGAATGCATCAGCGATTCCACGCGCGCCAGCTTCTTGCCCAGCTTGCCCCCTGGATGTAGGTCGGCGAAATCTTCTTCCTTGAAGCCGCGTTTCTCCGCCAGCGCCATGGCCAGAGCGTCGCCGAGCGCCAGCATGGTGGTGGTGGAAGCCGTCGGCGCAAGTCCTAGCGAGCAGGCTTCCTTCGCCACCGAGCAATCCAGCGCCACATCGGCCGCCTGCGCCAGCGTGGATATTCTGGATGGCGTGGCGCGGGCGCCCTCGCCCGCGAAATCTCGGCAAATCGCGTCTCCCGTCATGGCGATCAGCCCCAGCCCCAGGCGTTTGATCGTCGGCAGCAGAGCGACGATTTCCTCTGTCTCGCCGCCGGACGAAAGCGCCAGCACTACGTCCCCGCGCACCAGCATGCCGAGATCGCCGTGCACGGCTTCTGCGGGATGGAGGAACAGCGCCGGCGTTCCGGTGGAGCTGAGCGTGGCCGCGATCTTGCGCGCCACCAGCCCGCTCTTGCCCATGCCGGTTACGACCACGCGTCCGCCGCAGCCGTAGAGCATCTCGATCGCCTGCTCGAACGCCCTGGCCATAGGGCCGGCCAGGCGGTCAGCCAGCGCCTTGAGCGCCTCCGCCTCGATGCGGACTACGTTTTCGCCAATGTGGCGCATAGAGAGTGGAGATGGTAACAAAAAGCGGCTCTTGGCAGTTGGCTCTTTGCTCTTGGCTAAAGGCTGAGCGCACGAGCCAAAAAGCCAGGAGCTAAGAGCCAAGAGCTAACAGCCAAGAGCCGTCATTTCGGCTGCCACTTCTTCAGGAACGCGATCACGTCCTCGGGCGCCAGCGAGCGCGCAGCCTCGAACTCGCCCGCCTGCTGGCTGTAGAGCAACTTGCCGTCCGACGCCAGCACCGCCAGCGCGGGCACGCCTTTTTTCAGCGGGACCTGGTACTTGTCGGCGAGATCGAGGTTCTTGTTGTACTCGCCAATGTCCACGTGGACCACGATGTAATGCGCCTTGAGCTTCGGCTCGATCTCGGGATGGTGGAACGCCAGGTCGAGCACGTGGCAGTCGTAGCACCAGTTGCCGCCGAACACCAGGATCACGTTCTTGTGCTCGCGCGCGGCGCGCTCCAGCGCTTCCTTGACCTCACGCTTGGCGTCGGCCTGGGGGTTGTAGAGGTTGGGATTGAGCTTCAGCGGCTGCTTCAGCCGGCGAGGTTCTCCGCGGACGGCGGCCACGATCTGCGGCATGGCGCCCATCTGCCACACCTGCGTCTGAACGACGTATTCGGTCTTCAGGCCGGATGGTGTCTTCAGCCGCAGTTCAGCCTCGAACGCCACCAGTTGCGAACCGGCGAGCGGTCCAGCCTCGAGCTTCGCGATTTCAATCTTCATCGCCGACAGGCCCAGGCTCTTCAGGCCTTTCCAGAAACGAAGTTCGTCGGCCAGCGGAATGGGCTGCTTCTTCGGGTTCTCAATGTCAGCCGGCGGATTGACGGAGTACAAGGTGCGCAAGGCCGCATCGTCCCCAGCAAGCACCGCCACCTTCCAGCGCTCGAGCGGGGCGAAGTCCTGGGCGGCGACTCTTAGCGTGAAAAGTAATAGCGCGAAGACTGCCGTGCGATATTGACTCATAAGGAAGCTGCTGGCTTTTGGCTCTTGGCTTTTGGCCAAAAGCTAACAGCCAAGAGCCAACGGCCGCTTTTTAGACGCTACGAATCCTGAGAGGTCACCGCTTTTCGCACCGCAAGCAGTTGCTCGAGCACGCCACGCAGCTTCGCCAGGTCTAGCGCGTTGGCACCGTCCGACATGGCTCGCGCCGGGTTGTCGTGGACTTCGAGGAAGATGCCGTCCACGCCCGCCGCCACCGCCGCCCGCGCCAGCACGGGGATAAATTGCGGCTGACCGCCGCTCACCGCTTGGCCGTCGGCGCCTGCCGAAGGCAGTTGCACTGAGTGGGTAGCGTCGAAGACCACGGGCGCGAATTCGCGCATCACCGGCAGCGAGCGCATGTCCACCACCAGATTGTTGTAGCCGAACGAGCTGCCCCGCTCGGTCAGGAACACGCGCTGGTTCCCCGCCTGGTGCGCCTTTTCGACGGCGTGCCGCATGTCCCAGGGCGAGACGAACTGTCCCTTCTTGATGTTCACGGCACGACCGCTGCGCGCGGCGGCCACGATCAGGTCGGTCTGCCGGCAGAGGAAGGCAGGGATCTGCAGCACGTCCACCACCTCGGCCACGCGTGGCACGTCGGTAGCTTCGTGCACGTCGGTGAGCACCGGGATCTTCACCCGCGCGGCCACTTTGTGCAGGATGCGCAGGCCCTCGGCCACACCCAGCCCGCGATAGCTCTTGATCGAAGTGCGGTTGGCTTTATCGTAGGACGCCTTGAAGATGTAAGGCAGGCGCAGCGCGCGGCAGACACCGGAGATGGACTCCGCCATCTTCAGAGCGTGCTCTTCGCTTTCGATGACGCACGGCCCAGCGATCAGAAACAGCTCGCCGCCGCCGATTTCGACGTTGCCGACTTGGAAGGAAGTTGTCAGTTGCCAGTTACCAGTCGCCGAAAAAACGCTCTTGGCTATTGGCTCTTAGCTTTTGGCCAAAAGCCAAGTGCCAAGAGCCAAAAGCCTTCTGCCCTCGAACTTAGACGCTCGCGGGACGGCTAAATCTTACCGCTTTCCGACCTTCTCCGGTCTGAGGAACATTTCGACTTCCGCCGTCGCCTTCTGCTCACGGCGGCGCAGGCGGTTCTGGTACGACGCGCCCATGAAGGCCTTAAACAAAGGATGCGGCTCGAGCGGCTTCGACTTGAACTCAGGATGGAACTGGCAGCCGAGGAAGTAAGGATGGTCGGGGATCTCGACGATCTCGACGTACGTCCCGTCGGGCGTGGCGCCGGTGATGCTCAGCCCACCGCCAGTCAGCACGGCTTCATACTCGCGGTTGAACTCGTAGCGATGGCGATGGCGCTCGCTGATCTCCAACGCCCCGTAGGCCTTCGCGGCGAATGATCCCGGCGTGAGCTTGCATGTCCAGGCGCCCAGGCGCATGGTGCCGCCGAGTTCGTCGATGCCGCGCAGTTCGCGCAGCTTGTAGATGACGCGGTGTGGAGTCGCCGGATCGAATTCGCTCGAATCCGCCCCTTCCAGCCCGCAGACATTGCGCGCGAACTCGATGCAGGCCGTCTGCATTCCCAGGCAGATGCCAAAGTACGGAACCTTCTTTTCGCGGGCGTAGCGGATGCCATTCAGCATCCCGCTGATGCCGCGCTTGCCGAAGCCGCCCGGCACCAGGATGCCGTCGAATCCTTCGAGCTGCGATTCATAGCTGCGGTCGTCCTTGTCCTTGCCTTCCAGACCCTCGGCCTCCACCCACACCAGGTTGGGTTTCAGGTTGAAGGCGAGCGCGCCGTGAACGAGCGCTTCCTTCAGCGACTTGTACGAGTCCTCGTACTCGACGTACTTGCCTACAATGGCGATCGAGACCTCGTCTTTCGGGTTGTAGACCCGCCGCACCAGGTCTTCCCACGGGGCCAGATCGGCCGCGGGAGCTTCCCGGTGCAGGTATCTCAAAATGAGAGAGTCCACGCCTTCCTTGGCGAACAGCAACGGAACCTCGTAGATGGAAGCTACATCCTTGGCCGTGATGACAGCTTCCTCCTCGACGTTGCAGAAGAGCGCGATCTTGGACTTGATGTCCTTGGAAAGAAAGCGGTCGGTGCGACAAAGCAGAATGTCCGGCTGGATCCCGATGGAAAGCAGTTCCTTCACCGAGTGCTGCGTGGGCTTGGTCTTCAGCTCGCTGGCGGCGGCGATGAACGGCACCAGGGTAACGTGAATGAACAGCGTGTTCTCGCGTCCCAGGTCCTGGCGCATCTGGCGAATGGCCTCGAGGAAGGGCAGCGATTCGATGTCGCCCACCGTGCCGCCGATCTCGACCAGCACCACGTCCACTTCCTGCGCGACCTTCTTCATCGCCGCTTTGATCTCGTTGGTGACGTGGGGGATGACCTGGACGGTCTTACCCAGGTAGTCGCCGCGGCGCTCCTTGGTAATGATCTGCTCGTAGATGCGGCCGGTGGTCCAGTTGTTATCGCGGCTGAGGCGGGCGTGGGTGAAGCGCTCGTAGTGGCCGAGGTCGAGGTCGGTTTCGGCGCCGTCGTCGGTGACGAAGACTTCGCCGTGCTGGAACGGCGACATGGTCCCGGGATCGACGTTGAGATACGGGTCCATCTTCATCAGGTTGACCTTCAGGCCGCGGCTCTCCAGCAGACAGCCGATCGAGGCCGCCGCCAGCCCCTTACCCAAGGAAGACACGACACCGCCCGTCACAAAGATGTACTTCGCTGACATCTCGTCCTCACCACTGATTTTTTAAGTATTTTGTGCGCTCGGAAGGGGTGCACAACCAATTATGCCTGAAAACCAGGGCGGAGGCTAGATACGATTTCTTCAGTCGGTTGCGCCGTACCAAGGATTCCGCATCTAACTCCGTATCGTGCAACGAATCACCGCTGCGGATAACATGGAAGTATGCGCAAAGTCCTTCTGAGCGCCGGAGCTTTGCTGTTTGCCGTGTCGCTGGCGTTTGTGCCGCCGTACGTGCGCGCACAGAATCCTCAGCTCACCAAGCGGCTCATCCTGAAAGACGGCAGCTACCAGCCGGCCACCAAGTGGGAGGTCCACGGCGATCGCGTGCGTTATTACAGCGCCGAGCGCTACGAATGGGAAGAGCTCCCCAACGACATGGTGGACTGGCCGGCGACCGAGAAGTGGGAAAAAGAGAGCGCCAGCCACCACATATCCGAAGAGACCAGGGAGATCTCGGCTGAATTCGAGGCAGAGCGCCGCGCGGAAGAGGCGCGGACCCCGACTGTCGCGCCGGGGGTCAAGCTGCCCTCCCAGGGCGGGGTGTTCCTGCTGGACGACTTTCGCGGACAGCCCCAACTGGTGGAACTGGCGCAGAGCGGCGGCGAGGTGAAGAAAAACATGGGGAAGAACGTGCTGCGGGCGGCCATCAACCCGCTGGCCTCGATGAAGCAGAGCATCGAGCTTCCCGGCACGCGCGCCCGTGTGCAGTCACACCTGCCCCGGCCGGAGATCTTCGTTAACGTGGAGGCCGATGCGGATTCTTCCTCCGGCCCGCCACCTGACACCGCCCACCGCTACCGCTTGGTGCGCCTGCAGCGCAAGAAGGACTCCCGCGTGGTCGGCAACCTGAAGATCACCACCATGACCGGTAAGGTCTCGCAGCAGGAGAGCTACGTCGAGGCGATCGCTGAACGATTCTCCGGTGATTGGGTCAAGGTGACCCCTGCCCGGAACCTCGATCCCGGCGAGTACGCCCTGGCGGAGATGCTGGGCGAGAAGCAGATGAATCTCTACGTGTGGGATTTCGGCGTAGATCCCGCGGCGCCCGCCAATCCCGGCGCCTGGAAGCCGGTCCAGCCATCCTCAAAGACCACAGCCGACGAATCGCCGACGCTGGGGACAAGACAGAAATCCAACTAGCCAAATCAACCAAGATCCCTCGCGGCTAAAGCCGCTCGGGATGACAAAGATGGGGAGCACGGTGTGGCACGGCTGAAGCCGTGCCCTCCCGGAATCCGGATGGCTTCTGGTTCATTAGGTCCGGCCCTAGATGAATCAACGTCTCGATTTCTACCGCACCATCCCCTGCTGGGCGACGGCGATGTTGTCGCGGGTGGAGTTCTTGACCATGTACATCATCTCGTCGGCCTGGCGGATGATCTCGTGGGTGCTCTTGGCGTCTTCGGGATAAGTGGCGACGCCGATGGAAGCGCGCACGCTGAGCCCCAGTCCGTCGTCTTGCAGGAAGGCGGTGTGGCGGAAGACGTCCAGGATGCGACGAGCGACCACCATGGCGGAGTCCTTGCTGGTCTGCGGCAGCAGGATCACGAACTCATCCCCGCCGTAGCGGAAGGCGTAGTCGATCAGGCGCAGGTGGTGCTTGAGGTGGAAGCCGACCTCGGCCAGCAGTTTGCTCCCCACGAGGTGGCCGTGAGTGTCGTTGACGCGCTTGAAGTGGTCGAGGTCGATGAACAGCACGCTGAACTCATAGCCGAAGCGGGCCGAGCGATAGACTTCGGCCTCCAGCGTTTTGTACAGGTGGCGGGCATTGAACAGCCCGGTAACATCGTCAGTGATGGTGAGTTCCTGGATCTTCTCGACGGCGCGGGCGTTGTCGATGGCGATGGCGGCGTAATCGCACAGCGCGTGCAGGAAGAACATCTCGTTGTCGCCGAAGGTCTCCATGGCGCAGTTGATCAACTGGATCACGCCCAGCACGCGGTGACGCGCGCGCAGCGGCACGCAGATGATCGAGCGCGTCTGCCATTTGGTCATCTCATCCACGCGCTTGGCGAACCGCGGGTCGTTGTAAACGTCAGGCACGATCAGGGATTCGCCGTGTTTGGCCACCCAACCCGCGATCCCCTCGCCCACCTTCAGGCGCAGGTTCTTCAGGGTTTCCGCAGCCTCGCCCACGGCGATGGCGAAGTAGAGCTCCTGCTTGGTCTCCTCCACCATGAGCAGGGACCATGTATCAGGGCGGAAGTATTCCGCCATCTTGTCCATGATGGTCTGCAGGATGGAGTCCAGGTTGAGCGAGGAGGTGAGGGCTTTGGCCACATCATGGAAGATGTTCAGTTCCTGAATCTGCCGTTTGCGATCAGCGGTGGCCTCGTTCATGGAAACATTTATGGTCACAGCGGAGAGCCCGGTGCGCGCATTATAGCTTCAGGTTTCCGGAGGCGGTAAAAAATGTCCCCTGCCGGGCACACTTCAGTAACCAGGGGCCATTTCCGAAGCAATTGTCGCCAGAGGACTTAGCACTACTCGGCGTTGACAGTGCCAAGCGCCCTCCCTATGATGGCCGCAATATGGGCGCCTTCGGCGAACGCTTGCAGCGCGAGCGCGAGATGCGCGGCATCACGCTGGAAGAAATCTCCGAGTCTACCAAGATCAGCAGCCGCTCCCTGCTCGCCCTGGAAAAGGAAGAATTCGACAAGCTTCCCGGTGGCATTTTCAACAAGGGTTTTGTACGCGCCTATGCCCATTACCTAGGCATCGATGAAGACCAGGCCGTGGCCGACTTCGTCGCCGCTTCCGGGGGCGAAAAGGAGCAGCCCCTTCCCGACCCGCCGACGCCGCGCGCCGCCGACCTGGAACGACGTGCTGAGGGGCATGCCAACTGGCGTGCCTTCGCACTACTGGTTCTGCTGCTCGCTGCTGGGGTTGGGGCGGCCTGGAAAGTGGGTCCGCTGGCGTACAACGTCCTTTCGGAAGCCGTGCGAACACGCCTGAACTCCCAGCCGGCGCCCACGTCGGCACCACCCAGCGAGGCGCCGGCAAGCACGCAGGGGGGCCCGGTACCCGCTCCTGTGCCCGCTCCTGCTGCTACCCCAAGAAAGCCGCCCGCCAAGGCCAAGACCGTCACCGTTGCAAGGAACATTCCTGTTGCGGCTCTTCCGGCCGCTTCAGAGATGGTAGCGGCCCCGGCAACGGAGACGCCGGCCTCTACGTTTGTGGTCCAGATCCGCGCCACCCAGGACGCCTGGGTGCAGATCGTCGCCGATGGCAAGCTGCAGAGCGAAGGCGTACTGGTCCCGCCTGCGGAAAAACGCGTGCGCGCCGCCAAGGAAGTGGTCATCAAGACCGGAAATGCGGCAGGCGTGGAAGTCTCCTTTAACGGCCGGCCCCTGGCGCCTCTGGGCGAGGCGAACCAGATGGCTACGGTGACCCTCACCGCCGCGGGCGCCCAACGCTGAAGGGAGCGCGATGCCGCGGATGATCGAGCTGATCCGCCAGTCGGCGGTCCCGGCCAACATCATGCGCGCGGCAGCCAGAGGGGCGCTGGTCCTGCCCCCGGCGGAGATGATCGAAATTCTGGTCCACCTCACAGCAAACCCCGTCTTCGCCCAGCAAGCGCGAATGACCCTGGCCGGCTGGGACGAAACCTCGTCGCTGGCGGAGGCTTCCGATCCCCACGCCCCTTGGGCGGTGCTGGATTACTTCAGTAAGCCCGAGAACCTGCGCCCAACCCTGGTTCCGGCGCTGCTCGAGAATCCCTCCGTCCCCGAGGCTCGGCTGGTGGACCTCGCCCACGGCGCTTCCCGCGAAATCATTCCCATCATGCTGGCCAGCTCGCGGGTGCAGGCGGCGGTCAACGTGCTGCACGCCCTCGCCGGCAACCAGCACCTGGAGGAGCGCGAGGCCGCGCAAGTGCGGGAGATGCTCGGGCGTCTCGGCGACCGGGCGGAGCCGGTTCCGGCGGAAGACAGCGTGCTCTACGAGGTGACGCACGCGGCCGAAATCGCAGCCGAGGAAGGAACCCCTTTCACTCTGGTTACCTGCACCGGCGATATCCTCGGCCTGGGCCTGGAAGACCCCGGTTCTTCGCCGACGCCGGACGGCGTCGCGACCCTCGAAGTCCTGCCGGCGCTCGAGACCAAGGCAGCGCAGGGCGCGGACGATCCCCAGTTCCAGAAGCGGGTTTCGACTTTGCAGAGAATCGCCAAGCTCGGCGTGAGCGAGCGGGTTCAGTTGGCGATGAAGGGAAGCCGCGAGGAGCGCTTCCTCCTTATCCGTGACGGTTGCAAGGTAGTGGCGCTGGCTGTGCTGGAATCGCCCAAGATAACGGAGAATGAGGTTGAGGTCTTCGCCTCCATGCGCAATGTGCAGGAGATCGTGCTTCGCAGCATCACCCTCAAGCGCAAGTTCATGAAGGCGTATGCCGTAGTCAAGGCGCTGATAAACAATCCGCGCACGCCCT
>Ga0335070_10006097_pt1 | contig 14189 bp, 9 predicted proteins | sample Lox_Sample_13_FD_206722 | JGI IMG/M metagenome (GOLD analysis project Ga0335070, IMG submission 206722) | Soil microbial communities from Loxahatchee National Wildlife Refuge, Florida, United States - Lox_Sample_1.3 | ecosystem: Environmental > Terrestrial > Soil > Wetlands | place: USA: Florida... | reverse complement strand
GCCGCTCGGTCCCTTTGCGGCCGTGGACCTGGCGCGCGGCACACCGGCGGACATCACGGGCCTGCGGGAGCGCTCGGGGTACTACGCCCTGGTCGAGGAGATGCTTGCTCTCCAGGATGCACGGGCCCCGGCTCCAGCCGACACCCCGGGCACCGTGGCCCCGGTCGCCCCCGCGCCTGCCCCGGCCCAGACCTTCACCGCCCGGCCACAGCCAGAGACCGTCGCCCATGGCTCGACCTCCCGCGGTGACGACGCCCGTCCTCCGACCGTGGCGGAGCGCATCGCCCCGCGGCGCCGTGCGGCGCAGTCCCCGGCCCCGCCCCGCGGGCGCTTCACCCAGGTGGAGGCACAGCGCGCAACGCTCGAGTCGCTCGAGGCTCCCGAAGGTCGGGCGACGCTCCAGACCCTTCTGGCCCAGCACGGCCACCGCCCTGCCCTGGTCCGTGCGCTCGCCCAGGGCTACGTCGGCGAGCGGGGTGACCCGTCCGCCTCCGAGCTGGACGCGCTGCTCGCGGCCCAGGGCCTGCTCGACGCCGCCGAGGCCAGCGAGTGCGAACTCATCCTCGCCGCCGTCTCGGAGCAGCGGGGTGCGCTCGGCCGGGTGGCGTGGGCGCTGGGGCTGCGCGGGCAGGAGCTGACCTCGCTCGTCTCCCGGCTCGGGCTCGGCCCCGAGGTGGAGCGGCGCCGCGAGCGGTTCCGGAGGGAGGCGCTTTCTCCGGCAAGCTGGACGGCGCGGCTGGACCTCTTCGGACGGCGCAAGTACCTCGAGGACCTCGGCGTGGAGCGCGACTTCGAGGATCGACTCCGCGGCGACCTCGCGCGCGAGCTGGCCGCTGCCGGAGCGGACGCCGGGGACGCACCCGCGGCTCTGGCCCGGCGTCTCGGAGTGTCGCAGACGCTGGTCACCCGGGCGCTCGAGCGGCTCGGACTCCTTCCTGAGGCAAACGCCTCGACCACCCCGACCTGACAGACGCCATGCCCATCTACGAATACGAATGCAGCCAGTGCCACCAGACCTCGGACGTTCTGCAGAAGGTGAACGACCCCGCCCCGGAGACCTGTCCTCGCTGCGGCGCCCAGCACACCCTCTCCCGCCTGGTCAGCCGGACGAGCTTCGTGCTGAAGGGCGGCGGGTGGTATGCAGACCTGTACTCCTCGAGCAAGCCGAAGTCGGACGGCAGCGAGTCGAAGCCCGCCGCCAAGCCAGAGGCTTCCGGTCCGCCCGCGTCGACGCCGGGCGGGGGGACCTCGGGCTCGGGTTCGGGCACGTCGGGCACGTCGGGCAGCGGGCCGGTAAACTCTGCCCCGAAGGTCGCCGCCGCCAAGGCGTGAGACCCGCGCGACGCCGCGTGTACTGGATGGCCCCGTGGGCGGCGCTGGCGCTCGCCGGCTGTGCCGGCCGCACTGCCATGGGAATCGAGCACCGCGAGGCGGTGCTCCGCGAGGTCCGCTCCTCGCCGCCGCGCTGGCTCGCCGTCTCCTGCGTCCGGGTGCACCTGGACGCGAGCCCCGGCACCACCTTCCTCCTCGGCGGTCCGCTCGAGGAGCAGGAGCCACGCTGGCCGGGTCGGAGCGAAGGCGTCCTCCCCGCCGGCACCCCGGTCCAGCTCCTCGACGTCGCGTTCCCCGGTGCCGAGGCCCGCGCTGCCCGGCCCGCCGGCACCCCGCGGGATCAGGTCTGGGTCCGGCTCGGGCTTCCCGGAGGCTCAACCGCCATCCTCCCGCTCCCGGACCGGGCCCGCTCCGAGCAGGAGTTCTGGGGTGCGCTCGGCCAGTGGGTGAGCCAGCTCGACCCGGGGCTGCAGACGACGGGCTGGAACGACGCGGTCATCGAGGCCGTGCGCACGCGGCACACGGTCGTCGAGATGCCGGAGTCGGCGGTGCTGGCGGCCTGGGGCCCGCCGAGCCGGAAGGAGCAGCGGTTCGAGACCGCCGGCCGCCGGGAGACCTGGACCTGGCCTGGCGGAGCGCGCCGGGCCGAGCTGCTCGACGGACAGCTGGTGGAGTCGCGGGCTCCGGACGCTACCGGAACCGTCCCCTGAAGCCCTTCTTCTTGCGGGTCTTCTCCTGCTCGCGGGCCTCGCCGGGGCGCCCGAGGCGGGGCAGCTCGCCCACCATCACCGGCCAGTAGGCCTTCCCCCGCAGCGCGGCGAGGAGATCCGCCTGGCTCGTCAGCCGGTCGCGGAAGAAGGTGGCGCCACGGCCCACCTCGTCCAGGGCGAGCTTGGCGTCGCTGCCGCCCACGCACGGCAGCCCGAGCTTCTCCGCCGCCTCGACCGCGAGGTCGTTGGCCGGCTGTCGAACACGGGCGTTGTAGCCCTCGATGGCGGACAGCCCCTGGACGCCCAGCACCTGGTCCAGCGCCGGCGTGGGGAAGTCACGGTCGTACGGCCGGGCGGCGACGACCACCGCGCCCAGCGAGAGGACCTTGGGGATGCACTCCGCGGCGCTCCACGGCTTCTCCCGGTTGCTTCCCCAGAGCTGCACCGGCTCTGGTGCCTCCTCCGGGCGGGGAAAGAAGCAGAGGTACTGCCCGCGGTCGGTGATCAGCTCGAGCCCGACGAAGATGCGCAGCGGCGTCCTCGGCTGGAGGTGGAACAGCTCGTCGCATCCGTCCTGGGTGTTGGTCTCGGTGAAGGCCACACCCTCGAGGCCGAGCGAGGCGGCGCGCTCGAGGACGGCACGGGGATCGAGGTCGCACCCCTTGGTGAGGTGCGAATGGACGTGGAGGTCGATCAGCATGATCCGGGAAGGCTCGCGGCTAGCACGGACCAGCGTCCCGGGTCGAGGCTCAGGCGAACCCCAGTGGGTGCTCGAACGCGCTCTCCGCGGCGTCCTTTGACACCCCTTCCGCCTGCATGCCATACAACCGGGCGGGCGGCGGTCCCGGGGAGGGGTTCGGCGCATGTTCACCGGCGTGAAGGTGTTCTCGGCCACCAAGGCGCGAGAGCGCGAGGAGCTGGGCGAGAACGTCACCCGCTGGCTCAAGAGCAATGCCGATCTCGAGGTCGTGGATCGCGTCGTCTGCCAGTCGAGCGACAACGAGTTCCACTGCTACTCGCTGGTCCTGTTCTACCGGGACCGGCCACGAGCCCGGGAAGGCCAGACGCCCTAGAGAGCCGGGGTCAGAGGTCGAAGAAGTAGGACCACTTCACCTGGATCGTGTCCACCGTGGGTCCCGGTCCGAGCCGCACCGGAGTCAGCCCGGACGTCGGTTCCTGCTGCTTCACGACTGCGCCGGTGACCGGGTCGATGGTCTTGCTGAGTCCCAGCACCGACTGGCTCCGCGAGTAGACCAGGTACAGGGTCGACCCGAGCCAGTACTCCCAGCGCAGCACCACGTTGGCATTGAAGGCCGCGTCGTGGAAGTCCGGGTTGTCCTCGCCGGCGGGGAGCGGAATGGGCTTCAGGCTCGCCAGGTCGATCCGCTCCCCGCCCGCCGCGTACGCCTCGGCGAAGTCGTGGTAGTGCGAGCCGGCGGTGAAGAACTGCGCGTAGATCTGCAGCGTCAGCCGGGGGGTGAAGACGAAGGTCTGCCGCAGGGTGAAGGAGAGGACCTGCGGGTCCTGCCGGGCGAAGAGGAACCGGTTGCGGTAGGGGTCTCCGCCGCCCGCGGCCTGGCAGGACTTCTGGCCGGTGTCGAGGCAGTCGACCCAGCGCGGCCCCTGCGGGTTGTCGTCGTACTTTCCGATGAGCTGCGTCTCCCACCAGGCGAACGGACGGAACAGCAGGGTGAGCTCCGTGCCCCAGGCGCTCTGCGGCTCTCCCGGTCCCTGGCGGAAAGTGCGCGCGAGGTAGACGTACCCGCTGAGCACCACGCTCCGGTTCGGGTCCGTGCTCGCGAAGATGGCCGAGGCCACGTCGCCGAGCCGCTCGAACGGTACGCCGTAGCCGTCGATCTCCCGGACGTCGTAGCGGGGAATCTCGAGGTTCACGCCCCAGCCGAGCTGCTGGTAGCCGGGGAGGATGGTGGAGACCTCCAGGCCGGCGTAGTTCCCCCGGGCGGTCCAGCGGCCGTCGGTGGTCCAGAAGGTGTTGCCATAGAGGTGAACCTGAAGCTCGTGCAGCGCGCCGATGCCGCGGCTCCGGTAGTAGCGCAGGTCCCCGCCCAGGGCCTGCTGGTTCTGGCTCTGCTGGTACCCCAGGGCGGTCAGGTCCAGCTTCGGCGAGGCGTAGCGCGCGTTCAGGTTGGCGCGCACGCCCTCGCCGCCGAGCTTGCCAGCCACCAGGTAGCCACCGGCGCCGAGGTCCCCCGGGTGCATCACCGTGCCGTCACGAAGCACGTCGTCCTGGGGACCTCCGATGCGGCGGCTCCCGAGCACCGTCCCGAGCGCCACCCACTCGCCGTCGCGCGAGCGGAGGTTGAAGTCCAGCCCGACACCGTTCCCCCCGAAGCCGGCGCAGTCGTTGCCCTGGTCGTCCCAGCGGATGGAATCGGCGGTGTTCGCCTGGATGGCGGGCGGCAGCCCGTTCCAGAGCGCCTTCTGCCGGTCGATGTCCGCCCTGGTGCAGCGCGGGGTGAGCGGGTTCACCGAGGTGAGGGAGAGGCCCACCGACGAGCTCCCGAGAAACGTCTGCCGGGCCACCGCCGCGAAGTAGTTTCGCGACACCGGGGGCTCCCGCGGGAAGGCGCTGTTCAGGCCCAGGTGGAACGGCTCCTGCGGGTGGAACTGGAACCGCCGGTCCGGGGCGCCCTCCACCTGGTGGACCCAGGCGTCGTCCGGATCGGGCGCGTCGAGGTAGGCGACGTCGTGCTTGCCGGGGTCGGCGGCCCCCATCACCACGGCGTCGAGGAGCCCGACGTCGAGGCCCTTCCACCCGCTCCCGGTCACCTTCCCGGCGGCGAGGATGGGCGAGTCGAGGCCGATGCGGCGGCTGTAGAAGAGCTGCATCGGCGCGCCGAACTCCGCGCCCACCGGCTGGAAGAGCTCCAGGCCCTGGTTGAAGAACGGCCGCTTCTCGGGGAAGAACAGCTCCTGGTTGCTCAGGTTGAGCACCACCTGGTCCGCCTCGACCTGGCCGAAGTCCGGGTTGATGGCCGCGGTGAGCGTGAGGTCGGAGGTCAGGCCCACCCGCAGGTCCGCGCCGACGTCGCCCGACGGCTCCGCCAGCCGGGGCGTCGGGAACGCCGGGTCCGAGTACTGCGGCCGGAGCTGCAGCCGCGCCGTGGCATACGGCGTCAGCTGGAACGCCCGGTGTGGGGTGAGGCCCTCGAGCCCGGTGAGGGTGCCGAGCCGGGACACGAGCCCGTTCGCGCTCCTCGGGATGAGGCTCGAGTCGAAGACCTGGTGCGTCCGGTGGACGGTGCGCCGGACGAGGAAGCCCCACTCCTGGGTGGGCGCGCGGGGGAAGCGCAGGACGTCGAGCGGGATGGCGATCTCCACGCTCCACCCATCCGGGAGACGGGCCACCGCCGCGTCCCAGACCGCGTCCCAGGTGTCGGCGAGGTTCACGTCGCCGTAGAGCAGCCCGTCGCGAAGGACGCCGGCCGCGTTCACCCCGAAGTAGTACCCGCTCCGGCGGTCGAACGTGGAGTCGATGGCGATCTCCACCGCGTCCCCGACGAGCGGCGTGTCGCGCCGGCCGAGCTGCCGCTGGACGAGGGCGGGCTCGGGATCGTGGCAGACCACCAGGATGAAGAGCGTCCGGTCGTCGTAGAGCACGCGGACCTCGGTCCGGAACTCGGGCGGCGGCGCACGACCCTCCTCCGGGAACTGCTCCAGAAACGCGGTGTACGCCGGTGCACGCTGCCACACCGGATCATCCGGCTTGCCGTCCAGCTTCGGCGCGTCGGCGGTGCGCGCGGCGTGCACCGGCCCCTGCGCGGCGAGGGTCGTTGACCCGGCAGCGAGCGCGGCGACGAAGACGAGGTGAGGGAACGACACTCGGGCGGAACCGGGTGCCCGGATACGCCGAGCTGCCCCCTCGATTGCCTCCGCTGCAGCGACCGGTCGTCCGGGAGCAAGGACGGCCGCCGGCGTCCGGCCTACGCTCCCGCCCCCATGTCCCGAGTCCTGACCCGTGGGCCCACCTTGCTCCTCGCCGCCTGCGCCGGCACCGGCGCGACGCCACAGGCGGGTCCTCCGCCGGTGGGTGCCAGGGCCCATGCGCCGGCGACCGTGACCTCGCCCGACGGAACGATGGTCCCCATCCCCGGGCGGCGGGGCGAGGCCCGCAGCACCCGCGTCGACGCATCTCGTCGAGGCGCTGGTCGGGCTCCACGGCGAGGGGGCCCGACCACGGGCGGAACGCGGCGTGAGGCAGCTCCTCTCCCTCTGGCGCGCCGAGGACGGAGACGCGGCGGCCCAGGAGCAGGCCGTCACTTCGGCCTTCATCGCCGACCCGGCGGTCCTCGACCGGACGCGGGACCGGCTCGCCGAGGCCTTCGAGTCGGCCGACGGCCACTTTCTGGAGATCGGCCGGACCTGGCGCGCGGGCGCCGAGCTCGAGCGCGGGCCCGAGCTCCCCGTCGACGCGCTGCTGGCCGCGACCGACCTGAGCGCCCACCTCCAGGAGGACAGCTTCTCCTCGAAGATCGCCTTCACCGTGCTCCTGAACTGGCCACTCGACTCGCTCGACCAGATGGTGGCCCAGGGGCCCGGCTGGTCCCGGACACGGTGGGCCGAGGCCCGGCTCACCGGACGCTTTGCCACCCGCCCGTCGGGCGCGGCGCTGGCACAGCGCGCCGAGGCATCCGCCGCGGCCGAGGCCTACATCGCCTTCCAGCTGGAGGAGAAGCTCGAGGGGCCGCGCTCGGGCGCAGAGTTCGAGCGGGTGGCCACGTACGGCCGGGCCACACCGGACCTCTGGATGGTCCACGCGACGGGCTCGCCCGTCTCGGCCGAGCCTCGCCTGCTGGCACTGGCGAGCGCACCGCCCGGGGGTGAACACTGGCCGCGTGCGTCCCGGGGGCACCGCCGGGGCGTCCGGCGTCGCATCGTGGTCAGCTTCCGCCTCGGCATGGCCCAGTCAGACGACGTCCCCGCGCGCGCGGCAAGCATGGTCATCGAGGCGGTGACGCCCGAGCTCGACGGAGGGCGTTCCCCGGTGAAGCGCATCGCCGGTGAGCCCCTCCACGTCGAGGCGGACATCTTCAAGGAGGGCCACGACGCGCTCGCCGCGGTCGTGTGGTGGCGGCAAGTCTCCCCCCCGACCGAGGCCGGACCTTGGCGGGCGGTGCCGATGCACCTGCTGGGGAACGACCGCTGGGCGGCGGACGTGACGCTCGGCCCGCCGGGCCGGGTGGTCTTCACCCTCGAGGCCTGGCCGGACACCTACCGGAGCTGGCTCTCCGAGCTGGAGCGAAAGGTCGCCGTCGGCCGTGACGTCCGGAGCGAGCTGCTCGAGGGCGCCGCGCTCCTCCGCGGCTGCGCCGCCCGGGCAGAGGCGGCCCAGGCGACCCACGACGCGCAGCTCCTGGACCAGGCGGCCGCCGCGCTCCAAGGGTCTCCGCCGGTCGCCATCGACCGCGCCGCCGAGGCCCGGGTGGTGGACGCCGCGGCCCGCTACCCCGACCGGAGCATCGGCCGCCGTGACCCCCTCGAGCGTCCGGTGCTGGTGGAGCGCGAGCGGGCCCGCGCCGGCGCCTGGTACGAGCTGTTCCCCCGGAGCGCGGCGCACGGCGAGCGTCACGGCACCTTTCGCGACGCCGAGTCCCTGCTCCCCGAGGCCGAGCGGCTGGGCTTCGACGTCGTCTACCTCCCGCCCATCCACCCCATCGGCCGCAGCGCGCGGAAGGGAAGGAACAACGCGCCGAATGCAGAGCCGGGCGACGTGGGGAGCCCCTGGGCGATCGGGGCGCGCGAGGGCGGCCACACTGCGGTCCACCCGGAGCTCGGCACGCTGGAGGACTTCCGGCGCTTCGTGGGGCGCGCCTCCGAGCACGGCCTCGAGGTGGCCCTCGACCTGGCCTTCCAGGTCTCGCCCGACCACCCGTGGGTGACCGAGCATCCGGAGTGGTTCCAGCGCCGGCCGGACGGCACCATCAAGACCGCCGAGAACCCGCCCAAGCGCTACGACGACATCGTCAACTTCGACTTCCTCGGACCCGGGCGAAGCACCCTCTGGCCGGCGCTGCTCGAGGTGGTCCTGTTCTGGGTGCAGCAGGGGGTACGCATCTTCCGGGTGGACAACCCGCACACCAAGCCCCTGCCCTTCTGGGAGTGGCTGCTCCGCGAGGCCCGCGAGCGCGACCCGGGGCTGGTCTTCCTCTCGGAGGCCTTCACCCGGCCGAAGCTGATGCGCGCCCTGGCCAAGCTCGGCTTCAGCCAGAGCTACACCCACTTCACCTGGCGCAACCACAAGCGCGAGCTCACTGATTACTTCCAGGAGCTGCGGCGGCCGGAATGGGCCGACGCGATGCGCCCCAACCTCTGGCCCAACACGCCGGACATCCTCCCCGAGTTCCTCCAGCGTGGCGGCCCCCCGGCGTTCCGCATCCGGGTCGCGCTCGCCGCCACGCTCGGCGCCTCCTACGGCATCTACTCGGGCTACGAGTTCTGCGACGCCGCGGTGCTGCAGGGCGAGGAGTACCGGGACAGCGAGAAGTACCAGCTGGTCGACTGGCGGAGCCGGCGCTCGGGCGACATCCGGGAGTGGATCGCCCGGCTAAACGAGATCCGCCATGCCGAGCCCGCGCTCCAGCGCGACGACGGGCTCCGGTTCTTCGAGTGCGACGACCCCCAGGTCATCTTCTACGGCAAGCGCATCGACGGCGGAACCAGCCAGGTGCTGGTGGCGGTGAGCCTCGACCCGTACCGCACGCACACCGCCGAGCTGCAGCTGCCGCAACAGCGCTACGGGCTCGCCGGCCGAGAGGTGGTGGAGGTGGAGGAGCGGCTCTCTGGCGAGCGCCAGCTCTGGCGGGGCGAGACGGCGACGGTCACGCTCACCCCCGAGCGGCCCGCGGCGCTCTGGACGGTCGCTGCCCCGGCCCGCACCGAGCAGGCCTTCGACTACTTCTACTGACGCTCCCCGAGACCGCGAATGACCTCCGACCCGCTTTGGTTCAAGTCGGCCATCATCTACGAGCTGCACGTCCGCGCCTTCTTCGACTCCACCGGGGACGGAAAGGGCGACATCCAGGGGCTCATCGCCAAGCTGCCCTACCTCCAGGACCTGGGGATCAACTGCCTCTGGCTCCTGCCGATGTACCCCAGCCCGCTGCGCGACGACGGGTACGACATCGCCGACTTCTACGCCATCCACCCCGACTACGGGACGCTGGAGGACTTCCAGCGCCTGGTCGACGCGGCGCACGCCCGCGGCATCCGCATCCTCACCGAGCTGGTGGTGAACCACACCAGCGACCAGCACCCCTGGTTCCAGGAGGCGCGGACCAGCCCCGACAGCCCGCGCCGCAACTGGTACGTGTGGAGCGACACCGACCAGAAGTACCAGGGCGCGCGCATCATCTTCACCGACACCGAGCGCTCTAACTGGACCTGGGACCCGGTGGCCAAGCAGTACTTCTGGCACCGCTTCTTCAGCCATCAGCCCGACCTCAACTACGACAACCCCGAGGTGCAGGAGGAGATGCTGAACGTCATGCGCTTCTGGCTGCGGATGGGGGTGGACGGCTTCCGCTGCGACGCCGTGCCCTACCTCTTCGAGCGCGAGGGAACCAACTGCGAGAACCTCCCCGAGACCCACGCCTTTCTCAAGCGGCTTCGGGCGACCATCGATCGCGAGTTCCAGGGCCGGGTGCTGCTGGCCGAGGCGAACCAGTGGCCGGCGGACGTGCGGGTCTACTTTGGCGACGGCGACGAGTTCCACATGGGCTTCCACTTCCCGGTGATGCCCCGCCTCTTCATGTCGGTGCGGCGGGAGGAGCGGACGCCCATCGTGGAGATCATGCAGCAGACGCCGGAGATCCCCGAGACGTGCCAGTGGGCCATCTTCCTGCGCAACCACGACGAGCTGACCCTGGAGATGGTCACCGACGAGGACCGGGACTACATGTACCAGGAGTACGCCAAGGACCCGCGGATGAAGCTGAACCTCGGCATCCGCCGGCGCCTGGCGCCCCTGATGGAGAACGGGCGGCGGCGGCTGGAGCTGCTGCACTCGCTCCTCTTCAGCCTGCCCGGGACGCCGGTGATGTACTACGGAGACGAGATCGGCATGGGGGACAACATCTTTCTCGGCGACCGCACCGGCGTCCGCACCCCGATGCAGTGGACCCCGGACCGGAACGCCGGCTTCAGCCGCGCGGACTACGCCCGCCTCTACGCCCCCGTCATCGCCGACACGGTGTACGGGTACCAGGCGCTAAACGTGGAGGCCCAGGAGGCGTCCCCCGCCTCGCTCCTCAACTGGGTACGCGAGCTCATCCGGGTCCGCAAGCGGCACCCGGCCCTGTGGATGGGCAAGCTGCGCTTCGTGAACCCGCCGAACCGGAAGGTGATGGCCTTCGTCCGCTCCGCGCCCGAGGAGACGCTGCTCTGCGTCTGCAACCTCGCCCGCGGGGCGCAGCCGGCCGAGCTCGACCTCTCCGAGTGGCAGGGCTGGACCCCCGTGGAGCTCTTCGCCGAGACCGTCTTTCCCGCCATCACCGACCGGCCGTACCAGCTCTCGCTTGGTGCGTCCGGCTTCTTCTGGTTCCGGCTGCAGCCGCCGGGTGGAGGGAGCACCTCATGAACGTCACCATCGAGGAGCTCACCGGCTGGCTGGAGCACCAGCGCTGGTTCGGCGGCAAGGGCGTGCCGATCTCCAAGATCGAGGTCCTGGAGCGCATCCCGCTGCAGTCGGCCGCCGACGCCGAGGCCAGCATCGTGCGCGTCAGCTACGTGCTCGGCTCGGCCGAGACCTACCTGGTCCTCCTCCAGCGGATGCCGGACGGAGGCCTGCGCGACGCCCTGGAGGACGCCTCGGTGGCCCGGGCGGTCCTGGCCTTCGCCCGCGATGCCCGTCGGGTCCCGATGGGCAGCACCACCGTCCGGGCGGAGACCATCGGCAACGGCGCGGAGAGCCTCGCCGCGTTGCCGCCCGAGCCGGAGGTCCGCTCGCTCGGCGTGGAGCAGAGCAACACCAGCGTGGTGCTCGGCGAGCGGGTGCTCTTGAAGATCCTCCGCCGGCTGGAGGTGGGCCTGTCCCCCGAGGTGGAGATGGGCCGCTTCCTGGCCACCCACGGCTACCGGTCCACCCCCCAGCTCCTGGCGGCGCTGACCCTCGAGGGACCGAGCGCGAGCGAGCTCGCCCTGCTCTACGCCTTCGTGCCCAACCAGGGGGACGGCTGGGAGTACCTCACCGCTGCGCTCCGGCTCTCCCCCGAGCCCACTCCCGAGGTGCTGTCGAGGCTGGAGCGGCTGGGGACGCGGCTGGGCGAGCTGCACCGGGTGCTCGCCTCGGACGAGTCCGACCCTGCCTTCGCCCCCGAGCCGATCCACCAGGAGGACCTCCAGCGCTGGAGCAGCTCCATCGTCGGCGAGCTGGGCGTCACCCTGGCCAAGGCGGCCAGCCGTTTCCCCGACCTGGTCGAGCGACAGGACGCGTTGACCGAGCGGGCGAAATCGCTGGCCTCGCTCGCCCCCTCGGGCCAGAAGATCCGCCAGCATGGGGACCTTCACCTCGGGCAAGCGCTCTGGACCGGGGACGACTGGATGGTGATCGACTTCGAGGGCGAGCCGGCCCGGCCCTACTCCGCGCGGAAGGAGAAGCACACCCCGCTCCGCGACGTCGCCGGGATGCTGCGCTCGTTCTCCTACGCGGCGGCGGTGGCCGAGCTGCAGCCTGCGGCCCGGAAGGGCGCCGTGGCGGCGGCGAAGAAGGCGTTCCTCGGGGGGTGGCGCGCCGTCATCCGGGGAACGGGTCTGCTCCCGGCGACCGAGGCCGACACCAGCGCGATGCTCGACGTGCTGGAGCTGGAGAAGACGCTCTACGAGCTCCGCTACGAGCTGCAGATGCGGCCCGACTGGGCGCACATCCCGGCAGAGGCGCTGAAATGACCGCCGCCGCGTCCACCGACGCCGGACTGCAGGGCGCGCTCGAGGCCATCCGCGCCCTCCACCACCCCGAGCCGCACCAGATCCTGGGCGCCCACCCCGAGCCGGGGGGCGGCACGGTCATCCGCGCCTACCGTCCCGAGGCCGAGGGCATCACCGTCATCGCCGACGACGGCGCCGAGTGGCCCATGGGTTCGCTCGGCAACGGAATGTTCGAGGTGCGTACCCCGCTCCAGGTCGGCCCGTACCACCTCGCGGTCAGCTACCCCGGCGGCAGGCGCTTCATGCTCGGCGACCCGTACCGGTTCTGGCCCACGCTCGGCGAGCTCGACCTCTACCTGCTCAACGAGGGCCGGCACGAGCGGCCCTGGGAGCGGCTCGGGGCGCACCCCATGCTGCACGGGGGGACGGCAGGCACCGCGTTCGCCGTCTGGGCGCCCACCGCCGCCGGGGTCTCGGTGGTCGGCGACTTCAACGGCTGGGACGGCCGGCTCGACCCGATGCGCCGGATGGGCAGCTCGGGCATCTGGGAGCTGTTCGTGCCCGAGGTGGGCGAGGGCGCCCGGTACAAGTTCGAGATCCGGCCCGCGGGCGGCGGACCGCCGATGCTCAAGGTGGACCCGTACGCCTTCCGCACCGAGGTGCCCCCCGCCAACGCCTCGGTGGTCCACGCGCTCGACCGCTACGACTGGCACGACGCGGGCTGGATCGAGCAGCGCGCGCGGGGCGACCTCTGGACGCGCCCGATGAGCATCTACGAGGTCCACCTCGGGAGCTGGCGCCGCGTCCCCGAGGAGGGCAACCGTCCCTTGACCTACCAAGAGATGGCGGTGCAGCTCGCCGGGTACTGCCAGGACATGGGCTTCACCCACGTGGAGCTGCTGCCGGTCGCCGAGCATCCCTTCGGCGGCTCGTGGGGCTACCAGGTCGGCAACTACTTCGCGCCCACCGCGCGCTTCGGCCACCCGGACGACTTCCGGTTCTTCGTGGACCACCTCCACCAGGAAGGCATCGGGGTCCTGGTGGACTGGGTGCCAGGGCACTTCCCCCGCGACGTCTGGGGTCTCGGGCGTTTCGACGGGAGCGCCCTGTTCGAGCACGCCGACCCGCGCCAGGGTGAGCAGCCCGACTGGGGGACCTACGTCTTCAACTTCGGCCGCAACGAGGTGCGGAACTTCCTGGTGGGCAACGCCCACTTCTGGATCGAGCAGTACCACGTGGACGGGCTGCGGGTGGATGCGGTCGCCTCGATGCTCTACCTCGACTACTCGCGCCAGCCCGGGGCATGGGTGCCCAACAAGTGGGGGGGCCGGGAGAACGAGGAGGCCATCTCCTTCCTCCGCGAGCTGAACACCTCGGTGCGCACGCGCCACCCGGGCGTGCATGTCATCGCCGAGGAGTCCACCGCCTGGCCCAAGGTGACCGCGCCGGTGTCGGAGGGCGGGCTCGGCTTCACCCTGAAATGGAACATGGGGTGGATGCACGACACCCTGGCGTACTTCGCCACCGATCCGCTCTTCCGGATCCACGACCACAACAAGCTGACCTTCGGGCTGCTCTACGCCTACAGCGAGCATTACGTCCTGCCGCTCTCGCACGACGAGGTCGTGCACATGAAGGGATCGCTCTGGGGGCGGATGCCTGGCTACGACCCCGAGAAGGCCGGCAACCTCCGCGCGCTCCTCGCCTGGATGTGGGCGCACCCGGGCCGGAAGCTGCTCTTCATGGGCGGCGAGTTCGGCCAGCCCGCGGAATGGAGCCACGACCGGAGCCTCGACTGGCACCTGCTGGCCGACCCGGCGCACGCCGGCGTCCAGACGCTGGTGCGCGCCCTGAACCGGCTCTACGCCCAGCATCCAGCGCTCTACGCGCAGGACGACCGGCCGGAGGGGTTCCGGTGGATCCAGGCGGACTCGGCGAGCAGCAACGTCTACGGCTTCCTCCGCTTCGACCCGGCTGGGCGCGCCATCGCCTGCCTCGCCAACCTCGCCAACCAGCCCTGGCCGGGATACCGGTTCGGGCTTCCCATCGGGGGGACCTGGCAGCGCATCCTCGACACCGACGCCGCAGCGGTCGGCGGCCGCGAGCGGAGCGGGCCCTCCCTGCGACCGACGGAGCACGTCCCCTGGGACGGCCTGCCCGAGTCCCTGGCCCTGGACCTTCCGCCGCTCAGCGTGCAGTGGCTGCTCTCCCCGGAGCCGGCGCGCCAGAGCCCGGGCTGAGCCCCGGGGGGGGAGGTGGCATGCT
>Ga0335070_10006096_pt1 | contig 14189 bp, 12 predicted proteins | sample Lox_Sample_13_FD_206722 | JGI IMG/M metagenome (GOLD analysis project Ga0335070, IMG submission 206722) | Soil microbial communities from Loxahatchee National Wildlife Refuge, Florida, United States - Lox_Sample_1.3 | ecosystem: Environmental > Terrestrial > Soil > Wetlands | place: USA... | reverse complement strand
CCATATCGCCGAACACCGCCTCATCGCTGACGATGCGCGTTGTCGTCGCAAACCGGTTGAGATCCCAGATCAGCCGGCGCTCGACGCGCGGCTCGCCCGGACCGCGGTACTCCGATCCAACCAGCTCTGCGCCCGCATACACCGGCTCGTAGAGCGCCGGAACGTAGGCGCCGGCGACGCGGGCGGCAGACTCCCAGAGAAGAGTGCTGAGTCCTGGGTGCTGAGTCCTGAGTGCCGCGTGCACTTCCGACAGCAACGCGAGAAATTCGGGGAGCATCTCCTCGGCTTCGCCGATCAAGAAGAGATCGACGGAGTCGGCGAGTGGTTCCGGATTGAGGAACACCGCAGGCCCGCCCGCCATCACCAGCGGACCGCGTCCGCCGCGTTCGCTACTCGTGAGCGGCAGGCCGATCAGGTCGAGGAGCCGAACGACATGCCAGTAGTCCGTCTCGAACGAGATCGAAAAGGCGATGACGTCGAAGTCCTGCACGCGGGTCTGCGACTCGAGACTGCGCAGGTTGCCGCGGCCCACGAACGCCGCTTCGTCTTCATCCGGCAAGAAGGCACGTTCGCACACGACGGCGGGGTGGCGGTCGAAAATCTCGTACACCGCCTGGAACCCAAGGTTGCCCATGGCGACGCGGTAGTGATTGGGGTAGACGAGGCAGACGCGGATGGTGCCCGCCTGCTTCTTTTCGAACAGCAACTGCTCCCGCTCGCGGCGGGTGCGGGCTCGTTCCTGTACCTGCCAGCTAGACAATCGCGCGCCGTTCTCCAGGTGCCCCAGGTATAGCCCCGCGGGGTGGAGGGCTCAAGCAGCCTGGCAGAGAGCCTAGAAGCGGATGCGCGAGCGACGGCCCCGGTCCTGAGTGCGGCCGTAAGTGATGCCGCCCACCCAGCCTAGGAGCAGTCCGATCGCACCGAGAACGAGAGCGGTCGGCGATACGTTGTGTTCCGGTGCTTCAGTCGAAGGCGCGCTGGCGGCCGGTGCGTCGTTCGACGGGGAGACCGCGCTCACCCGTTTCTGCAGACCTTCCACCGCTGCGGTGAGTCGCTTCAATTCCTTGCGCAATTCCTCCGCCTCACCGGTCACCGGGGCGGAGGTGGGCGCAGGCTGCGCCGTCTGGGTGGGACGATTCTTGAGCGCGGTGAGTTCGTCCTGCAGGGCGCTCACCTGTGCTTCGAGTGCCTTGTTCCTTTCGGTGAGGGTGTGCAGCGCAGCGCTGTCGACACGTGCCGTCGGCGGCGCCGACGGCGTTGCGGTCGGTTGCAGGAGTGGCGTTTCGGTTGCGGCCGCGGCGCTACCCTCATTCGGCAGCGCCAGGAAGTTGCTGCGCACATACCCAACCTGCCCGCCCGCTGTCTTAACGCGTGCCCACTCGCCGCGCATCTCCAGCACTTCGACAACGCTCCCTTTGGTGAGCGCTGCGAAGGGCGGGAAGCCCGTCCCCGGTCCGCGGCGGACCATGACCCGTTTGGTGCCGGTGACCACTACGGTGCTGCCTTGCCCCCATGCTGCAGTGTCCACGAAGCTCAACCGCACCGTGACGACGAAGAGCAGCACGCACCATGGGTACCAGCGTGCGGCCCTCCTTCTCCCGTACCGTCTACGATCCTCCATGCGTGTCTTCTGCGTGTCGGGCTGACGGCGGGCCAATGCGGAGAAGTGGTCGGGGTGACTGGACTTGAACCAGCGACCTCACGGTCCCGAACCGTGCGCTCTACCAGTCTGAGCTACACCCCGGTCTACAACAGCGTTGGAACGGCAGATCGCCACCGACCAGGGTCGGGCTCTTAACACACCAAGGGGAAATTGCAACCAAGCCGCAGCGCTGCATGGGTCACGCCGCTCGAGCCGCGGCGCGTTCAGCCTCGTGGCGCATCGCGGCGATGGTTTGGCAATAGTCAGGTGTTGCGAAGATCCCCGAACCGGACACGAGCACGTCCGCACCCGCCTGCGCCACGCGTGCCGCCGTGTGCTCGACTTTGATACCGCCGTCAACCTCGATCAGAAACGCCAGGCCGCGCTGGTGCTTGAGGTGGCTTGCCTGGGCGATCTTCGTGGTCACGGCGTCGATGAACGCCTGGGCGCCAAACCCGGGATGCACGGTCATCAGCAGCAGCATGTCAATCAGCGGCAGCACGTCGACCACGGTGTCCAACGGCGTATCGGGATTGATCGCCACGGAGGGGCGCACGCCGTGCTCACGGATCGTGGCGATCATGGCTGGAAGATCGTCGCAGACCTCGGCGTGCACCGAGATGAAGTTCGTCCCGGCCGCGGCAAACGAAGGGATGAAGCGCTCGGGGTGCTCGATCATCAGGTGGGTGTCGAGGGTGAGTTGCGTGACTTTGCGGACCGCAGCCACGACAGCCGGACCGATGGTGAGGTTGGGCACGAAGTGGCCGTCCATCACGTCGAGGTGGATCCAGTCGGCGCCTGCAGCGTCGACGGCACGCACCTCGTCGCCGAGACGGGAGAAGTCTGCAGATAGCACGGACGGAGCGATCTTGATCACGCGGTGACGATACCGTGCGCGCCGTTGCGCTTCAACCGGGCGGCGAAGAATCCGTCCAGCCCGTGTCGATGGGGAAAGGTGCGCAACACGCCGTCGGCATCAACCAGCGGGCGCGCGGGCGCAGGCAGCAGCGGGCGCGCGTCGCTGAGGCTGAAGTCGGGCCGCGTGTGCAGCAGGCCCGCCAGCACGCCGTCGTTCTCCTCGGCGCTGAGGGTACAGGTGGCGTAGACCAGCGTGCCGCCCGGGCGGACCGAGCCGGCAAGGTGCAACAGGAGTTGCTGCTGCAGTGCCGCAAGCGCAGCGATGTTCTCAGTCGTGCGGCGCCAGCGCACTTCGGGATGTTGGCGCAGCGTTCCCAGGCCGGAGCACGGTGCATCCACCAGCACGCAATCGAAGCCGTCGTTCGGGGGCTGCCACGTGGTGGCGTCAGCGACGGCGGTCTGCACGATCGACACACCCAGGCGCCCGGTCATGCGCTCGACGCGCTCGATGCCGCGCGCGTTGACATCCAAGGCGACAATCACGCCGCGGTTCTCCATCAGCTCGGCCAAGTGCGTCGTCTTGCCGCCCGGCGCAGCGCAGGCGTCGAGGACGCGGTCACCGGGCCGCGGCGCGGTCAGCAGACCGACAAGCTGCGAGGCCTCTCCCTGCACAGAAAACAAGCCCTCGCGATATCCGGGCAATCGGTCCGGTGTACCGGCGTGCTCGATGTGGATACCACTGGGCGCGTACCTGGTCGGTTGCGCAGGGCACCCGGCCTTCTGCAGTCGCGCCAGCAACTGGTCTGCCTCCATCTTGAGCCGGTTGACGCGCAGCACCGTAGGCGCCGGCTCATTGTTGGCGCGCAGCAGCGCCTCGGTCTCATCGAAGCCGTACTGAGCGAGCCAGCGCTCAGCGAGCCAGGCAGGGTGCGACCAACGCGTCGCGAGATGGCCCACGGGATCATCGTGCGGCGACGGCAGCGGCACCTGCTGCCATTCCACGGTCGCCCGGCGCAACACCGCGTTCACCAAGCCCGCGGCGGCGCCACTGTGAAAGCGCTTCGCCAGCTGCACCGCCGTGTTCACCGCGGCGAAACTGGGAATCCTCGAGAGAAAGCAGATTTGGAAGAGTGCGAGGCGCAACACGATGCGAATGGGAGCATCGAGTGCCTGCGGGGGGCGGCGCGAGAACGCGGCAATGATGTGATCCAGATAACCCTGCCACGCCAGCGTGCCGTAGACGAGGCGCGTCACCAAAGCTTGATCGCGCGCGGCAAACCGACTCGATGTCAGCGCATGCCCGAGGAGTGCGTCGGCGTATGCGCCTTTCTCTTCCACACGGCGCAGGATCTCCCAGGCCAACGCACGCGCGTCCGCAGGGCGCCGGCGCGCCGGCGTGTTCTTCGCCGCAGCGGGTTTCAAACCCGCTCTTTCCGCGGCCCGGCGGAGCAAAGCGTGGTCCCGACTTTGATGCCCCCGCCGCGGGCGAACTCTGCGGCCGACAAGCGCCTGCGCCCTTCGAGCTGCAGTTCGTCGAGAACGAGCGCGCCGTCGCCGGTCGCCACCGCCAGATCACCGTGCACGGCCACTACGCAACCGGGGCCGGCGGGACGGCCGGCCGCGCCGACATGGGCGCGATGAATCTTGAGCAGCTTGCCGTCGAGATGCGTGAACGCCGACGGCCACGGATTGAAGGCGTGCACGCGGCGGGCGATGCTTACCGCGGACTGGGTCCAGTCGATGCGTCCGTCCTCCTTCTTGATCATCGGTGCCAGCACCATCTCGTCTTCCCGCTGCGTCTGCGGGCGCAGGGTGCCAGCGTGGAGATGTGCGATCGCTTCCATGAGGGCGTGCGCACCGAGGTCTGCGAGCCGCGTCTGCAGTTCGCCGTAGGTTTCGTCGCCGCCAATGGGAGTTGCGCGCTGCAGCAGGATGTCGCCGGCGTCCATGCGTTCGTTCATCTGCATGATGGTCACGCCCGTCACCTCGTCGCCGCGCAGGATCGCCCACTGGATCGGCGCCGCACCGCGATATTTCGGCAACAGCGACGCGTGCACGTTGATGCAACCGCGCGCCGGCAGCTCAAGCACTGCCGGCGGCAGGATCTTGCCGTAGGCTGCCACGACGATGAGGGTGGGCGCCCACCCGCGCAGCGCATCGAGGACATCCGCAGTACGCAGCTTCTCCGGCTGCAAGACAGGGATTCCCGCCTCGGCCGCCACTTGTTTCACCGGCGGCATCATCACGTGCTGTCCTCTACCGGCCGGCTTGTCCGGCTGGCAGACGACACCCACTAGAGGGTCGGTCCCGGCAAGCAGAGCGCGCAGGGCCGGCACGGCAAATTCAGGCGTGCCGAAGAAGACGATGCGCAACAGGTCGGCCACGCGATGCTGTATAGCACGGCCATGGTCGGGGTGCTCAAAGTTGGCCACGCCCTCAGCCAAGGATTTCGCCGCGGCGGACCGCCCGCACGGCGTCTCGCGGTTGGCTGCGTTTGACCTCGATACGGCTCAGCGCTGGCGAGCCGTTCGCTTTGCGCGCCGGCCACGCGCAGCCTGGCGTCCGCCCAGGACCATCCGCCGCAAGCTCGTCCTGTAGGGTGCGCGCGCCACACCACGCTCGGTGATGATGGCGCTGACCAGCGCCTGCGGTGTGATGTCGAAGGCCGGGTTGGACACCTGCACACCGGTCGGGGCAATCTGACGGTCGCCGATGTGCGTGATCTCGCGCGGGTCGCGGTTTTCGATCGGGATCTTGGCGCCGCTCGGGCAGGCAAGGTCGACCGTCGAGGTCGGCGCCGCGACAAAGAACGGAATGCCGTGGCGTTTGGCGAGCACGGCGAGGGAGTACGTCCCGATCTTGTTGGCGACGTCGCCGTTGGCAGCGATGCGGTCGGCGCCGACGACCACACAGGACACATCGCCGGCACGCATGAAGCAGCCAGCCATGCTGTCGGTGATGAGCGTGGCGGGGATGTGTTCCTTCTTCAGTTCCCACGCCGTCAGCCGCGCGCCCTGGAGGAATGGACGCGTTTCGGTGGCGAGCACTGAGATCTGCTTGCCGCCTTCCTGCGCGGCGCGGATGACGCCGAGCGCGGTGCCGTAGCCGGCGGTGGCGAGCGCGCCGGCGTTGCAATGCGTCAGCACCTGCGCGCGCGCCGGGATCAAGGCGGCGCCGTGTTTGCCGAGCGCGCGGTTCGCCGTGATGTCCTCGCGATGGATGGCACGCGCTTCCTGCAGCAAGGCGTCACGAACCTCGGGGAGGCTGCGGTCGGCCACGCGGGCGAAGGCACCGCGCATGCGCTCGATGGCCCAGAAGAGATTGACCGCCGTTGGACGCGTCGCCGCTATCGTTTTGCAGATGCGTTCGAACGCCCTGGCCGGGTTGCCGCGTGCCTGCCGCATGCCCAACGCGATACCCAGCGCCGCGGCCACGCCGATGGCCGGCGCGCCGCGGATCACCATGTCTTTGATCGCGCGCGCCACCTCGCGGTAATCGCGATATACCCGGTAGACCTCCTGTGTCGGCAGCAAGCGTTGATCGATCATCACCACCGCGCCGTTACGCCACTCAATCGTTCGCACCATGAGCCGCAATCCCCTTGGCACCGTAGATACCGGCGGCCGGCGTATGCGGTCAAGGCGCTCCCCGGGTCGGTTGGCGGCAGCCGTGCGGAGGTGGTACGGATGGCGCCGCACGTTTCGCTGCAGGAGGTGCTGCTGATGGGTCAGGACGTGGCAGTCACGCAGGTACAGACGCAGGCGGAGATGCTGGAGTTCATCAAGTTCCCGTGGCGCGTCTATGCCGGTGACCCGCACTGGGTGCCGCCGCTGATCGCTGAGCGCAAGCGCTTCTTCAACACGCGCCACAACCCGTTCTTCCAGCATGCGGAGGCGGCGTATTTCATGGCGCGGCGCAACGGGGAGCCGCGCGGCATCGTCGGGGTGGCCATCGACCACAACTACATCGCCTTTCAAAAGGAGCAGGTCGGTCTGTTTGGGTTCTTCGAAGTCCAGCGCGACTACGACGCGGCGGCGGGCTTGCTCGACGCCGCGCGCGACTGGGTGCGGCAGCGCGGCATGCACGTCCTGCGCGGGCCCTTCAGCTTCTCGACCAATCAGGAGGTAGGCCTGCTGATCGACGGCTTCGACTGCGACCCAGTCGTGCTCACCACCTACAACCCGCCGTACTACCGGGAGTACGTCGAGCGCTATGGCTTGGTGAAGGCCAAGGATCTCTATGCGTATTGGCTCGACGCGGGACCACTTCCTGAGAGCATGGCGCAAGCGGCAGAGCGCGTGCAGCAACGCGCCAACGTGCGCATCCGGAAGATGGAGATGCGCAACTTTCAGCAGGAGGCGATGCTGGTGCGCGAGATCTACAACCGCGCGTGGAGCGGCAACTGGGGGTTCGTGCCGGTCACCGAAGGGGAGATCATCGAGATGGCCCGCGGCCTCAAGCTCATCGTCGACCCGGATCTGTGCTTGTTTGCCGAACTGGATGGGCAGCCGGTGGGCTTCGTGATCTGCATCCCCGACGTCAACCGCGCCCTCAAGCCGCTCAACGGTCGCCTGTTTCCGTTCGGCTGGCTGAAGTTTCTACGCGCCAAGCGTCACTTGAACTTCGTGCGCATCTTCACCCTCGGCGTGCTGCCCGAGCACCACCCGGTCGGTATCGGGTCGCTGCTCTACAAGGCGGTGTGGGAAACCGGTTTGAAGAAGGGCTACATCGCCGGCGAGATGAGCTGGATCCTGGAAGACAACGGCCCGATGAATGCGGCGATGCAGATGATGGGCGGGCACATCTACAAGACCTGGCGCATCTACGACTTGCCCATCGGCCCGGTTGCACAACCGTCCGGTTCATGAGAGAAGAGAAGGCGAAGATCCGCATGAGACCGGGAGAGCTGCCAGGGCGCGGCACGGAGCGCAATCCGGAGAACCGCTACGAGCGCATCCACATCGAACGGGAGGCGGACGCCGACGCACCGCACGACGGCCCGCCGCTCCCGACCCTGTTCTATCGCGACACGAGCCGTTCGGCGCTGGCGGAGAACCACAGCCCCGACGTGCCGTTTCGCTTCAGCTTGAATCCGTACCGCGGCTGCGAGCATGGGTGCGTCTACTGCTACGCCCGTCCGACGCACGAGTATCTCAGCTTCAGCGCCGGCTTGGATTTCGAGCGGCGCATCATGGTCAAGCACGATGCACCGGACCTGCTGCGCCAGACCTTCCTGTCCTCGCGCTGGCAGCCGCAGATCATCTCGCTGTCGGGAAACACCGACTGCTATCAACCGGTCGAGCGCCGCCTACAGCTGACGCGGCGCTGCCTGGAGGTGCTTTGCGACTTCCGCAACCCAGTCGGCGTGGTCACGAAGAGCGCGTTGGTCATGCGCGATGCGGATCTGTTGAGCGAGTTGGCCACGCATGGTGCGGCGCAGGTGTTTCTCTCGGTCACCAGCCTCGACGGCGAGCTGGCGCGCCGCATGGAACCGCGCGCGGCGCGGCCGGAGCGGCGGCTCGAAGCGGTGCACGCGCTCAGCGCTGCCGGCGTGCCGGTCGGCGTGCTCGTTGCGCCGGTGATTCCGGGGCTGAACGACGAGGAGATTCCGCGCATTCTGCAAGCGGCGGCCACAGCAGGGGCGCGCACCGCGTCGTGGGTGCTCCTGCGCCTGCCGAAGCCGGTCGACCAGTTGTTTGCCGACTGGCTGAGCGCGCAGTTCCCGGAACGCCGCGAGCGGGTGCTGGGACGGATCCGGGAGTGCCGTGACGGACACGTGAGCGATGCGCGTTTTGGAACACGCATGCGCGGCGCAGGCGTCTATGCCGAGCACATCAGCGCGCTGTTCCGTGCGGCAGCGCGGCGCTATGGGCTCGATGAGCCGTTGCCGCCGCTCAACGCCGCCGCCTTCCGCCGGCCGCCGCGCACGGGAGAGCAGCTAGCGCTGTACTCACTCTGACGCGAGAGCACGCTGCGCCTCGATCGCGTGCAGGACCACAGCGACGGGCAAGCGGTGCTCGCAGAACGTGTGCGGTGGACAGTGAGGACACGGCGTGGGCGCATGCAGCACTTGCAGTCGACCACTGCGCGGCGCCCATACGGCTGGATCGCTTGGACCGAACAGCACCGCACCATACGCCCCGGCCGCACCGGCAAGGTGGCTGATTCCCGAGTCGTTGCCGAGATACAACGTGCACGCCCGCAGCAACGCCACAACCTGCGGCAAGGTGAGCCCGTCGATGCTGACGATGTCCGGCTCGTATCCTGCACCGGTCCGCTCCTCGGCCGGGCCATGGAGAACCACGATGGTCTCCGCCTGGCGCTCACGCCAGCAGCGAATGAATCGGGGGAATCCGTGCCAGTTCTTGCTCGGTGAACCGCTGCCTGCGTGGAGCACGAGTAGGCCGTTCGAACCGAGCCGCTGCTGCCGTCTGAAATCCACCAGCCAGGCCGCATCACCTCGGATGCTTGCCGGTATCGCGGCGGACGCACAGAGCCCGACGCAGCGGGCGTAGTAGTCCACAGCGTGTTCGCCAGGGCGCATGCCGCGAAAGCGGTACACAGATACGCGCCCGCCGCTGACCGTACGTAGGCGCGCGCCAAAGTCAGGATTACCGTATCCTGTCCACGAGTACACGAAGTCGAATCCGCCAAACAGCTGCAGTGTCGGGGCTGCTGGTTCCTTCGCCACGACGAAGAGATCCGCCACCTCGCGGCGGTCGATGGAGGCGGTTGCAAGTGCAGGGATGTCGACGAGGTCTAACAACGCGGGCTGCGCCACCAACAGCAAGCGGCCAGCGTGCCGGTCACGCAGCGCCCGGAGCGTAGGGAGGAAGCACACGAAGTCACCCAGCGCACCGGGGAACAGGACGGCAGCGCTGTCGGGAGGCGGAGGCATAGAAGACGACGGACGGCCTGAATTGACTTGCAGATACCCGGCCGATATCTTGGCGGTGCTACGCATCCAGCGCAAGTCGAATGCCCATCTTTGCAGCGAGATCTGCCCTCGAACTGATCGGTCGCACGCCGGTCGTCAAGCTGAATCGCATCCCCGGCGCCGGCGCGGCGGACGTGTGGGGCAAGCTCGAGTCGTTCAATCCGGGTGGCAGCGTCAAAGACCGGATCTGCCTGGGCATGATCGAGGCAGCCGAGCGTGCCGGGCGCCTGCGTCCCGGCGACACCATCATCGAGCCGACCAGCGGCAACACCGGGATCGGCCTCGCGCTGGTGGCGGCGATCAAAGGGTACAAGCTTGTCCTCACGATGCCGGACACGATGAGCGAGGAGCGCCGCAGTTTGCTCACTGCCTACGGAGCAACGCTGGTTCTGACGCCCGACACGAAAGGAATGCACGGCGCGATTCAGAAGGCGGAAGAGCTGCTCGCCGAGCATCCCGACTACTTCATGCCGCAGCAGTTCAACAACCCCGCGAATCCCGAGGCGCATCGCCGCACGACGGCTCAGGAGTTGCTCAGACAGTTCGAGCGCATCGATGCTTTTGTCGCCGGCGTGGGGACAGGCGGAACGATTACCGGTGTCGGGCAGATGCTGCGCAAGGAAATGCCGCACGTGCAGATTTACGCGGTCGAGCCGGCGGCGTCGCCGGTGCTGTCCGGCGGCGAGCCCGGGTTCCAGAAGATTCAGGGCATCGGGGCGGGATTCATACCGGAGATCCTCGACACCTCGATCTACGACCAGGTGATTCAGATCAGCGACGAGGATGCCGCCGAATACACCCGGCGCCTGGCGCGCGATGAAGGCATCTTGGTTGGAATATCGGCGGGAGCCAACACCTGCGCCGCGGTCCAAGTGGCCCGCCGGCTCGGCACGGGCAAGACCGTCGTCACCATCTTTTGCGACACCGGTGAGCGTTATCTCACAACCGAGGTCTTTCAGGCCGAGGGAATATGAACCCGCTGCCGCAGGACGCAGAGAACATCGAACCGGCTGTGGATGACGCGCTCGCGCGAAAGCTCGATCATCTGCGGCGCATCTTGCGCGACCTGCGGCGCGTGCTGGTGGCGTTCTCGGGCGGCGTCGATTCGACGTTCCTGTTGCGCGTGGCGGCGGCGGAGTTGAAGAGCCAGGTGGTGGCACTCACCACCCGCTCACCGACCGCGGTCGACGAAGACTATGAACTGGCGGTGCGTTTGGCACAGGAGTTCGGTGTGGCGCACGTCGTGATTGACGCCAACGAGCTCGAAATTCCCGGGTATGCCGCCAATCCCACGAATCGCTGCTACTTCTGCAAGGACAACTTGTACGCGGTCTGCGCCGCCCAGGCGCCCCAGCTGGGGATCACTCACATCGTCGACGGCGCCAACCTGGATGACCTTGCGGACTACCGGCCAGGGTTACAAGCTGCGACTGAGCACGCAATTCGACATCCGCTCGTCGAGGCACAACTGAGCAAGCAGGAGATTCGCGAGCTGAGTCGTGCGTTCGGCTTGCCCACCTGGGACAAGCCGTCGAGTCCATGCCTGTCGTCGCGTTTTCCATACGGGACGACGATCACGCCCGAAGGGTTACAGCAAGTCGCGGCAGCCGAGCGCATCTTGCGGCAGCTGGGCTTCCGCGAGTGCCGTGTGCGCTACCACGACAAAGTCGCACGCATCGAAATTCCCCCCGACCTGCTGCCACGTGCCGTCGCGCCAGAGACACGCCGCCTGCTGGTGAAAGAGTTCAAGGCCATTGGGTTCCTGTACGTATCGCTGGACCTCCAGGGCTTGCGTAGCGGCAGCTTGAACGAAGCCTTGCCGGCGGCCAAGCGCCAGTCGCGCTAGTCCGCTTACAATCGCGCAGCGGCAGTGGGTGAGCCGCGCACCTGGAGGTACCATTCCGCCCACTGCAGGTCGTCAGGTGTGGTGATCTTGCGGTTGGTTGGCTCGCCGGGGACGATGCGCACGGGGTGACCGAGGCGTTCGACCAGCGAGGCGTCATCGGTGCCGAGGTAGCCATCGCGGCAGGCATTCGCGTAGGCCTCACGCAGCAGCGCGGTGCGAAAGACTTGCGGTGTTTGCGCAAGCCAGACACGGCCGCGATCCAGCGTCTCAACGATCACGCCGTCCGCACCCGCCAGCTTCACGGTGTCGTGCGCCGCCACCGCGGCAATGGCAGCACCATGTGTCGCGGCGGCGTCAATGCAGGCCTGCACGCAGGTCGCCGAGACGAACGGACGTGCCGCATCGTGAACTAGCACGAGGCTAGCAAGCGCCGGCACGACCCCCAAGCCTGCGGCCACGGAATCCTGACGCTCAGCGCCGCCCGGCACCAGTCGCAGGGGCAGCGGCCACGGGCCGAAGCGCCGGATGATCTCACGCGCCTGCACTTCCTGGTCGGAGGCGATGACCAGCACAATTGATTCGATGCCTGCTATTCGCGTCAGCGTCCGCAGTGCATAGACCGCCATCGGCGTCCCAGCCAGATCGAGGAATGCCTTGGCGGTGCCGGCCCCCACGCGGGTTCCACGTCCCGCCGCCACAACGATTGCTGCCGTGCACACAGGTGCAGCGACCGCCGGCAGCCAGCCGGCGGTCGTCCGCTAAGCGGTCGCCTAGAAATTAGTGGGCGAAGATGTCGCTCAGTTCTTCGATGATCTTTTCTTCTGGATGCGCGCGCGCAATCGACAGCTCCTTCACCAGGAGGTTGCGTGCGGTGTCCAGCATTTTGCGCTCACCGAAAGACAGTTCCTTGTCCCCTTTGAGGACGAACAGGTCCCGCAACACGGTAGCGATCTCAAGCACTGAGCCGGTCTTGATCTTTTCAGTATACTCCCGGTATCGGCGGTTCCAGGTTTGCTGATCGATCTCGACGCGGCGCTCACGCAGGATCTTGTAGACCTTGCTGACCATGTCCTTCCCGATGATCCGCCGCAGCCCCACCGACGCCACATTTTCCGTCGGGATCATGATGGTCATATCGTTCTCCAGGATTCGAAGCATATAGAATGTCTTCTCGGTCCCCGATATGACCCTGGTCTGGACACTCTGGATGACGCCAACCCCGTGAGCCGGGTAGACGACCTTCTCGCCAACCTTAAACATCGTCTGTTCCTCCCTGGCCCCGAAAGTCGCATTATCGCACGGCTTCACAGAATCGTCAAATCAGCTTTCCTGCAACATCACGCTCCGGGCAATTCGCCAAATGCATGCTGGGCGGGCGCGGCCTTTTGCCTGGTCGGGGGACGCGGCTGCGGCAAGCCATCGAAAGCGCGATTACACAGATTTTTCTGCTTGATTCATCCGGGCAAATGTCCCTATACCGGCGGACAGTCAGTAGTCATTGGCGGACGAGCAGAGCATGCAGCGATATATCGAGCGATATATCCGGTTCATCGTGCGCCACCGTGTCGGCGTCGTGCTGGCCGTCCTGGTGATCACCGGTTTGCTCGGAACGCAGCTCCGCAAGGTGCACCTGGAGATCCGGCGCCGCGCATCCCTGCCGCAGGAGCACCCCTATGTGCGGATACAGAATCGCATCTCGGATCTGTTTGGGGGCGAGACCCTGGTGGTGATCGGCGTCGTAGCCAACACTGGCGACGTTTTCACCCCTGAAATCCTGGGCAAGGTGTATCGGATCACACAAGGCCTGCGGAGCACTCCCGGGATCATCGAAACCAGCCTCTTCAGTCTGGCGGCGCCGTACGTGAAGGCGGTGGTGGCGGGGGCGGACGGGACGATGGACATCCATCAGTTGATGGACGGCCCCGTCACCAGCAAAGAGGACATTGAGCACCTGCGCCACACCGTGCGTAACGACAAGCTCTATGACGGCAACCTGGTATCCACCGATGGGACGGCCACTGTCATCGTGGCGGAGTTCGACGACCGGCTCAACGACGTTGCCATCTTTGACCGCATCGAGGAGGTCGTCGCTCCCGAGCGTGATGTGTCCGTATCGATCGCGCTTGCCGGAGCACCCATTCTGCGCGCCTGGCTGACGCGTTACACAGCACTCATCAGGATCCTCTTCCCGATTGCCGTGCTGGTGATTGGTCTGATTCATTACGAGGCCTTCCGCACAATGCAGGCGATGTTCCTGCCTCTCGTTACGGCGCTGCTCAGCGTGGTGTGGGCGCTGGGGATCATGGGTATGTTGGGCCAGCCGATGGACACGTGGAGCGCCATCACACCGGTGGTCATCCTCGCCGTCGCCGCCGGGCACGCCGTGCAGATCCTGAAGCGGTACTACGAGGAGTACGCCGTCGTCGGCGACAATGAAGAGGCGGTGATCCGCTCGCTGACCGCCGTCGGACCGGTCATGCTCACCGCTGGCTTGATTGCCTCCGCCGGCTTCGCGTCGTTGATGAGCTTCGGCGTCACCAGCGTACGGGTGTTCGGCTTACTGCTGGCGTCGGGCATCCTGAGCGCGCTGGTTATCGAGATGACGTTCACGCCTGCCTGCCGCTGTCTCCTGCCTGCGCCGAAGGGCCGCGAGACGCGCCGCGAGAGAGAATCGCGTTGGCTCAACCCAGCCCTGGACGCTCTGGCAACCCTCATCGTCAGGCGGCCCCGATCAGTCCTGCTCGGCGCATTTCTGATCACGGCCCTCGCGGCCAAGGGGATCTCCTACATCGACGTCGATAACAGTTTTCGCCTATGGTTCGCTCCCTCAACCGTCGTGCGTCATGATGACGCCTTGCTGAACGAGCGCCTGCCCGGCACCGCATCGTTGCGCATCTTGGTCGAGG
>Ga0335070_10006095_pt1 | contig 14190 bp, 13 predicted proteins | sample Lox_Sample_13_FD_206722 | JGI IMG/M metagenome (GOLD analysis project Ga0335070, IMG submission 206722) | Soil microbial communities from Loxahatchee National Wildlife Refuge, Florida, United States - Lox_Sample_1.3 | ecosystem: Environmental > Terrestrial > Soil > Wetlands | place: USA... | reverse complement strand
GCAATCGCCTTGTCCGGCTGCTTCTGGAGCAGATACACGTTGAGCACCCCACCCAGAGCGTCGGTCGAGTTGGGATTCAAATCGAGAGCTTGTTGATAGGCTTTCTGCGCGTCAGGAAGCTTCTCCTGTTCCACACGCAAGTTGCCCAACTGCACGTAGGCAGAAGCGTTATCCGGCGCTCTCGCCAGTGACTGGTTGATGTAGTTTTCCGCTGCGGAATACTGCTTGCGGTCGATTTCCGCCACGGCGCGCAAAAGGTATCCGTCGGGCGATTTGGGTTGCAGATTGATGATCTGGTCCGCTTCCTGTGCCAAGGCTGCCGTGTCACTGCGGTGAATGGCTGCCCCAGCCAGGGCACGGTGGGCTTCCGGCATCTCAGGGTTCAGGCGGACAGCCTGGTGCCACTCCGCCTCCGCTCTGCTGGCGTTCCCCGCCTGATCGAATGCTAAGCCAAGCTGATAATGCGCGACCGCGTTGTCGGGCTCCGTCTTCAGCACTCCCTGCAGCGTGTCAATGGCCGTGCTTGCTTTGCCGCTGCGAATTTCGATCTGGGCCTTGAGAATCGGAGCGTCAGTGTCGTCGGGGGTTGCTTTCAGCACCTGGTCATTCAGCGACCGGGCTTCGTCGAGCCGATCTTTCAGGATCAGGATCTGAATGTAGTTCTTCACCACGACCTTATCCTTCGGATGCGCCCGATGCAACTCGCCATACTCGGCCACCGCCTTGTCGAGCTGATTGGTGGCAAAGTAGTAATCGCCCAGCATCCGGTAACCCACGGGATTGTCGGGAAAATCCTTTTTCGCCTGTTTCAGGAACTCTTCGGCTTGGGCAGGCCGATCCTCGATCATGTACAGGCGAGCCAGAGAACGCCGGGGTTCAGGATCGTCGGTTGTGCTGTCGATGGCTCGCCGGAACTGCTGCTCTGCCTCGGGATAACGGCCACGGGTTTGGTAGAAGTTGCCGAGCGAAATCAGGGCATTGCTGGACTTCGGATTCAAGTCGATGGCTTTCTTGAAGCTGGCCTCAGCCGCCTCCCACTGCTGGGCGTTCGTCTGCAACACCGCCATGTTCAGGTAGGAATCCTGGCGATTGGGATCCAATTGCAGCGCTTTCTGCATCGCGACCAGTGCCGCGCCGATGTCCTGGTTGGCAGCATTGTAGTTGGCAAGAGCGGCATACACTTCCGCGTTGTTAGGTTGCTTCTGGAGGAGGAAGTCCAGGTGCTCCTTGGCTTCCTTGAGCTGGCTGTGGGCAATGAGCAGGTTGGCGATGTCGAGGTGGGCAGCGTAATGCTCCGGCTGGATTTCGAGCGTGCGCATCAACTCCTGGTAGGCGTTGACCCACTGCTGCATTTTCATCTCGGTAAGGGCAAGCCGATAGTGCGCGTCGGCGAAACGGCTATCCACCTGAATGGCATTCTCGAACTGGATAGCGGCTTCCGGGTATCGGCCCTTGTCGAAGAATCGCTGGCCACTCTCCAGGTACTTCTGCTTGCGGACGTTCGGATCCCGCGAGCAACCGGTGAGCGCCGCCGCCACCACGCAGACGGCGAGCGCTACGCTCCACAACCTAGACCGTTTCCCCATATGCCTCTCTCCGCACATCCCGACCCTAAGAAACCATCGTTTTATCAATGCCGCACTGCACAACGGTACTCTTTCCGGCACGACCCGAGAACGTTACCAACGCCTATTATCGCAGAATCGCGAAGGGCTGAAGGGGTGCTGAATGCGGCTCCTGAAGGCAAATGCGCGTGCTAGAGCTTTGGTAATCTGCCCGAAACCGGCCAAAAATGGCATATTTCGACACGGCTATGACCCACTTCCCCCATACCGACGCCCTCCAGCGTGCTCCCCGTGTACAACTGAACGGATCCGTGGCGGCTGCTATTCGCGCTCAAGGCGGCCATCGCGCGCGCGCAAAACTCCAATCGATCTCCGTCAACGGCGGATTGTTACAGCTTCCGCAGGAGCTTTCCGCGGGCGATTTCGTCGAAATTGCCTTCCACACCCGTTCGGGTGAAGTCCACGGGATGGCGGAAATGCTGCAACCGGTGCGCAAGTTTCAGAGCGCGTGCCTGCAGCCGTTCCGTTTCATCGCTTTGGGCGATGACGACCACCGCAGATTGCGGATTGCGGTGGATAAAGCTCTGGACAAGAGCTTTCTGGATCCGCTCTCGGAGCAGATGCGGACGCCGCCCGGACTGTGATCTGGACGGCTCACCAGATTCGCACTCCCAGTGTGCCCAATCCGCTCGCCTATACTGGTCTGCGACACAATGATGCGCCGGACCACTACCCACTCCGCCGAAGAAACCGTCGCGTTCGGCCGAACGCTGGCTGCTGAACTCACGCCCCCGTTGCTCATCTTGTTGCGTGGCAGCCTCGGCGCAGGCAAAACCACGCTCGTCAAAGGAATCGCCGAAGGGTTCCAGGCAGCCACCGCGGATAACGTCACTAGCCCTACGTTCACCCTAGTCCACGAATACCGCTCAGCCCGCGCCACGCTGTACCACGTCGACCTTTACCGCGTGGACACAGAGCGCGAACTGGAGACGCTGGGTCTCGACGACTTGATCGCGCCGCATAGCATCGTACTGATAGAGTGGGGAGAGAAATTCCCGCGATTCCTGCGCGATCGCGACATGGAGATCGTTTTCGAGCGAGTGGGGGACAACGAGCGAGCGATTCAGGTAATCCGCCGTTGAATTGGGCCAGAGAGGATCATCCCTCTATAGATCGGAGCCACAGACGTGAGTCGCATTCTTGCCGTGGTCGGATGTGTCGTGCTCGCATCCACTTTCTGTCTCGCGCAGGATGGAAATGCTCAGAGCGGAAACGACAAAAACCCTGGCCAGAGTCCGCTTGCAACCACGTCCCCCGAGAGCCGTGTACCGGATGCGCCGGCCGGATCGCAGAACGCGCACAAGCCGGCCGAGAACCAACCCAACGCGCCCTCCCAAAGCAAAGCGGAGCAGGAGAGAGATCTGCAGAAGAAGGAACAGTCCGATCGCGTGCTAGGCGTGGTGCCGCATTTCCAGACTACCCACATGAATGCGGCCCCTCTGACGCCGGGAGGCAAGTTCCATCTCTTTGCCAGGTCCGCGTTCGATCCCGTCACGTTCGTCCTGATCGGTGCCCAGGCAGGCCTCAGCCAAGCCCAGAATTCGTTTCCCGGTTACGGCCAAGGCGCGGAAGGCTACGGCAAGCGTTATGGCGCCGCTTTCACCGACAACCTGACCAGTGGTTTCTTCGCGAATTTTGCGTATCCAGTGCTATTCAAACAGGACCCGCGCTATTTTCGGCCGGGCGAAGGGAGTTTTGGGCACCGCTTTGGCCATAGCCTGGTCGAGCAGGTCGTGGCCCACCAGGACCGTGGCGGCCGCATGCTTCACTTTTCCAACATCCTGGGGGCGTTCACCGCAGGCGGAATTTCCAACGCCTACTATCCGCAGAATGATCGCGGTTTCGGGCTGACCATGAGCCGCGCCGGAATTTCGCTGCTCTATGCCGAACTGGGCGGTGTATTTAGCGAGTTCTGGCCCGATGTGCAGAACCGGATGACGAAGAAAGGGAAGCATCTTTCCGACTCATCCCAAGAAGTGAAACCGCCGGGTCAGCCGTCCCCCGTCGGTTCTCCCCGGTAACCGTTCCGGGCGCGTGATTCACCGGCGATAAGCTGTGTGGGGTATCGGGCCGCGCACGCAGGCGGCAGGGGCATTCGCTTCTCGAACCATCGAGAAGAGCATCGCGGCGGCAAAGAAAACAAGGACAAAAATCCGGGTCGACATCCTTTCTCCATGATGAGGTAAGCATTGCGCGGCTGCAAGTGCGAAAATTGCATTCGTCATTGGTGGTAGGGCTGAGCCGCCGGCGGCCTAATGTCCCGACTCGTCGAGCAACTCCTTCAGGTATTGCTGCCACACGGCCGCCCAGGTGTGCGTGCCGTGTCCATGGGTTTGTTCGGAAGCCGGCAATAGCACGAACTTGCCGCTCTTCACTTTCTTGATCTCTCGCTCGGCAATGCCTAGCTCCGGAGGGTTGATGAAGTCGTCGGCGGAATTAACGTACATTACCGGCGCTTTGATGATGTCGAGTTTGGAGGAAGGATTGTAATTACGCGAGGCGTTCACAGCGTACAGCAGATCGTTCACATCCAGATCCGCCGTGATGCGCTTCATCGACTGGTCGAGAAACTGGTCGGCCGCATCGCGCGTCGGCAGTTCCTCCTGCATGTGAATGGGCGCGCTGCCCGCGATCATCAGAAAGTCGGCGGCAATTTGCAGGGCGGCACGAGGTTGGCTGGTGTAGTCGCCGTTCTTCCAGCCGGCATCTTGACGAATTCCGTCAATCACCATCTTGCGCCAGAGGCGGTTTCGGCCAGCGATCTCGACCGGCAGGCAGGCGAGCGGCATGAGCGCGTCCATTTCGTCCGGGTAAGTTTCACCCCACATCCACGAGTGCATGCAGCCCATCGACGTGCCCATGACCAGACGTAGATGGTTCACGCCCAGACCTTTCTGCACGAGTTCGTGCTGCAACGCAACCATGTCGGCGTACTCGTATTGCGGGAAGCGGGCATGCATGCCGTCGCTCGGCTTGCTTGACTTTCCGTGGCCGACGTTGTCGGGGAGGATGATGAAGTATTTCGTTGCATCCAGGAGTTGCCCGGGACCAAACAGCACACCGGCAAAAATGGGCCGGAGGAATTGGCGCCCGCTGCCCCCGGTGCCGTGCAGGATCAGAACGGCATTCGTGGTGCGCCCGCTGGCGTCTTTTGTGGGCTTGCCGAGTGTGGTGTAGTGCATACGCACTTCGGGCAGCGCCTCGCCCGACTGGAAATGGAAGTCGCGGACGACGAAATCGCCTTCGTGTGGTGCTGGCCAGGTGGGGGCGCTCGCCGCGCCTTCCTGCGCTAGAGCGACCGTGGCGACAGGCAGCAAGATCATCCCCGCCAGAGCGTTCAAGTAACGAACATTCTTTCTCATAAGTTTCTCCCTGGCGAAGGACTCATCGCAGAAGTCCACTTCGCATATCCATCGCAAAATGCTGAAAACCAGCGAGGTCTTCGGTAGGACCCGTGCCAAGGTCGTTCCTTCGTCGCAGGCCTTCCCGCGCTGCTGTCTCCGGGGTCCAGTCTCCCCGAAATACTCCTTCCCGTAGGTACCGGATGCGCTGCAGCGTAGCGTCGGTCGCGCCTGCATACTTGTCCACCTGCAACAAGAAAAAGTTGAAGAGCGGCTTGGGGAACTCAAACGAGTCCGGAGCATCGCGGCGCACAGATTCATGAATCGTCTTTTGCCGCCACGGGTCAAACTTCTTTGTGCCGAAGAAGTCGGTCTCGTCAAGGAAAATCTGCGTCGTCGGCACGACCACACGCACGGTCTGCCCTTTCGGACGGTGGATTTCCCAAACCGCAACGGTGTGATTGGGATAAGGCCAGAATAGCCCTATGCTGCGTACTCCGAAGCGTTCGACCAGAAATGCATAGAGGGCTGAGAGTTCATCGCATTCCGCTGTTGCCGTCGGCTCCGATAGAGAAGACATTCGCGCCTTCTTCCACTGGCGCCAAACCTCATCGGAATTTGGAGGCTTGTCAGTGATCGCCCAGTGTAGGTTCCAGAAGCCAGCATCCCGCGTCGCCTCGAAGATCAACCGTGCCAGCACGAAATCGGAATAGCTCACGGTTCCGGGCGGGAGCTTATACGCGGAAGTGAACGACTGATAACCAAGCCGCATCCCAGTAGAGCCCTCCAGAACCTTGGCCTTCGCGTGGATAGCTGAAATGAGATCTGCGAGGGTCGTACCGGAAGGGGGACGAACGCGGGGTTTGTGGTCGTCGGCCTGCGCGGTGTACACAGCAGCCAACAACGCCAAGAGGACGAACCATCGTGCCCGAGCGGCTTTCACTCTCAGAACCCCATGATGTTGTAGCCGCAGTCCACGTAGATCGTCTCGCCGGTAATGCCGGAACTGGCATCGGATGCGAGAAAGACTCCCGTGGCGCCAACCTCATCAACTTCCACATTGCGTTGTAGCGGGGCGCGCTCCGCGTGGGCTTTGAGCATGTCACCCAGGCCTGAGATTCCGCGAGCCGCCAGCGTTTTGATCGGTCCGGCCGAGATGGCATTGACCCTTATCTTCTTCTTGCCGAGATCATGCGCCAGATAACGAACCGTGCATTCCAACGCCGCCTTGGCCACGCCCATTACGTTATAGTGCGGCACTACTTTCTCTGCGCCGTAGTACGTCATGGTGATGATGCTCCCGCCGTCCTCCATGAGCGGAGCCGCCGCGCGCGCGACCGCGATTAGTGAGTACACGCTCACATCGTGTGCGATGCGGAAGCCGTCGCGGGTCGTGTTGATGAAATCGCCCCTCAGTTCCTCGGCCGGCGCAAACGCCACGCTGTGTACGAGCACGTGCAGCTTGTCGTAGCGCTGCTTGACGGTCTCGAAAAGACCAGCGATGGCGGCGTCATTCGAGACGTCGCACATGAATGCCTCCGCGCCCGGCAGCGAGGCGACGAGATCCTTTGCCTCCAATTCCAGTCGCTCATTCTGATAGGTAATGGCGAGGTTAGCGCCGGCGGCATGCAGTCCTTGGGCGATCGCCCAGGCGATCGAGCGCTTGTTGGCCACTCCGAAGACGACCGCCGTGCGGCCCTTCAGGTCCTCAAACATGAATCGGGGTTCCTCCGGGAGAAGAGAAAGAATAACAGCATTCGTAGAGGCGCGGCTCGCCGCTTCTCCAGCGCCGGGCGACAGAGATGGGTTAGACCAAAGGTAAGCTCACGAAGGAGATTCTAGCGCTGAAGCCAGAAGCCTGACGCCCGGCGTCCAAAGCCTGATCTCAATTCTCGCTCTCTACCGGGGCAGCAGGCGGCGCGGGCAGAGTCTTCGCCGGCTTGCCCGGTGTGGGTGGTGTCGCGGGAGCGGTAGATGATGCCCTGCGAATCTCGATGGTTCCATTCTCGTTGTTAATGACCAGCCGCGGGCCGCTGGCGCCGATCGAGCCGCTGGCGCTGGACTGATCTTCGCCGTTGTTGACTTTCAATTCGCTGAAATCGCTTTGGATCTCGCCACCGCGCGCCCGTGCCTCCACCTTTACGCCTGTGTTTGGAGGAACCGAGACCGTGATGTCACCTTTGCGGTTATCGATCTGGATATTTCCCGGCTTGTGCAGCCCGACCTCGACAGTCCCGTTTTCATCCTGCAAGCGCAGATCGCCGGAGAGCCCGTCCAGTGTGATGTCTTTGGAGCGCGTAATCAGGCGTGTCGGCCCAGCCAGGGAGTTGGCGCGCAGAACATCGCGATCCAGGTCCAGTTGCCCGTCCAGGCGCGCGAACTCCAAGTCAGTGCGGGAAGAGTGGAACCCCACGGTCCTACTGACGCGGGCCAGACGGATGCTTTCCTGGAACTCGCCGTTCAGCCGCACGGCTCCGTCAACATCTTCAACCGCGACTTCATCCGCCCGACCCTGCAGGGTGACGTCTCCCTTTACGTGTGCAAGACGCACCGACTTTGATTCGAGCGTGAGGGCGACGTTTCCGGCGTGATCGGTGACGCTGATGTCACCGGCGTGGTGATTGATTTCCACGCTTGCGCCCATGCCAGTGATAGTCACGTTTCCCCGACGGCTTGCTATGACCAGAGCGGTGTTGCGGGGGACGTACACGTCCATGTCGGTGGTTACGCTCTTGTCGCCGGCTCCCTGAGTGTTGGCATTCAGAGTGACGACTTTGTCGGCGAACGTAATCTGAGGCCTGGTCTTGGTGTTGTAGCTGTCGGCGTCCTGCTGATTCTCGGTGCGGATCTTCTTGCGGATGGAGACTTTCAAAGTGTTGCCGCTGGCAATATTGACCGTAATTGTGCCGCGCTCGTCATTGATGCGGAGAGTGCTGCCTGGGGGCATTTCGCGATTCAATTCGTCGCTGTAATCATAGGAGGAGTAGCCGAACCAATCGTTCCAGTCTTCGTTATCGCCGAGTTCAACGTGATTCCGGAACCTTTCCCAGTCCACCCTCGCGATCTGAGTGGCGATCAAGCCGAAGCAGATGATGAACAACACCAGGAAGACGCCTCCGGCGCCGATTCCACGACTGGGGAGACCGGATCGTTTTGCCAGTTCGTACTCGATCAGCTTGATGATGCCCCAGACGATTAGCAAAGCGGGCCAGTAACGCGCAAACCAAATCCATAGGGAATGCCAGTGCAGCACGCCCATCGTTCCCAGCAGGAACAGGATGCCCAACAGGATCAGGACAATCGGCCCAGCGATCGAACGAGGCGGACGGGGTGTCATCACAGGACTAGCCATTGTTCACCTCACTGCTTGGAGGCGTTGGCGGAACGGGTGGAACGGGCGGAACCCGCGGCACCACGCTTCCCGCCGAACCGGCGCCGGGTCCCGGAAAATCTCTGTGCCCTTCGGAGCTGGCGCCAGCCTGGAACAGCTTGACGCCGCCAATGACGAGCAGAATGGCACCTGCGTAGCCGAAAGGCCCGATGTCGCGGAAGCTGTCAATCAAACCGACCACGCCAATGGTGACTAGGACGGCAGGTCCCATTAGGGCCTGGGCCCGGCACCGCTCGCAGCTGCATCGCATGGTCGGCCCGAGCAGCCCCCAACGAACCGCGAACATCCAACCGCCGAGCATAATCAGCAGCACCGGCCAGACACGGTGGAAGCTGACTTCAAACAGCCCTGCGGTGTGAAGCAGGAAGACCACGCCAAGGAAGATCAGCACTACAGCGCCGATTGGGATCTTCTTCACGTCGACCCTGTCGCCCGCGCTGAATGTCTGCGCCAAGCCGAAAGGATCGGGTGCAGGCTGTCCTATTTGCAGGGCGCGCGCGGAACGCACGCTGTCAATGATCTGGTACGCCCAAAAGAACGCAATTCCGATGCCGCAGATTGGGGGCAGCACGTTGCCACCCGCGCTGCAGCCCGCTATCAACAACCCGAAGATGATCAGGTGAGCCAGGCCTTTCGCGTACTGGCCCGTGTAAACCGCACCCACACCGAAGGGGAAGACGCCGGCAAGGATTCCGGCCAGGGCCGGGTTGGGCCCGGTGGCTGGAGGAGGTATCGTTCCGGGCCCCGCCGAGGGGATGGCACCGGGGACGAATCCGGCGCTCGCCGGGGGCACCGTACCTTCCACCTTTGCTCCGAGGCAATCCTCGCAATAGATGACGCCTTTGACCGGGCGTGTACAGTTAGCGCACAGTGCCTTTCCGCAAGTGCGGCAATAGGCCACCGCCGACGCATCAGCATGAATGGCGCAGTTCATACGTACCTCCTGTTCGTGGTCCCCACGGCAGGTGGCTGGAGATAGCCCCGAGCTACGAGCCGCGAGCTCCGAGCAGGTTCGCTCAGGGCTCGTGACTCGTAGCTTGCAGCACGCAGTCCGCAACTCGCAGGCTCTGGCTCGTAGCTCGTAGCTTGAAGCTCGGAGCTGGGAGCCAGTAGTCCGGCTAACACTGGTTGGTTCTCCTCGCGGGAGTAGTTGCGATCCTGTCTCTGGTCTGGTTGCCCACTGGTGTTGTTCTTTTGATTCTGAGCTGGCTTCTGGGGACGAGGTTCGGCGGGTGTGGTGGCCCGCTTGAACTCGCGCACCCGAGATTCGATCTCGTACACAAAACGGATATTCTCGTAGAACTTCACGATCCGGCCCTGAGTGAGGTAGTACTTTTGCTTCAGGGCTGAGGGCCGGAGGTCGATCTTGGTCACGTCGGAGGCCTTCACCCCCGCCGCGCTGAGGGCCAGCGAGAACGAGAAGAAGATCATGCCGAACGACATGACAAACCGGGGCTGGCGCACAAAGGCGGCCGTCGGTGTCAGGTAGGAATCCCACCAGGCCCGAACGCGATCTCCAAGCGGAACGCGGTGGGCCCTGGCTGCAGCCAGTTGCGACTGCGCGCTTTCAATGCCACTGGTGACCGCCAGTATGTTGTGGACCAGTTGCGCCGGAGGCTCAACTTCTTCGAGCGCACGCAGCCATTGCCGCCCCGCCTGCGCGTCCGCGAACAGCGGCCCGCAGGTCGGGCAGATGCGCCGGTGGGAGTCGAAGCTCTCGCGGCGGGCATCGCTCAGTTGCCCTTCCAGGGCATCGCTGAGAAGAATCTCGAACTCGCCGCACTCGATCTGGGGTCCCCGGCCGGGCCGGTTGGGGCCGGTTGGGGAGGGCGTCCCGTGTTTGGTTTCGTCAGCCATCACATCACCTGCCTATAGGTACGTTGTAGGAGGCGGGCAAGTTCCGCCCGCCCCCGATTAATTCTGGATTTGACCGTCCCCTCGGGAACCCTCAGGGCAATGGCAATTTCTCGGTAGTCCATGTCCTGCAGGTCGCGCAGAATGACCGCCTCCCGCAGTTCCGGGGACAGCCTTTGCAGAGCCCGGTGTACGGACTCGCGCGTTTCCCGGCTCTGGACGTGCTGGTCCGCAGCCCGCCTGGGGTCGGCGATTTGCTCCGCCCGAGGCTGCGCGTCCTCGTGTTCGGAGGGTGCCGAATCGAGAGAATCGGTGAGCCGGTCCTGCTTGGTTTTACGGAAGTGATCCACCAGCAGGTTGCGCGTGAGAGCGGTTACCCAGGTCATGAACGCGCCCTTACCCATGTCATAACTGTTCAGGGTGCGGTACATCTTGATGAAGACCTCTTGCGTGAGGTCCTGGGCGTCGTCGGAAGTCCCCGCAAAGCGGTAGCAAATGTTATAGATACGGCGGTGGTAGCGCTGCACAATTTCTTCCCAGGCCGCGGCATCGCCCCCCACACAGCGACGGACCAGCAATCCGACGACTTGGGCCTCTTCCAACCCGCACTCTCCGGAACTCCCGATTCGCCGGCCCTGTACCGCTTTCGCCCCCACGCCGAAGACAGTACGTGGCTTAACAGTGTAGGAATACGTTTCTGTGAGACCAGAAGTTCCCTGAAATCACGAAGCTAGGAATTGTAGCAGCAGGGTCGGACCAGGGCCAAAAAGACGCGAACCGACGCCGCGAACATGGAATCACACGACCGAGGTTACGGCAGTTCGATGAAAGGGTTCGCAACGGTAATACCGAAGTACTTCTGTGCGTGGTTCAAATCCTCCGACCATATGCGCGCGCAGCCAGCCCGTTCCGCGGCGGCAACGATCATGCAGTCGCAGAAATGCAGCCCATAGGCAGACTGGGCTTCCACCGCTCGCCGGATGAGGCCGCCGTCGAGCGCAACGAGCTTGATGGGCGCGAGCCGGTCCAGAATCGTAATCATCGCGGCCGGCGTCGCACGCGGAACCGCTTTGTGAAGCAGAGTCGTCGCGAATTCCTCCAAGACTTGGATGGAAATCACGAACTTTCCTGCGATAGCTTCCTCCACAAGCCGCTGTGCTATGCGCTGCTTTTCGGGATCGTTGAACTGGTAGGCGTAAACGAGGACGTTGCTATCGAGAAAGTCAGCGCCGCTCATGCAGGTCTTCCCGTTTCCAAGTCCGCTTCCCTAGATTGAACTGGAATTCCCTGAAACTCTGCCGGAGCGCTTCCAGTTCTCTGCGCTTGCGGCCGGACTTGGCATGCTCGGCGGCCAACTCCTGGAGGTAGGAGCGCACCAAGCCGGTCAGGGTCGTATCGCGTTCGACGGCGATCTTTCGGACTTCCTTGACGAGTTCGTCGTCCAGAGAAAGCGTGACGTTCATGGACCCATAATAAGGGAAAACCATAATAAGGGCAAGTGGCAGTTCGCAGTTCTCGGTTCCCCGTTTTCAGTTCTCAGTGGTTCAGCCGCGGACCATCCCCTTCTTTTCTTGTCGCGAGAAGCGCAATGGCGAGCTCGAATCCAACTTCTTGCCCCGTTCCACGGAGCCGACTGAGAACTGGGAACCGGGAACTGGCACCTGCTTTACGCAAACCTCACCTTCACATCGGACCCTTTGTCTAGATGGATGCTGTCGACGAAGCGGACCTTGCCGGTCTTCAGGGTGAGGATCACAGAAGAGGTGCGTTCTCCTTCCCCAAAGAAGCGGACGCCCTTGAGCAGTGCGCCATCGGTCACGCCGGTAGCGGCGAAAATCAGTTGTTTGCCGGGCGCCAAGTCCTCGGCCTCGTAGATTTTGTCCTTTTCCTTAATCCCCATTTTTGCGATGCGCTCTTCCAGTTCCGGTTTGTCGATCACCAGCCGTCCTTGCATGTATCCGTTCAGGCAGCGGATGGCCGCGGCCGTAATCACGCCCTCGGGCGCGCCGCCCGACCCCATGACCACGTGCACGCCAGTTCCGATGACCGCCGCAGCAATGCCGGCCGAGAGGTCGCCGTCGCCAATCAGCTTGATTCGCGCGCCCGCCTTCCGAATGTCGCTGATCAACCTCTCGTGCCGGGGACGGTCTAGCACCATGACTACCAGATCATCGACACCTCGATGCAGGCGCCGGGCGATGTTTTTCAGGTTATCGGCAACGGGAGCGTCGAGCTCGACCGCGTTCTTGCACGACGGTCCCACCACGATCTTCTCCATGTAGCAATCGGGGGCGTGCAGCAAGCCACGTCTTTCCGAAGCGGCCAAGACGGTGATCGCTCCCGGCGCTCCAGTCGCGCAGAGGTTGGTGCCTTCCAACGGATCGACGGCGATGTCCACGCTCGGCACCTCTCGCCCGTCGGGGAAAGTAGCCCCCAGCTGCTCCCCGATATAGAGCATGGGCGCTTCGTCACGTTCCCCCTCGCCGATCACGATGGTGCCGCGCATCGGGACCGTGTCCATGGTCGCGCGCATGGCTTCGGCGGCGACTTTGTCGGCCAGCGGACGGTCCCCCTGGCCCATGGTGCGAGCCGACGCGATGGCCGCCTTCTCGACCACGCGCAGAAATTCCAGCGCAAGATCGCTTTCAATGTTCTCCCCGAAACTCCTGGCTTGCGGCTCGGGACGGTTTTGAATTGACATCGAAACCTCCGGAAACGTGAACACCCGCCAGACCGGCGGAAAGATTGCGGCTGCGAATATAAACCAACCCGTGCAGGTATTAGAAGGGTGGCCGGAAGTCACGGCTTCGGACGGACGCCCCCGCCCGAAAAGAGTGTAGAATGCTTTCCGTCTTCACGGTCGCGCGTCTGTCTATTGTTGCTGTCAATTCCGGATGTTTCCTCCACAGAGAGTGTCGAAAGGAGCTCGCATGATTTCTGCCAGAAAGCTGTGTGCGCTGATTGTCATCGGCTGTGCCTGCCTGGCGATGGCGCAAGGAACACAGGAAGGTCGCTTATTGCGTTTCCCCGATATCTACAAAGACAAAGTCGCATTCATGTATGGGGGAGACGTGTGGCTGGCGTCGAGTGCTGGGGGGACCGCCCGCCGAATCACAACGCATCCGGGCAGGGAGTTGTTCCCCAAGTTCTCTCCAGACGGGAAGTGGCTGGCCTTCACGGGCCAGTACGACGGCAACTTCAACGTCTACGTGATGCCCTCGGAAGGTGGCCAGCCGAAGCAACTAACCTTCTATCAGGGAGCCGCCACGCCCCTGAGCGACCGAATGGGGATCCACAACCAGGTGATTGGCTGGACTCCGGACAGCAAACGGATTGTCTTCCTCTCGCGCCGAGACGCATCCAACGGGTGGACCAAGCGCCCCTTCACCATAAGCATCGACGGCGGATTGCCGCAGCCCATGCCCATGGATGAGGGTGGGCTACTTTCTTTCTCCGCTGACGGCACAAAGGTTGCCTACAACCGGATCTTCCGCAATTTTCGCCAGTGGAAACGCTACACCGGCGGGTTGGCCCAGGACATTACTATCTATGACCTGAAGAACAATGTCGTGGACGCCGTGATTCCCCACACGGATTACACCGACAGCTTTCCCATGTGGCACGGCAACACGATCTATTTCACCTCTGATCGCGGTCCCGAACACAGGTTGAATCTTTACAGCTACGACGTGGGCAGTAAGCAAGTCGAGCGTCTCACCAATTTCGACGAATTCGATGTGATGTGGCCCAGTCTGGGACCGGATGCCATCGTTTTCGAGAATGCTGGCTACCTCTACACGTTCGACCTGAGCACGAAGCAGGCGAAGAAGCTGACGATTGAGGTATCTGGTGACCGCGACCAGATAATGAAACACTGGGCAAATGCCAGCCAGAACATCACGGATTACGATCTTGCCCTCGACGGGAAGCGAGCCGTTTTCGCGGCGCGCGGAGAAATCCTGACTGTCCCTGCCAAGGA
>Ga0335070_10006094_pt1 | contig 14191 bp, 8 predicted proteins | sample Lox_Sample_13_FD_206722 | JGI IMG/M metagenome (GOLD analysis project Ga0335070, IMG submission 206722) | Soil microbial communities from Loxahatchee National Wildlife Refuge, Florida, United States - Lox_Sample_1.3 | ecosystem: Environmental > Terrestrial > Soil > Wetlands | place: USA: Florida... | reverse complement strand
ATCAGGACGCGCTTCTTGCCGCTGTCCAGGTTTTCCAGTGGTATGTTGTTGGATTTCATGAAGCTGATGAGGGCGTCGCGCGGAATGCGGCGGAACTTTGAACCGGGTACGCGAAAGCCGCGCAACCGGCCGTTGTCAAAACACCGGATGACGGTCTGCTGGCTGATCTTGCAGATCTCGGCGACCTCGCCTGTTGTGAAGACGGTTTTCATGCGCCACTCCGACCGCGCCCTGGAGGTGAGCAACTGCTCAATGGCGTTGTAATTATCTGACCGCTCGGTATCGTCGCGCATTTTACCCAGTCCTCCCAGCTTAACAACAACAGCTTTATCGTTTTGGTAAAACCCCGACTTGACCCTCATGACTTCGTCACTGGCCGCGTTGATGCGAGCAAAGGCGGAGAGGGATCCGTTATCAGACGCCGCTCATAGAACACGACTCGGTGCCGGGAATGGGCGTTTTCGGCGCCCGGGAGCGGGCTGATCCCGATGTGGCCGCTCGGCTGCTACAATCTGCCCGATACGGGCCGGTCATGAGAACAGTCGTCATTGCCAGCGTGTTTGGGATCCTTCTTTGCGCGGGGGCATTGTCGTCCGCGTGGGGAGACCCTCCATCCGCGCGGGTGCAGGACGCACTCGAGCAGGCCACCCGCCCCGCGCCCGAATTCGGCGCGGCCACCATGTGGCTGAACACCGACAAGCCGCTGACTTTGAAGCAGCTCCGGGGCCAAGTCGTGCTCATTGATTTCTGGACATATTGCTGCATCAATTGCATGCACGTCTTTCCCGACCTCAGGTTCCTCGAAGACAAATACCGCGGCCAGCCTTTCGTCGTCATCGGCGTGCACTCCGGCAAGTTCAGCGCGGAAAAAGACCCGCGGAACATCCGCCAGGCGATTCTGCGAAACGGCATTACCCACCCGGTCGCGGTGGACAGCGATTTTCACATCTGGAAGGCATTCGGCGTCAACGCGTGGCCGTCGCTCGTCTTGATCGATCCCGACGGAAACATCGTCGAGAAGTTGTCGGGCGAGGGGAACCGGGATCGTCTGGACAAAGCAGTCGCCATACTGCTCGATCAGTACCACAAAAAAGGAACCCTTGGCCAGGCGCTGATGCTGCGTGCCGAGCAGGTGGTTTCCGAGCCGGAGGAACTGGCGTTTCCCGGCAAGGTTCTTGCCGATGCCGGGTCGAACCGCCTGTTCGTCAGCGACACCAACCATCACCGCATACTTGTCGCCGATCTGGACGGTCACGTGCACGGGGTGATCGGCAGCAGCGTGGTCGGCCTGGAGGATGGCGATTTTTTGACGGCCCGGTTTCATCGGCCGCAAGGTCTGGCTCTCTCCGCCGATGGTCACACGCTGTACGTGGCGGATACGGAGAACCACGCCATCCGGGCCGCGGACTTCAGAGCTAAGCGAGTCCGAACCGTCGCCGGCACGGGCGTGCAATCGACCGATCGCGACGCCGAGGGGCCGGCCCTCCAGACTGCGTTGAACTCGCCGTGGGATCTCGCCCTCGTCGGCGACAAGCTCTACATCGCCATGGCCGGCTCGCATCAGATCTGGGTGCTCGACCTGAGCGCCGGCAGCGTGGCTGTCTTCGCCGGGACGGGGCATGAAGGGCGCATCGACGGCCCGAGTCGCGAGGCGGCCTTTGCCCAGCCGTCAGGTCTGGCCACGGACGGACGGGTTCTGTACGTCGCCGACACGGAAGTCTCCACGATCCGGGCTGTCTCGCTGGGTTCGAACAGCCAGACCACGACGATCGCCGGGGGCGGAGGTCTGTTCGAGTTCGGTGTCCGGGACGGCAACGGCGAGCAGGCCTTATTCCAACATCCGCTGGGCGTCACCCTTTGGGACGAGAAGCTGTTCGTGGCGGACACGTTCAATCACCTGATCCGCCTGATCGACCTCAAGACTCGCGAAGTCACGACCTGGCTGGGTACGGGCAAGGCCGAGAAGGGGACGCCCCAGCAGATCGGGCTGTACGAGCCGGGCGGTGTCTCGGTGACCAACGACACGCTGTACATCGCCGACACGAACAATCACCGCATTCTGGCCGTGGAGATCAAGTCCAAGAAGGTCCGCGTGCTCGACGTCAAGGTCGAGCCACAGGTGCTGACATCGGCGCCCTCGGGCCTCCCGGTAAGCAAGCCCGCCATGAACTGATTATTGCGCATCCGGACGGGGGTCGGCCGCATTGACTCGCCGGCGGTGAGCCACAAAAATGGGCGTTTTGGCGACGATCTCACCGTAACTTACGCCGGTTGGAACCCATCAACAGGAGACGGCAAGAACATGGCCAGCGCGAAGCTTCTCTGGAAACCCACCGATGAACAGATCCAGCGAACCCAGATGTTCGCCTTCATGAATCGCATGGCGGGCAAGTACGGCTTTCCACCGGACTATCCATCGTTGCACAAATGGTCCGTGCAGCACCGCGATCAATTCTGGCAGGAGATGTGGAACTTCGCCGGCATCAAGGCCAGCAAGCCGGCGGCCTCCGTCATGAGCGGTTCAGGCATGCTGGGCACGAAGTGGTTTCCGGGCCTGGAGTTCAATTTTGCCGCTCATCTGCTGCGGTTCAACGACGACCGCGTGGCCCTGGCGGCGGAGGACGAGCTCGGTCGCACACGCTCGCTGACCTACCGACAGCTCCGCACGGAAGTCGCCCGCCTCGCCTCCGCGATGCGCGCGGCCGGCCTGAGGCGCGGCGATCGCGTCGGCGGCTTCATGCCCAATATCCCGGAAGCGGTCATCGCCATGCTCGCCGCCGCCAGCATCGGGGCGATCTGGTCCTCGTGCTCCCCCGACTTCGGCATCAACGGCGTCTTCGACCGTTTCGGTCAGATCGAGCCCAAGATGCTCTTCTCCGCCGACGGTTATTCGTACAACGGCAAGACGATAGACTCCCTCGAGCGCGTCCGCGGGATCGTCGCGAAGATCCCCAGCATCAAGAAGGTCGTCATCGTTCCCTTCATGAACGAAAAGCCCGAGGTCTCCTCGATCTCCAGCGCCGTTCGCTGGGCCGACTTTCTCGGTCCCGCGAAGGAGATCGCCTTTGAACCGGTTCCCTTCGACCATCCCCTCTACATCATGTATTCCTCGGGGACGACCGGCGTGCCCAAGTGCATCGTGCACGGGGCCGGCGGGACGCTGCTTCAGCACATGAAGGAGCTGATGCTCCACACCGATCTCCGTCGCGAGGACACGCTGTTTTACTTCACCACCTGCGGCTGGATGATGTGGAACTGGCTGGTGAGCGGGCTGGGGGTGGGGGCGACCGTGGCCCTGTTCGAAGGCAACCCCGGCTACCCGACCATGAGCCACCTGTGGGAATTTGCCGAGCGGATCGGCATGACGGTCTTCGGTACCAGTGCCAAGTACATCGCCTCCTGCGAAAAGGCCGGCATCCAACCGGGGCGGCAGCAAAACCTCTCCAAGCTGCGGGCCGTTCTCTCTACCGGATCACCGCTGACCGTCGAGAACTTCTGCTGGGTCTATGACAACGTGAAGAAGGACCTGCAGCTTGCCAGCATCAGCGGCGGCACGGATATCATCAGTTGCTTCGCCCTCGGCAATCCCATCCTGCCGGTCTATGCCGGCGAGCTTCAGTCGATCGGCCTGGGCATGGACGTGCACGCCTTCGGGCCGGACGCGAAACCGGTCATCGGGCAGAAGGGCGAGTTGGTCTGCTGCTCGCCGTTTCCCTCGCAACCGACCGGCTTCTGGAATGACCCCGACAACGAGAAATATCAGGCCGCGTACTTCGATGTTTACCCGGGCATCTGGCGGCACGGGGATTTCGTGGAGGTCACCGAGCACGGCGGCGTCATCATCTACGGCCGCTCCGACGCCACGTTGAATCCAGGCGGCGTCCGCATCGGCACGGCGGAGATCTACCGCCAGGTCGAAACGCTGGAGGAGATCGTCGACAGCGTCGTGGTGGGCAAGAATACGTCCGACGCGGACGTGGATATCTGCCTGTTCGTCGTGCTGCGCCCGGGCGTGGTGCTGGATGAGGCCCTGACCAAGAAGATCAAGACCCGCATTGCCGAGGGGACGACCAAGCGCCACGTCCCGCGACACATCCGGCAGGTTTCGGCGATTCCCTATACGATCAGCGGCAAGAAAGTCGAGATCGCCGTCACGCGGATGATCCACGGCGAGCCCGTTCCGAACCGGGATGCCTTGGCCAACCCGGACGCACTGGACCAATATGCGGGGATCGTATGATCGGCCGCGGCAACGTGGGCCGATAGGAGATTCAGACGTCGACCAAGGACTGCTTGGCTGGAGGATCAACCATGCAACAATCAAAGGCGATGACGATCATCGAGTTGTTGATCGTGGCGGCCATCCTTGCTCTGCTGTTGGCGGTAGCCGTACCGGGCCTCGGCCAGTCTCAGAACGAGAAGCGGCTCACCGAGTGCACAAAGAATCTTCGCCGGTTGGGCCAGGCCAACTATATTTACGCGCAAGATGATCCCGGCACGTTCCCTTGCATAGGAGGGCAGCGGAAGCAGAACGATGGCGCGATGGTTATTTTTGATCCCAAGAACCGCGAGAAGCAACCTTCCTCCGATGGAATCCCCTCGCCAACTGTGGATTTGTGGGCGCTCCTGCGCGAAGAGTACAATGCAAAGGAATTCCATCTCCAGCCGAAAGATTTCATCTGTCCGGTTACGAAGGACGTACCTGATCCGGCTCAGGACCCGTCAGCCTACCACGATTTTCTGTCAGCAGAAAACCTCAGCTACGCTTTCCAGTTTCAACATGATCCCAATCGCAGAGTTCTCGGCACGAGTTCCGAGCCGACGTTTCCGCTGATGGCAGACGCCAATCCCTACATCAAAGGCGGCGTCAAAAAGGACTTTGCCGAAGACCGCTTGTCCAAGTACCGCGGCAACAGCAAGAACCACGGTAAGGCGCGCCCAGGGCAGAATGTCCTCTTCCAGGATGGCCACGTGACCTTTGAGAAAAGCCCCGACTGTGGGCTGTCGGGCAAAGCCGACCCCGACGTGGACGGTGCTCGCGGTCGCGACAACTGCTACACGGTCCACAGCAGGGAAGGAAAAGGCTATGTCGACCCCGGGTCGGCCGCACCGACCGCCACGCAATGTAACTTGGGCAGCAAATCCGACGCCTGCCTCGTGCCATGAGGCAACTGGCGTCGTATGAAAGGAATGTGAACATGCATGCGGCTGTTCGCCCCTGCCAGTTATGCCTTGCCTTACTGCTGTTCAGCTCTGTGGCTTGCCAGTCTCCTACCACCGAGGCCCCGGCGCCGAAGGCTCCGGCGAACCCGGAGCTGCCGGCCGCGCCGGCCACACAGCCGGCCACCGAAGCGGCATCCCCGACCAGCGGCCCGGTGAGTCTGGCCGTCGAGCCGGGTATCTACAAGTTCAAGGCTCGGGTCGACAGTATCGGCGAGCTGGAAGAAGGCCTGCGGCATAAGATGCTCGACGGCGCCGGTGTGGTCCGCGGCGAACGCTGCATCTTTACCGGCGAGGATCTGACTTGGAGAATCCGGCTTGAGGTGCAGGAGGTTTATGATCCGCTTTCGTTCCTGCAGCCCGGCGCAAAGCTGGCCTTCCTGGTGCACAACGTGGATCAGGTGCTCGGCCCCGGGAACGACGACGCGGCCGGCAGGGCGTTCGATTTCTCATTGACGATCCGAAGCTCGCCCGGCGGCAGGCTGCATTACGGACCGCTCACGACTCCGACCGGTTTGTTCGCGGAACAGGGCGGATTCGGGCCGCGGCAGTGAGGCAGCGAGGACGGCGATGGGATCCCAGGATCCTCATATGGACCCGCGTCTCATTATTCGCCATGAGCTGCGCCTGGTGGGCACCATCGATCTTCGCGGTTCGGCGCTGACCATCGGCCGGTCATCCCAGTGCGACATTCGATTGCAGCACGATGCCGTCTCGCGCCATCACGCCCGGCTGGAGAAGCGCGAAGACGGCTGGCATGTCGTCGACATGGAGAGCGTCAACGGAATTCGCGTCAACGGCAGGCGGATGAAGGAAGCCCGCCTGAGCCCGGGCGACGTGATCGAGGTCCGTCCGTTCGCGATGAACTTCCTGACCGCCGGCACCGGGCTGGACCGATCGATCAGTCTGGCCGCGACCTGCGAGAAGGCCACGCTCATGCCGGACAGCAGGTCGTCGGGGCAGGTCGTGCGGCAGAGGCTGGCGGACCTGTACGGTCTGGCGAGGCTGGTGATCCATCGCCAGGATAACGGCTCCTTCTGGCAGGAGATCCACGCGGCGTTGCAGCGGTCGCTGGTGGCGGACCGATGCGTCCTGGTGGGCTTCGATCAGATGACCGGCATCTATCGTCTTGCTCCACGGATCCGTCCTTCCGAGACGGAGGCGCCGCTGGTAGTCAGCCAGTCAGTGCTCCATGACGTGATTGAGAACCACCGGGCGGTGCTGGTGCGGCGGGTGGCGGAGGACAATCACTACGCCGCGGCGGAGAGTCTGATGAGCAGCCATACGGGCTCGGTCATCTGCGTCCCGGTGCTGGTATCGGGGCAGACCCGGGCGGTGGTCTATGCCGAGCGGCGCGAGGGGCATCAGCCGTTCGGAACCGAGGACCTGGATTTCGTCACCGCGGCGGTAGATATGGCTGCCGCGGCGGTGGACATGGATGAACTTCAGGCGCGAGGTCGGGAGCTGTCTCGCCTGCGGGGCCGTGTCGATGCGGGACGCGAGGTGCAGGAGATGCTGTTGCCGCGGCCCGTTCCACAACCGAGCTGGGGACAGGTGGCGGCCAGGAACGTGCCGGCGGACCAGGTCAGCGGGGACATCTACGACGTGGCGATCGACGGCCGCGGCCGATTGGCAGTCAGCATTGCCGATGTATCCGGCAAGGGCGTGCCGGCGGCGTTCGTGACGGCCATCGTTCAGAACACCTTCCGGCAGGCACTGGGCGACCTGGAGGATCTCGGCGAAATCGTCCGGAGGATCAATGCGACGCTGCTGGCATATCGGCTGTCCGCCTGCTACGTGACGATGATCATCTGCCGATGGTCGACAGCCGGTGACATCGTGGAGATTGCGAACTGTGGGCACCATGCGCCGCTCTGGGTGACCGCCGACGGCCGGATCGATGCCTTTCCCGAGCGCGTCGGCCTGGCATTGGGTATCGCGCCGGAGTGGTTCGGGGAGATCGTTCAGCGCGACTCGTCGAACCTCCCCGCCGTGCTCTTTTCCAGCGACGGCGCCACCGAGGCCAAGAACAGAAACCAGGAGCAGTATGGGCTTCATCGCCTGGGGGAGGAGTTGTTGCGGCTCTCTTCGGGCACACCCGAGGCAATCGTCGACGGTCTGGCAACTGCGGTTCGGCGGTTCAGCGCCTCGTTCGATCCGGAGGACGATGTGACGTTGCTGGTGGTTAAGAGGAATCCGTAGGCGCTCAAGGCTCGAAGGTAAGGGCCTTGCTCGCGGGGCGATTCTCCGAGGCGGACTCATCGGGAATCACGACGGTCGTGTTCGCGCCCTCCCCCTGCGATTCTTCGATCACAATCCGGCTGACGCGGGTCGAGCGAACGGAGACGCCCGCCAGGGTGGGCCGGCGCGCCGGGATGATGACGGTGAAAGTCGTGCCCTGGCCCGGCTGGGAACGGACGTGAATCTGCCCGCCGGACTGTTCCACGACCTCGCGGACGATCGACAGGCCCAGGCCCGTTCCTGAAATGCCGGCGGCCAGAGCCTGATTGCCCCTGCGGAAGGCATCGAAGATGGACCCTTCGCCGCCGGGTCCGCCGCGCCCGCGAAGCGTGGAGGGGTCGATGCCCATGCCGGTGTCGGAGACAGAAACGAAGACTCCCGTCGCATCGGGGCCGGCGGCGACCGCCGAGGCAGGCTCAGTGGTGTCCGCCGTCAAGGCGCTGGCATCGCAGCGTCCTGCTGTGACGGTCACTTTCCCCGGGCCGAAGGTGAACTTGATGGCGTTGTCGATCAGGTTGCCGACGCAATCCCGCAGATCATCCGGCGCGACCTCGACGGAGAGGTCGACACCCTCCGGCACCTGCATGCTGAGGGTGATCTGCTTGCCCTCGGCCAGTGGGGCGTTCTTCTGGCACAGGTCGGCGAGGACTTTCCGCACATCGGTCGGCGACGGCGGCCGCTTGCCGGGGTCCGCCTCCTGGAGCCTCGCCAGCGTCAACAGTTCGGTGACCTGGTTGATGCCGTCGCGGCAGCGGAACATGATCTTCTTGCAGGTGTCTCCGATGGCCTCGCCCTGGATGACGCCGTCGGAGATAAGCCCGGCCAGGGTCTGGACGACGGCGAGTGGAGTCTTGAGCTGGTGGGCGGCAGTCTGCATGAACCGCGAGCGGCGTTGCTGCAAGTCGGTGATGGCCAACTGCGATTGCCACAGGGCGTCGACCACCCGGCGGAGTTGCCTCTCGCGGTCGCTGAGTTGCGTGGCGATGTGCAGCGTGAAGTACAGCATGCCCATGATGCCACAGGCCACCACCGCGAATAGCGAAACCACATACTCGGGGCTCTGATACAGGTACAAGCCCTGCATGGAGGGCAGGAAGGCATAGTGCGGAACCACCCAACCACGCAATTCTCCCACGCCGAGCACCACGAAGAGAAGAACCGCCCAGATCCCCTGGATCAGTGCATGCCACTTTCGGAGGATGAGTGAGCCGATGGCCATGTGGAACAGGTAAAACACCGCCATGGGGCTTTCCACGCCGCCGGTATATCTCAGGATCAGGGTCAGGAAGAGGAGATCCACGGCGACCTGGGCGTTGGCGAAGAACAAGGCGCTGGGTGTGGCCCTCTCCTCATCTCCGCTGGAGGCCGCCTCAAATCGGGTGCGCAGGAAACGCGAGACGGCCATCCAGATCAGGTTGACCGCCGCCAAGGCGGCGAGGACTACGGCCAGTTGGATGGGTCGTCCGGGTCCGGGGGCCAGAAATCGCTCGGCGGTCAGGATCAGCAGGGCAGCGCAGATCATCCCCCATCGGAGTCGGATAAACCAGTGCAACCGCACCAGGGAGATGAGGACGTCGGTGTGCGCGGGACGGTGCGGGCCCGTTGTGGAAGCATCCGCCAGATTGCCGGACTCATTCGGAACGCCCATTGCAGCACCTATCGTCGCCCTGGCACAGGCGTTTACAGCATACCGCAGGATCGACGGCGGCGTCGAGCGTTCTTTTGAATGCGTGCCGGGCGTGAGAATGCGGCAAGTCGTCGGTCGCTCGATGGCGAGGAAAGGACCCCGGCGGTCTTGCAGTTGCCCGCCTGAAACCGATATACTGATGCACGGAGGAAGAGCTGGGAGCGATGCATGCCCTTTCGGGCCCGCCCCGCGCGGCCGACGCCTGCATGAAGCCTGTCAGACGCGGCTTGTTCCACAGACAACAGGAGATCGATCAATGAAAAGGCTGCCGATGCTGCGGAAAGCGGTGTTGTTTCTGGCCGTCACGATGACAATTGCCTGGGCGGCTTCGGAAGCGCTGGCGTCTCTGCCGGGCATGGCCGCCGCCAACCAGGTCAGTCAGACAAGTTATCGATCGTTCCTGGGTGACAACCTTGGAGTGGTGGGAATTCTCTACACCCACACCGGCAGCGACCGCCAATGGGGGCCGAACCACAACCTGGCGCGGACCAATATCGTCAATACATTTCAATCATACGGGTTAAACCCGGTCCTGGAGCCGTTCACGTATTCGGGCACGACCTACTACAACGTCGTGGCGACGAAAGTCGGCACGACTCATCCCAATGACGAGTACATCATCGGCGCACACTTCGATTCCGTGGCCTGCCCCGGCGCCGACGACAACGCCAGCGGCGTCTCTCTGGTATTGGAAGCGGCTCGCATCCTGAGCCAATACACCTCTGATTACACCATACGGTTCATCGCCTTCGACCGTGAGGAACAGGGGCTCTACGGCAGCGACGCCTACGCCTCCGCCCATTCGACGGACAGCATCCTGGGGATGATCTCCGCGGACATGGTCTCCTACGACCAGGGCGGCAACCTCTGCCGGACGTACGGCCGCTCGTCCTCCGACCCCCTCAAGCTCGCCCTGGGCAGCGCCATCGCGACTTACAGCGGCGGCCTCAACTGGACCAACTACGGACAGATGGATGCCAGCGATCACGCCCCCTTCGAGTGGCAGGGCTTCCAGGCCTGCTGCCTCATCGAGAATTACACGGACAATCCCAGCTATCACAGCACCAGCGACTGCGTGGACATTGCGGGCTACATCAACTACGCATTCGCCGTCAAGATGACCCGCAGCGTGGTCGGCTTCCTGGTCGACTCGGCCGGCGTGAACGTGCCGTACGACGGGCTGGCCTTTTCCTATCCCAACGGCCGCCCGACCTTCAGCTATCCGCCGGGCGGCCCGAGCGTTCGCGTCGTCGTCGCGGGCGTCGGGAGCGGCGTTCCCCAGCCCGGCACTGGCGTGTTGCACTATTACACCGAGGGACGCTGGCAGAGCGCGGCGATGACGGTGGTTTCACCCAATGTGTATGACGCGGTTCTGCCGGCGGCGGGCTGCGGCACAACCGTTCAGTACTATGTCAGCGCCCAATCCACGGGCGGCACAACGTTCAACGATCCGCCGGACGCCCCGTCGACGACCTTCACCACGCTGTCCGGCTACGGCACAGGGGTGGTGTACGAGAACTATCTCAACACCAATCCCGGCTGGACGGTGCAGGGACAATGGGCTTTCGGGCATCCGACCGGCGGCGGCTCCCACAATCTCGATCCGACCAACGGGTACACCGGCACGAATGTGTATGGATACAACCTCAGCGGGGACTATGCCAATAACATCCCGGCTTATTACCTGACCACCACGCCGATCAACTGCACCGGCAAATACGGGGTAAAGCTGGACTTCTATCGCTGGCTGGGCGTGGAATCGAACGAAAACTACGACAAGGCCACGATCGAAGCCAGCAACAACGGCCTCTCATGGACCACGATCTGGCGCGCGGCCGACACCGGCGCCGCGGTCAGCGACGCCTCGTGGCAGCACGTCATCTACGACATATCGTCCGTGGCCGACAACAAGCCGGTCGTGCAGATTCGCTGGGGCATGGGCCCAACTGACAGCTACGTGACCTATCCCGGCTGGAACATTGACGACGTCAAGTTGACGTCACTGCAATGCACGCCGCAGTGTGGCGGCCCGACCAACGGCGACATGAATGGGGACGGCAAGACCAACGGAGCCGACATGCAGGCGTTTATCAGCGCGGTCATCACGCGAGCGACCGATCCGGTCGTGGTCTGCCCGGGGGATTTCAGCGGGAATCTGATCGTCGATATGGCCGACGTTCCCAGCATGGTCAACGCGCTGTTAGGGCTTTAAGGCCGCGTGCGGGCAGGAGCGATCAGAGTCAACCGGTCAAAAACCCGGGTCGCGCTTGCTCATTTCCCTGGATCTTGTGGCCGGCCGGCCCATGCCGCCGGGCGACGGTGAATCCCCGGCCTTGTGCAACCGTTCCGAAACTGGTACATAGCGCGGCATGTACCAGAAACTCACACTCATAGCGGTCTTGGTAATGGGCTGCTGGCAGCCCGCTCAGGGTCAATCGGGCGATGCCTTGGACGAGGCGCTCGGGCTCGTCGGGGTGCGTCGCGACGATCTCGGCTGGCAGCCCAAGGGCTGGTGGACGAAGTTCCCGGCGCAGATACCGTACAAGCTCCGCTCCTTCGACAGCTTGTTCGACCATCCGCTGGACGCCATCACCTACACGCGGCTGCTGGCCAATGCGGCGAGGGTGCATCTCGATCCCGCTGTCCAGAACAAGCTCGATGACCGCAAATGCTCGAACATCTATCACGCCGCCCACATCCTCGGCGTCGATCCCAAGTACGGCGCCATGCGCGGCTATGCCACGAATCTCCCCAAGGAAGATACGCCGCTCGATAAGGCCATTGTGAACATGTATACCGCCGCCGGCCGGACGACCCAGCCGTTCACCTTCTACATGGACCTACCTTACCCCCAGTATGAAAAGGAACTCACCGAGAAGGTGCAGGTCATCCCCGAGAAGGCGCGGCCCATCCTCGGCCGGCTGGTGACGAGCATCAGCGAGGCACACCACTGGGCGGAATTGGCCGTCCGCAACGTCGACGGCGCGGACCTCGCGGTGGTGGCCCGGCGCTACAACGTCGGCCACGAGGAAGTAGACGCCTACGACTATTGCCCGCAGTTCGACAGTCTGGCCCAGACGTTGGATCAAGCCAGCCTGTGGTATGCGGCCGAGAAGTGCGTTGAGGCCCTCGAAGACGCCCGGATAGGGCTGGCGGCCGTCGAGGAGCTGAAGAATCCGCCCCCGTTTGCTTTCGACTGGCAAAGCCCATGGGGCTGGATTCGCATCCGGGGTGGCGGAGACGATCAGATCGACGGCACCGACGCCCTGCTGATCGTCGATCTCGGCGGCAATGACCATTACACCGGCGGCGTCGCGGCTTCAACCTCGGACCGGCTGATTGGCTTGTGCCTCGACATGGCCGGCAACGACCGCTACGAGTCGGACGTGCCTGCCCAAGGCGCCGGCATGTGCGGCATCGGCATCCTGATCGACGCCGCCGGCGACGACGAATACAAGGCGGAACATTACGCCCAGGGCGTCGGTCAGTTCGGTTTCGGTCTGCTGGCTGACCTGGGCGGCAACGACCACTACTTCGTCAAGTTCAACGGCCAGGGCTGCGGCTACTTCGGCATCGGCCTGCTGTTCGACTGCGACGGCGACGACCAGTACAAGCTGTACGCCGACGGCCAGGGGCTGGGCGGCGTTGCGGGCGTCGGCGTGCTGGCCGATCGCAAGGGCGACGACACGTATGAAGCCGTGCGCGACGCCAAGATCACGGGGCGGCCGTCTTATCACTCCCCCAAGGAGGACATCTCGGTCAGCAACGCCCAGGGCTGTGCCATGGGGCGGCGGGGCGACGGCTGCGACGGGCACTCCTGGGCCGGCGGCCTGGGCGCCCTGATCGACATCGAAGGCGACGACAAGTACACGTCGGGCAGTTGGACCATGGGCACCGGGTACTGGTTCGGGACCGGCATCCTGTACGACGGCAGCGGCAACGACGAGTATCGCGGGGTGTGCTATTCACAAGCCACCGGGGCCCATTTCTGCATCGGCGTCCTGCTCGATGAAGGCGGCAACGACAAGCATCTGGCCGAGGCCACGGCCAACATGTGCTGCGCGTGGGGACACGACTTCACCATCGCCCTGCTGGTCGACATCGGCGGCGACGATGTCTACGACGTGCGGCAGAATGGCATTAGCTACAGCATCAACCGCAGCTTCACCGCCCTGATCGACATCGGCGGGAATGACACCTACAAGAGCGACGCCTCGCTCCGCAAGCCGGAGGAGAACCGGCCCGGCTTCGCCAAGTACGACCCGCGATTCGAGGCCGGCACCGCCGAGCGTCCCGAGCCGGGCTTCTACTTCGCGGATGCCACGTCGATGGCCCTGTTCCTCGACATCGGGGGCAAGGACACCTACTGGTCCGGCCAGAAGGACAACAGCCAATGGCTCGACGAGCCCGGCGCGCCGAACTACAGGGTGCGGAACTTCAGCATCGGCATCGATCGCCCCGAAGGCGCCGTGAGCTTCGTGCCGATCCCCGAAAAGAAGCCGACCCAACCGCCGCCGAAGTTGCTGACCACCTCACAGCCCGCGAAGTGACCGGATGGAGCAGACTGCTCACCACGAAGGACACGAAGAGCACGAAGACAGAAAAGAGTCAGTACGGCGAGCTCCGCCTGCTGCTCACCCGCGCAAACCCATCATCGCCCTGACGGCACCATATTTCGACGTTTCGTCATTTTGGCGTTTCGGCGTTTTGACTTCTTGCTATCTCCTCCTTCGTTCTCTTCGTGTTCTTCGTGGTGCCCTCCCGCTTATCGAATGCCCAGCAATTCCACCGCGAACACCAGCACGGCGTTGCTGCCGATGACCGGGGGCGCGCCGCGTTCGCCGTAGGCCAGATCGGGCGGGAGCACCAGCCAGCGCTTGCCGCCGACCTTCATCGCTCCGACGCCCTCGGTCCAGCCCGCGATGACCTGGTTCAGCCTGAACTCGGCGGGCTGGCGGCGATCGTGGGAGGAGTCGAACTTGGTCCCGTCGGTCAGCCAGCCGGTGTAGTGCACCTTGACGCGGTCGGTAGGCTTGGGCGACG
>Ga0335070_10006093_pt1 | contig 14192 bp, 11 predicted proteins | sample Lox_Sample_13_FD_206722 | JGI IMG/M metagenome (GOLD analysis project Ga0335070, IMG submission 206722) | Soil microbial communities from Loxahatchee National Wildlife Refuge, Florida, United States - Lox_Sample_1.3 | ecosystem: Environmental > Terrestrial > Soil > Wetlands | place: USA... | reverse complement strand
AAATTAATTCAGCTTATTTTGCCTCTTTTCTGCCACAAACCTTCATCTATATTGTAGTAGATTCGTTTTGCTGTAATTAAGCTTGACAATTACAATGGCAGGACTAACTTAATAAGTGGTACAACAACTGGGGGCAGGACAAGTAATTGTCAAGGGATTTTTATGTGTTATTGTGTATCGCCACGCAAGGCAAGCCTATAATCGCTTAAAGCTAACACGAGCTTCCGATGCTCATTCCCTAAACCCTAAAATATTCCCCAATCTAACTTGAAAATTTTTTGATGTTGTAGGAAGTACATGCTCCTAATTCAAACCCGCAAATCAGTCTCTGGATCTCAGACCTGATATTTCTATCAGGAAGTGCTCCTGACCTATTTAACTTATTCATGTTCCGTACTTCCTCCGTATATCTTCTGATATTTCACAACAGGAGGAAAGATGTTTTTCAATGCAAGAATTCTCATTATTGCTATTTCGATAGCTTTAATAGGAGGAGCGGTAATGTCTCAAAAAATTCAGAATAATGAAAAGACGGTTTTACAAAAAGCTACTTTTGCCGGCGGCTGTTTCTGGTGTATGGAAGATGCTTTCAGACGAGTGGATGGTGTGGTGGAGGCTGTTTCCGGATACACGGGCGGGAATAAGGATAAGCCGACTTACGAAGAGGTAAGCTCCGGGACTACTGGTCACTATGAAGCGGTTCAGATTACCTTTGACCCTGCTAAAGTATCCTATGAAAAACTGCTGGACCTGTTCTGGAGACAGATTGATCCTACGGATCAGGGAGGCCAGTTTGCCGACCGGGGTTCGCAATACCGAACTGCCATTTTTTACCATAATGAAGAGCAAAAAACAATAGCTGAAAAATCAAAGGAGAAGCTGGACAAGTCCAAGAAGTTCGATAGCCCGATTGCCACGAAGATCATTCCCTTCACCAAATTCTTCAAAGCAGAAGATTATCATCAGGGTTACTCTGAAAAGCAGCCTCTTGCTTTCAAACTATACAAAAAAGGCTCAGGCAGAGAGGATTTCATAAAGAAGACCTGGTCTGAAAGCTCCACCAAACCCGAAGACAAGGAGTTGAAGAAAAAACTCACTCCTTTGCAATATAAGGTTACCCAGGAATGCGGAACAGAGCCTCCATTTAAAAATGAATACTGGGACAATAAGAGAGAAGGGATTTATGTGGATGTGGTTTCAGGGGAGCCTTTGTTTTCCTCTAAGGACAAATTCGATTCGGGGACGGGCTGGCCCAGTTTCACCCGACCGATTGAGCCGGGGAATATTGAAGAAAAAGAAGATACAAGCTTGGGAATGATAAGGACTGAATTAAAAAGCAAAGAGGGTAATTCCCATCTGGGTCATCTATTTGATGACGGTCCCGCACCCACAGGTCAAAGATACTGCATAAACTCCGCCTCTCTCAGATTTATTCCCAAAGAAGACCTGGAAAAGGAAGGTTATGGAAAGTATAAGAAGTTGTTCGAGAAATGAAATAATAACAGGGTCAGGAGTTATGATCTCCTAACCCTTTGATTGTGAAGTGTCTGGTACACTTGATAAATATAGTCTTAAGTTTTTATCATCTCACATCTTACGTCTAACGTCTAACTTTATTTCAAATACCCCCTTGTCAAATTTCGAAAACTACTTATATTTAAGCTGATGGAAATTGTCCTCAATTCTTATCTGAAAGGAGAGTGATAGAGGTTTTAAGCTGTTGCATAAATTTAAGTCCTTTTTTATTAAACCGATTAGATAATTAGGTTCTTTGCTTTTTTTAACAAAAGATAGATCTATCTTTGAAATCTCAACTTTGAGGAGCTATTATGTTGAAAAGGAAACTTTTGGTTTTTTTGTTGTTTTGCTGTCTGATTTTTTCAGCGTCTTTCACTTTTAACCTTCAACTGGCTTATGGTATGCCTCCGCATCCTGATCTCCTTCAAAAGATAGGGAATGGAGAAATCAAACCGCCGGATTTTCTGGTCAATCAGGCAAAATACAGGGCTGAAGGCATTGAAGCTCCCAGTTTGCATCCGAAAAGCTCGGTTTATCCAAGTGGGACCGGGCCAACCGGCTCTTTCAGAGCCCTGGTTATTCTGGTTCAATTCAGTGACCGGGTTCCTCATACATCAGCCGGTTTTTTTGATACCCTGATATTTGAAAATTGGACAGGGACAGTTCGCAATTTCTACCAGGAGGTTTCCTACGGGAGACTCGACATAATAGCCCTTGATCTCCCCTCTAGTCTGGGATGGTACACTGCCCCGCACACCTATGCTTATTATTGTAACAACCAGTATGGAATGGGCTCTTATCCCCAGAACAGCCAGGGGTTGACCGAGGATGTGGTCGATCTGGCTGACCCCTATGTTGATTTCTCCCAGTATGACAACGACGGGGACGGATTCGTGGATGCCCTTTTCATCGTCCACGCAGGTAGGGGAGCAGAGTTCACCGGAAATACCACTGACATCTGGTCGCACAAGTGGTCGATTGCTCCACGATTAAAAGATGGGGTATACATTCACGACTATTCGATCGAGCCGGAGCTGTGGCAGTATTCCTACGATATGACGTGTGGGGTATACTGTCATGAGTTGGGGCATGTGTTCGGGCTTCCGGACCTGTATGACTACGGTTATGATTCTGAAGGATTGGGCAACTGGAGCTTGATGGCCGGAGGAAGCTGGAACGGTTCCCTGGGAAATTCACCTGCACACCCGGACGCTTTCTGCATAACCAAGTTAGGGTTTGCCGATCCGGTCAACGTTACCGTTGATTTAGATTCTGCCTTAATCCCGGCAATCGAGGATACTGGCGTAATCTACCGGCTGTGGACCAATGGTTCCACTGGCAGCCAGTATTTCCTGGTGGAAAACCGGCAGAAGATCAAATATGACGCCGCTCTGCCCGGGGCAGGACTTATGATCTGGCATGTGGACGAGAATGTGGATGGTAACGACAACCAGTGGTATCCCGGACATACCTCTTCCGGGCATTACGAAGTGGCTTTGGAACAGGCAGACGGTTTGTGGCAGTTGGAGAAAGATATCAACAGTGGAAATACGGGAGACCCGTATCCCGGCAGTATGAATAAAAAGGAGTTCACTCCGTGCACGACTCCCAACAGCAATAGTTATTCTTTTACTGATACACGGGTTGCAGTTCTGAATATAAGCAATTCCAGCACATGGATGAGTGCCGACTTCAGGGTAAGCTCAGCTAATACCCCGCCTGCCAACTTTTCCTTGGTTACTCCGGGTGATTTCGATACCACTTTCTTTCCTTTGAACTTGGACTGGAACGACTCACCGGATCCGGACCTGTGCGACTCTGTCCTTTATTCCCTGTTCTACAGCGAGGGTGGAAGCTTTTTGCCGGAATCGACCTATCTGATCAGCGGCGTTCCGCAAAGCAGTTATAGCTTTAGCTCCGGGACGCTGCTCCGGTATCAGATCTTTTACTGGAAGGTGCTGGCATATGATCCCCACGGCGGGCAGAAGTGGTCAGACCAGACCAGAACTTTCCAGGTGGGTCTGCGCGGGGATGCTAACAGTGACAGAGCTGTCAACGTGACGGACATAATTTACCTGATCGGCTATCTTTACAAAGGCGGACACCTTCCGCTTCCTTTACAGTCGGGAGACGTAAACTGCGATACCAAGGTCAACGTGTCAGACGTGATCTATCTGGTCAACTATCAGTTCAAAGGCGGTCCGGCACCCTGCGATAATTGAGCCAGGTTCGCTAAAGAGGGCGAGGAATAACGAGGCTCGATTAGAGTTTGAATGATATGAGAAGAAAGGGCAGGAGCAAAATCTCCTGCCTGTTTTATTTTTGTGGGGGAGAAGCTAAGCAATCGAGCGGTCGTTTAGTCTCAGGAACTTACAGCAGAGCAAATATCTTATCCCAGGGAACTTCGTACACCAGGATATATCCTCCACCAATGGATAGAATCGGCAGCAAAGCCCAGGTCGACAACTGGTCGAAAAATGGCGTATTCAAATCGAGGAACATATCCACCTCCTTTTGTCTCGGCTACTGAACAAGCCATATTGCAGAGTCTGCCCGCAGCAGGCAGTCGGCCTGTTCACATCACATCCATGATAATTCGCAAGCTCTATGCCGTCTGAACCGGCCTGGAATCTGAAGTGTTAGCGGTTATTAGGCTTATAGTCGAGGATATGGGGAAGAATCAATACTCAATATAAGCCCGGATTATGCATTCAAATTCACATTTGTTGCGGATTGGAATTCTGTAGTCTATCTTACAAGCTCGATTTTCAAATACACAAGCTGAAGTCCTGAAACGGATCCGTAGGACTTGCGGCTACCTCAGGGAGCAACGGATTACGAAGGTGACTTTCGCAAGATCAAGAAAATATTGACAGTGGCACTGTAAAAAATTAACTTGGAAAAAACAAAAAGAACAAATGCAGGATTCAAAAAACAGATTTTTTGAGAATAAAGCTTCAAGAGGAAAGAAGGATTCTATGCCGATTCGCTTGTTCGTAACCGGTGGGACTTTTGATAAAGAATATAACGAATTGAATGGCCAGCTGTTTTTCAAAGATACTCATCTGCCGGAGATGTTAGAACTTGGCAGATGCTAAGTCGACGTTCACCTGGGGACTCTGATGATGGTCGACAGTATGGAGATGACTGAGGCTGACAGGAATATAATCTTGGAGAATTGCAGGAAGACTCCGGAGAGTAAAATCGTCATAACTCACGGAACTGATACTCTGGTAGATACTACCAGGGTGCTGGCAGAGGGGATAAATAACAAGACTATAGTTTTAACCGGAGCGATGGTCCCCTACAGGTTCGGCTCCTCAGATGGGTTGTTTAATCTTGGCAGCGCTCTGGCATTTGCCCAGAGTTTACCTCACGGGGTTTATATCGCTATGAACGGAAGATGTTTTAACTGGGATAATGTGAAAAAGAGCAAAAAAACCGGGGAATTTGAAGAGATAAAATAGGTTTTGACATTACTGATTCCTCATGAGCTACTCCTGAAGAAACAAGGGGAGTCTACTGTATCGAGCCCATGGCTTTGTATAGAGGCATAAAGGTGGAAAGCAAAATCAAAGCGGCAAAAGCGCCAAAGCCGATCAAAATCATAGGTTCCAGCATAGATAAGACTCTCTTGGTTGTTCTCTCGATATCTTTCTCGAAATATTCGTTAACTTTTAGAAGTTGTTTATCCACCATTCCGTTTTCCTCTCCCAAAGCTACCATACTCACCATAAAGGGGGGGAAGGGAAGCCCTTTCATCGATTCGGAAAGTGATTCCCCTCGGGTAATCCGCTCCTGCATAGTTTCCACTGCCCGAATGATGCTCTGATTTCCTATTGTCCCCTTGAGCAGCTCTAAAGAGGGAATAAGACCGAAACCAGTTTTCAGCAACAGAGATAGATAATGGGAAAACTTCGCCAAAACGGTTTTCTGAACCACGGTTCCGAAAAGCGGGAATCTCAATTTCATAAAACTCAAGGTATATTTTCCATTTTCTGTTTTGGAATAGATAAAAAGCCCTATCCCGGACACGACGAAAAAGAGAATAATGGGAATCCAAAACCCTCTTACCAGACCGGTCCCGGCCATAATTACCCGGGTGAGTAAAGGCAAGGGTGCGCCTAATTCCTTCACCAAAGCCATCATTTTGGGCATAAGGTAAAAGGCATAAAAACCTGCGACTCCAGACATCACAATCATAATCAGAATAGGATAGATCATAGCCTGTTTAAGTGAAGACTCTAATTCCTCCTGTTTTTCTATAGATTTGACTAATTCCTCCAATATCTCGGTTAAGTGTCCACCTGTTTCACCTGCCCGAACAGCACCAACGTAAAAGGGAGGAAAAATCTGGGGATAAGCAGAGATCGATTCTCCCAAGCTGCCGGTTCCTTCGATTCTCTTGGCTATATCCACGATTACGTTGCGGAATTTAGGATTTCTCTCCTGAGCAGCAATGTTGGAAAAGGCTTTGAGAATTGGCAGCCCGGCAGAAAGCATCAGTTGCAGCTGAATGGTGAAAGACAGTATATCTCTTTTCTTGATTTTCTTGGATAGGCCAAAACCTTTTTTCTCCACCTTTTTGGTAACTTCAACCGGGTACAACCCAAGTTGGCGGATTTCGGCCTCAGCTTCCTGCAGATTCCTTGCCTGGCAGGAGCCTTTAACCTGCTTGTTCTTCTGATCAACTGCTTTGTAGGTGAATTCAGGCATTAACTATCCTGCTACCCTGAGAACTTCAGCTAAGGTGGTGGCACCGGAGAGAACCTTTTTTATCCCGTCTTCAAACATAGTCTCGATTTTGGCAGTTTTATCTATTTCGTAGGAAGTTGCCTTTCTGGAGATCAGGTCATTGATCTCGGGCGTGACTTCCAGAACCTCGAAGATCCCCATTCTGCCCCGGTAACCGGTGAACTTGCATTTTTCACAACCTGTTCCTTTGTAAAGTGTGGCATTTTTTAACCTTTCCAGGTTATAAGGCTCAAGCTCCTCATCTTTCGGAGTATAAGTGGTTTTGCAGTGAGAGCAGATCTTGCGCAAAAGTCTCTGAGAGATAGATGCTAACATGGAGGTAGCCACGATAAAAGGCTCTATTCCCAAATCCAATATTCTGGCCACGGTTGCCGAGGCCGTATTGGCATGCAAGGTGGTAAAAACCAGATGCCCGGTCATAGAAGCCCTGAATGCCATCTGAGCGGTCTCGGTATCTCTCATCTCTCCGATCAGAATCACATCCGGGTCGTGTCTCATGCAAGCCCTCAGTCCTTTGGCAAAAGTATGTCCGGCTTTTTCTAAGACCTGGGACTGCTTGGTCAGTGGTATCTGCGATTCGATTGGGTCTTCCAGGGTGATGATATTTTTTTCCAGTGCGTTCAAAGTCTTCAATGCCGCATACAGGGTAGTCGATTTTCCCGAGCCGGTCGGACCGGTGATTACGATCATCCCATAGGATTTTTGGACGAATCTTCTGAATTTAACCAGATTATCACCGGTAAACCCGAGCTGGTCCAGGCTTAAAAGGAATCTGGGCTTAGCCAGAATCCTTAAAACTACCGACTCGCCGTGCATAATCGGCAAACTCGATACCCTGATGTCCACGTCCTTGGAATTATAATCAAACCGGATTCCCCCATCCTGGGGGATCCTCTGCTCGGTGATGTCCATGCCTCCCATAATCTTCAAGCGGCTGACTGCAGCCGAATATATCTTTTTGGGCAGGATAAAACCCGGCTCTAGGATTCCATCGATCCTGTATCTTATCCTTCCCACTTTATCATCAGTCTCAAAATGAATATCAGTTGCTCCTTCTCTTATCCCGTGCGCTATAACCGCATCAACCAATTTTATCAGGGGAGGGGTTTCCTTTTCCACTTCCTCTACGCTCAGGGTCTGGGCTAAGCTTTCCTCGATGATCTTTTCTGTGGCTGCTCCCATCCCGTAAAAGGCATCAATGGCAGCCAAGATGTCTTCCTCGGCTGCTGTTTTTGGCTCCACATCCAGAGAGGTGATTTTCCTCAGCTTGTCAATAGCCATGATGTCATTTGGATTTGCCATTGCTACCTTGATGGTTTTGTTGCTCTGGATCTCTGTGGGGATAAGTTTTAGTTCTCTGGCCATTGACTCAGGCACGAGCTGTAACGCTTCAGGCTCTACCGGGTTAGAGCTGAAGTCAAAATAGGTGCTGCCAGATTGCTGGGATAAGAGTTTTAAGATTACGTCAGGATTGACAAACCCTAATCTTTCGCAGATCAGGCCAATTTTCTCCCCGGTTCTCTTCTGCTCGCGCAGAGCGACCTCAAACTGCTTAGGTGTGATGGTTTTTGACTCCAGAAGAAGTTCGCCGATGGACTTAGTCATTTCTCACTCCTTCCGAGCTTAAAAAAGCCACTCGTTCTTTCACGCTTCTGCTCAGGTCAGAATCTTTATCTGCAGAGTTCTTTAGAAAAAGCTGGTAATAAGTGATGGCTTCCTTTTTTTGTCCAGCCAGGTCATTTGCCCTGGCCAGAGAATAAAGGGTTGCAGGGTCAACCGGATCGATCTGATAAGCCTTCTCATAAGCTTTTAGGGCTTCCTCTATCTTATCCTGTGCTTCAAAGCTTCTGCCAATGAGCAGATAAGCCTTGGGGGAATCCGGATCAAGGCTTGAAAGCTTCTGAGCGTATTCTACCGCTTTCTGATAGTCTTTTCTCTGGAAATAAAGAAGTCCAAAATTGTAAATAGTCTTGGCATCGTTCTGGTTTTGACCCAGAAGAGAAGTCAACTCCTTTTCTGCCTCTGCCAATTTGCCTCTTTCCAGATAGATAGTGGAAAGGTTTAAGCGAGCTGGATAAAAGTTCGCATCCAGACCCAAAGCTTTGAGATAACACTCCTCTGCGTCCTGCAGATCTCCTTTTTTTTGGGATTCGACCCCGAAATCGAAATAGTTTTTAGCCAATTGGCTATTCTCCTCAGCAGAAGAAAGCACGATAGGTTTTGAATCCTGTCTGGTCGAAGGGGTCGACAGGATAAGCTTCTCAGGCAAAGAGCTTTTTTCTCCAGCTAACTTTTTTTCGGTTTTCAGAGCAGAGGTCTTCCTGTTACTTGCGATTTTTGGTGAAGAGGGTTTCTTCCCGATCTGCGGTTCAGACTTTTTTTCAGTCTTTGCATATTGAGCCGATGCTTCATCCAAAATCTTTTTAGAATCTGTTTTTTCCTCAGTCGAAGGTCGGACAGCAGCCTCTTTCTGGTTTAACCTTTGAGCCGGAGAGGACTGGACTAAGAGTTTTTCTGCCTGAGTTTTCACTTTTGTTTCAGGCTTAATTTCCTGAGCTACAATCGGAGCAATCTTTATGACAGAATCAGCCTTTTGCTCTGCCTGAACCTTGACAGTTGAATTTCCCGGAATTACTGTCGGAACAGTTGTTTGAGACAATGGTTTGTTTATAGATTTTTTTATTCTCTGGCTAAGATTGATCTTTGGCTTGGTCGGAGCTGGAGCAGGGTTTTTGAATTTGAAATTCCAGAGAAAAAAACCCGCGCTTGCCAGAACGAAGAATACTCCAAGAAATAAGATTAGACTTAACCTGCTTTTTTTCTTCTCAGGCTCAGAAGGAGGAATGACGGTCTCAGGACTTTCTATTTTTCTTTCTCCCTCGACTTTTTTTATGACCTCAGATGCTAAATTCATACGGTTTTCAATTCTTTAAGATCTTTTCTTCTGAAAGAGTCCAGCCGGCAGAGAAGTCTGTTCTCCGATGAGATGAGACTTTTCAGACTTTCCGAGCCGTCCAAAATATGTTTCTCTATGATATTTTTGGTGTTATCAACAAAAGCAGCCATTAATGATCTTTCACACAGAACATTGATCAGCCTGGGCGTTCCAGCCGACAGCCGGTATATGGTTTTTACAGCTTCAGGAGAAAAGCTTATCTCCGGGTCTCCTCCAGCCAGATTCAACTGGGATTTTATATAGGGCTTCAACTCCTCCGGCTCCAGTGGTAGAAGCGTATACCTGACCAAAATACGCTGGTCCAACTGTCTCAAGTCTCTTCTCTTTAATTTCTCTTCTAATTCAGGCTGGGCAAAGAAGACTATCTGAAAAAGCTTATCTTTTTGAGTTTCCAGGTTGGAAAGGAGTCTCAGGCCCTCCAGGCTTTCTTCCTCCAAAGACTGGGCTTCATCCACCAGCAGGATAACCTTTTTTCTTTCCTGGTAAAGATTCAGAAGGAAACGGGCTACTTTTTCCAGAAGCTCTCCTTCTGAGAAAATCGTTCCTTTGTCAGAATTCTCAGAAGAATATCCCAGAATCGAACTCATAATCTCCCTGGAGGATATCCGGGGATTGAAGATTCGGAGTATCTTCAGGTCATCTCCTGCCTTTTCCACAAAGTAACGGGAGAGGATAGTTTTTCCTGTTCCCGGCTCTCCGGTAATCAGGGTAAATCCCATCCCTTCGTAAATTCCATATCTTAAGTGATTCAAAGCTTCAGCATGCGAATTGGAAAAGAAAAAGAATTTCGGATCCGGGGTGACAGAAAAAGGTTCTTCCTTAAAACCGAAAAACTCCCGGTAAGCTTCGATCAGATCAACCCGGAGAACATTTTCATTATGTTCATTATCCACAGGAGGATTCAAATCCTCAGGCGAAAACCTGTCATCTTTAACCTGGTTTTGAGGTCCAGAGCGATAGATAAACTTCATTGTTAGTCCTCCTATTGATTTAACTGTGTCACTTTGGGAGTTAAAACTATCACCAGCTCAGCCCTGGTTTCAGTCCTTTGGTCCATTTTGAAGAAAAATCCTAACAAAGGAATATCTCCCAAGATCGGAACTTTTTTCTGGGTTACTCCTTGTTTATTGGTTATGAGTCCTCCCAGGATCACGCTTTCCCCGGCTCTCACTCCAACAGTCGTGCTGACTTCTCTTATGTCCAGGTTAGGAGCCCTTAAAGTCTGGCCCTGAAAATTAAATTCCTCGAACTTGTTTATGTTGGTCACAATGGGCACCACCTGTAGAGTAACAAATCCATCCGGGGAGATGAAGGGGGTAACCCCCATCAACATTCCGATGAGGGCAGATTTCTGTTTGGGCACAAGAACCGGTGTGCCTATCTGAGCCCCTCCGGCCATCCCGGATAATTCCCAGTAGGTCTGCACCGTTCCCACATTTATCACTGCAGTCTGCCCGTTTAAGACATTTAGCCGAGGTTTAGATAATACTTTTACTTTTCCATATTGTCCCAAGGTATTGAAAAGGAATGAATTGTCCGGAGTAGAACCTGAAAACTGCAGGACCGAACCGGGCAGGGAAAGGCTCTGGCTGGCCGCTAGGTTAACATTATGCTTTTCGAGCATAACAGAGGTCACAGCAGACCAGTCGATTCCATAAGATTTCTGGTCTTCCAGGGATACCTCCAGAACCTCGGCTTCTATTATTACCTGACGTCCTAAAGAGCTCTTGACCAAGTCGATGAATTTTTCAACCTCTTTTAGGTTTTTCTTCCGGTCTGTTACTACCACGATTCCGGCAACCCGGTTAATGAAGTAATCTCCCTCCGGAGAGATAAGCTTTTTTACTCCGTCCTCGACCTGCTTCCACATGTCCACTGATTCTTCCCTGGTTTGACCAGATACCTGAAAGCTTCCGCTTAATCCACTGCCGAGTTCCTCATTCGTTCCCAGAACATCTCCTCCAACTTCCACATTCGACATTATCTTGTTGGGAACTTCACCTAACTCAAACTTCTTGGTGTCATATAACTTGATGTTCAGGGTAGGACTATTGGTCGAGTAAAGATACTCGGTCGATGCAAAGATCGCCTCCAAGGCCTCGCCCAGGCTTTTATTCTGGAAGGTGACCGTGATAGGCGTCCGGGGATCGACACCTTTATCCCAGACGACACTCATCCCGGCTTCGGTCACGATCGGAGCCAGGACATCTTCCAGAGGAGTCTCTTTAGCAGAGAAAGAAAATAACCGATTTTTCGGGGTCTGTCCCTCGATCTCAGGAATTAAGCTAAGCTCCGGGGGAACCTCGGAGATCTTCTCAGCTTTCACCGGTTTCAGAATCTGCTGATCCTCTCTCGCCACATTCTTATTAGTTGAACAGGAAACGCTCAGCGCTAAAAACATACTAAATAGAATTGAAAACTTCAGAAGTTTATTCATTTTTGCCCCTTTCATAAGCTGGGCCCGGATGATACCCTAAAATCTGATTCCTCCCTCCCTTGGTCAGAACCACTCTTTCTGAACTTATCTGTGAAACCAGCCATCCCTCAAAGATATCCCCTTCTTTAACCCAGGCTTTTTTACTGGAGAGATAAAGTAAGGCGGTCCGGTTATTCTCGGCTATCAATATTGCTTTAACCAGGATGGTTTGGTCAGAGCTTTTGATCTGTTCCGGAATGGTCGGGTTGTAAACAACTCCAGGAGAAGGGTTGGAGCCTTTTTGAAACTTCGTTAGCTCATCTTTCAACTTCTCCTTATCCAAAGAATCCCTGAGCAGCTCGATTTCCATTTTGATAGTTTTTAGTCTGTCCTCCAGCTCGCTTACCCGTTTATCTCCGTTTCCAAAAGGGTCTCTAAAGTTCTTGAGAAGTTCATACAAAGGTGTCTGTCCTGGCACCTTTTCGGTTGAATCTGTCTTAGCTATTTTGACAGAGCTGTCAGCCGGTGAAATTTGTCCAGCAGAACTTTTTGTCTGAACTTGTCCTGATGCAGTTTTCCTCAATTGAGATCTCTCAGCAGTCTTCTTCGCCTGAGGCTCTGGTACAGGCTGGTTTCCTCCAGAGAACATCTTGAAAGCAAAAAAGCAGACTATCAAAAGAAAGACCAGACCAATGCCCAGGAGAATCTTTTTGTTTTTTAGAAATCCTATTTCTGGCATTTTATGAACCTCCCGGCGGGAGATAATATTTTATCTTCAGTTTCAGCTTGCCTGGAAGCTCTACATCTTTTCCTCCCAGGGTGAATAGATCTATGATAAAAGGATACTCTTTCAGGTACTCCAGAAGAATTATCAACTGATCATAGGATGAGTAATTAGTTACCCCGATTTCCAGAGGTATTTCTCTTATCCCAACCAGGCTGGGGAAATCAGGGCTAACTTTCTCCTGACCGACTTTTACCTGGCACTCCAGCCCTATCTGGCTAAACGAAGACTGGACGAATTTCTCCAGAAGTGCTTTGTTCACTTGAGGCTCAGAAAAATAAGGAACTTCCTGCAATTTGCCCCCTTTCAGCTTCTTCAGCGCCAGAGATTCAGTCAGCCTTTTCAAGCCACCTAAATGAGTCTTAAGCCCGGCCAGGTTGGTATTCTTCTGGCTTATCTTGGCTTGCAGAGAGCGGATCTGCCTTATCCCAAAGAACAAGACCAGAACAATCGCTACTACCCCAATGAGAAAAAATTGTTTTTTCACTTTTTATCCCTTGAGACCGAAGTTGGCTTTGAATTTCAAGACCTCGCCTTCCAGCTTCCGCTCCAGGTTCGGGCTGGTAAGCAGTTTGGAGTTGTTCATTGAGCTCCTAAGCTCCTCAGCTCTAAAAAAACTGTCAACCTTGTCCTTACCCTCAATGACTCCAGTAAACTCGCCCTGATATTTTTTGCCTGTCTTTTTCACGGTCAAGGAACTAAGAGTAACATCCTCCGGCACAACTTTGGCTACCTCTATCAAAAATTCTGCCCAACCTGGCTGGGTCTCCACCGAGTTAGAGATAAGCTCGGTGGACAGGTCCTTAAGCTCGCTTTCTCTTTTTTTGATCTCCCCCTGTGCAGCTTTCTCCTCTACCATTAACCTGAGCCAGTCTAAAGAGTACTTGACATTTGCCCCCAGGATGAAAAGGAGTGTGGTAATAAAAACAGAGCCTAAGATCGTCGCGGTTCTTTTGTTCTTTCTTTTTTCCCTGAATGATACCGGTTCCAAAGAAAAATTGAACTTCTTGGGATTTAGCAAAGCCAGCCCCATACACGCGGGATAGGTCAAAAGCTCCTCATTAGAACCTTGGAGTATTTCCTCAGCCCAGAGCGGGACTATTTTCAAATCCACTTTCTTTTTCAGAGCCTCCAAAAAATCAGAGGGTTTGAAGCTTCCGCCAACTACTATCTTTTCTATTTTATCCTGAGGATAAGTCTCTGTATAAAATAGTATGGTCTGATGGATATCTTTAATCAGACGGTCGTTCTCTCCCAAATCTTCCTGTACAGGTAAGGGAAGTGCCCGGGTTATCCTGATCTCTTTGCCTTTATAGATCAATATCCGGCTTCTGATTCCGCAAACGTCCACAAATGCTACGGTCTCGTCTTCTTTCAGCTCACCTAAATCCTCCAACAAAGTTCGCACTGCCACTGGATGGGTGGTGAAGATGGTCGACTTAGGTTTATATCCTGACAAAAGTGAGCCAAGTTCTTCCAAATGTTTTCTGCCCAATCCGACCACCATCACTCTGACCTGAGTTCCAACCGTGGCATCTTCCAGTTTTCCCAGTTCGTCATACAGGTATTCGGATTCCTCTTCCAGAATCTTCTGGGTCTCTTTCTTAATTGCCTCTTTAAAAAGATTATCTTTCAGGGGAGGAACGAGAATGGTCTTATGAACCGAGCCTTCAAAGCCCCCGCACAAGCGAATATCTAATTTCCCCTTTTCCTGGGATAGATATTTTGCCAGTTCCTCCCGGCTGAGCTTGAGCAGTTTGATC